>Ga0268298_10007076_pt1 | contig 10031 bp, 11 predicted proteins | sample WWTPWeurt_MetaG_FD_194462 | JGI IMG/M metagenome (GOLD analysis project Ga0268298, IMG submission 194462) | Activated sludge microbial communities from WWTP in Nijmegen, Gelderland, Netherland - WWTP Weurt | ecosystem: Engineered > WWTP > Aerobic digester > Activated sludge | place... | reverse complement strand
TGCCTGCGATCCGCGCCATTGACAAGCTGGCCGATATTTTGGCCAACAGCGAGAACTTCCTGCAGCGCATGCACGAGCTCGGGCAGGAGCCCTCGGCGCAGAAGGAGCTGAGGCGGCTGTTCTCGCCGTCCGAGGCGGCCGAGATGGTGGGCCGGGACCGGACCACGCTGGCGCGGGCGGAGGCCGAGATCGCCTCGTTTGAACCGCCGGCGCGCAATCCGGACAACAATCGCCGGGTCGGGTACTCGCTCGCGCAGATCCAGGCGTTCCGCGAGCACTTCGGCACACTGCCGTGGCGGAACCCGGCGACGGACGAGCCGATCGTCGTGGCGAGCCAGAACTTCAAGGGCGGGGTCGGCAAGTCGACGACCTGTGTCAACCTGGCGCACTACCTGGCGCTCAAGGGCTATCGGGTGCTGGTGGTCGACACGGACAGCCAGGCGACGACCACCTCGATGTTCGGCTATGTGCCGGACGCCGAGATCGACGAGGACGCCACGATCCTGCCGTACCTGTCGGGCTATCAGACGACGCTCGATTACGCGGTGCGCCGCAGCTACTGGCCGAACATCGACCTGATCCCGGCCTGCCTCGCGCTGTACGAGGCGGAGCTCGCGATCGTCATGCACCTGGCGCAGCAGGCCGATGTCGAGAAGCGCGTGCAGTTCTTCATGGAGCTCAAGTACGGGCTGCAGACGGTGACGGATCGCTACGACGTGATCCTGCTCGATTCGCCGCCGGCGCTCGGCATGATTTCGATCAATGTGCTGATGGCGGCCGATGCGCTGCTGGTGCCGTCGGCGGCGCGCATGTTCGATTTCAGTTCGACCGTGCAGTTCTTCCGCATGGTCCACAACTACATCGGCAAGATCGACGCCTCCAAGCAGTACCGCTGGATCTCGGTGCTGACGACGCTGTTCGACCAGCGCTACGAGAGCCAGAAGCAGTTCTTCGAGGTCATGCGGACCTGCTTCGGCGACTCGGTGTTCCAGCGGGTGTTCTTCCATTCGGCCGAGGTGATCAATTCGGCTGCGCAGTTCGTCGGGCCGTACGAGCAGCCGAAGCCCAACCGCAAGGTGCTCGACATGATGGACAGCGTGTTCGGCGAGATCGAGGTGGCGCTGCTCAAGGAGTGGCCGTCGAAGCGGCCGCTGCTCAACGAGAGGGGGATCGCGTAATGGCAACCGGGAAGGGTAGCGGCGGCAGCCGGCTGTTCGGCGGCATGAACCTGAAGGACATCGCGAGTCAGGTGCGCGATCGGGGCGAGGGTTCGCCGCTCGAGAAGTCGCCGGCCCAGCCGACGCTGGCGGCGGCGGAGCTGGCGCTCAAGGGCCGCTCGTTGCCGGCGCTGGAGCGCGAGAACATCCTGTCGGTCGATCCGCGACGCTGCCGCCCGTGGAAGTTCCATAACCGCACTGGAGCCTGGTACACGCGCGAGCGCTGTCAGGACCTGATCGATTCGATCGTGAAGGATGGGCAGCTGGAGCCCGCGCTCGCGCGCAAGGTCGTCGGGGACCCGGAGCACGACTTCGAGCTGATCTTCGGCATGCGGCGCCGCTTTGCCTGCGAGGTCACGGGGCAGAAATTGCGGATCCGCGTGCTGGAGGCGGACGATGCGCGGGCGGCGGTGCTCATGCACATCGAGAACGCGGATCGGCAAGACATCACGCCCATGGAACGGGCGATGTCGTTCCAGGTGCAGGCCGAGGCCAAGGTATTTCCGACGCAGGAGGCGATGGCCGAGGCGCTCAATGTGTCGAAGGGGCAGGTGGCCAAGATGATCAAGGCGGCCGGGCTCCTGAAGCACTCAAGCGTAGCGGCGCTGTTCCCGGACCGGTCGGTCGTGCCGGTGGATCAGGCCTACAAGCTCGCCGCGCTCATGGAACGTCCGGGGGCGAAGGACGTCGTGCTCAAGGCGGCGCAGACGCTGGCGCAGAAGGGCGCGGCGAAGCGGCCGGCGACCGAAGTGCTGAAGCAGCTGATGGCGAGCCTCGATCGCAAGACGGTGTTTGATGTGCTGCGCAAGGAATACAACGTCGGCGCAGCCGGACGCGTGCAGGTCATGCGCAACCCGAAGGGGAAGGTGACACTCACGTTCCGCACCGGACTCAAGGCGGCCGACCGGCAGGAAGTCATGGTGGCAATGGAGAAGATCCTGAGCGACCTGGGCTGAGGCGGGTCGGCGGGTTCTGCGGAGCCGGAGTGGTCGCGAAGTTTCGTGACGAAACCTAATAATTTCAACGAGTTAGAGTGTTTAGGCCTTCGGTTTCGCCGAGCTGGGCCTCCAAGTCGCTGATGCGCCGATAGGCAGCGGCGAGTTCGCGCGATCGGTCCTGCAGCTCGGCCTCGAGGCGTGGTGCGCGGCGTGCGGCGTCGCTCAACGTGCGCACCTGCTCACGCAGTTCATGGATCTCGCGCGCCCAGCGCGCCTGGTGCGCTTCCTCACGGTGCTCGGCGAGCCGGGCGCGCTCGAGCGCGGCGGCGAGGGCGGCGTGCGGTGGTTCGCCGGTGGCAACCGGCTCGGGCGTGGGCCAGTGTGGAGGAGAGGCCGTCGTGGCCTGGCGGAGCAGGCGGTACACGCGGCTCACGCCGCCGCGGAACCCGTGGCGGCGTGCGAGTTCCTCGCGCAGGTGCGTTCCGGTGAGCGCCGCGTGCTGCCCGCGCAGCTCGGCGATCAGCGCCAGGATCGTTGCGTCCGGCAGACGGGGAGGGCGGGCCATGTGTAGAGCCTATCTCATTACGGAAAATAACGGAAAGGGAGATGATTTACGATCGGATTCGCCCCCAGTGAGGCATTGGAAACCCTGGTGAAATTGCCGTAATAGATTGAGATCACTGGAGAAAATCTTCAGGAATGTTCCACGGCGATGTTCCACGACTCGCGGCGGCATCGCTCGCAGTGACGACCTTTGTGCCGTCAGTGAAGCGACGGCGGCTGGCGGATCAGAGGCGAGGGGTGTAGAGTCGCGGAGCGACAGATTGACGCCAGAGGAACGACAGAATGACGGAAGCAGCGGTCGTGATCGAGAGCACGTTGATCCATCCGGACACGCTGCGGCTGCTGGGTGGACCGTCGGTCGTCGTCGCCGGCTCGAAGCGGGGTGCGGAGAGCGGTGCCGCGCGCGGCGTCACCCTCAAGTACCGGGCCGTCGAACGGCTGAGTGAGTTCCTGCAGGCATCACCGCCGCAACTGATGAGGGTGATCGAGATCAATGAGCGCACGGCGCAGCGACGCAAGGAGCAGGGCACGCTCACCAGCGAGGAGAGCGATCGGCTGGCGCGCGTGGCGAGGGTGACGCGGAGGGCGGTGGAGGCGTTCGGCGACGAGGCGCAGGCTCTCGCGTGGCTGCGACGGGCGAATCGTACGTTCGGCGGGTCGGCGCCGCTTGATCTGCTCGGGTCGGACGGCGGTGCCGAGCTCGTCGCCGACGAGCTCGGGCGGATCGAGTACGGCGACCTGTACTGAGCGTGCGGGCGTCGTGATCGTCTGGCGCCTGGCGCGCAAGCGGTATCTCGATCGGGCACTCGAAGGGGAGGGTGCGCGCCGCTTTGGCGGGCGCTGGAATTCCCGCGGCGTGGCCGTCGTGTACAGCGCGGAGAGTCTCGAGCTGGCGCTGCTTGAGGCGCTGGTGCACCTCGACGTCGACTCACTGCCGAGGGACTACTGGCAGGTCAGCTACGAGATCGACGATGCGCTGGTCGGTGCGCCGCCGAAGCGCCTGCCGAAGGCCTGGGATGCACTGCCACCGTACCAACCCCGGGTGCAGAAGATCGGCGACGCGTGGGTGAAATCGCGTGCCTCGCTTGCGCTGCGGGTGCCGGCCTCGGTGCTGCCAGAGCGCTGCAACGTGCTCATCAATCCGGCGCACCCGGATCTCGCCCGGGTGCGGGAGATCAGCCGGGGGAAGCTCGTCTGGCCGCGGCGACTGGTGGAACACCTGGCGTCCGGCGGCTCCTGACACTTCAAGACGAGACTAGAGAAGATTCTCTGATCCAGCGGCGCCGGCGCGGGCCGCGGGCAGGGCGGGCGGGCGCAACTGGCGCTGCGCGGGGCCGCCGCAGATCGCGCAACGAAAACGCAGTTTCACGATCGGGGTGCGGGCCCAGCCGTCGCGCGCGAGTTGCGCGAGCGGGGCCTCGGTCCAGCGATCGCAGTGGTGGCAGAAGAGGCCGAGCGTGTGCTCGTGTTTGAGGAGATCCGCGACGGTGTGCAGGTGGATCGGATGCAAGGTGCCCTCGGACGAAGGAGGCGTCCTCAGTGGGGGCGAGCAGCATGCGCCGGTGCCAGGCTCACCAGGCGAGCCCGACCGGGGTGCGGGCCGCTCGACGTACTACAACCCGGCGCTGACGGGGTGGGGTTGGGTGCCGTCGTCCATCAAGAAGAAATGAACACGGAACATGATGTCGTTCGTATCTGTCAGCTGTTGGCTAGGTTTTCTTAACGACCGTCCCGGTCGCTGGCCGCCCATTCGCGCGTGGCGCGGGCTGAAGGGTGTGGAGGGTGCGACAGGGCGTGCGCCGCGCGCGTGCGCGATCGGCATGCTGCGGGCTCGCGCACGGTGCGCGACCGACATCGAGGGACAGAGGCCATGCTGGTGACGACGACCCCAACCGTGGAGGGGCAGAAGATCACGCGGTACTGCGGTGTGGTGGCGGGTGAAGCGATCCTCGGGGCGAACCTGTTCAAGGACCTGTTCGCCGGGATCCGCGATCTGGTCGGCGGGCGCTCCGCAACCTACGAGCGCGAACTGCAGCGAGCGCGCGACCTGGCGCTCGAGGAGATGCAGGAGAAGGCCGCGGCGCTCGGTGCCAACGCGGTTGTCGGTGTCGACCTGGATTACGAGGTGCTGGGCCAAGGCAACGGCATGCTGATGGTGTCGGCGAGCGGCACGGCCGTGGTAGTGGCTGGAGGAGGGTGAGCGCGTGGTGAAGTTGCTGCTCGCGGTGTGCTGGCCGCTCGCGCTGGTCGCGCTGGTGCTGTGGCCGATCGTGTGGCTGCTCACGCTGCCGCTGCGGCTGATCGGGCTTGCGGTCGAGGGCGTATTCGCGCTGCTCGCCGCGATCTTCGCACTGCCGGCGCGCCTGCTCGGGTGGCGACCGGCGGCGAGGGTGGGGTAGGGCGCGACGGGGCTTCTTCCAGCCGCTGCTGCCGTTGTCCGAGGAACGGACGTTCAGCGGGGAAGATCGACCCGAAGCGGACACTCGTTGGTTTCGTCGCTACAGCGAGCCGAAGAGCTTCTCGATCAATCCTCCGACGTCTTGCACTTTCTCAAAACTTGCTCTGGGTATTACTCGCGTGTTCAGGCGAAAACCCTTCACACCCTGTGAGTTCGCCCGCGAATGCCTTGCCGATCTGAAAGAGGTCAGATCCGGTAATGGCTGGCCTGGTACTCCTCCAAACCACAAGAAATGGTTGAAACGAAGCTGTTGGTCTACGAGAGCCCAAGCGACGCAGCCACTTGGATGAAGGCTGAGATCGCCGCCGATGTTCTGCGAAGCGGTCTTGCTACCAAGCGTCGAAGCCTTTAGCTGGACGTGTCTCGTGATGCCCCGATAGCTGAAGACCACGTCGTACCCTGCCGCATCTACCTCAGGCTTGAGCACGTCAACATTCGTGCACTCGCGGCACCACAACTCGCGCAGTATCTCGCCGACCAAAAGGTGCTCAACGACCTTTTCGCGATGGCGCGAGCGGTAGGTATTCGGATCGCTGGCGTTCATGCTGTCAGATCTTGTGCTTCCTGGCCGAACTCGGCACTGGCCGAGTGTCGGCTCTTACCCCAGCGTTCTGCAGAAGTCATTCCGCTCGTGGGTTGAAGGTGCGCGGGAAGAACACCGGCTGGCGGCGGTCCTTGAGCCGGTAGAGCTGCGCGGGGCGATTGGGGCCTGAGCGCTGGCGGGGCACTTCAACGATCAGGCCGGCGTCGCGCACGCGGGTGCGAAAGGCGCTCTTGTTGAGCGGCCGGTCGAGCACGACTTCGTAGACCTGCTGCAGCTCGGTGAGCGTGAACTCCTCCGGCAGCAGGAACGCCGGCAGCGAGGTGTATTCGACCTTGCTGCGCAGGCGCTCGATGGCGGTGGCCAGGATCTCGGCGTGGTCGAAGGCGAGGCGCTCCTTGACGCCGTCGCCCTGCACCGGATGCCACCGAGCCGCCGCCGCGTAACCGCCGGCGCGGGGCTCGACGCCGTCGCTCGGCATCAGCGCGAAATACGCGTGTGTCGTTGACCAGCCGCGCGGGTCGCGGGTGCGGCTGCCCCAACTGCCGAGCTGCTCCAGGTAAGGAGAGGCGACGCCCGTCTTCTCGGCGAGCTTGCGCCGCGCGCAGGCCTCGACGTTGGCGTCACGGTCGACGTCGATGAATCCGCCGGGCAGCGCCCAGGCGAGGGGGTAGGGCTCACCTGGTGCCTCGGGGCGCTGCGCGAGCAGCACCTGCAGGCGCGTTTCGCGCACCGTGAAGATCACCAGGTCGACGCTCGTCAGGGGGCGTTCGAATGAGAGCGAGGCAGGGGATTTGCGCGGCATGTTGACAGTCTAGGCATGTTAGTCGTACAGTGCAACTAACTTAGTTGGGCAGGCCAACTAACATGAGGGAGAAAATCATGCTGGGACTCGAATTTGTCAAAGTGGATCCGACGCAGTACGTCATGCAGTTCCGACGCGGGCAGGTGGTCAAGGAGGGGCCGGGGCTGTCGTTCCTGTTCTTCGCTCCGACGAGCTCCGTGGTCGCGGTGCCGACGGCGGCGGTCGAGCAGCCCTTCATGTTCGAGCACGTCACGCGCGACTTTCAGTCCGTGACGGTGCAGGGCCAGGTCGTGTTCCGGGTGCGGGAGCCGAAGAAGACCGCACAGCTCCTCAACTTCACGTTGCGTCGCGATGGCAAGGGGTATGCCTCGGACGATGCAACGCAGCTGCCCGTGCGGGTGGTGCGCACGGTGGAGGTGCTGTCGCAGCAGGCCCTGCAGGGGTGGGAGCTCAAGGATGCGCTGCTCGCCACGGATCGGCTCGCGGCGACGGTCAGTGCCGGCCTGGCCCAGGCGCCGGAAATCGTCTCGCTGGGGCTCGAAGTGCTCGGGGTCGCGATCGTGGCGATCCGACCGGGAGCGGAGACGGCCCGCGCGCTCGAGGCCGAGGCCCGCGAGGCGATCCTCAAGGGGGCGGACGATGCGATCTACGCGCGGCGCAATGCCGCGGTCGAGGCCGAGCGGGCGATCCGCGAGAGCGAGCTCGAGACGCAGGTCGCGATCGAGCGCAAGCAACGCACGGTGCGTGAAACGCAGATGGAGGCGGAGGCGGCGATCGCCGCGCGCAAGCAGGCGCTGCGCCAGACGCAGATGGACGCGGACATCGCGCTCGAGAAGACGCGTCGGCAGTTCGTCGAGACCCATGCCGGCAACACGCGCGTGCTGGCGGAGGCCGAGGCGCACCGCGTGGGCGCGGTGATGCAGGCGCTCTCGGGCGTCGATGCACGCGTGGTGCAGGCGCTCGCGGCGACCGGCATGGATGCGCGCCAGCTCATCGCGCAGGCGTTCGGCGGCCTCGCCGAGCGGGCCGAGAAGATCGGGCAGCTCAACGTGTCGCCCGATCTCCTCGCCGGGCTGCTGAACGGCGGGGCCCGCGATGCGCCGTCGCCGGCGGTCGAAGGCAAGACGTTGCCGGTGGAGAAGGGCCGTGCTGGCCGCCACTGAGCGCAAGGTCGTGCTCGTGACGCGACGCACGCGGCTCGAGGACCTGCTCGCGCGCTATCACACGCGTGAGCAGGCCCGGTTCTACGTCGAGCACCTCGGGGCCGACTTCGAGGACTACGTCGCCGAGCACGAGACCTACGAGGCCGCCCGGCGGGGCGTGGAGGAGGTGCTGCGGGCGCACGGCCGGTATCAGGTGCTCGATCGGCGCTTCACGACGAACTTCCTGTTCGGGGCTGAGGACGTGGTCATCGCACTCGGCCAGGACGGGCTCGTCGCGAACACGCTCAAGTACCTGGACGGGCAGCCGCTCGTCGGCGTCAATCCGGATCCGTCGCGCTGGGACGGGGTGTTGCTCCCCTTCGCGCCGGCGGATGTGGCGGAGTTGCTGCCGGAGGTGCTGAACCATCGCGCGCGCACGCGCCACGTGACGATGGCAGTGGCGCGCCTGGCCAACGGCCAGTCGCTGCACGCGGTCAACGACCTGTTCATCGGGCCGAAGTCGCACACCTCGGCGCGGTACCAGATCGAGGCCAGGGGGCGGCGCGAGGTGCAGTCCTCTAGCGGCGTCATCGTCTCGACCGGGCTCGGCTCGACCGGCTGGATGAAGAGCGTGGTGACGGGCGCGCTGGCAGTGGCGACGTTTGCGGCCAGTGCGGAGTTCGAGGGCGAGTTCCAGGCGCGGCCCTGGGAGGAGTTGGCGCTCGAGTTCGCGGTGCGCGAACCGTTTCCGAGCCGCTCCTCACGGGTGACCGTGCTGTGCGGGCGGATCGAGGCCGCGGAGGCGCTCGTGCTGACCTCGCTCATGGCGGAGGGCGGCGTGATCTTCAGCGACGGCATCGAAGCCGATTACATCGAGTTCAATGCCGGCGCGCGGGCCGAGGTGCGTGTGGCCGCGCGGCAGGGGAGGTTGGTCGTATGAACGGGAGAAATGAAACAGGGACGCGAGGGTTGCGGTCCATGGCGGCCGCGGCCGGGGCAGCAGCAGGGGAGGGTCGAAGGATGCGCAACGATTCAAGCTCGGTGGCCGTGGTGCGGGATGCATTCACCGTGTCGGACCGGGAGCCGATGGGACGGTCGGTGGCGTCAGTCCCGTCGCTGCCGGTGGGTGAGGTCGAGCGCTGGGAAGCGGTGCGGGCACAGATGGCGTCGCTCAGGCTGCCGTGGGGCACGGAGAGCGCCGCTGTGCTGGCGGCGGTCGCCGCGCACCGTGCGTACTGGCGTCCGCCGGCGGAGGTGCGACTGCTGGTGCTGTCGGAGTCGCACGTGATGACGCGCGCGGCGGAGCTGGCCGCGTCGGTGCCGCTCGAGGGGTTTGGTCACGCCGAGGCGCCGCTGCCGTTCGTGCGCATGACGTATTGCCTGGGTTACGGGGAGCGCGACCTGGTGCAGGGGCGCGTGCACCCGAACTGGGGCACGCCGCAGTTCTGGAAGCTGCTCGCGGCCGCGGTGGACCCCCTGAGCGTGCCGCAGGTGGTGGAGCGCACGCAGCCGGACTTCATTGCGCGGCTCGAGGCGAAGCTCGGCGTGCTCGAAGCGCTCAAGGCGCGCGGCGTGTGGCTGCTCGATGCGTGCCCGGTGGCGCTCTATGCCGCCTCACAGCCGAAGCCGCGCACGGCGCTGCTCGCGCAGGCGCTGGAGCTCGCCTGGGCGAGCTATACGCGCGAGGCGATTCGCGCGGCCGCGCCGCGCGCGGTCATGATCGTCGGCAAGATGGTGCACGATGGAATCGGTGGACGGATCCGCGCGTTGCTCGGGCGCGCGGTGCCGGTGCAGTGGATGTACCAGCCGCAGGCGCGGCGGCCGGTGGCGGAGCACGTGGCGGGGATCGAACGGCTGCGGGGGATGGCGATCCGGCTTGAGATCTCCTGACAACCGGCCGTTAGCGCGGGTGCTGACGAGGTCGGCGACGTCAGCGTAATTCAGGTGGCCTCAATGGAACCGTTGTCGGGGCTCAGCGTGTGATCGGCGGGCGGAAGTCTCAAAGCCGCCTGCCGTTCGGAGTGAATCTCTTCCATCCGTCGATGCAGCGGCGCAAGCAGGCGGCGCCATTCGGCGGGATCACCGAGCGTGTCGTCGAGGGCCACTTGCCAGACCTGCTGGTTCTCCATGCCTGTGCCCGGCTTTGAGACGGTGATCTGTCTGACACGGCAAGGATCGAGCTGTGGCATTGGAAACTGCTTGTCGAAGGCAATGACGAACTCCGATGCTCGGTCCGTGCGACCTTCGATGAACCGAGACGGCACGAATCCGTACCAGCCGAAATTGGGCTCAAGCCCCATGAGAAAGTAATACCCAACATAAAAGCCCTTGGACCGGCTGAGTCGAGTGCGAACGTCTCCAAGGAT
>Ga0268298_10007075_pt1 | contig 10031 bp, 10 predicted proteins | sample WWTPWeurt_MetaG_FD_194462 | JGI IMG/M metagenome (GOLD analysis project Ga0268298, IMG submission 194462) | Activated sludge microbial communities from WWTP in Nijmegen, Gelderland, Netherland - WWTP Weurt | ecosystem: Engineered > WWTP > Aerobic digester > Activated sludge | place... | reverse complement strand
CAGATTAGTACGTCGTCAAATCCCATTGCAAACCTCACTATAAAAGGATTAACCGAAGGCAACATTATCACGGCCGCTGTTAGGTGTCAACGAATATCCGTAACTCGATCAATACAAATATGTTGAGGCGATTGAGAAAAGAGTATGTGTGAGAGTGACAGTGAGAATGTAGATATAGCCGGGTTTCGGGGTTTATAAAGGTATATTCTCTCTATATTCTTATTTATTATAATGAAAAATAATAAGAAATAGTACGTATAAGCAGTAATGCGCAGATATCGCGTCGAGATTAAAAATATGATGAAGAAGTGAGAAGTGAGAATATCAAGGCACATTAAGTCTGGAATGACTCGCCGTTCATGGTTTTTCGGCTTCTCACTTGCTACCCTTTTGGGGTATGTACGTTGTGAGAAGTTTACAATTCAAGTGAGAGGATTTATGCGGACTAACCGTTATGTCGTGTAACGGTAAAGTCGTAAAGCCTGACAGATTCACGTTTTCGCGCTTCGGTTTTTCCAGTGAGAGGCGTTATCTGTTATGCGCATGTAACAGTGCGAATATTAAATGTGCATATTATGGGGTAGGTTTTCGTCACTTGGATACGTCATCATTAGACCAGTCGTCTAGAACCCAAGACCAGGCGTAGTAGCGGTTCTTCGGACTCGCCGACTATTGGTTACCGCCGAGGGGGGTATGGCGCCCCAGCGAAAACGCGGTAAATCGGCTGGGAGAGTGTTATACGACGTTACCAATTTGCCACTAACTGTTATATGCTCATAACAAATAAGGGAGATCACAACATGCAGTATTGTTAAGACAGTGTTAAAAATATCTAGTAACTGTTACGTAAAAATGTCAGTTAGGACTAACCGATAATCGGATATAACAACTAACCAATAACTGTTACACAAACATATCAAACACACCCCGCCGCTAATACGAACATTCGTATTGCCGAATTTAAAACCGCCGCAAACGCCGCTCGCCGGTCTTGCCTGCGTCCGCTTTGGTGATTGACGGCAAAACATATTTGGCGGTAATATAGTCGTGCTGGCGGCGGTTAGACTACTTCTATCCGCCAACGGCGCCATAGCGGGATAGTTCAGTGGTAGAACACGGGTTTCATAGTCCCGGCGTCATGGGTTCGAATCCCATTCCCGCAACCAAGTAGGACGTGTTGAAAGCTTGGCTTGCATCCGCGTCCTACCTAAATTAAATCCAGAAACGAACCAAATACCGTCTTTCCGTAATCGACCCTTCGGATTGACGGTATTTGGTCATGTGGTATATTCCAAGTCAGTAGCTACTACTATTTATGGAGTAAAACCCCACATGGCAAAGTTGACAGAGCGAAAGACGCCTAAGTCAGATGCAATCTACGGAATCACATTCTATGGAACCTATTGGACTCACAACCCGGCGGAATGGAAAGACTACCGCGTTGAAAACGTCAAGTTCGATCAAGACATGGTGAATCGCGGTATTCAATCTGTTTGGAAAAACGAACTTGGTCCGCATATGATGCGCCTACAAAAGAACGAAGACGGCAGCTTGAAATACCGAGATTTCCGCCGGTTTAGAGATAGATACTACGAACCGCCGATCAAGATTTCCGGTAGGCAGATTTCATCTAACCCAGACCTGATGAGCCGCGAAGAACTTCTTTCATATGCGGAAGACTGGAACGACGGCGAAGGTATGGAGTTGGAATTGGCGCTATACCCAACGGTCAACGAACTTCGCCTAGCGGTCAAGGAATACGAAGAAGATCCGCAAGGATTCATTTCCAGACAAGCCGATATTATGTCTAGGAAAGGTGAAAGGGTGAATAACACCCGTGACGCTTTGGCGCTGCAAGGTATCGAGCTTGGCGACTTCGCCGGTATTGAAGTTTCACTTCCAGGTAAAGGATCTACGAAACTCGGTAAAGAAGCTATCGAGGCGCGAGATAAAGAACTGAAAGAAGCGAAAGAAGGATCAAGAGCCGGATTCGTTAAGAAGAAACGCCAAACAAATGACGATGAGGATTTCTAAATAGATGTCCAACGGCGGCGACACTAGCTATCCAGTAAGAGCCAGAATAGTTTGGCGTGACGGCGTTCCGTTTACGGAATATGTTCCGCTGGTAACTAAAGATAACATGGTGGATCTTCACTGGTTAGCTATGTCAATGCCGTATGAAGGAATCAAAAGAAAAGAATTACTAGGTGAAGATGAAGACGGAAATAAGATCTGGTCAGATGAAGAAACGGAATTTATAAACGACTTCGAAAGAGAAATGCACGGTAGGCGCATGATCGAAGTAATAGCCATGAAAAAGGTGTTACTGGCGGCTCGCGGCGATAAAGAAATGATCAAGTACGTAGAAGATAGATCATTAGGTAAACCGACACAGACGCAACAGAACCTACAATTGACCGGAAGCCTTCAAGACTTGTTCGCAGAACTGAGAAGGTTAGACGAAGAAGATCCGTTACTACCGCCACCAGACTTCACCGGCAGACTTATAGAAACTAACGTAAGTGAGAGTTACGAAATTCTTGAAGGCGAGGTAGAAGAGATCATTAGTAGAGAAGCGATATTAGAAGATCCGATGGCGGGGTTTTAAATGATAGTACCGCCTATGCCGCCCGGTATGCCGCCGGATTCCGGTAAACCTAAAGTCTATTTAGAAATGGTGAAAGAGCAAGACGTAAAACTTGCTAAGCGCTTGGAAACAGATTTCAGATACTTCGCCGCCCGATGCCTTTGGATCGTCGATAAGGGCGGAAATCTGATAAGGTTCAAATTTAACGACGCTCAAGAATACTTTCATTCAGAAGTCGAAAAGATGTTAGCCGAAAAAGGTTTGGTACGTATGATCGTACTGAAAGGGCGGCAACAAGGATTATCGACATACATCATTGGTAGGCTGTTTTGGATCGCAATTACAAGAGAGACTAAATCGATTTGCATTTTGTCTCACGACGATGATTCGGTAGCGCGACTATTTGAAAAGGTGGAGATCTTTAATAATGAACTACCAGAACAGGCTAGACCTAAATCCGAAGAAGATAACAAGTATGCGCTACGATTTGCAAATAAATCTAAGTTTTTCGTACTTACTGCCGGATCAGGAAACAAGGGAAGAGGATCTACAACGCAATTTCGTCACGAATCTGAAAGAGCGTTCTTCAAGAAACCTAAAGAGATTAACGCCGGAGTTGGTCAAAGTACGGCTGATCTACCCGGTACTGAAATTTACAGAGAGTCAACAGCGAACGGCTATAATCATTTTCAAAAAGAATATACAAACGCTCGTGCTCGCCTTGGAAAATATCGCGCTGTATTCATTCCGTGGTACTGGCAAAGTGAGTATGCTAGCGAACCTGTCCAACCATTTATCAGAACACAGACAGAAGAACGCCTAGTCTCGATCTACGGATTGACAGACGCACAACTGCAATGGCGTAGAGATAAGATCAAAGACGATCTTGATGACGACGAAAAAGAATTCAAGAAAGAATACCCGATGAACGACGTTGAAGCGTTCCAGATGACGGGTGAATCCCATTTCGACACCGAAGAAGTTATGGCGTGTCGCAAATCGAAAATTGTTGGAAAAGGTATTCCTATTCTTTCTTGCGATCCGGCAGGAGCAGGCGACAGAACGATCATCGCGCTTCGCTACGGTCGCCAGTTCGTGAAAATCTGGAAATACAAGAACATGAAAGATCCGCGACTAATAGGGATCTTAGCGCAACTTATCGATGAATTCCGCGTCGTGAAATGTTTTATCGACGCCGGATACGGTCACGGTGTAATTGACGGTTTACATAAATTAGAATATAACCGTATTGTCGTAGGTGTTCATTTCGGTAAAGCTGCCATAGATGCAGACCGTTACGCGAACAAACGGGCAGAAATGTACTTCAACCTTAGAAAATGGATGCGGCAAGAAGGCGGCGCCAGGATACCGGATGACGACGACATTTCGCAAGACATGGCGGCAATTCCAGAAGCGGAAGCACATACAGGGCGTTTTCAATTCATGGACAAGAAGAAGATCAAAAAAGAATACGGACGGTCGCCGGATATCGTTGACGCCTTGGCGTTGTCGTTCGCGTTCCCTGTTAAAGAACATGATGTCGATCACGCTAAAGACAAACACGCCGCGATCAATTCTAGAAATAACTCTCAAGTTACAGCATTTGCGACGTACCGTAACCGACCAGGGCAGAATAGAGGACCGTCGCGACGTTTCGGTAATAGACCCTGGCAGATTGCAGCATAAGGAGGTTTCACATGGGCGCAGTAGGAATTCCGTTGTTAGGTTTGTTGGGTGCCGGTGCTGTTGCAGGGGGAACGGCGTATGTCACGAAAAAGGTTATCGATGGCGCGAACAGCCGTTCTATGGCGGCGGCTAATGCGGTTCAACCGGATATTCAATCGGCGATTCAACAATCGAACCGAGAAAAGGCGTTACTAGCACAGCAAAGCGAACAGGCAAGGCAACAAGCGGCGGCTAAGGCACAAGCGGCGCTAGGGTCTTCCAACAAGCGTAGAAACCTGTTATCGCCGGGTGTGTTAACATCTAACAGCGGTTTGACGGGAACACCTAATGTCGGTCGGTCAATTTTGGGGAACTAGAAATTATGGGTATGCTTTTTGGCGGATCGAAACAACCGAATAAAAACCCAATGCAAGAACAGGCACAAGCGCTATCAGATGCCCGCGATCAGGCTTTGCAGAATCAGCAAAACCAACAAGGGTATCAGCAAGTAAGCCGATTGCAGCGGCGTAAGACTTCCGGCGGTAGTACGCCGGTTGTTTCGTCTGGTGGGTTCTTCGGTTCAGGCGGTAGGGGTTCTAGCGGGTCTGACAGACGCGGCACATTCTTAGGCGGTTAAACATGGCGTATACACCATTTCAAAATCGGGTTGATTGCATAATCGACCGACACAACAAAATGAAAATCGAAAAAACGCCTTTCATGAATATGTATCAGGCGATTGCGTATTTCGTTCGTGCCCGTCGAATGGATTTCACATCGACGCATACACCAGGGCAGTTTTTGACAGGGCAAATTTGGGATAGCACGGCGACACAAGCGGCTCACGTAGCGGCATCAACGTATGTAGGGCAAATATTCCCAACGCCAGATAAGACGATAAGAATCGACGCGCCATATTCAATTCGAAAGAAACAGTCGGCGGAAGTTCTAGAATATTTTGACGAAGTTACTAAACGCGTGAGACGGGCTTTCTCACTGCCGACAGCGGGATTCACAACATCATACGATGAACACTGGCTTGATCGCGTAGTGTTCGGTATGTCGGGGATGAGGGTAGAAAACACCAAAGGCGAGGATGAATACACAGTTCCCGTAAAATTCAGAGCGGTAGACGCGAAGCGTTTTTGTATCTCAGAAAACGCAAGCGGTTTCGTTGACACAATTTATGACGAACACGAAATGACTGTTCGGCAGATCGTAGAGGAATTCGGCGAAAAGAACGTAAACGGCAATAAGGGTGTGTCGAAAAAAGTTCGTGACAAATACGACGCCGGAAAGTTCGACGAAAAGGTTAGAGTTTTACACGCCGTAGAACCGAAGATCAAACATGAAAAATACACTTACGGCAACAAGAACATGCCGATCGGATCGATCCATATAGATCTCGACGCTAGGTTCATCATGAGAGAATCTGGCTTTGAAGAAATGGAAACTTTCATTTCTCGTTTCTGGAAAGATAAATCAGAAATATACGGAAGATCACCGGCTAGTGAACTTCTACCAGAAATTATAACGCTCGATGGATTCTCGGAAACACTTATCGAAGCGGCAGAAAAGACGTTAGGACCGCCGGTAGCGGCGTTGACGGATGCGGTAGCGGGCGGCGTAGTGGATCTTTCCGCGAACGCTATAAACGCGATTATAGATCCTACTGGACTACAAAGCATCGGCGGAAAAGTAATCGAACCTATCATAACTGTTGGCGATATGAAGCCAACGTATGAAGAAAAAGCGCGTTTGAAAGATTCGATTTACACCGGATTTAGTGTTGACAGACTTTTAGATCTGAACAATGAAACCCGCATGACGTTAGGGGAAGCGAACATCAGAAATGAACTTCGCGGGCAATCTCTGAGTAACGTATACAGCCGTGAAATTGCGGAAGTATGCTATCCGATGGTATCGCGGGTAGTGAACATCATGTTCGCTAAAGGGTTGTTAGGAGTTGTGGAAGGCGGTAAAGAACATCTTCGATTACTTGCCGAAGGATTTGACGAAGAAGATATTCTTATCATTCCTAATGAAATTGCTAAAATCGTTTTGAATGAAAACAGCGACGAAGAATTTTTCGAAATAACGTTCATATCACCGGCAGCTAGAATTCTTCAACAAGAAACTATTCTTGGAATTGAAAGAACGCTTGAATACGCGATCAGGGTTCAACCTATTGCGCCGGAAGTAATGGACGTTATAAACATAGACGAAGTAACTAGGCAGATTCAATTCCTTACAGGTGCGCCATCAACACTTCTCAGGTCGCCTATGGAAGTTGAGGAAATTAGACAGAAGCGAGAACAAACACAGCAAATGGCTTTACAGCTTGAAGCCCAAAAGCAACAAGCGGAAACAGCGCGGGCAGGCGGCGCGGCGGTTCAATCCGTATCAAAGGCGGCAGAAACAAACCAACAACAGTAAAGGAGCTATCCCACAATGGCTAAGAAAATCAGGAACAGAGAAATTGCAGCGGCGCAATCGGAAATCGAGCGTTCTAAACTTGTTGATATGAAAACGAAACAAGAAAGAGCGGCAGAAAAAGAAAGAGCGGCAGCTATCAAAAAAGTAAACGAAGAACAAGCCCGCTTCAAAGAAGCGATAGCGAATGTCGCTAAAACAGAAGACGGCAAAATCTTTTTTAGAATGTTGCGTAGAAGTTGTGGCGTCGATCAGTTCGCATGTCAAATTGTGCCACCGGCGACAGTGGCTACAGATCTTATGTTGATAAACAATTCTAAGCGTGATTTGTGGTTAGATATTTCAAAGTTGATTCCTACGAAAGACCTGATCGCTATCGAGTATGGAATCAAAGTCGTAGCGACATCAATAGAAGAATAACGACTGCAAATCAAAAGGGGATAAGATGACATGGAAGATGACGCCGGAACAACTAATGATGTTGGAAGTGGAGTTGATACGCCCGCTGATAGTGGATCAGGAGCAGGATCGACGACAGATACAACGTCTAGCGGAAATGGAGCAGTCGATAACAAGCAAGCATTTATCGAATCTCTTTCCGCAAATTACGGATCAAAAGAGTGGTTTAAAAACATCGCCGCCAAAGATGATCCACTCGGAGAGCTTGTTAAACAGTACGAACACGGGCAATCGCAAATCGGCAAGATGGCGAATGAATTTCGCGTACCGGGCGATAGTGCGACTCCTGAACAGTTGGCGGCGTATCACAAAGCGATAGGCGTACCAGAAACGCCGGATGCTTACGCCATGCCTGAAATCCAATGGAGTGATACAGAAAAGGTTTCCGGTGAGTTTCTGAAATCTACTCGCGTTCCAGAATTCGAAGCGGAACTAAAACAACTAGCCCATAAAGCCGGATTGACGCCTAAACAATGGAATATGTTGGCGGAAGGGTATGATCGTAGTTTCGTAAAGTTTCACGGTCAACAACTAGATGCTAGGGCGGCAATGGATGCTGAAATCACAGAAGAATTCAACCGCGAAGCCGAAGCTCTTTGGGGATCGAAAACGGAACAGGTAAAAGCTGATGTAATGCGAGTGATCGAAAAGTACGCCCAAAAATCGGCGCCGCATCTTAACGATATGCCTAACAAATATCTGTTGATTATGGCGGAAACTGTTAACGGGTTGATAAAAGACCTGATGACAGAAGATACGTTTAGAAAAGAGTTTCCCGAACAACCAAGCGCCGATAACAGTTCTAGGGAAGGTCTTATCAGCCAAGCCAAGGCACTTATGATGAAACCTGAATATCTCCAAAACCCGAATAGCAAACAGGGCAGGGATATTCAGCAACAGATTGATAGACTGTTCGATGAGGCGGCGAAGTTCAAACAGTAGAAAAAAGATACCAGTTGAAAAATCCCGCTATCGTGGTAAGATACCCAATAGCGGGCTTTTTGTTAGGTAGCGCGAAAGCCATAAAAGCAGCGTCTAACTATGCTAGGTGAGAATCCCTAGAAGGGCATCCGGGTTCGCCGGGTAGTGCGCGAAATCGTATTACACTGTTCTTCTAAGGAGATTCGGCATATGGTTGCTGATACAGCAGTTGACACGTACAAAACTAAATTCACTACCTACTACGATACGCTTTCCCAACAACAGATGGCGCGTACACGCCCATATTGCATTGAGATTGACGACGTTCCCGAAAACTACGCTCACGAAAGAATCGGCGAAGTTGAACCGAGGCAATTGGTAGGTAGAGTACAACCCGCGAACTTCGATAACATCGACTACGACAGGCGTTGGCTCGAAAAGGATCGTTGGGTAATCAACGTTCCTATCGACGAAATTGATATCGAAAATTCGAAAATCAATCCGCAAAACCAAATATTGCAAGCTAACCTTTTCGGCTTCAATAGACGGATCGACAGAACGGTTCTCGCTCAATCGATCGCTTCTGTCAAGGTTGGTAAGTCGCCGACCACTTCTACGATTTCAGCGGCAGCGGACGGCGTTCTGACAGTAGACGGAACCACGGCGCTTGGACTAGCCGATATGTTGGAAATCAACAGAAATTTCACTGATAACGAAGTGGGAATTCCAGGATCGACAACAGATACAGTTATGAAAGGTCTGTTCATAACCGGCGACGAAGAAGAAGACTTGTTGAACGTCGCTCAACTTACAAGCGGCGATTACGACAGGCGGTTTTCTTTGGAAAAAGGAACCATGGCTTACGCTCTTGGTAACAAACTTGAGTTATTCGGCGCGAACAAAGTTCCGCCGGTAATCTCGGTTGTATCAGGCGTTCGCAAATGCGTAGCGATGGTAAAAGGCGCTATGCTCCTTGGTTTCGGAAAAGGTTACAAAGCAGAAGTAGATAAGCGCCTCGACTACGAAGGCGTTTGGCAGGTCAAATCTACGATGAACTTTGGCGCCGTTCGTCTGGAAGGTCCGAAAGTACAGCTAGTCAACACGACCGAATAACCGCGCTTTCTGCGTAGTTACTTTCGATCAGTTTTACACAAGGAGTAAACAGCATGGCTGTAGAAAACAAATACACAAACACACTGATGGCAGCGAACACGCCCGCGCCTGCCATCGTATCAAGCGGCGCCAAGTTGGTTGTGTTCGCCGCAACCTTCGAAGTAGCCGCCGCCGACGATGACGGTTCCGTATATAGAATTTTCAAAGCGGTTCCGTCATGGCTCATCCCTGTACGCATCGAGGTTGGTTGTGACGCAATCACCGGCGGTACTGACTGGGATTTGGGATTCTACGATCCGGTTGAAAGAGGCGGCGCCGTCATTGATAAAGATAATTTGATGGACGGTCAAACGTTGGCTACAGCGTCTAACATGGCGCTTAACGGGCTAGGTATTGTTGACGTAGCGAACATCGAAAAACGATTTTTCGAGTTGGCAGGTTTAACAAGCTTGAACGACAAACCAGCGATGGACATCGCACTTACAGCCAATACCGTTGGTACTGCCGCCGGTACTGTTTCTGTGAGAATGTGGTGCGCTCAAGGCTAGGACTTAGCTAAGAAAACGAGGTTCGATAGATGGTTGCTCCTTATACTAAAACGGAATTTTGCAGCATTGCCGCAGGGTTTATAGGTGAGCAACCACTATCGAACATCGAATCACCATCAACAAAAGAAGAAGCAGCATGGGCGAGAACATATGATCTTGTAAGAGAAGATTTACTGTGTGCCCATAACTGGAACTTCGCGATTAAACTACTCACTGTCACATCAACAGGAATCGCGCCGCCGCATACGTGGGGTTACGCATATTCTTTACCGGCGGATTTCATCAGGTTTATATCGATTGAAGGT
>Ga0268298_10007073_pt1 | contig 10033 bp, 14 predicted proteins | sample WWTPWeurt_MetaG_FD_194462 | JGI IMG/M metagenome (GOLD analysis project Ga0268298, IMG submission 194462) | Activated sludge microbial communities from WWTP in Nijmegen, Gelderland, Netherland - WWTP Weurt | ecosystem: Engineered > WWTP > Aerobic digester > Activated sludge | place... | reverse complement strand
GGGCGCAGGGCGAACCCTTCCCCCCCCCGGCCAACCGCAGGGCCGCCAGAGCGGCCCCCACCACCGTCACCGCCACCATCACCCGCTGCAGCCGGAGGAGCGCCAGTTTTTCAACCACGGCGCCCTTGTGTTTGTAGCCCAGATAAAACCCGCTGAAGCGCATGCCCAAATGCACCCCGTTGTAAAGCAAAAGGAAAATCCCGGCGACCGGCAGAGCCCGCCCCGGGAAAACCATCGCCGTCACCCCCGCCACCGCCAAACTGAAAGGAAGCCACGTTCCCCAGAAAAACCCCTCGCCGATGGCGGCCAAGGGGCCCGCAATGCCGGAGCGGGTCGCCAAAATGTCTTCCGCCGACCGTTCGCCCCGACTTTTTTCAACCTCGAGGCCGCACACCACGCCCAGCAGGACCCCCACGGTGTAGGGGTGCGTGCTGAAATACCCCAAGTGCGGCCGGGCGGCGCGGGCCCGATCGTCCCGTCGGGCGTACAAACTTTTCAACACCGGCCACAGGCTGAAGGTGAAACCCAGGCTTTGGGCCCGTTGAACCGTCAACAAACCGTTGAGAAAAACCGACCGCGCGCAGGCGGAGACCAAAGCGCGCGCGGGAACGCTCACGCGGGCCCCCGGGAAGGGCACCACGATTTCCAATTTTTACCGAGCCGTCCGAAAAAGAGATGCCAAAGCGTCGCGGCGCCCAACGCGGGCCAAAGACGCCAGGCTTGGTCCAGCCCCTCGGCGAGGGGACCCGTCAAACGCGGGAACACCGCGCCGCACAACGCCCCGCCCAAAGTCTCCGCCACGAAAAAAACGACGAGGCTCTTGAACCCCCACAACACCATCGAAAAAACCAACCCCCGCCAAAAGGGGCCCGACACCCCGTGATTGAACCCCGCCCGGGCGTAGTCGGCCAAAACCCGCGTGTTGCGCCGCAACCAAATATCCACCGGTCGGGCGACGACGGCAAAGGGAACGCTCGCCAAGAACGCCGTCGCCAGAAAAGCCCCCCGCGGGGAATCGCCCGGAACGGCGACGCCCGGGGAAAAAGCCCACACGCACGCCAGGGCGACGGCCAACCCCGTGTCCCATTGGGACGGTCCCGCGGGCGGCACCACCACCCACAGGCTTTCCCCCAAAAGACCGAGGGCCAACCCCTCGGCGGGGCGGCCCCAGAGGGTCCCCAACAGGGCCCCCAACACCAAGGGCCGCGAGAGAAGAAAGGGCCCCAACGCGAAATGGTCGATGGACAACACCCCGTACAACAGGGCCGATAAAAGTCCGGTCACGCCGTTTCCATGTCGGGGAACAACGTGCGAACGGGAACGTTGTCCGCCGTGGGCAGGGACCGCGTGTCCACCGCGATCCCGCGACGCAACAAGGAGGCCACGGCCCGTTTTTCTTCGACCGTCAAGGAGAGGTGCGGCGTGGCCTGGGTCCGCCCCGGCCCGTCGTGCACCCCGCCCAAATTGACTTGGGGGAGGGGGGCGCCCGCCTCCACGGCCCGCGCCAAATCCGCCACCGACCCGAACAAAACCATGACGCGCTCGTTCCCCCAGGGGTTTTCTTTCAGGCGGGCCGTGGCGGCGTCCACCGGGAGGACATCCAACGCCACCTCGTCGGGCACCGCCAGGCGCATCAACCCCCCCTGAAGCGGGTCGGCCGCGGCGCGGTCGTTGGCCACCACGATGCGCTGCGCCTGGATGACGCGCAGCCACCCCTCCACCACCTGCCCGTGGATCAAACGATCATCGATGCGCGCGAGGACCAAAGGCATATCAGGCCGGGGGCAGGTGGTCCCGCAATTTTTGCAAGGGCCGTTGGGCGCTCCGCGCCGCGTCGTCCACCAATTTTTGGGCCAACTGGGCCAACGGCATGTAATGCCGGTTGGCCAGGGCCGTGATCAACATGGGCAGGTTCATGCCGGTCACGAGCTCAAAGTGCAATTTCGGGTCGCGGGCCAGGCGGAGACACACGTTGCAGGGGGTGCCGCCCATCATGTCCGACAGGACGAGAGCGCCGGTCGGCCCGCTCCAGGCTTCCAGGGCTTCACGCACGCGGCCCTCGAAGGTGTCGGGGGAATCGGAAGGCCCCAACCCCAACACGCGCACGTTGGCCTGCTTGCCCACGACCGATTCGGCGCAGGACAAAAGCTCGTTCCCCAACCCCCCGTGGCTGACCAAAACGATTCCGATCATAATTGTCCTTTCCTTACCGCGCCGCGTCCCGGTGGTGCACCCGCACGTCGAACCGGCCGCCCCGGCGGATGAGCGCCGCGAGCGCCTCGGACACGGCCACGCTGCGGTGGCGGCCGCCCGTGCAACCGACGGCGATCGTGAGATAGCTCTTCCCTTCCTGGGAAAAGCGGTCCAGCAGATACGTCAGCACGGGCGTCAGCAACTCGATAAATTTTTTCGTGGCCTCGTTGCCCATCACGAACCGCGCGACCGCCGGGCTTTGCCCGGTCAACGGACGCAGCCGGGCGACGTAATTGGGGTTGGGCAAAAAGCGCACGTCCCACACGAGGTCCGCGTCGAGGGGCACCCCGTGCTTGTACCCGAAGGATTGCACGACCACGGCCATGCCCTGGGGGTGGCGCAAGCCGAGGGTTTTGAGAACGACCTCTTTGACCTCGGGCGGCGTGAGGTGCGAGGTGTCGATCGTTTTGTCCGCGAGGGCCTGGATGTCGTGCAACAGGGCCCGCTCCCGCCGAATGCCGCTCGCCACCGAGCCGGACAGCGGGTGCCGGCGACGGGTTTCGGAATAGCGCCGCAGGAGCGTCGTGTCGTCGGCGTCGAGGAAAAGGACCCGGGTCTCGATCCCCTCCCGGCGGAGCGCGTTGAGGGACCGACGGTAAACCCGGGCGGGCAGCCCCGTCCGGACGTCCACGCCCACCGCGACTTTGGTCAACCGCTGGCCCCACCCGCGGTACATGCGCATCAAGTCGGGCAAGAGGGGAAGGGGCAAATTGTCGACGGCGAAATACCCCATGTCCTCCAGGGCGCGGAGGGCGGAGGTGCGGCCGGCCCCGGAGAGGCCGGTGACCACCACGCATTCCATCCCGGCCCGGGAGGAACGGCGGCGCACGGACGTCACCCCCGGGCCGAGGGACCGGACATGCGCTGAATGAGCCGGTCGTTCAACTCGCGGGCGGAGTGGATGCCCTGCTGTTTGAGTCTTTGATTCAAAGCGGCCACCTCAATCAAGGAGCCCAGGTTGCGGCCCGGTTGGACGGGCACCCGAATCTCGGGCACCTCGACGCCCAGGAGCGTCGTGGTTTTCTCCTCCAAACCCATGCGGTCGTATTCCTTTTTGGGGTCCCACATCTCCAGGTAAACCACCAACTCGATGAGGGACCGCTTGAGCACGGCCCCGACGCCGAAAATTTTCCACACGTCGATGATGCCGAGGCCCCGGACCTCCATGTGGTGTTGGACCATCTGGTGCCCCGACCCCACCAGGATCCCGCCGGGTTTGTGGCGGACCTCCACGCGGTCGTCGGCCACCAACATTTGGCCGCGCTTCAGCAACTCCAGGGCGCACTCCGATTTGCCGATCCCGGACGCCCCCAAAATCAGAACCCCCATCCCGTACACGTTGATGAGCGTGCCGTGCACGGAGGTGCAAGGCGCCAGCCGCTCCTCCAGATAGGCCGTCATTTCGCCGATGAGCCGCGCGGTTTCCCATTGGGACTGGAACAGGGGCACCTGGAAACGGTCGCACATTTCCAAAAGTTCCGGCACGGGCTCCCGCCCGTGGGTCAAGATGAGGCAGGGCAATTCGTTGACGGAAAGGATGCGCTCGAAAATTTCCATGCGCTGGGCGCTCGACAGGGTGGACAAAAAGGCGCATTCGCCCATGCCGAACACCTGCACGCGTTCGCCGCGGTAATAATCGAAAAACCCGGCGAGGGTGAGGCCCGGGCGGTTGATGTCGGCCACGCGGATCGTCCGGCGGAACCCTTCTTGGCCCGCCAACAGGGAGAGGCGCAGGGACTCGGCCTGGCTCTTCCACATCTCCTCGACGTGGAGGGGGGCCGGGCGCCCGGCGGTGGCTTCGGGGGAGGGGGCGGGGCTCACGGGGTTAGAACTCGTCCTCGTCGTTGATGATTTTGAGGGCGGCCTCGGCGGATTTGGCGTCCCGCAGGGATTGGCGGAAAAACCGGTCTTTGAGCAGGCGGGAAATCTTCGCCAAGGCCTTGAGATGGTCCCCCGCGGCGTCCGTTGGCGCCACGAGCAGAAAAACGATGTGAACGGGCTCGCCGTCCAGGGCCTCGAACCCGATGCCCCGCTTGGAAATCCCCAACGCGGCGGCCTGCGCGGGGAGGTTCGCCGCTTTGCCGTGGGGGATGGCCACCCCCGCCCCGATGCCGGTGGAACCGAGGGCCTCCCGTTCCAGCAGGGTCCGCACCATGGCGGCGGGATCGGGCAACTTGCCCGCTTTGCCCAACACGCCGCAAAGTTCCTCCAACACCCCTTTTTTCGTTTGGGCGATCAGGTCCACCACCACCACATCGTTGGACAGGAGCGAGGCGAGTTTCATGGCGGGCCTCTAGAGGTTGGGTTCCAAAAGGCCGTAGGTTCCGTCTTGCCGTCGGTAAATGATGCGCGGCGCGTCGTCAGGGCCGAGGAACAACAGAAAATCCAATTCGGATTCGTCCAAAGCCCGTGCCGCTTGGGCGATGGACAACGTCCGGGGCGTCACCCGGCTGATGCGGGAAATGGTCGGTTCCTTGGGCTCCATCGCCACCGCGGCGGCGCGGTCCTTCACCTTCCCCCCCCGGCGCCCGCGGACGCGGCGGTCTTTTTCCCGGGCCAGATGGTTCTGCAGCTTTTCGGCGGCCAAGTCGATGGCCGCGTAAAGGTCGCCGGCCACCTCGCGCGCTCGGAAGTCGTGGTGCCCCTGGGCGTGCACCACCACCTCCGCGCTGTGCCGGTGTTTCTCGACGGACAAAATGACCTGGGCCCGCAGGACGATTTCAAAATGGCGGGCGATGCGCTCAATTTTTTTTCGGGCGTAATCGGCCAGGGCCGGTGTGAGCTCGATGTGGCGGGCGGTGATGTGTATTTGCATAGGGGTGGCCGCTTTCAGGAAGAATTTGAGGAGATTTTACATTTCCCCTTCGTCGGTGTCAAAGACGGAATTTTTCCCCCAAATAGACCCGCCGGGCTTCGGGGGAGTTCAACAGATCCTGGGCGCCGCCGTGGACCAGTATTTTTCCCGCGTAGATGATGTACGCCCGGTCCACGATCTCCAGCGTCGCCCGCACGTTGTGGTCGGTGATCAGCAGGCCCAAACCCCGCTTCTTGAGCTGGGACAGGACCTCTTGGATGTCGGCCACGGCCAAGGGGTCGATGCCGACGAAGGGCTCGTCCAGGAGCAAATACCGGGGGTCCGTCACCAGGGCGCGGGCGATTTCGGTCCGGCGTTTTTCCCCCCCGGACAGGGTGTAGGCCATTTGGTCCCCCAGACGGGTCAGGCCCAGGTCCTCCAAAAGGCGGGCGCGCTTGACCGACCGCTCCTCGGGGGCGAGGGGGACGTGTTCCAAAATGGCGTTGAGGTTGTCGGCCACCGTCATCTGACGGAAAATGGAAGGTTCCTGGGCGAGGTAGCCCAGACCGGCGCGGGCCCGCTGGTACATGGGCAAGGCGGAGACATCGCGCTCATCGATGGAAATCCGGCCGCCGTTCGGTCGAACGAGCCCCACCATCATGTAGAAACTGGTGGTTTTTCCGGCCCCGTTCGGCCCCAGGAGGCCGACGATTTCGCCGGGGTTGACCTCCAACGTCACCCCGTCGACCACGGTGCGGTGGCCGAACACTTTTTTGAGGTTTTCAGCGCGCAGGGACACGTGTCTTTTCCTCCGCTGGGTTGTTCAATTTTTCCCGGGACGGCACGGTCCCCGTTTCAAACAGAAAGACCGCCTCGACCCCGCCGGACAGGGACAGACGCCGCGCGCCCGGGTGGTAGGCCAACCGGAGCGCCCGCAACTCCCGGGCCTCCCGACCGTCGGTTTGCCGGGCGAGGGGCCGGTCTCCCCGGACGGGCGAACCCGCGGACGGCGCCCCCCGGGCGAACCCGCCCGTGAACACCATTTCTTCGCGGGCCCCATCGTAATCCATGCGGTCCGACCACAATTCCGTTCGGCGGTGAAGCGCGGGTTCTTCGCCCGCCAACCACACGCCCCCCGACGCCTCGGCGAATCCCCCCCGGACGGGAACGGTCGATTCGCCGTTTCGAAAAAAGATGTCCGTGGCCTCCAACTCGAAGCGGCCCGTCCCCGAATCGTCGGCGCGGGGGGTTCGGAGGGCGCGGGCCGGCCGCGCCGCCCCGCCCCGCAAATGCCCCGACGACGTGTGTGTGTCGTAGAGCCCGTGGTCGCCCCAGGCCTCCCAGCGCGCCGGATCGCCCGGCCATTCGCGACGGAGATACACGCGGTCCCAGGCCTCGGCCAGCGTGTTTTTTTCGGTCGTGACGACCCGATCGGCGGTCAGGCGGTCTCCGCCGCGGGACAAAGCGACGCGCCCGGTGAATTCCACCGATTCCCCCCGGTCCAGCACCCGCACCCGATCGCTGGCGATGACCGTGCGGGTTTCCGTCGATACGAACGGCGCCTCTTCCGCCGCGCCGCGCGCGGCCGCCCACAGCAACAGAAGGCCCAGGGCCGGGGTTTTCACGGCCGCTGCCGAAAGAAACGTTCGTCTTCGGGGGCGATTTCGCCCCGTTGCCGCCGCACTTCCATCTCCGAAAAGTCCGGCCGGGCCGACCAACCCACGCCGCGCACCACCGAACGCCCCCGCGTGATGACCACCGCGGCCGTGGAAAACAACAGGTCCTTTTGACTGTCGTAGCGCATCCAGGGGGTCTCCAAGCGGGCCCCCTCGGTGGACACAATCACCACCCCGCCGCCGGCGACCATATCGCGGGACCGGGTGTTCATTTCCCCGTGGGCGGCCGTCACCACCGAACCGGGCTTTTCGTCCGCGAAAAAGCGAACCTCCGGCCGGTCGAGGTCGGCGCGCTGGGGTCCGTCGAACACCCGGGCCTCCGGGGCCGTCAAGCTCCACGCCAAAGACCCGCGCGCGTAGGTGTCCATGCGAAATTCCCGGATGACCTGGTCGGGCGGCGACGGAACGTCGGAGGGAACCGTCGGCGCGCCGCCGCAGGCCGTCGCGACCGCGGCGAGGGCCGCGAACACGGAAACCCTCACGGGTTCGGGCGCCGCTCGGGGTTTTCAAACCATCCCAAGAGGGCGTCCGTCAACCCTTGCGCGTCCAAAACCGCGTCGATGACCTCCCGCACGGCCCCGCGGCCGCCCGCCGATCGCGTCGTCCAGGGGCAAACGGCCTTGACCGCGGCGTGGGCGTCGGCCGGGCACACGGCCACCCCCGCGCGGCGGAAAGCGGGCAAATCCACCAGGTCGTCGCCGATGAACAACGATTCCGAGAGGGCGATCCCCAGCTTCTCGCAAACCGCCGCCAGGGCGCGGCCTTTGTGATCGCATTTCTGATGGAGCGCGTCGACGCCGATTTCCCGGGCCCGGGCCGCGACCTGGGGGGAGGAGCGCCCGGTGATCCAGGCGATTTTGAAGCGCGGCGAAAATTTCTTGAGGGCGAATAGCCCGATGCGGTCCTTGACGTTCCAGATTTTGATTTCCTCCCCGGAGTTGAGGACCACGATGTCCCCGGCGGTCAAAACGCCGTCGACGTCCATGGCGAAAAGCCGGATTTTTTTTAGCCGGGCCCGCACCGCCGCCGGGGGACGGGGGATTTTAAAGGAGGCCTTCATCCAACAGATCCTTTTCGTCCAGGACGCCGAGCGGACGCCGCCGCGCGTCCACGACGGGGAAATTGTCCAACCCGTGTTTGCGGAAAAGCGGCGCGACGTCGGCGGCCAGCTCCCGGGGGCCGATGGTGCGGGGCGACCGGGTCATGATTTGCGACAAAGGGCGGGCCAACAGGCGGGGGTCTTTTTGCAGTCCCCGGCGCAGGTCCCCGTCGGTGAACACGCCGACCAACCGGCCGCGGGCGTCCACCACCGAGGCGGCGCCCAGGCGCGTGCGGGTCATGATCGCGAGGGCGTCGGTGACCCGCCGATCGTCGCGCACCAGGGGGTTTTCGGCGCCCCGGTGCATCAAATCCTCCACGCGCAGGGTCAATTTTTTCCCCAGCGCCCCCGCCGGATGGAGGCGCGCGAAATCGTCGCGGCCGAAACCGCGCATCGCCATGGCGAGCAACGCCAGCGCGTCGCCCATGGCCAGCGCCGCGGTGGTGGACGCGGTGGGCGTGATGTTGAAAGGGCACGCCTCGCGCTCCACGGCGGTGTTGACCACGAGGTCGGCGGCGCGGCCCAGGGGCGACTGACGCCGTCCCGTGAAGGCGATCAAAAAGGCCCCGCGGCCTTTGATCGGCCCGAGGAGGCGTTTCAACTCTTCGGTTTCACCGGAATGGGAGAGGGCCAGCACCGTGTCGCCCGCCCGCACCATGCCGACGTCGCCGTGGGCGCCCTCGGTGGGGTGGACGAAGAAGGCCGGGGTGCCCGTCGAAGAGAGCGTGGCCGCCAACTTTCGCCCGATGAGGCCGGATTTCCCGATGCCCATCACCACCACCCGGCCCCGGGCCGACACCAACCGTTCGGCCGCCCGGACGAAATCCGCGTCGATGTGACGGGCCTGGCGGGCCACCGCGCGGGCCTCGACCGCCAGCGTGCGCCGGGCGTGACGGAGCCAGCGCGCTACTTGTTTTTGAGCCACGGGGTCATTTCCGGCGGGACGTCGCGCAATCGGTAAGGCTCCGGAAGCCGGGACAAGAATCGATCCACGGCGAAAAAAACGACGACCAGAACGATGTAGATGACGGCCAAAACTTTCAGGTGCCAGGCCCAGGAGGGACGCCAGAGGGGCTCCGACGGGGCGGGGGCCGGGGCGGACGGCGGGGAAGCGGGCGGTCTGGGTTTCATAGGTCCTCGGTCAGTGGAATGGGTTGTCGGTGAAGCCGCGGCGTTTGACCGTCCGGTCGAGAGCCAGCAGGCGCCTCAACAAATCGGGCACGTGCTTGAGACGCACGGCGTTGGGTCCGTCCGAGAGGGCCTTCTCGGGTTCGGGGTGGACTTCCATGAAGATTGCGGCCACGCCCAGGGCCACGGCGGCGCGGGCCAGGGGATAAATGAATTCGCGTTGCCCCCCCGACGATCCGCCCTGGCCGCCCGGCAGCTGCACCGAGTGCGTCGCGTCAAACACCACCGGCGCGCCCAGGCCCCGCAACACCTCCAGGCCACGCATGTCCACCACCAAATTGTTGTAGCCGAAAGAAAACCCCCGCTCGGTGAGCATCGTTTTCTCGGAGCCGGCGGCCCGGGCTTTTTTCAAAATGTTTTCCGCCTCCCAGGGCGAGAGGAATTGGCCTTTCTTAATGTTGACGACGCGGCCGGACTTGGCGGCGGCCATCACCAGGTCCGTCTGGCGGCAGAGGAACGCGGGGATCTGCAGCACGTCCGCCACGGCGGCCGCCGCGGGCACTTCGGCGGCGGAATGCACGTCGGTCAAGATGGGCACGTCCAGCTTTTTTTTGATCCGCCCCAGGATGGCCAAGCCTTCCTCGGCGCCCACGCCCCGGAACGAGCCGATGGACGACCGGTTGGCCTTGTCGTAGGACGCCTTGAAAACGAAGGGCACGCGCAGTCGTCCGGCGATGGACTTCAGCTGTTGCGCGATGCGCAGCGTCAACTCCTCCGTTTCCACCACGCAGGGGCCCGCGATCAAGCCCAGGGGGCGATCGTTGGCAAACCGCGCGGAACCGATGGAGACGATGTCGGCGTGTGTCATGAGGGAGCGCCTATTATAAAAGAAAAGGGCCCTCGCCGGAAACCGGCGAGGGCCCTTTCACGCGATAAATCGCGATTTACAGCGGCCGAACGTTGGCGGCCTGCAGGCCTTTGGGGCCTTTGGTCACCTCAAGTTCCACCGCTTGGCCATCATTCAGGGACTTGTAACCTTCCCCTTGAATGGCCGAGAAGTGAACGAACACGTCCTCCGCGCCG
>Ga0268298_10007072_pt1 | contig 10034 bp, 4 predicted proteins | sample WWTPWeurt_MetaG_FD_194462 | JGI IMG/M metagenome (GOLD analysis project Ga0268298, IMG submission 194462) | Activated sludge microbial communities from WWTP in Nijmegen, Gelderland, Netherland - WWTP Weurt | ecosystem: Engineered > WWTP > Aerobic digester > Activated sludge | place: Netherlands... | reverse complement strand
CTCGGCGTCGCAGATCTGCGGGCGATATGCGCCGCGGGCCTCGATCTTCACCTCGGAGGCGACGTGGCGGCTCATCGTGCACCAGAACCTCCCGCGCGACAGGTTCGTGGACACCGACGCTTCTCGCCGCGGGATCACGCTGCCTGGCGGACACCAGGTGATCCCTGTGCCCTCGCCCTTCTGTCATTTCCGAGGCGCGGTGATGCTCTATGATCCCGCGACGCGCGTGCTCTTCTCCGGGGATCTCTTCGGCGGCATCACGGCGGCGGGGCCGCACGATCTGTGGGCGGAGCCCTCGGACTGGAGCGGGGTGCGCGCCTTCCATCAGGCGTACATGCCCACGGGGCGGGCCATCGCCGCGGCGGTGCGCGCGATCCAGAGGCTCGATCCGCCGGTGGAGATCATCGCGCCGCAGCACGGGCGCCTCTTGCGCGGGGACGTGCTCCAGAGGTTCATGCAGCAGCTCGAGCGCCTGCCCGTGGGCTTCGACATCATGGATGACGTGGGGGACGGAGCGGACGCGATGGCCGCGTGGAGCAGCGTGCTCAATCGGGTGCTGCACGTGGCGCGGATGATCCTCGGGGACGGCGCGGAGGAGGCGCTCGTGAAGGACGAGGAGATGCGCGAGTGCTGCGATCTCTACCAGGGTCGGTTCGAGGTGACCTCGGCGGGCCGGTGGGTGGTGAGCAACGCGGTGAGGCTGCTCACGCTCGGGAAGAGCGCGACGATCGCGAACCCGATCCGGCTCGAGGCGGTGCTCGCTTGCGAGGAGCTGGAGCTGCCGAGCCCCGATCTGATGCTGGAGGGAGAGGCCGGCGCGCTCTCGACGCGGACGGTGTGAGAGCGGCAGTCTGAGGGGGGTGTTACATCGCGTATCCAAGCCGCTGGCGGGTGCGCTGAGCGGCCTGCGCGATGTCGGGCTGAGGGCTCTGCGCGAGGGCGGCGAGCGGGCCCGCGTACATCTGCGCCTCGGGCCCAGGGCCGATGTATTCTGCCGCGGCGAGGCCGAGCATCTGGTCGCCGGGCCGGGGAGTTTGGAGGAGCTGGGCGATCTGGGCGCCGTCGAGGGCCGGGAGAGAGGCCATCTGGACGAGGCCTTGTCGGATGGTTTGCGCGCCAGGGCCGCTGATCTCGAGCGCGCGGAGGTAGGTGCGAGGATCGAAGGAGTAGCGGACCATCGCGCCTTCGGATTGCCACACAGCGGTGGAGGGCTCGCCGGGCTGCACGGCGGGGCCGGGGGGCTGCGTGACGCTCATCCCGCCGCGGGTCATGCAGTCGGAGAGGCGATCGAACGTGCAGTCCGGTCGAACGACGACGCGGAGGGCGCCGGGGGTGGGGGCGGACGCCTGAGGGGCCATGCCGTAGCCGGCTTGCGGAGCGGCTCCATAGCCCTGCTGGGGAGCGCCATAGCCTTGCTGAGGAGCGCCGTAGTTGGCTTGTTGGGCGCCGTAACCGGGTTGTGGGGAGCCGCCGAAGCCGGCCTGCGGGGCGCCGAAGGGACCGCCTGCGCCGGGGCCGGCCGGGGGGCCGCCGAACGGGCCTGCGCGACCGTATCCGACGCCCGGAGGTTGATTGTAGTTGACCATCCGCACGCTCTGGGGTGGGGCGCTGAGCTTCTGCACGAGCCAGAAGATGCCGTACACGATGAGCGTGATCACGAGGATGACGAGACTGACGACGAGCCGGGCCATGGGGCTACGCTAGCGCAAAAAGAGCGGGCGTGGTCTCCTCATTCCGCGGACGCGCGCCACTTTTTGGGCGCCCGCCCCCCCGGCCGATCCGCGTCGCGTCGGATTCGACTCCGCACAGCGTGCAGACTCGACTCCGCACATGGTCGGGGCCGCTCCGATCGCCAGCTCGAATAGCCTTGTTTTGCGTCGGTGCGCGAATGGCACGTCGATTGCCATTCACGCCGTCCGCGATTCCCAATCACGTCGCCTCTGAGCGAACGAGGTGTCTTATGCGAACCATCGACTTTCTCTCCTGTCTTTCTCCGCTCCTTCTCCTCACCGGCTGCGCCAACGGGCTCCCCGAGAGCGACGCCAGCGACATCGGAGAGGCCGAGTCGGACGTGCTCATCGGCAATACGACCCCGGACTGGCAGGACGTGGATCACTACACGCCAAAGCCGGGCGCGCCCTTCACTCGGTATTTCGTGGACCGGAATCACCCGGCCGTCGGCATGCTCTCCACGACCGTCGGCCAGTGCTCCGGCACCCTCATCGGGAGAGACACCTTCCTCACGGCCGCTCACTGCGTGGGCGCGAACAACGGCGGTCTCGGCACCGTCGACTTCAATTTTCACAACATCTATGACGCGAACGGCAACAACACGAACACCCGGGCGCCGGAGACGTTCACGGTCACCGCGGTCGTCGAGTGCGGCGATCCGAGCCTCGGCCAGTGCGCGCTCTATCCCCAGCCCACGACAGGGATCATCCGCGACTACGCCGTGCTGCAGCTCGCCCCGAACGCGGCCGGCGTGCTGCCGGGCGACAAGTACGGCTTTCGCCACATCGACACTCCCGCCATCGTGATCGGGACGCCCATCGCCCTGATCCAGCACCCCGGCGGCATCCCGATGGTCGTGGACACGGGGGAGTTTGACAAGTGGGATGGATACAACGCCAACCACACGGCGGACATGCTGCCCGGCAGCAGCGGCGCGGCCGTCCTTGATCGGAGGGGCAAGATCATCTCCCTCAACACCGCCGAGAACCAGATCGATGACAACTACGGGCCCGCGATGATCGACATCTTCGCGGCGAGCGACGCCCTGAAGCGCCCGATCCCGGGCAACACGTATAACATCGTGCGTTCGGGGAGCGGGCGCTGCCTCGATGTGCCCTCGTATTCAAAGGTCACCGGCGAGCACGTCGCGGAGGCCGACTGCAAGACGACCGGGTACCGCGCGAACCAGGAGCTCGAGCTCGTCCGCATGCCGGCGGGCGGCTTCGAGATCGTCGGGCACGACTCGCAGAAGTGCCTGGATCTGCCTGGCTCGCAGATCACGAACGGCACGATGGCCCAGCTCTACCCCTGCAACGGCGGCAACAACCAGATCTGGGACGTCGTCGCCGACGGGCCTGCGGGGTACTTCCGGATTCGCACGCGGATCAGCGCGAGCAAGTGTCTGTATCTGAACCCCGCGGACGCGACCCCCCGCCTCAAGATCGCCGACTGCGCGACCCTGTCCGACGGGCTGCGGCGCTTCCGCTTCCAGATCACGCCGAAGAGCTACATGATGGTGCTCGACCCGACGAGCCAGTGCCTTGACATGCCCGGCTTCACGACGCTCGACACCGCCGGTCCGCAGCAGTACGCGTGCAAGACAAGCCCGGACGACATCTTCAACCAAGAGTGGCTGTTCGAGCCCCGTTCGGACGGCGCCGTGCGCATCCGCAACAACTACTCGGAGAAGTGCCTGTCCATCCTGGGTGGGTCCACCACGAACGGCACGCTCGTCCAGCAGTATGGCTGCACCGAGAACAACGAGCAGAGGTGGTATGTCCTGCCCCAGGCCGGCGCCACGTTCAAGCTGCAGAACAAGGCCTCTTCCAAGTGCGTCGACTACTACACGGGCGCCTTCAGGCAGTACACGTGTAGCAACTTGTATACGACCCAGCTCTACCGGCTGCAGGCGGGAGTGAACTGACAGCGCCGGGCTGCCCTCCGCGTCCGCCACGAGCTGCGAGAGGAGCGCGTCCGAAGACACGCCCGCCAGGAGCATGTTGCGGAGGTTGCGGGCACGCTCGGCGTGAAGGCGAACGTGGAGGTGATCGTGGGGGCCGAGACGTCGTCGGAGCTCCCTCTCCTCGAGCGCGGCAGCGGCTCGCTCCGGAGGTGTTCGACGATATGCGACGGAGGTGTCTTTCGCCGGATCTCTCGCCGTGGTAACGCGCCGCCATGTCCTTGACTCACACGACGCATCCGAGCCATCAGGAGCTCCTGCGCAGGATGCGGACTCTTGGTATTCTCGCGGAGGAGCCCCTCGATCGGGCGCTCCCCCTCCACGCCGCGATGCACAACCGCGCGGCGCCGGTGCCGGCCGTCATCGTCTCTCCCCGTGACGAAGGGGAGGTCGCCTTGGTCCTTCGTTCGCTCGCGGCCCTGGGCCTCCACGAGGGCGCCGGGGTCTCGGTCAGGAGCGGGGGGCACGGCTATTTCAACGGGGCCTCGTGCGCGGGGGTCATGATCAACATGGCCCTCATGACGGAGTGCCGAGTCGACGGCGACACGCTCGTCGTCCAGCCGGGGTGTCTGCTCGGTCGGGTCGTCCATCGCCTCTCCCTGGCTCGCAAGGCCGTGCCCCACGGGGATTGCTTCGGCGTCGCGGCAGGAGGTCATTTCTTGACGGCCGGGTGGGATCTCCTCCTCGCCCGACGTCACGGCCTGGGCTGTCAGTCGGTCGAGGGCGGGCGAGTCGTGCTGTGGGACGGGACGACGCTGGGCGTGCGCGAGGACAGCCACCCGGACTTGCTCTGGGCGATGCGCGGCGGCGCAGCGGCGACAGCGGGCGTCGTGACCGAGATTCGACTGCGCCTGATCGATGAGCCCCCTCTCGTGGCGTGGCGGCAGACCCCTCTCGACGGGCGAGCGCTGGCGCTGTGCGCTAAACACGAAGTATTCCAACGAGCGGCCCGGCTCCCCGTCGACGTCTCGGTGTCGTTTCACTTTCACCACGACGAGGCCCTCGGCGCCCCGGTGTGCTCTCTCAACGTGTTCAGCTTGCTCCCGATCCCGGCGACGCTGCGGTGCCTCCGGGAGCACATGGGCGACGAGATCACCGAGTTTGTGCAGGATCCGAGCGGCTGGCGAGAGACATCGCTGCTCGAGTTTCGCCTGATGCCCGCCTCGCAGGAGCTCACCGCGCACCCGGAGCTCCTCTCGGAGGTGACAGGCGAGGACCTCCACCGTCATCCGGCGCGCTACTGGCAACCAGCCCTCGTCCGCCGCGAGATGGCCGACTCCCACCTGGCCACCGTGTCGACGTGGATCGGGCCGAGGAGCGAATCGATGCTCGAGCAGCTCTATGCGGCGTTCGTGTCCGCCGGGGAGCACCCGCTGCGAGATCGGATGTACGCGCTCGTGATCCCGGGCGGGGGCAGGATGCAGGACATGGCGTCGAGGTGCGCGATGCCCCTCGGCGGAGGCCTCTCGCGATTCGAGGTGCACTGGGACGATCCGGAGTCGGAGGCGCCGTGGTGTCACCGCTTCGTCGAGCGCGTCCGATCCATCCTCTCCGCCGCCGCGGATCCCGCGCCGCACCGTCCCTATCGAGGGGACATCTGGCTCGCTGAACAAGCCAGTGACGCGGCGCTCGACGCGGTCCTCCGGCGCCACGACAGGCGCCCTCCTGCCGCGGGACCCTCGGCGATCGAAGCGATTTGACGGGGAGCCGACCGCGCCGTGAGGGCCCGAGGCCGCCGCCCCGGATCGCCGCTCACGGCGCGAAGGCCATCACCGAGAGCGGGGTCCCGGAGCCGTCCTTGAGCGCCAGCGCGCCGAGCACGAGGGTCGTCCCCTTTGGCGGGAGCTTGTCGAGGTTCGTCAGGCACTCGAGGACGATGCCGTTCCGTTCGAGCACCTGGGTGTTCGTGGCGTAATTGACGTCCTGCCCGGGATCGGCGCCGTGCGTGTCGATGCCGACGCCCGCGATGCCGCGGTGATTGAGCAGGAATCGCGTCGTCGAGCCCGCGAACCCCGGGAAATGCAGGCCGCCGCCCGCGTCCTGGTTGAAGAACGCGACGGGATCGCCCCACTTCTCCTGCCAGCCTGTATACAAGATCACGAGGCTGCCCTCCGGGACCTCGCCGTGCGCCGCCTCCCAGGCGAAGAGGTCCTGTTTGGTGAAGGCGTAGTCAGGGTTCGCCTGCGTCTTCGCCCGGACGTCGATGACCACCGCGCTCACCACCCGCGAGGCGGGCGAATAGGCGTCGATGCCGATCCCGTTCTCCCAGAAGCTGTTCGGCGCGTTCATGTGCGTGCCGCTGTGCTCGCCGATCGAGAACCGCCGGAGGAAGTAGCCGTCCGTCGCGAAGGTCGCGACCGTCTCGAACTCCACAGGGGGATCGCCCGGCCAGAGCGGGATGTTCGTGGCGATCGTGTGGCTCAGATCGACGACGCTCCGGTAGGTGATGGTCTTTGCGGGGCCGCCCCCGAGCGCTTGCTGGGCGGGGGCGGTGGGGTCGACGGCCGGCTCGGCGCCGGGCGTCTCGCACGCTGCGAGGAGGGGGAGAGCGATTGTCATGATTGCCCATTTCGTCTTCATCGTTTCGGCCGGCTCCGCGGAGACTTCGAGACGCAAGCGCGCCGTCTCCGCCGACGGGTCGAGCTGCGTGGGGGCTGGATCGATCGGAGACCGGACCACGGAATGCGCCGAATGTCAATGCCCCGTTCGGAGCAGTGCGGACATTGTTCGACTCACCTCCGACGAGCGCCCTCTCCCCCGGAGCCGGGGCCGGCGCGCTTGAAGAAGCCTCGGCTCGTGGCCGTGAATCCGGCCTTCGCGAGGTGCGGCGCGAGAGGGGACTTCTCCGTCGGCTCGCCGTCGACCTGCGCGATGAGCAATGTCCTCCGGCGGCCGAGATCGACGAGGTCGGACAGGGCCCCGGCGAGGGCGTCCGCGGCGTGCGAGCGCTCCGGCTCCTCGGCCGGCAGAAAGGACAGCAAGCTGCGCTCGGCGCGCCCCAGATAACCCACGAGCTCCCCGTCGCGGAGGACCACGAAGGCGCCCGTCGAGCGGCCAGGACGGGCCCCTTCGCGCTCCGGCCACGGCAGCGCCGCGCCGTAGGGATTGGCAGGGTCTGTCGCAGCGAGCATCGCGATGTGGGGTGTCTCCGGGCGCTCCCGCAGGGCCCGGAGTCGGTCCTCTGCCCCGGGCGCCGCGAACTGGGTCGCTCCGAGGCCCGCGACGAAGTAGCCCCGACGCACGCGGCCTGCCTCTTCCATCGCCTTGAGCACGTCGTAGACAGCCGAGAATCCGCCCACGATCCCCTCGGCGTGGACGGCCTCGCGCGTGACGACTCCATACCTCTCGAGGAGGCTCTTCACGAGGGCCGCGCGCCTCTCCGTCTCGCTGGGGCCGAAGGAGGGCGCGTTTGAATACGAATTGTTATCGGTGCGTCCCCCGGCTTTCGGGGGGGTGTTCGCCCCGCGCGCGGCTTCTTGCTCGGCGAAGAAAGCGTCGCGCACGTGCGGCAACAAGGACCATCGGCCCTCGCTCCCGGGGGGCCCCACGCGCCGCGATCGAAAGCCCCCGGCCCGCATGGCGCGCTTGGAGGGCGCGTCCGAGGCCGCCCCCCGCAGAAAGCTGCGGAGAGGAGCGAGGGTGTCGTTCGTGACCTCGCCGGCCCACACGAGGGCCCACAGGGCTTGGAAGACGTCCTGTGTGAAGGCCCCTGTCTGGGCCAGGAGATCCGAAAAGAACAGGGCCCCCCGGCTCGCGAGAAGGCCCCTTATCTTCGCCGCGAGCTCCCCCTCCGCCCGCCGCGGAGGCTGCGAGAGGAGCCGCAGTCGGTCCGTCAGATAGAGCGCGATCCGCCCGTCGTTCGGTCCCAAGGGCTCGACGCCGGCCCACACGATCTCCCCGGCCGCGCACAGCATGTCGAGGTCCCCTGATCGATATTTGTCCATCCGCGCCGGCAAGATCTCGGCCTCCAGCGCCGACGCCGACAGGGGCATCCCTTCGAGCTGCTCCACCGTCGTGAGGAGCGCGTCGACGCCGGTGCGCCGACGAATTACCCCTTGCCATTCGAGCAAGAACCGCCCGAGCGCCGCCTGCTCCACAGGCTCCACCTCGCGCCGGAGCCTCGCGAGCGATCGCCGCTTGATGGTCCGCAACACCTCCGCGTCGCACCACTCGCGCCCCTTGCCCCCGGGCAGAAACTCCCCCTCCATCACTCGGTCTGTCGCTGCCAATCGACTGAGTGTATCCCGAAGCGGGCCCACGCCGATCCCGAGGCGCGCTGCCGCCGCCTCGATCACGAAGGGTCCGTGCGTGCGCGCATACCGCGAGACGAGGTCGCCGAGCGCGTCCGCCACCGGCGAAAGGAGCGCTCGAGGGACCCCGCGCGGGGGAGCCACCCCCAGCGCGTCCCTTAGCCGCGCCGCGTCCTCTGCCGCGAAGATCCTCAGATCACCGGCGATCTGCGCCTCGAAGACGCGCTTGTCCCGGAGGAGCTCCTCGATCCAACCATCGGCCCCGCCCACAGGGTCGCTCCTCAGGCCGATCTCTTCGCGCGAGAGATCGCCCATGGAAAGCAGCATGTCGTGCAAGGAATCCGCGGAGTGCGCTGGCCTCTTTCCGTCCAGTCTTTGCAGCCCTCGCTCGGTCTCGAGGATCGCGTCCGGATCGAGCAGCTCTCGCAGCTCCGCCTCGCCGAGCAGCTCTCGGAGCTGCACAGGATCGACGCTGAGCGCCTGCGCGCGCCGCTCCGCGAGGGGGGCGTCGCCGTCGTAGATGAAATTGGCCACATACGAGAACAACAAGGACGAAGCGAAGGGCGACGGCGTCCTGGAGTCCACGGTCCGCACGCGGACGCGCTTCTGCTGGATCTGCCGCAAGATCTCCACCAAGGCAGGCAGATCGAACACGTCCTTCAAGCACTCTCTGTACGTCTCCAGCAAGATCGGGAACGACGGATACCGCGCGGCCACGCTGAGCAGGTCCGCCGCTCGTTTTCGCTGCGCCCACAGGGGTGTTCGCTCCCCCGGCCGGCGCCTCGGGAGGAGGAGCGCCCGCCCCGCGTTCTCCCGGAACCGAGCGGCGAAGAGCGATGTTTGCCCGAGGCTCCGCACGATCAAATCCTCGACCTCGTCCGGCGCGGGCAAGAACTGGCTCACCTCCGGCGGCTCCTCGGACTCAGGTAGCCTGAATACGATCCCGTCGTCCGACCAGATCGCCTCGATCTTCTGGTCCCGCGAAGCGTCCATCCGCGCGAGCACAGCCTGTGACCAAGGAGCGTGCACCCGCGCGCCGAAGGGCGAGAGCAGGCAGACGCAGTACGTCCCGATCTCGTCGATGTACCGCTCGACGACGATGGTCCTGTCGCTCGGCACCTCGCCTGTCGCCTGCGCCTGCTCGGTCAGATAGGCCGTAAGGTTCTTCGCCGCGCGCTCGTCGAGCCCGTGATCCTTCCTGAGCCGACCTATCGCCTCGTCGCGCCCCACGCCGTGCAGCGACCGCGCGAGGGCGCCGATCGCGCGCCCCATCTCCACGGGTCGTCCGGGCCTGTCGCCGTGCCAGAAAGGCATCTTCCCCGGCTGCCCCGGCGCGGGGCTCACGAGCACGCGGTCGTGCGTGATCTCCTCGATTCGCCACGACGACGCGCCGAGGAGGAACACCTCGCCCACCCGCGACTCGAACACCATCTCTTCGTCGAGCTCGCCCACGCGCCGGCTCCCGCCGGCAGCCGCTGGGGGACGCAGTCCCGACGCTGCGGCAGCCGCTGGGGGACGCAGTCCCGACGCTGCGCGCGCCTCGTCCGCCGACGCGAGGTACACGCCGTAGAGGCCTCGATCGGGGATGGTGCCGGCGTTCACGACGGCGATGCGCTTGGCCCCGTCGCGCGCCCGCAGCTTGCCGGACGTGCGATCCCATGTGATGCGCGGCCGCAGCTCGGCGAATTCGTCCGACGGGTAGCGGCCCGAGAGCATGTCGAGCACGCCCTCGAACGAGGAGCGCGGAAGCTCTGCAAAACAAGCCGATCCGCGCACCATCGCGAAGAGATCTTCGGCCTCGATCCCCTCCATCGAGACGATCGCGACGACGTGCTGCGCGAGCACGTCGAGGGGGTTTCGGAGGTAGAGCGTCGCCTCCACCTCGCCCTGGATCATCCTCGCCGTCGCCGCCGCGCACGCGAGCAGATCGCCTCTGTATTTGGGGAAGATCACGCCGCGCGACACGGCGCCCACCGAGTGTCCGGCGCGCCCGATCCGCTGCAACCCCGAAGCGATCGAGGGCGGCGCCTCGATCTGCACGACGAGATCCACCGCCCCGATGTCGATGCCGAGCTCCAGCGACGACGTGGCGA
>Ga0268298_10007071_pt1 | contig 10036 bp, 15 predicted proteins | sample WWTPWeurt_MetaG_FD_194462 | JGI IMG/M metagenome (GOLD analysis project Ga0268298, IMG submission 194462) | Activated sludge microbial communities from WWTP in Nijmegen, Gelderland, Netherland - WWTP Weurt | ecosystem: Engineered > WWTP > Aerobic digester > Activated sludge | place... | reverse complement strand
TGAGGTCCCGGGTCGCTTCATTCTCGTAGACCATGCCCTCTCAAGATTGCAGCGCGGCCTCGCCGGATTCCTCATCGTCGAAGGCGATCCCAATCCCGAAATCTTTGATGGCACACCCGCCCCCGGCAGCGGACACTAAAAACACCCAGCCCCGTTCAGAAATGGACGGGGCTGTTTTTCAAATGCGGCGGTTATAATTTTGGGATGAAAAAAACAGCGCTTCTTTTCCCAAACCTCTGCCTGATCCTGCTTCTAATGGCAGCCTGCTCCCCGAAAACGACTCTCCCCACCCTCGACCCTAACATCCAAATTCAACAGGCAGTGGCCGAAACTCTCGCCGCAATCCCAACCGCCACTCCCTACACCCCACCGACCCCGTTCCCCTCGGCCACACCCATTTCGCTCGCAGGTGTGTTTTGCGAATATCAATTCTGCATTGGGCATCCCAACAACATGGCATTTTATGACCACATGGCCGCACTCAATCAACTCACCCCCAGCGCCTACAATAACGGATTCCTCGCCGCCTATCAGATCCCGACCATGGTCATTAACTTTATCTGGCTGCAGGCCCCCGGCACATCTGATCCACAATTCCTGCTCGAAACCCTGCTCGATGATCAGGCCGATACCAAAAACGGAACCTTTGATGTGAAACTGATCCGCGGCATGAACGTGATGTATGTCCCCATCACCACCACCATCAGCGAAGTGCCCTTCGGTGCCATCGCCGCCTGGACCTGTGGCGACCGTGTCTTCGCATGGAAGGTATATACCCCGCAAGCCGAAACCGCTGGTCCGCTATTCGAAGAAGCACTGGCAAGATTCACCTGCAACTAAAGCCGATCACCTGGGAAACAAACTTAATGCCCCCAAGCGAAACTGATTTCACCATCCGCCACATAAACCCCGCAGACCTGCAAGTCTTTCGTGAATTGCGCCTTGAGGCCCTGAAGAATCACCCCTCCGCATTTGGCTCAGATTATGAAGAAACCCTGCTCCAACCGCAAAGCTACTGGGAAAAGCGCCTGACATTTCAAGTAGATGAACAAGCCTTGTTTTTTTCGGAACTTCACGGACAGCCGATCGGCATGGCTGGGATCGTTCGCAACAACTCAAAAAAGAATCACCATAGTGCAACGATCATCAGTGTCTACGTAAAACCTGAATGGCGCGGCAGGCGAATTGCCGAAATGCTCATTCATGCCTGCCTTGGTTGGGCAGCCGAACATGATGTAGTCATTGTCAAACTGGCAGTCGTTACAGACAACCTCTCTGCCATACACACCTACGAGCGCTGTGGATTCAAAATCTACGGCACTGAACCCAAGGCGCTTCGCATCAATGGTATTTATTACAATGAACATCTAATGGCGGTTGAAATTCCCCACCTCTCAAAATGATACAGCCTCAACAGGAGATCACCAAAAAATTCACGTTGTAGATCGTTGCCGGGCCATGCACCGAAAGGAATTGTCTCGTCCTGTTATCCACATAGGCGGCTGTCATATCGGTTGGCACAGTGATCGTGGCTGAGTTGATCGGGTCGATCATCTGCCAGGCTGCAAAAGCGCCCGCCTGCTGCCACATGGCAGCATCCCCGCCGAATAATTCTGCCGCCATCCCCGATGTCGGCGGACAGGATGCCTGTCCCGGTCCGCGGCCGACATCCACAGATGTTTTTGGCAGGTCGATGATGGCAGGCTTGGCTTCATCAGGAACAAGATCCAGCAACAGGTCCACGGCTGAAGGACCGCTTTGGGTGGGCACAGGGGTCGCATCGCCCATCAACACGGCGAGATTCCCACTCCCATACAGCCATCCACCAGCAAGAGAGAAGATCAACAAAAGCGCGACACCGGCCAGTATCCAGAATTTCTGGTTCATCTTTCGAGTGTCTTCTTCTGCCAGTCGCTTCAATTTTTCAAGAATGGCATCCGCCTGCGCCTGGGGTACGCCAGACTGCATTAACGTCAGTTGGATCATACGCGGCTTGTTACCCAATTTATACATGCCAACCGCCCGCTTCCAGATTTCTGCATCTGAGAGGGGCTGCTTTGGCAGTTGAGGTTCATCCGCTTCCTTCACAACGGGTTGAGGTTTGCGCAAAATCGCGGGTAAATCTGCCGCCGCCACCCAACGTCCGCGCAGCATGGCATCGGCATATTCGAATTGATCGGGAATGTACTTCAAACGGATATGGCGCCCTCCGTTTTCCACTTCAAACGAAACCTGACAATGAGCGCAAGACAGATAATCCGGGTAATCTGGCAAGTGTGTGATCTTTAAATTCGTAGCCCCGCATGCAGGACAATGCCCGCTTTTTGCCCAAACATCGGGCAGATCCCATTTGGGTTTTTGAGGTATGGAAGGTGTTCCCTGCTGAGATTCCATAACAGAGATTTTATACCGCTTGCCTGCCGTGAATCCTTACAAATCATCTACAGGCAAGCGGTTAATTCGGGCTTATACAGTCTGATAAGGAAACTATATTCCCACACGTTTGGCTTCGTTCCAAAGGATGTCCATCTCTTCCAACGTCATGTCGGAAAGATTTCTGCCCTGCTGTTTTGCACCCTGTTCAACATATGCAAAGCGCTTCTTAAATTTCTGGTTGGTTCCGCGCAGCGCGGATTCAGCATCCACTTTGCGCCAGCGGGTAAGATTCACAAGGACAAAGAATAGGTCGCCAAGTTCGGCTGTCACTTCATTGAGGTTCTGCGCTTTTTTGATCTCTTCGATCTCCTCGCGGATCTTATCCAACACCCCTTCGATCTCGGGCCAGTCAAAACCAACACGAGCAGCGCGGTCTTGATATTCCTGTGCCTGGGTCAAGGCGGGCAATGCCGCAGAGACACCATCCAACAGACCCTTTTTCTTGCCGCCATCCTCCCCTTTTTCTTTGCGTTCCTGCTCCTTCAATTTTTCCCAGTTCTGCAAAACGCCATCCACGCCATCGAGTTTGACATCTCCAAACACATGCGGATGACGTCGTACGATCTTGTCATAAATCCCTTTAATCACCCCATTCATGGTAAATTCGCCAGCCTCGTTTGCGATCTGTGAATTTAACACAATCTGCAGAAGCAGGTCGCCAAATTCCTCACGCATCTCGTCGGAATTGTTCTCGTCCATGGCAGACAGGGTTTCGTAGGCTTCTTCCAACAGATGTTTTCGGAGTGTTTGGTGGGTTTGCTCCTTATCCCATGGACAGCCATCCGGCGCACGCAGATGCGCCACGATCTCAGCAAAAGATTCGAACGACGTACCTGCCGCCAATGAAGGAAGATACAGGCAGGTTTGCTCGGAAAATTCACCAGTCCCAAGCTCACTCAGGCTATGTTCTCTGGCTACTCCGGCTTCAACGACAAAGACCTCATGTTCCTGGGGATAAACGGTCCGTAACACGGTGCGAACCTGTAAAGCAAGTTCACAGGAGGCGATCCCCGTCAGTAAAGCTGGAATATCAGGTGGAAAAGGTGGCACATGCGCAAACTCCGGGGCTAACGTATGCGCCTCGAGCAGAGTCAGCTTCGAGGGTGGTGCGATGCGGAGAGTCTCAAATGTTTGAGAAACAAGGGAAAAGTCCATTTTAAGTTCCTTGGTTAACAAAGAAAACGTAATGCGAAACAGGCGTTAGCCGTCACGCATTACGTTTTAATTGATCGAATAAGCCACGTAATTCTTGATACGTGACACACCACAGCACAGGTTTAGCGCTTGGTGTAGGTCGGTGCCTTGCGGGCTTTCTTGAGACCTGGTTTCTTGCGTTCCTTCACGCGGGCGTCTCGGGTCAACAGGCCCTTCTTGCGCAGGGCGGCTGTCCATTCGGCGTTGATGAGCTGAAGGGCGCGGGCAATGCCAAGGCGAACAGATTCGGTCTGTCCGGAGGTGCCGCCACCGTTTACCACGGCGCTCACATCATACTTGACAGCTTCCTGCCCCACCGCACTGAACGGGCGCATGATGTCTTCGACATCGCCCATGCGGGTGAAGAAGGCGGCGCCTTCCTTTTCGTTCACTGTGAATTTTCCGCTGCCGGTGGAAACACGCACACGGGCGGTGCTGGCCTTGCGGCGACCAATGCCTTCGTAATACTGAGCCATATTCTCTTACCTCTTTTATTTCGCGGCTTTCGCGGTTTGCACAGCATGCGGGTGGTTGGGACCCGCGTAAATCTTCAGGCGCTTCAAAACGGCACGACCCATGCGGTTGTGCGGGAGCATGCCCCACACAGCATCGCGCAGGGCGCGGTCGGGATGCGTGGCAAGCTGGTCGCGCAGAGAGATGCTCTTCAAACCACCCGGGTAACCGGAATGGCTGTAGTAGATCTTGCTTTCCAGTTTGCTGCTGGTCTTGGTGCCGGTTACGCTGACGCGTTCGGTGTTCACCACTACGACAAAGTCTCCCATTTCCACACCGGGTGTGAAGGTGGGTTTGTGCTTGCCGAGCAGAACATGCGCAACGCGCGCAGCAAGGCGGCCCAGCGTCTGCCCTTCGGCATCAATTACAACCCAGTCGCGCTGAATTTCAGCGGCTTTCGGATAAAATGTTTTCTGTTGCACTTTCGTCACTCCGTTTCATAATCTAGTCATGTGATCCATACGTTACTTCAACCAGCGTCAAACCTTGCGCGGGAGCCAGTCCTGAAGGCAGTTTGCCTTTCTCGTCCAGAGCCTTGCGGACCTTTTCGAGGGGGGCCTTTCCCTGAGCGACAGAGACTTGCACAAAAACCAGCCGTCTTACCATGCGATATAAAAACGCATCTGCCCTGACTTCGAACTGCCACTCATCATCCGGCATTCTCTTCCATTCGGCTTTCGTCACCGTGCGTACCGTCGTCCCTTTTGGGGTTGTGGGCGAACCCATGGTGGCGAAATCATGTGTGCCGAGGAAGATGGCTGCGGCTTGCTTAAGGGCATCTTCGTCGAGAGCGGGCCATACCCGCCAGAAATACTTTTCCCGTAACGGATCGCGGACGGTTCCGCAAAACAACCGATAACGGTATTCGCGTGAGGCGGCGTCAAAGCGCGGGTGAAAAGCGGCCGGGGCCGTGATCAGGCTTTTTATGACAAGATCAGAAGGAAGGTCGGAATTGAGCGCCCGAAGGAGTTTCTCCTCGGTATGAGCCCAATCAAAATCAAATGCGGCCACCTGTCCTGTCGCATGCACTCCCGTATCTGTTCTGCCAGCCATAACGATGGACTTATCAGACCATCCCAGTCTGCGGAGCGCTTTTTCGAACTCGCCCTGCACTGTGCGGGAGTTTGCCTGTCTTTGACTTCCGGTAAAACCGGTGCCGTCATAGGCAAGGATCACTTTGTAACGTGCCATATAGCTATCAGCTTTCAGCGAGTGGCTTTAGCTGAGCGCCAGATGTTTCTTTATTCTTCAACCAATTCAAGGACGACCATTTCAGCGGCATCGCCAAGTCTGGGTCCGAGTTTTGTCACACGAGTGTAGCCGCCTGGGCGGGTTGCAAAGCGTGGGGCAATCTCATCAAACAGACGTTTGATGAGTTGGTTATCACCAAGTTTGGAAATGGCGAGGCGACGGGCGCTGAGCTTCTCCGCATCGGTACCATTGGCACTATTGCGGGCAAGCGTAATCAGCCGCTCAGCGTCACCGCGAACTGCTGCGGCTTTGGCTTCGGTGGTCTTGATACGTTCGTGTGTAAAAAGCTGTTTGATCAGGTTGCGCCTCAAGGCAATACGTGAGCTTTTGGTGCGTCCTAAAATATAACCTGCTACTGAATGTCTCATCTTCTAACTCTCCGAGGATGTGTCGTCTTTCATAAAGCCCTTTTCCTGCATCTTCTGGCGAAGCTCGTCGAGACTCTTTTCGCCGAAGTTGCGGATGGACATGACCGCGGTCTCGCCTTTTTCAAGGAGGTCGAGCACGTCACCAACATTGGTGATGCCAGTACGCTTCAATGAGTTGAAGACACGCACGGACAGGTCGAGGGCTTCCACTGGCGTTTCGGCCAGTTCACTGCTCAAACGGCTGCCAGAGGATTCGCGTTCCACTGCGACCGCAAGCATTTCTTCGTTGATACCGGCTATGTAGCGCAGGTGGTCAATCAGAATGCGGGCGGAGGAGCTGAGGGCGCGCTCGGGCGAAATGGTTCCGTCTGTCCAGATTTCCAAAATCAATTTATCGTAATTTGTGCTCTGACCCACGCGGGCAGAGGAAACTTCCCAATTCACGCGCTTTACAGGGCTGTAAATCGCATCTACAGGAAGTTCGCCAATGGGCATGTGTCCGGCGCGTTCGTTAGCCGGGGAATAACCGCGACCACGTTCCACAACAAATTCAATGTCGTGTTTGGTCTTTGCGCCATCCACAGTGAAGAGGTAGGTATCTGGGTTGACGATCTCAACCTCTGCCGGGGTGACAATGTCAGCCGCGGTTACGGTTCCTTCTCCACGCACTTCGAGGTGCATACGGGCACTATCCACGCCGTCCATTTTGATGCGAATCTGTTTGACTTGCAACATAATCTGGATAACGTCTTCGCGCACGCCAGGGACATCGCTAAACTCATGCAATACATCCGCAAAACGAATGGATGTAATGGCGGTGCCTTCAAGAGAGGAAAGCAGGACGCGGCGCAGGGCATTCCCTAACGTCACACCATACCCACCTTCCAGCGGGCCGATTGTAAATTTGCCATAGTTTCGAGCTTCAGCTTCGCGCTCAATTTTTGGCATAACCATGTTCGTGATGATACCAGTCACGGTTCACCTTTCCCTTTATATAAGGCTCAAGGCTGGGTACCAGCTTACAGGTCCAGCCTGGAGCGAAAATGGAAGATTAGCGTCTGGAATAGTATTCGACGATCAATTGTTCGTCGAGACTTCCGTCAATTTCAGCACGTTCTGGCATGCGAGCCAAGGTACCAGCCATCGCTTTGATATCGCGATTCAACCAACTGGGAGCAGTGCGTTTTTCGGTGTAGGCGCTCAGGTCCTTGAAATAGGTCAACTTGCTGGAGCCTTCGCGCACACTGACTACATCACCTTCACTAAGAAGCATGGATGGAACGTCGGTGCGGCGGCCATTTACTTTGAAATGACCGTGAGCAACGAGCAGGCGGGCCTGTGAACGGCTCGAGGCAAAACCAAGACGGAACACCACATTATCAAGGCGGGATTCCAAAATCTGAAGCAGGGTTAAACCTGTGAGGCTCTGACCAGATTTAGCAGTATCGTAGTAGCGGCGGAACTGACGTTCCATCACACCGTAAATACGACGGGCTTTCTGTTTGGCGCGCAACTGACGGGCAAAGTCTGAAGCGCGTCCAGTGCCCATCCCTTTTCCTTTACCACCGCCGCGACCGGCGGTACGTCCATGCTGGCCGGGGGCAAAATCACGCTTTTCAAAGGAACATTTGGGGGTAAAGCAACGCTCACCTTTGAGGAAAAGTTTTTCGCCTTCGCGCCTGCAAAGTTTACAAACTGGACTTAATGTTTTAGCCATATGGTAACAACCTCATTAAATTACACGCGTCGCTTTTTCGGAGGGCGGCAGCCGTTGTGAGGCACCGGGGTGATATCCGAAATAGAACGAACTTTCAAACCCATGGACTGGACGGCGCGGATCGCATTCTCGCGGCCGGGGCCAGGCCCTTTTACGAAAAGATCAACATCCTGCAAACCAAGCTGTTGCGCGGCTTTCAAGGCCTGTTCAGCAGCAAGGCGCGCAGCAAAAGGGGTGCTCTTGCGGGAGCCCTTGAAGCCAGCGGAACCGGCGGAACCCCACGAAACAGTATTACCTTCTGTGTCGGTTACAGTAACAATTGTGTTATTGAAGGAAGCAAAGATATGCACCTGTCCGTAGGACAGGGTACGCTTCCCTTTTTTGGCGCCTGATGGGCGACGGGTGGAACGAACACTCTGAGCCATTTTTATTTATACCTTTCGGACAGAATTACTTCTTGGCGCCCTTGCGACGACCGCGACCGGCAACCGTTTTCTTGGTTCCCTTGCGAATGCGTGCATTGGTGCGTGTGCGCTGGCCGCGCACCGGCAAGTTACGGCGATGGCGCAAACCGCGGTATGATCCAATTTCGATCAACCGCTTGATGCTCATTTGCACTTCGCGGCGCAAATCGCCTTCAACTTTGTAATGCTTGGAAATATAGTCGCGAATCGCGGCAACATCCGCTTCGCTTAAATCTTTGATGCGCGTATCGGGGTTGACTTTGGTGTTCGCCAAAATCGCCTGGGCGCGGGTTGGGCCAATACCATAAAGGTATGTCAGTCCAACTTCAACCCGCTTGTTGCGGGGTAGATCTACACCTTCAATTCTCGCCATAGGTCACCACACTAACCCTGTCTCTGCTTGTGTTTTGGATTTTCGCAAATGATGTAAACAATACCTTTGCGCCGAATGATGCGGCACTTGGCACAACGCTTGCGAATGGAGGGTGATACTTTCATGAATTCAATCTCCTTACTTGGGGTCGCCTTCTGACGACCAAAGACTTAATTATACTGGTTGTTTTACGAACCGTCCATACTTTTTCGGTTGCCTGCAAGGTTACAGGACAGTCAGGATGAGGGGTTCTCCTTCGGTGACAGCAACCGTATGTTCAAAGTGTGCTGTCAAAGACCCATCAGCAGATACAACCGTCCATTGATCGGGCAGAACGCGGGTTTCATGCGTTCCAACGAGTACCATGGGTTCCAGGGCAATTGTCAATCCCGGGCGGAGTTGCAAACCGGTCCCTGGGATACCAATATTTGGTACCTGGGGGCCTTCATGCATTTTTCTTCCGACACCATGCCCTGTGTACTCACGTGTCACGTGAAAGCCGTTATCTTCCACGTATTTCTGTATCGCTGCTGAGACATCACCTGTACGGTTTCCCTTGCGCATTTTATCAATACCTGCATACAAGGCGTTTTCGGTGATTTCGAGCAGTTTTGTCGCTTGAGGAGATATCTCCCCTACTCCGGCAGTGAAAGCGGAGTCTGCGACAAAGCCATTGTAGGTTGTTCCGCAATCAATTGAAACAATATCCCCATCCTTTAACTTTCGTTTTGGATGAGGGATCCCGTGTACCATCTCATCATTGATTGAAACGGTAATGGACGCGGGGAATGGCGGATGACCATAATTCTTGAATGGCGATACACATCCGTGTGACTTCAGCACTTCCTCAGCAGCCGCGTTGAGGTCGGCGGTCGTCACACCAGGTTGTAAAAGTTCTCTTACTGCAGCCAGAACTGATGCATTGATATGCCCAGCTTCGCGCATGATCTTCAACTCTGCGGGGCTTTTTACTTTGATCTGGCGTTCCCAACTCATTGAATAAAACCTGCATTTCAGCAGAGCTAATAAGTCGCTCTGCACAATAACAACAATTTATTTTTTCAGAGCAGCCAGGAGCCTTTGTGTTACCTGCTCTACCGGCTGATCACCATCAATTTCAACCAACCTGCCTCTTGTACGATAGTACTCAACCAAGGGCATAGTTTGGTCAAGATAAACACGGATACGCTTTGTAACGGTTTCCTTCTTATCGTCATCACGCTGATATAACTCGGACCCGTCTACATCACAAATCCCAACTTTGGATGGCGGATTAAACTTTTCGTGATAAATATGTCCGCTGGCCCGGCATGTAAATCGTCCACCAGTGCGCTCAATAAGAATGTCTTCTGCGGCAGTGATATAAGGAACTGAATCCACATGGCCGTTGAATTCCGAAAGCATTTTTTCCAATGCATCAGCCTGCGCGGGTGTGCGTGGGAAGCCATCAAGGATCGCGCCGCTTTTGCAGTCATCCCGCTTCAAGCGGTCGCGAATCATATTGATGGTCACATCATCCGGTACCAATTCGCCCTTATCCATATAGGATTTTGCCAGCTTACCCAGATCGGTTTGGTTTTTAAGGTTTTCGCGAAACAAATCTCCCGAAGAGATATGCGCCAGGCCTGTTGCATCAGCCAAAATCTTGGCCTGAGTCCCTTTACCAACACCTGGAGGACCAAGCAGGACGATGAAGGTGGTCATCACAACTCCTTACCGG
>Ga0268298_10007070_pt1 | contig 10037 bp, 3 predicted proteins | sample WWTPWeurt_MetaG_FD_194462 | JGI IMG/M metagenome (GOLD analysis project Ga0268298, IMG submission 194462) | Activated sludge microbial communities from WWTP in Nijmegen, Gelderland, Netherland - WWTP Weurt | ecosystem: Engineered > WWTP > Aerobic digester > Activated sludge | place: Netherlands... | reverse complement strand
CCAAGAGCCCCGAGAGGCAGACGACGCGGTCGCGTTCCGTGTAGCGCCCGACCGACCGGAGGTCGTTCAGCTTGTGCTTGATCAGCGTCACCAAGCGATCGGCGACGCGCTCGGACACGTGAGGCATGCAGAACGCAGCCTCGATTTCGCTGGCGAAGCGCGCGATGGGGGGAGCGAAATCCGCATCGTCGGATTCCATCCGCCGCACACTTCGGGCGTGGGCCGCCGCTAGCGCGTCCTCCAGGACATCGACGATCTGTCGCACCTCGAACGGCTTGGCGATGAAGGTGATTGAGAGGTCCCGCGCGACCCGCTCGAGGCGCGGCTCGTCTTCGCCGGTCACGAGCGCGATGGTCATGTCCGGGTTGTTCTTGCGCAGGAACTCCCCGAGCACGAGGCCTTCCATGCCGGGTAACCCTTGATCGAGGAACGCCACCTGGAAGGTCCAAAGGGGCAAGAGCGCCACGCCCTCCTCGGCAGAGCCGGCGGGCAGCGCCTGGTGGCCGCGGCTGGTCACCACGTCGACCAGGAGACGCCGGACTACCTCGTCATCGTCGATAACCAGCACGTTGAGCTGCTCGGATTCGCGGGCCATGCGCCGCTCCTCGGTGGAGCCTCGGAGGCTACCATGACGTCCCCCCCCTCACATTCCCCGGCGCGACGCGTTATGGTTGGGGTCGAAGGACCGAGGAGACAAAACGATGCGTTTCTTGCTGGGCGAGCCCAATGGTGAAGGCCCCACCGCGACTGAGCTGCTGCAAAAGGGCGCGATCTTGCTGGACGTTCGCACTCGAGAGGAGTTCCAGCAGGAGCACGTCCAGGGCGCGATGAACATCCCGCTCTCCGAGCTTCCGCGGCGCGTCGACGAGCTGGGTGACAAGGGTCACCCCGTCGTCCTTTATTGTCTGAGTGGCGCGCGCAGCGCGAGCGCGAAGGAGTTGCTCCTCCGCGCAGGCTTCCGCCACGTCCACGACCTGGGAGCGATGCTCAATCTGCGCGATCTGCCTCGGCAGAGCTCGCGCTGACTTCGTAGGGCTTCACTTCGCGCGGAAACCCTGCTCGCTCCAAGCGAGGCTGACCGGCTTTCCGGTGGGGGGGACCTCGAGCTCCACACTGAGGAGCTTGGGTGGCGCGGCGAGTCCTTCGGCTGGTACCAAGGTCTCGAGAACCACCGGGTAAGGGCGACTGGGAGGCAGCTCTTCACCCCGCGTTAGGAGGAGCGTGAGCTCCGCGCCGCTCGGATCGAACGGCAGCGCGTAGAGGCCCATTTGAGCCGCTGAAATCTCGGGTGAGATCTCCTCCTTCTCCTTGCCCATCTGACGCACCAGCTTGATCTCCAGACCGGAGCGCGCCGCCGGTGTGCGAACGACCAAGACGTTCCGCGTGTCCACCCGCGGGATCTCCAGGGCGGCGAAGGTGAGTGCGTCCGCCTTGCCGCCGTCCGCATTGCGCGCCTCGGCGAGGAGCGCTGCGGCCACGTGGCCCGCCAGGAGCGTCGCGGATGGCTGTCCGGAACGCCCGCCGGTCTCGACCACGCGGGTCAACAGTCGGCGAGAGAGGTCGAGCCGACCCGCACCCGCATGAGCCAAGGCGGCGCGAAGCACACTCGCGGGCTCGTCCGGGGCGAGCTCGGCGAGTACGGCGTAGGCGCGGGTCGCGTCGTCGAACCAACCCTCGTTGCGCAAGCGATCGCCCAAGAACGCCCGCGCCCACGGGTCGGAGGGCGCGCGTTCCGCCAGCTCACCGAACGTCCGCCGACCTTCCTCTTCGTCCCCGAGGCGGCGCGCTGCGCTGGCGACGTCGGCCAGCACCTCCGCCGAAGCGAATGGATCGAGGCGCACGCGTCGCGCCTCCTCGAACAGCTCGTCCTTCTTGCCCAGAGCCTCCAGGAGGGCCACCAGGCGGCCACGCAGGAAGCCGTCGTGCGGCGCGATGGTCAAGAAGCGATGCACGACGGCCAGGCGCTCGGTGTCGTCGTTGGCGGCGCGGTACCGCTTCTGGAACGCCGACATGGGGTAGCGCTCGGAGCCGACCAGCGCTTGTTTCACTTCCAAGAGCTCGGCCGGCGAGCGCGCGCGGCGCACCGCTTCGCGCCGCACGAAGGCAGCGGCTTCCACCTCGCCCAGCGTTTCCAGGGCGCGCGCCAAGGTCACGCGTCGCGTGCCGTTCTGCTCCGTGAGCAGCACGAGCTCGAGCAACGCGCGGCGGTCCGCCCAGCTCGACAGCTCACATTGTCGCTTCGCGTCGGTGAACACGTCGATGGGGGCCACGCTGCCCAAGCGCACACGCCACACGCCACGGCGGAGCGGCATCGGCAGGCGTGAGAGCGCCGAGCACTTGGTGCCGCGAAGCTGGGCGCGCGGAGGCGGGAGCAGGATGTCGCGCTCGACCTTGACCTTGGTGCCGAGGCCGCTTTCGGGATAGCTGAGCCCCGAGAGCGCCACCTCGACGCAGCGGTTCAAGGCGTCGTCGTTGGCTTCTGCCGAGGTCCCGCGCACCTTCACATCACTGGGTTTGCCGCTGCCGTCGACGGCGAGCGACACCGAGAGCGTACCGGCGAGGTCCGGCCGGAGCGCCGCCCGAGAATCGCGACAGGCGCGCACCGAAGGCATGGCGGCTTCGATGATGAAGCCCGCTTGCTCTCGCACCGCTTCGGCGAGCTCGGCATCGTCGGTGCGATCGTCCACGCGCCCGGGGTGAGGCACGCTGATCAGAGCACCGAGACCGCGCTCGCCCAGGGCCGCGGGCGCTTCGTCCCAAGGCTGGATCACGTCCGAGAGCGCGACGTCGAGTTGACGAGCCTCGAGCGTGGTGGCGACGTAGCTGGTCCCTGCGCAGAAGCCCGTCCACGGGCTCAGCAGACCCGCGCGGAGCGCGACGTCCGTCACCGCCTCGCGACCGCGCCGCGAGAGCAGAAGCTCGTCGATCCGCGCTTTGGCCCAGCGCCGCCGAACGTCGTCGGGCCAAGGCGCGACCCGTAGGGCCACCAGGCGCGTGTCTTCGTGGAGGCCCTTCTTGTCACGCCAGCGCAGCGTGATGGAGCTGGGCGAGCGTGCCCGGAGCTTGCCCACCGCTTCGATGCTGGTTCCCGCGAAGGCCGCTCGAGCCGACCGCGGATACACCTGTTCCACTTCGGGGCCGAGCACGAGCTCCACGTTGGCGAAGGCCGGGCGCAGCGCGTCCGCCACGAGATCCGTGGCGGCTCCCGTGGCTTCCGAGGAGTCCATAACGAACAAGAGCGGTCCGGAACCTTGGGTCAGAGCCCGGAGCGCTCGTACGTGCGCCAGCGGCCCGACCGCGACGGCGCCGATCCGGGGCTTTCCGAGGGCGCGGCGCGCGAGGCGAGCCTCGATGCTCTTCACGTCGGGATCGCCGACCGTGGGCCAGCCATCGCCGACGTAGACGACGACGCCGGCGGGCGCATCGGCGGGCAGCGCATCGGCGCCGGCTTCGAGCGCGCGGCCGATGTCACTGGCGCCACCCGGCGAGAGCTTGTTCAACGCCTCCAGGATGGCGGCCTTGCGCGCGGCGTCGAGCGGACCCATGCCGGCGGGCCCTACGGGGCGCACGCTTTGGTCTGCCGCCAACACCACCACGCGATCGCGCTCGCCCAGAGCGTCCAGCACGGCGCGCACGAACGCGCGAGAGACGTCGAGCTCGGCGGGTTCGGCGCTCCCCGAGGTGTCGACCACGAGCGCGAGCGTCGCACCGGCGTCCAAGCCCTCGTTCGGGAGATCGGCGCGCACGAAGACGGTGCTCGACTCCTCGTCGCCCTGCTTCTTGGCGATGTACATGCGCGCATCCGAGTCCCAGGGTGGGATCTCGACGTCGACCACGAGATCGGCGTTGGGACGGAAGTCCGGCCGGCGCACGCGCACGTCGGTCCCCTCGACGCGTGTTCCCGAGCTCGCGATGATGGAGCGCGGATGGGCGGGCGAGGTGTCGATTTTCGCCGAGAACTCGCCGATCAGCGGGGCTTCACCGGGTGCCGCCATGGGGAAGCGGTACTGCGCGATGGGCTTGCCGCCCTCACGCCGCACGGGCAGCCATTCGACGTATTCCACCACCACCGTCACCGCGGCCCCGCTGGCGATGGCCGGCAGGTGCCCCCGCACCCAACCCTCGCCGGCCCACTCCAGCCGCGCGACGCCGTCGGCGGTGAGCGCGACGTTGTCCCGAGCCGCGATGGCGATCGTCCCCTCTTCCAAGGCTTCGTCGCGCCCCCATGCGAAGCGCGAGACCACGGCGCTCGGCGGTAGCGCCATGCGGAAGTCACCGCGCACCGCCTGGCTGCCGCCGTTGAAGTAGGTGGTGGTGACGCGCGTCGTCGCGGTCTCTGGCTCGAGCGTCGCGGCGACGTCGAGCGCGCGTACCGTGAGCGGCGAGCCGGGGTCTCCCGGTTTGGCCGAAACGTCGGCACCCCAAACTTCGCCGACCGCTCGCCGCGGGGGACCGGCCGCGGCCCAGGGGGCGGCCAGGCCACCGGTCCAATCGTCGAACGCCTTCTCGGGGCGAACGCTCACGTTCGCTCCGTCGATGGTCGCCGACTCGCCGGCGCGCAGCTTGTGCTCGGCGCTGCCGGACACGACGACGACCTCTTCGTTGGCCGCGTAGATGCGAGCAGGGCCTTCTCGGCGCTCGAACCCCACGTTGCCCGTCCCGACCCGCAGCGTCGCACCCGCGACGGTCACTTCGGTGTGCGCGCCCGGCGTACCCACCACGAAGAGCCGACCCTTCAGGAGCTCGGCCTTGGTCTCTCCCACGGTGACCTCGGTCGACCGGTCGAGCAAGAGCACCGCGCCGTCGTCGAAGCGCAAGCGGGCCCTGCCCTCGGCATCGGTTTGGACCTTTTCGCCCGCCGCGAGTCGGACCAACCCGCGCCGCTCCGCGGTATTCACGTGGACGCCGGGGTGCACCACGGAGAGGTCGGCCACGCTGCTGCCACCGGTCGCGGCCTTGCGTTTCAACAGAAACACGCCGCCGCCGACCAGCGCGCCCAGTACGACGAGCACGAGCACGAGTCGCATCAACTTAGCCACGGGTCACCTCACCGCTGCCGATGGAGAGGCGCAAGGTGGAAGGACCACCCTTCTCGAAGCGCAAGGGGACGCGCACGACCTTCTCTTCTTTTCCGATCTCGTCGAACACGACGGTGACCAGCATCTCCGCTCCGAGTCGAGCGAGGGCTTCCACCTCGCTCTTCTCGACTCGGACTTCGATCCAGCGCTCGCCTTTTTGAGGCAGTCGCGCCTGAGCGATCCCGAGCGTCACGTCCCCCTCGGGCGCTGGCATCGGACTGCCGAGCGCGTTGGTGTAGAGAACCGGATGCAGCTCGGGGTGCGCCCACGTCAGCGTCACCCGCACGCTGGTGCCGGGCTTCGAACGGTCGGAGGCCAGCACCTGCGTCGCGCGGTTCTGCAAGTCCTTGAGCTCCGCGTCGCGCTTGCCTTCGCGGGCGGCGAGCCGTCCCCAGGCCAAGAAGGTCGCCGCGAACGCGCGCGCCGTCGCTGCCGGGCCCGAGTCGACGTCGGGCGCCCCAGCGCCGTTGCCCTTCTCGGTCCAGCGCACCGCCGCTTCGAGCTGGCCTTCCCCTTCGGCTGCCAGCGCGAGCAAGAGCGCCACGCTGGGATCGTCGGGAGTCAACGACGCCAGGGTCTCGTATTGGCGACGTGCGTCGGCGAACCAACCATGAGCGCGCAGAAGATCCCCGAGGCGCCGCCGCGCCACGGGGTCTTCCGGGGAAAACTCCACGATCTCGCCGAAGGCGCGCCGAGCCAGAGCTTCGGATTCGGCCTTGAGCCGTGCGTCCTTCTCGCTGGAGGCGCGGCGCAGGTAGTACTCGCCGACCGAGGTCCGCACGTGCGCATCGGCATCGGGGCGGGCCCGCAGCCTCTCGGCGAAGTCCGCGGCAGCAGCGAAGTCTTGGGCATCTTCCAGCGCATCCAAGAGCGCGAGCAGAAGCCGGAAGTCGTCGGGCCAATCGCGGGCGAGGACCCGCAGCTTGGCCGCGCGCTGGGCTGGGTCGGACGTGTCTTTGAGCAATTTTTCGAACAGCCCGGGGTCCATCGACTTGAGTCCGAGCGCGGTGTGCAGCGCGCGCATCTGCTGCGCCGTCTTCACCCGCGCCACGAGGCCGCGGTAGAGGCTGTCGGCCGCGGTCGGATCGTTCTTCACGAGCTTCCACAGCGCCACACGGAGCTCCACCGTGCCCAAGGCGTCGAGCATCAGTGAAAGCAGTCGCCGCCTCTCGGCCCAGGTCGGCGCCTCGCAATCTCCGAGCGCACGCCGATAGACGTTGAGCACCGCGGACGGGTTGCCGGATGCCTTGGACAGGCGCTCGCGCCACAACGTCACGCGTTCGGCCACGGGCAGGTCGGCGGCGGCGCTGCAACGCAGGATGAAGCGCGGCATCAGATCGATGCCGATGGCGACGAACTCGGGCTCGCTGGGCGCGCCTGGCGCCGAACCGCCGTCGCCCGGGGAGAACATCACGGGGTAGACCACCGTGACGGTTCCCCCCTCGGGTACCGGGAACGACAAGCCGTTGAATGCGGCGTTCACGCAGCTCACCACCCCGGAATCGGGCAGATCGGAGCCTGCGTTTTCGGCGCGGGTCACCGCGCCCTGTGCGTCGATGATGAAACGCGTGGCGACCCTGCCTTCGAGGTTCGGATTCCGCTTGAGCCCTTGCTCGTAGCAGAGCCGGAAACGCCCGAAGTTCTGGCGCACGATGCGCTGGACCACTTCGGGGGGCAGGCGACCGGTGACTTGAGTCGCACCCATGCGCACGCTGGGCGCTCCCCCGCGGTGCTCGCCGCCGAGTCGGCCATGGCCGCTGCCGAAGCCCTGCCCGGTACCCGTTCCAGCGCCGTGGCCGAGCGTACCGATCTTGCCGAGACCGATGCCCTCGCCCTTGCCTCCGCCGCCTTCACCGACGCCACTCAAGCCGAGACCGCCCGCGCCCATCGCGTCGCCGATGTCCGCTCCCCAAGCCGCGGTGTCTCGGCCGCGCGCCGACAGCTCGTCGGCGGGAGCCTTCTCGGCCACCGCCTTCTTGTCCGCCTCGGGCTCGGGCGCTGCGGCCGCGCTGGCGGCGGCGGTGGCTGCGGGCTGGCCCTGTGCCGGCGGCGCAGCAGGGGGCGTAGCGGCGGCTGGAGCGGGCGCCGTGGGGTCACCGCCAGCGCCTGCGTTCAAGAGACCGATCATGCCGAACTCCTGCGCGTCTTTCAGCGCAGCCTGGCGCCGGATGTGGTTGTCCGGAGCGTCGCTCGGGCCGGCCACACCGAAGCGGCGGTTCGACGAAGCGCTGGTCGGGCGACCCATGGAGCCTTCTTCTCCCTTGGCGCGCGTCCCGGTGCCCCCTTCCTTGTTGTCGGCCTTTTCTGCGGGGGCCTCTTCGAGCTCCGACTCTTCGACGGTCGCGCGCGCGCGACGCTCCTCTTCCAGCTCGCGCCGCGTGGGCACGTAGAACGACGTGACCGGTGTGATGATGCCGAAACGCGTCCCGACGTCCACCATGGCAGCGCGGCCTGCGTTCTCTTTGAGCAGCTCATCGAGCCGCGACTCCGCCCAGCGGCGGCGCAGATCGCCCTGGTCATCGAGGGCTCGCGAGTCGAGCGGGATCTCGCGCTTGCCCTCCCGCGTGCTCACCACGATGCGGCGCGGCGGCGCTCCGGAGGTCCGACCCACGACCAGAACCGTCTCGTCGGCGATGAGCGCGCTGGTTCCCCGCGGGTAGATGCGTTCGACGTTGCCCCCGAGATCCACCTCGGTGCCCAGCCATGCCGGGCGTTCGGCCCGCTCGAGAACCGAAAGGGCGCTCCGCGCCGCGCCGTGCGCATCGTCGACCCGCTCGGCAAAACCGCCGCTGGCGAGCCCCGACAAGAGCGCCATGTCGACGTCGCGTCCCACTCCGAGGGCGAACACGCGCGTCGGACGCGGGAGCTTCGCCATGCGCTCCTCGAGCTCTTTCAGGCCGAGCTCACCCACGGTCGCGAGCCCGTCGCCGATGTAGACGACCACGCCGCGGCGCGTGGGGTCGAGCGCGCTCGCAGCGCGCGTGAGCATGCTGCCGAGATCTGTTGCGCCGCCCCGCGCCAGCGTGGCGAGAGCCGCCGAGTAGCGCTGGCGCATGACCGTGTCGATCTTGGCCAGACCACCGGCGTCGCCGAGCAGGGGACGGAGGGACTCGGCTCCCGCCCAAACCATGGCTCGATCGTCGTCGCCCAGATGGCTCAAGAGACCCATGGCTGCCGCGCGGGCCAGGGCCATGCTGGAGGTGTCGTTGGCTGCGGACGCGTCGACGACGATGGCGAGGTCGAGCCCGCCCTTCTCCACTGGGATGTCGCTGGCACGCAGCGGCACCAGCACGTATCCCGCTTCCGAGAGCGCCGTCTTGTTGGCGTCGGTGTGCGCGTCGGGCGCCAACACCGCGAGGTCCGGTTGGTGCTTCGCGTGGTAGGCGCCGAGCGAGCTCACGCCGCGGTCGAAGAGCTCGACGGAGAGGTCCGCACGCGGAGTGAAGTCCTGACCGCGCACGATGACTTCGGTGCCCTGTCGCACGCCGGCCATGCCCACGCGCACGTCGTCGGCACGGGCCTTGGCGAGCTCCACGCGAATCGTGAGCTCCTCGATCAGCGGCAACGACGCCTCGGCGCCTTCGGCGGCCATGGGATAGACGTATTGACGGCGTTCCCCCTTGGCCCCCGTGCGCGGCAGCCACTCGGTGTAGCGCACGACCACGCGGCGCGACTCGCCGGGTCCGATGGGGTAGAGGCGAGCTCGATAGGCGCCGGGGCCTTCCCATTCGAGGAGGGCGGGATCCTCGGTGGAGCCCGCGTACACGTTGGCCTGGTACTGGGCCGCCGCGGCTGCGCTCTCCTTCACTCGACCGAAGACCAGTTCGCCGTCGCGGTCGACTCCGAAGCGATGGATGCTGGCGCCGCTCGGCGCGCGGAATCTATAGATCCCCTCGACCGTTCGCGAGCTCGGATTGAAGAACCGCTGGTCGACCTCGGTGGACGCAAAGTCACCGTCGACGGTGACGCGCACGTCGAGGCGCTGGATCGACAGCGGAAAGCGCGGGGATCCGAGGTCCCCCGCGGGACGCGCCCCCACCGTCCCCACACCGAACGGCGCGGGCAGCGCCACGCGGTCGGTGGTCGCGAGTCCGCCGGTCCAGTCCTCCCACACCTTGGTAGCTTCCACCTGGGCTTTCGCGCCGGCCGCCATGGTCAAACGCTCGCCGGCGCGTACCCGTGTCTCTTCGCCGAGGCGGAGCTCACCGTCGAGGACGTAGGCTTCAGCCGAGCCCGCCTGTGCCACATCGAGGCTCGCTCGAACCTTCGCGAACTGGAGCTTCCCTTGCGGCGTCTCGATCTCCGTGGCGAGCGAGGCGGGGGCGTCCACGAACAGGCGCCCCGACTCGAGCTTCAAAGAATCGCTCTGCATCACCAGCGCGGCAGGGCCTCGCACGAGCAGCGTCGCGCCCCCGTCGCGGCGAAGCCACGCCAGGCCGCCGGCGGCCACGCGCACGCGGGCACCGTCGACCAAGCGCTCGCGCGGATACGGGTCTCGCTCCTTCTCGTCGGGCGGCGTGACGAACACGGCGCGCCGCACGGTCCGAAGCTCCGCCCAGGTTTGGCTCCGAGGCGCGAGCGGACGCTCCTTCTGCGCGCAAGCGCCAGACAGGAGCAAAACGCAAAACCCGAGCCAAGCGGCGATGCGCCTGGCGAGATGTGGAGGCATGTAGGGTTGCCAGACCATGCGGCTTCTCCGAAGTTCCCCGCGGCACTATACCCGTCCCGTCCGAGCGTTCGGGGGAATCAGCCGGGCGCGAAGCGCCCCTGCGGGGTCCGTCGCTGCTATGCTCGGAGAATATGCTGCGTTTCGCCCGACTCCTCCTGATCGGTTCTCTGGCCGTTTCACCGAGTGCCGTGGTGAGCTCGTGCGCATCGAGTGAGTGCGAGCGGAATAGCGACTGCGCCTACGCTCAGTGCATTTCGGGCGAGTGCGTTTCCGAGTGCAAGGTCGACACG
>Ga0268298_10007069_pt1 | contig 10037 bp, 12 predicted proteins | sample WWTPWeurt_MetaG_FD_194462 | JGI IMG/M metagenome (GOLD analysis project Ga0268298, IMG submission 194462) | Activated sludge microbial communities from WWTP in Nijmegen, Gelderland, Netherland - WWTP Weurt | ecosystem: Engineered > WWTP > Aerobic digester > Activated sludge | place... | reverse complement strand
TGTCCGCGAGGGCGTGGGCATCAGCCGCGCCCTCCAGGCCGCGGGGCCGTTCCCCTCCCTGCTGTTGCACCTGGTGGCCAGCGGCGAGGCCAGCGGCGAGTTGCCCTCGGTCCTTGAGCAGGCGGCCAGGCAGCAGGAACACATCGTCGAGGCGCGACTTGCGACCTTCACCGCCTTGCTCGAGCCGCTGATGGTTTTGTCCATGGGGGTGGTGGTGCTGATCATCGTCATGGCTACCCTTGAACCGATCATTGAAATGAATCGTTTGATGCGTTGAGGTAAAAGCATGACTGCCGCAAAAAGGTTTCCGCGAGGTTTTACCCTTATCGAATTGATGGTGGTTCTGGTCATCCTCGGCGTCCTCGCGGCGCTGATTGCGCCCAAGCTGATGGATCGTCCGGACGAAGCGCGCAAGATTGCGGCGAAGCAGGATATCGCCACGCTGGTTCAGGCCTTGAAGCTTTACCGGCTCGACAACCTGCGCTACCCCACCACGGAGCAGACGCTGCAGGCCCTGGTGGTGAAGCCGACCCTTAGTCCGGTTCCGCAAAACTGGAAGGCGGGCGGCTATCTGGACCGGTTGCCGAAGGATCCCTGGGGTCATCCCTACCTTTACCTGAGCCCGGGCCGCAACGGTGAAATCGATGTGCTCAGCCTTGGTGGCGACGGCCAACCCGGGGGTGAAGGCAACGATGCCGACATCGGCAACTGGATGCTGTGACGCACCGCCCTGTTCTTTCGTGCAGCAACGGTTTCACCCTGATGGAGATGCTGGTCGCCCTCGTCATCATGGCGCTGGCGGTGGCGGGGGCTTCGCTGACGCTGCGCCCGGACGATTCCCGGCAACTGGCGAACGAAGCCACACGCTTGGCGATGCTGCTCGAGCAGGCACGGGAAGAGTCGGCACTGGGCGGCATGCCGCTGGCCTGGGTGGCGGCGGAGGATCGCTATGAATTCGAGCGCCGCGGCATGAGCCGGAACGGTCCGGAGTGGACCGTGCTGCGCGGCGACGACCTGTTGCGGCCGCGACAGCTTCCCGGCGGGCTTCGCATCGTGCGCATGGAGGCGGATGGTCGGCCGCTGGTGTTCGGCGAGCGCCTGAATCTCAGCCTGCAAGGCGCCCGGTGGGTCGTGATCGAACTTGCTTTCGGCCCGGAGCGCACCCGGGTCCACAGCATGGATGAGCGTTTCGAGGTCACGGCCCTGGCAGCGGCCACTCCATGATGCGGCTCCGGCGCGGATTCACCCTCCTCGAAGTATTGATCGCGCTTGCCATCGTTGCCATCGGTCTGACGGCGGCGCTGCGGGCGACCGGGGTGGGTCTGGAGGGTACGCTGGAGCATCGCTCGCACTACCTGGCCCTGTGGCTGGCCGAGAATGTGGCTGCGGAGCGTACTGCACGTCGCGAATGGCTCGACCCAGGCACGCTCGGGCGCGAAGAGGAGCTGGCCGGTCATCGTTTCGTGGTACGGGAAGAGATCACGCCGACCAAAAGTCCGCGCTTCCGCCGGCTGGAGATTCGCGTTGCCAGTGTGCAGGAACCCGAGCGCACGCTGCGCCATCTGGTGGTTTTCCTGGTCCGTCCGGGTTGATGCGCGATGCGCTGTTGCCGCCACAAGCCCGCCGGCTTTACCCTGCTCGAAGTTCTGGTGGCCCTGACCTTGTTTGCGCTGTTTGCCATGACCAGCTACCGGGCGCTGAATTCCGTGCTGGAAGCGGAAGTACATGCCTTGGGCGAATTGTCGCGCTGGCAGAGTCTGGCAAAAATCTACGCACGGATCGAGGCTGATTTGCAGGATGCGGTTGTCGTGGCGGGGCCTCCGGGCGGGGTGCATGCCGGCTTTGCCGTAGAACGCGGCGCGGCTGGCGAAGCCGCGTTCAGCCTGAGCCGTCTGCTGCCGGAAGACGTCGAAGGCGGAACGCAGCGGGTACTGTACCGTTTCGCCTCAAGGCAACTGAGCCGGTCGGCCTGGTCGCCCGGCGTGCAGGATGGTGGCGCTCAACCCGTGTTGCTCCTGGAAGGGCTCGACCAGGCCAGTTTTCGTTACATGGATGCCGCCGGAAACTGGCAGGGAGAGTGGGTCACCGCCGCCGGAGAGTTGCCACGCGCGGTGGAAATGGTTTTCAAATGGCCCGACGGGGTGAGCCTGCGCCGGGTTATTCGCCTGCAATGAAGTCGCAACGGGGTGCCGCCCTGATCGTGGCCATGCTGATCGTCGCCCTGGCAGTGATCGCCACCAGCAATTTTGTGTTCCAGGCGCATGTCCACTGGCGAAAACTGGAGAATGCGACAAATACCGATCAGGCGCGCTGGTTGTTGCGTGCGGCAGAGCAGTGGGGCGCAACGGTGCTGCTCGACGATGCCCTACAAAACAGCGTCGACCACCTCGGCGAGACCTGGGCGCGCGAGATGCCGCCGATTGTGGCCGAGGGTTATCATATGTCCGGGCGCATCCTCGAACAGAGCGGACTTTTCAACCTCAACAGCCTGGTACAGGACGGCAAGGTCAATGACAGCCAGCTTGCCGTTTTCCGCCGCCTGCTGCGCAATGCGAAACTGCCCGCCGGGCTCGCCAATGCCGTTGCCGACTGGCTCGATGCCGACGATACCGCCAGCGGAGAAAGTGGCGCCGAAAGCGAATATTATCTGCGCCAGACACCGGCCGTTCGTGCCTCTAACCGGCCGATCGTCGATCTTAACGAGCTGCAGCATGTGCGCGGCATGAACCCTGAATTGCTCGAACAATTGCGCCCTTATGTTTCGGTTTTGCCAAAGTCCGGTCCGATCAATGTCAACACCGCTCCTCCGCAAATCATTGCCGCCCTTTCCGATACCATGAGCCTGGATCAAGCCCACGTCCTTGCTGCAAAACGGGACCACGCCTATTTCCGCAATGCGGGCGACCTGCGCAATGCCATGGACAACAAGCCGGGCCTCGATGAACGCCAGGTATCTTTTGCCAGCCAGTATTTTCTGGTGGTGGTGCAGATCCGGCACGATCGCATCGCCCTGGAAAGCCAGGCGCTGTTCGAGCGAAACGGACAGAATTTTCCGAACCTTGTCTGGCGGGCGGCCCGATGAGCGAACTTCGCCTGTATGCCCGGCGCAACTGCCTGCGCGACAACAACGACTGCCTCTGGGTCGTGCGCCATGATGATGGCCATGTCATCGCCAGCGGCAGTACCCTGGACAAGCTGCCGCAGGTAACGCGTTGCCATCTCGTTCTGCCGGCGGATATGGTCACGGTTCTTCCCGTCCGTTTGCCCGATCTGGCTACGCGCAAGCTGGCGCCATTGCTGCCGGGAGCGGTCGAAGCGCATGTCCTGGGGCAGGCCGAGCAGCTTCACGTGGCCTTGCTGCGCCGGGATGACCAAGGCATGAGCTGGCTGGCCGTGGTGGACAAGGGCTGGCTGCACTACACCCTCGCACAGCTGACTGGGAGGGGACTACGGGTGGATGCGGCCTTGCCAGAATCCCTGCTTTTGCCGCTCGAGGACGATGCCTGGTCGCTGCTCAGGCATGAAGACGGTACCCTGTTGCGGGTCTCGCAAAGCTTCGGGCTGGCCTTGGATCAGGGCAACCCTCCGGCCGGCTTGTGGATGGCGCTCGAAAATGCCGAGGCGAAGGGACTCGGGCGACCCAAACGGCTTTGCCTGTATCAAGGCAATGCCACGGGTCCGGCGGATCTGGCCCGATGGCATGCGGCATGCAAGCTGCCTGTGGAGACGCGTGGCGGCTGGGACTGGCGTGAGCCGGCGTGGCCGGCGACGATCAATCTGCTGCAAGGGGCCTTGCAGCCGCGCCATGCCCGCATGGATCTGCGCGTGCTGGCGCGGCCGGTCGTGCTGGGGTGCATCCTGTTGGCGGCGGTCCAGGTTATCGGAGCGACGGTTGACCGCATGCTGTTGTCCGCGGAACAGCGCGCCTTGCAGACGAAGATGCGTGACCTGGCGCAAAAAGTCCTTCCTGCCCATGCCGCCGTGGTTGATCCGGCGTGGCAGATCGGGGAACAACTCAAAGCCTTGAACGCCGCGAGGGGCCATGAAGGCGAGGGAATGATCGCCTTGCTGGGCCTTGTCGGCAAGCTTCGGCCGGCGGGTGGCAGCAACGATCCGAAGGAAATCCGCTACGAAGGCGGCCGGCTCAGCCTTGATTACGATCCCGCCGATGAGGAGTGGCTGAAGAAATTCGTCTCGGCACTTGTGGCCGGCGGGCTTTTTGCGTCGGTTGCGCCGTCGAAGGCGGGGGGAGCGACGGTTTCGATCAGCTTCGCTGCTGCGCAGCCTGCCAGGGGAGTCGCCCATGGCCGCTGACAAAAAGAATCGGGTACAGCAAGCCATGGATTTCTGGCAGGCGCGGAGTGATCGCGAGCGCTTGTTGCTGGCGGCGGGAGGCGGCGTCGTGTTGCTCGGTGTGTTGTATGGGGCCGTTTATGTTCCGATCGAGGCGTCGCGACGGAGTCTGGCGGATCGCCTGCCACAGATGCGTGCCGAGTATCGCTTGCTGTCGGCTCAGGTTGAAGAGATAGAGCGGATTCGCAGCCGCGCCGTCAAGCAGCCCGGTGGTGCCGTCAGCTTGCATCGACGCATCGAGTCGAGCGCCCTGTCGAAAGGACTGGGTGACGGCATCACCAGCATCACGCCCGCCGGAAACGACATGGTTCAGGTGGTAACGGCGGATCGTCCCGCCAGGGTCTGGATGGAATGGCTGCTTGAATTGCAGCGGCAGGGCGTTCGAGTGCACAGCGCCCGAATCCGGTTTTCCGGAAAAGATGGCCAGGCCCGGCTGGAAGTCACTTTTGCGGGTGCCCAGCCGTGAGGCGATCTGTTGCCGCGTTCGCAGTTTTTGTTGCCGTGCTGATCGGTGCGGGAATCTACCTGATGCCGGCCACGTGGCTGGATTTCGCCTTGCAGCGCAGGAGTCGCGGTGTTATGAGCTTGGGCGACCCAGGGGGACGCATCTGGGAAGGAAGCGGCTTGTTGCAGGCGATGTTGCCGAGCGGCGACGCTGTTACCATCGATAGGGTGGGCTGGACGGTTGCCTGGCAGGAACTGTTTTTCGGTCGAATTCGCTTCAGCCTGATCTCCGTTCGCACGGGGAAATCCATCGCCGATGCCACCATGGGAGTTTCGGGGCTGACCGTCCATTCGGCCCAACTGGAACTGCCTGCCTCGCTATTGGGAACCCTGACTCCCACGCTGCGGGAGGCTGTCTTGAGCGGACAACTAATTCTGAAACTCGAGGATTTTCACCTGGCGCGCAATCAAGCCGGCGGGAGAGCCGAGATCAACTGGATCAATGCCGCCTCGGGCCTGGTGCCGGTCAGCCCGCTCGGAAATTACCAAATTGAAATCAGGAATAGTGATTCAGGGCTGGGTTGCCGGATTTCCACCCTAAACGAGGCCGCGCTGAAGCTGGCCGGCACATGCCGTCAATCTCCCGCAGAGCCATTTTCGATCGATGCGACCGCTGAACCGGCACCAAGGTACAGGCGCGAACTGGTGCCGCTGCTGCGGGTTATCGGCAAGGAAATTCGTCCGGGCATCTATCAACTGCAAGTCGACCCGAGCATTGGCGTCGATTCGGGCACCCTTCAATCGCGCCAGGAATCATCCCGTTAGTTTTCGGCGCGTGACTTGCCGGCCCGCGCCGCTGATCTGATATTCTTGAGTACTGGCGAGGCCATGCCAGAATCGATACCCACATCCAATACCCGCCATGAAATGCCCGTTCTGCCAACACGAAAACGTTACCGGCACACGCTTTTGCGCGGAGTGCGGTTTCTCGATACATCTCAAGATATGCCCCAATCCTCAATGCGGCAAGATCAGCGACGTCGGTGTTGCTGTATGCGAGCACTGCGGTGAGGCTTTCCCCAAGGTCGCGACCGCGCCGGAAACCACAATCGTGGCTCCGGCTGCAAGCCCGAAGCAGGGAAGCGTGCCGGGAAGCGCGGCAGGTGCCGCCGGAGACAAACCGCGCACTTCGGCATGGCCTTTGATCATGGTGGCCATCGTCGCCGGCGGCCTGCCGTTGTTATGGGCCAATCGAGCTTCCTTGCCGACGCCACAGACTTGGCAGGGCAGTACTCAGGATGCGCCAAAAGTCGAGGGAACCGCTCCTGCTCCGATCGGCAAGATGAAACCGCCGGTTGTGCCGGAACTGGCGCCGGCATCGACACAGGCGTCTACGGGTTCCGCGGCTCCTTCGTCTGCGGCGCCGGCGTCGACACCCGCATCGGATGTCGATCAATACAAGCAGACGCCAACGGGCAGCGCCGAGATCGCGAAGAAGGATCCGGAAGTGTCGCCGCGAACCGGCGATGCCGGCAAGGAAACCGCCAAGAAGCCAGCCAGGACGCCGAGTCCGAAAAAGAAGGAACCGCCGCGCCCCTGCACGGAGGCAACGGCGGCACTCGGGCTGTGCGACCCGAAGCGGCCCGGGCAATGACTCGCGATATTTTGCCGCGGCGCCTGCTACTGCGCCTGTTGCTTGGATTGCTGTGCGGTATTTCAATCCAGGTGGCATCGGCTGCCGACCGCGTAAGATTCATTGCCGACGGGTCGGAACGCGGCATCAACGCGCAGGTTGTTCGTGGCATCGCAACGTTTGTGGCCAAGCCGGCCGATATCGAGTTCGATTTACGCCAGTCGACGGGCTCGTCCGATACCCTCGCGCGGTTGCGCGAAGGCAGCGGCCAGCAATTTGCCTTGCTGCCGGCCGATGTCGCAGAGGCTTATTTCGGCGCGGCCGCGCGCGGCAACATCGAAGCGGGCAGACGCTTTGCGCCGATACGCGTCATCGCGCCGCTCCATGAGGAATATCTCTACTTCATGGTGCGCGGCGACTCGCCGCTGAATTTCGTTCATGAAATCGAAAACGCGCGGATCAATCTGGGGCCGCCCGGCGGCAGCACCGCGCCGACCGTTGCGACGCTCTACCGTCTCATGTTCGATACCGCGATAGGCGAACGGCATACAAGCTTTCTTTCGCATCAGGATGCCCTCGTCAAGCTGACCGAGCAGGTCCTGGATGTGGTTGCCCTGGTCTCCCCGAGTCCCGCACGGCTGCTGGCCGACATGAAACCCGAGGCTCGGCGTTTTGTGAAACTGCTCAAGTTCGACCCGGCCCATCCCGTCGCCGGCAAGGCATTGAAGGCCTACTCGGCCAGGACGGTTCCCGCTGCAAACTATCCCAACCTGCTGGTCGAGGATCTGCCCGCACTGGCTGTCAGAATCTATCTGGTCAGCCATGGACGGAACGATGCGCTGCAGCTGCGTTTCGCCGAGTCGTGGTGCCAGAACCTGCCGCGCCTTCGCAGCGAGGGACACCCGGCCCTGCGCGGACTGGAACCGGGGCTGCCGCAGTTGTCATCGGGCTGGAGCTATTCGCAGCCCTTCGAGCGCGGACTGCGGGCGTGTATGGAAGGCAAGCGGGCACCCGCCGAATCCTGCTCGCAGGAAGAGCGTGCGCTGGGCCTTTGCGGCTGAGGTGCGACGACGGACCGCCTTGCCGTCCTCGCCCGGTACGTACATCGATCGGCCGCAAAAAGTCGGCGCTGGCGGGACGGCGCCGCAGACGCTGATCGTGCAGCGCACGCATCGAAGGTGTCGCGATTGAGCTCATGGTGGCGCACCCGGTGGCTCATTCTGCTGGCAGGTATCGGCCTGGCTCAGCCGGTTCTTGCCGTTTCGCCCCGCCTTCAGTTTGCGGACGATGTTTTTCCGCTGGCGGTCTGGCTACAGCAGCCGGTGCATGCGCAGAAATACAAGAAGCTCGGAATCAATCTCTATGTCGGCCTCTGGAAAGGACCGACCGCCGACCAGCTGGCAACTCTAAAGCAGGCCGGGATGCCGGTGATCTGCGAACAGAACGAGCTTGGGTTGTCCGATCGGAATCGCGACACCATCATCGGTTGGCTGCAGCAGGATGAACCGGACAACGCGCAACCTTTGGTCGGCAAGATCGGTGCGGCGCGTCTGGGCTGGGGCTCGCCCGTGTCTCCCACCGAGATGCAGGAGCGCTACCGGGCGATGCGCGCGCGTGACCCTTCACGACCGGTTCTGCTTGGATTTGGCAAGGGGGTGGCATGGGACCCCTGGAAGGGACGCGGCAACCGCACCGGGCATCCGGAGGACTACCCGCAGTACGTCAAGGCCGGCGACATTCTTGCGTTCGATATCTATCCGGCGGCGGAAACCGATCCGGCACTGGCCGGCAGGCTGGAGGTGGTGGCCGGCGGCGTGAAGCGCCTGGTGTCGTGGGCGGGCCCGGAGCGAACGGTGTGGAACACCATCGGCACCAGCAAGGTCAAGAATCCGGACGCGGTGGTGAATCCGCAACACATCCGGTCGCAGGTCTGGATGAGCATCATCAACGGTGCACGCGGGATCATTTATTTCGTGCATCAGTTCGAGCCAAGATTCATCGAGGCCACCTGGTTCGAGGCCCCGGAAATTGCCGCCGCGATCGGTAGGATCAACGCCGAGGTGCAGGGCCTGGCAAAGGTGATCCTGAGCCCTGCTTCCGGCGACATCGCGTCTATCTCCCTGCGCGATGAAAACCGCATACCCGTGCCTTCCGCGAACATAGCAGTTACCTCGCGGCGGCAGGGCTGCAAGCTTTATATCTTCGCCGCTTCCTTGAGCAACAAGCCGTTGCGGGCAGGCTTCAATCTTCAGCAGGCGTCAGGGACGCTCGATGTGATCGGTGAAGGTCGACGGCTGCCTGCCAAAGGCAATGGCTTCGAAGATGACTTCGAACCTTACGCAGTGCATCTTTACATGAGCGCTGCGCGGAATGCGGTTTGCGAGTGACATGCCGGTTCAGTGGGTGCGCGCTTCCCGCCGGAACGGTGCCGCCAGTGGCTCGCCGATGAAAATGCCCTGTCCCGGCATGGCCACGCTCTTCCAGTAGGCCTCGATCAATGTGTCACCCTTCAGGTAGCTTGCCGCCACCAGCACCGGGTTCGGAAATTTCTGCGGCAAGTTGCAGGGTTCGACGACTGTACCGTAGCTGCCGGTGGCGCCAGCCTCCAGCCAGCGCAGGGCGCTCATCTGGCCGCCGTCCTGCCTGGAAAGCACGCCGCCGGACGAGGTCAGATGATCCGCGATGGCACCGGGAACGAACTGGAGGGTTTGCAGGCCTTCAACCACCTGCTTGCCGGTGAAGTAGAACAGAACATCATTCACATCTTTCAGACTGTCCTGTTTGAGAATGAACACGGGGACGCGACCGTCGATGACGCGGCGAGTTGTCTGAAACGACGCGCTGCGCACGTTACGCGCGGAATCCGATGTCGATAGCAGGTAAGCGGCTCCCGCGGGGAACTGGCCGTCCGACTTGACGCCGCGATCGATAAGTTCCCTGGCATGCTCGAAGCTGGTCGCAGCAATCGCCATCGTGGGTCGCATGCCCAACTGGGCAAAAGGCAGGCGTGCAGGCGAATTGTAGTAGGGGCTTGGCCGCGTCGGCTTGCATCCGGGCTCGCAGAACGCCGGATCGTAGCCGAAAGCGAACGCCGAGGTGATCGACATGCACTCGACGCGGTACGGCACGGCCCAGGTCAAGGCAAGCGCCTGAATCCGGCGCATGGCTTTCTTGTCGACGATCGCCTTGATATCTTCGAACTCCTCGCGCGTCAGCGTGGTCTTATCCGGTGGGAAGGCCACCCTGATGATGTTCTGGAATGAAATGCGGCGCTGGGCGGCGTAGTATTCGCCGATGCGCACGCTCAAGGGGTCCGAGGTGTTGATGATGACGGCGAGATGCGTCGCATCGAGGGCACGTGCCGGAAGCGCCGTCAGCAGAGCTGTCGTGACGGTCAGACAAAGGGCGGTGGGCACGAAAGTCATGGCTGAAGCAGGAGCGGCAATGTTGGCAGCAATCGAACGGTGCCGGTTCAGTGTAGCGCACGTTTTCAATAATGGATATTGGCCGCCAGGTTGACTGACCCGCAATGGACCAGGACATGACCGCGCAACCCCGCGATCGCGCTGCGGGCAGGACACATCTGGGTCTCGAGCCGCTGCGCGGC
>Ga0268298_10007068_pt1 | contig 10037 bp, 4 predicted proteins | sample WWTPWeurt_MetaG_FD_194462 | JGI IMG/M metagenome (GOLD analysis project Ga0268298, IMG submission 194462) | Activated sludge microbial communities from WWTP in Nijmegen, Gelderland, Netherland - WWTP Weurt | ecosystem: Engineered > WWTP > Aerobic digester > Activated sludge | place: Netherlands... | reverse complement strand
GGCATACCGGTGCGGCCATGATTCGATTGTCCAACGCCCTGCTGTGGCCGGTCCTGCTGGCCGCCGCGGCCCCCAGCCGGGCCGCGGAGCCGCCCGGCCGCCGCGCCGCGGTCTACGCCCCCTGCGTCCGCCTCGACAAGGCGGGCACGGTGGTGAGCGGTGAGGTGAAGATCTGCCCCGGACGCTATCGTGTCCCCGACCGCACGGAGCGGGGCGTGCTGGTGGTCAGCGGCTCGGGCACCCGCATTGACCTGACGGGCGTCACCCTTGAGAGCGGCGACACCGTCCCCGCCGCGTTCACCGGCATCGGCATCCTGAGCCGGGGGGCGGACAGCGTCACGGTGCGCGGCGGGCGCATCCGCGGCTTCCGGTACGGCATCCGGATCGAGGGGGGACAGGGGCACCGGGTGAGCGGGATCAACCTCTCCGGCTCCCGCGCCCAGGCGCTGCGCTCCACCCCCGAGCGGTTCGACGAGGGCGACTGGCTGGACATCTTCCGGCCCGACACCTTCGAGAGCTACGGGGCCGGGCTTTACCTCAAGCGCACCCGGCGCGCCCAGGTCACCGGGGTGATCGCGCAGGGCAGCCAGAACGGGATCGGGCTGTCCGAGAGCCGCGAGGCCTGGATCGCCGACAATGACGTGTCCGGCAACTCGGGGTGGGGCATCCACCTGTGGAAGTCCGCGCGCAACACGATCGTCCGCAACAACGCCTCCCGCAACGTGCGCTGCGAGTCCCCGAGCTACCGCCGGGGCTGTGACAGCGCCGCCCTGCTGCTGCGCGAGCAGAGCGACTCCAACCTGGTGGCCGACAACGACCTCACCTGGTCCGGCGACGGCTTCTTCCTGAGCGGCCAGCGGCCGCAGGTGGGGCCCTCGATCGGCAACATGGTGCTCCGGAACGACGCCAGTCACGCCTACCACAACGCCTTCGAGGCGACCTTCAGCGCCTGGAACAGCTTCATCGAGAACCGGGCCGACTCGAGCGACTACGGCTTCTGGCTCGGCTACTCGCGCGGCAGCGTGGTCCGGGGCAACCTCATCCTCGGCACCCGGAGCGCGGGCATCGCCATCGAGCACGGGGGGGAGAACGCGCTGGCGGAGAACACGATCATCGGCGGGGCCCTGGGCATCCGGCTGTTCGCGCCCCGGGCCGATGACGAACCCAGCACCGACTACCGGGTGGACGACAACACCATCGCCCGGGTGGAGCGGGGCATCGTGCTCGAGCGCACCACCCGCGTCCGCATCCGCGGTAACCTCTTCGACGGGGTACAGGACGGGCTGGTGGTGGATGGCGCCGGCAGCAGCACCCTGGTGAGCGGCAACGTGTTCCTCTCCGCGCGGCGCTGGCTCATTGATGCCGCGGAACTCGAGGCCGGCGGGAACTACTGGGGCCCCCGGGACCCGGCCGCGGCCCAGCGCCAGGTGCGTGGCCGGGTGCTGCTGCAGCCCTTCCTCCGCGCCCAGGACGCGGGGTACTGAGCGTCAGTCGAGGTCGTTCGCGTAGCTCACGAACTTCCACCGTCCCCGGCGCTCGATCACCAGGCCGAAGACCCGGCCCTCGCTGGTATCGGCGTGGCCGGTCCGGAGGCGCACGAGACAGGGCCCGTAGACCCGGTTCTCCCCCTGCCGGCTCGCCTCGCCCTCGCACCGCTCGCCCACGAACTCGAGGGGACGCCCGCCAAGCCGCTCCAGGACGTTGTGCAGACCCTTGCCATCCTGGGCGTGGTGGGTCAGCCAGTAGGTCGCGGGATCCAGGTCATACGGGGGGAGCGCCTGCGGGTTGGTGGGATAGTAGAGCCAGGCGAATTCCGCCCGTGACAGACGCAGGCTGGCCAGGGTCGCGCTGTCCCGGGCAGCCACTGCATCGAGGAAGGCGCGGACCAGCGCTTCACGGGTCGGGGCACCTCCCTGCAGCTCCGCCACCGAATCGAGCCCCTCGCGGAAGCGCCTGAGTTCGACCTGGCGGACACTGTCGGGGGTGTAGCTCGTCCCAGGGCCGGCCGGCGGGGCCCCGCCCGGGTGGGCGTCGCGGTCCTGGCAGCCGGCCAGCAGGGCGAGGGCAAGCAGGGCGCCGCGGGGCACAGTCAACAGCATGAACACTCTCCTCGGGATGGGCCGGCACGGCAACGCCCGGCGGGTGCGAGGCCCCTGCCGGGCGTGCCGAGCGAACGGTGCGCTCAGTTCGCGTAGTAGGCGGTCCAGCCACTCCACCACGCCACACCCGCGGGATCACCGGCGCCGATGTAGGTGGTGTTGGCCCAGGTGCCGCCGAAGTAGCCGGTCACCTTGCCCGCCGTGACCGTGCCGCCGCCAGCCGCCGCGGGTCCGCCGGCCTTCGGAGTCCAGTCCAGGCTCCCGGTGGTCAGGTTGAGGCCCAGCAGCGTGTCGGCGAGGACGGTGCCGGCGAACGCCTGGTGGGTGCCGATCTGGCCGGCCGGGAAGTTGGCGACCGTCCCGAAGCCTGAGCCACCCACGGTGTCGTAGTTGAAGCCGTTCTGCGCCAGCACCAGGTTCGAGAGGTGCAGGGAATCGCGCTGGACGAACAGGGTGTCGGTCCAGGCGTCGCGGATGTTGATGCCGATGCCGGGCCAGCGGGCGATGATCCCGTTCACGAACCAGCCCCCGCTGCCGCGCCGGATGACCGCCCCGTTGCCGTCCGCCGGGAAGCCGGCCAGTCCGCCTGGCCCGATCACGGTGAAGTTGGCGAAGACCGGATTCGAGTACGGGGTGCTGGCGCCGGTCGCGCCCAGGGTGCAGCCGCTCACGCCCGGGTCGCAGCCGTCGCCCTCGAAGCCGCGCGGGTCGGAGGAGAGGACACCCGCGCCCGGCCGCGGCGCGAGACGCGCAGACTGCAGTGCGATCATGAACTGGTTCCGGCCACGGTATCCTTCGCTCCAGTCGAAATGGTCGTCGCCCGACTCATAGGAGATCAGGTAGCGCCCGTCCACCGCGCCGCCCCAGTACTCGAACGAATCGTCGAGGCCAGCCATCGTCTGGATGTACTCGTAGGTCGTGCCCCGGCCGACCGCGTAACTCGACAGCGCATTGAGTTCCTGGCCGGCGCCGTTGGAGATGTCGTACCCGGCAAACTCGATCCGGACGTAGCGCAGGGTGCCGCTGTCGTCGGCGTCGTCACTCCCGCCGGCGTAGTTCTCGGAGGTGGCGGCGTCGCCCTCGGTGAGGATCGTGGCACCGGTCCGGTTGATGGTGCCGTTGCCGATGATGATCAGCCCGCCCCAGTCGCCCGGGGCCCGGTTGCCGGCGCTCCGCGCCGAGGTGAAGACAATGGGCTGGGATGCGGAACCGGTGGCCTCGATGCTGGCGCCCCGCAGGATCCAGAGCGAGCTCCCGGGGACCGTCGTGTCGCCCAGCAGCACCGTGCCGGCGGGGATGGTCAGGGTGGCACCGGCCTGCACCTTGACGTACCCGCTGATCGTGTAGGTGGTATCTGCGGACAGCGACCGATCCGCGGCGATGTTGCCGGTCAGCGTGGCCTCGCCGGGGGTCGGGTTCGGGCCGCCACCACCGTTGTCATCGTTGCTGCAGGCGCCGAGGGCGGCGGCGGCCAGCAGGCCGCCGGCGACCAGGAGGTGGCGGGTACGGGCGATCATCATCAGGAACCCTCTCTTGGAATGAGTACTGGTCAACCGTCGTGACGGGACCGTGTGCGGCGGCAAGTAGCCGTTGTCCGGTCAGGGTCCCGCCTCGGGAACGTCACGATCATGTCAATCGCGCCACTCAGGGGCGCCACGTCAGCCCTACGCCGAACACCCGCCCCGTGTGATACTCCTCTCGCACGACGGCACCCTGGGTGAGCCGGTACGGCTCATTGAGCAGGTTCTTGGCGTCCACCTTGAGCGTCAGGGTGCTGAACAGGGGCGCCTGAACCGAGGCATCCAGCACCTTGCGAGCGCTCTCGTAGGTGTCCGGCAGCGGCTCCTGCCCGGCCTCGGAGATGCGCCGGCCTACCACGTTGAACAGCGCTGTCGCCGACCACCGGCCGCTCCCGTCGGTCCAGCCCAGCCCGGCGTTGACGACGTAGCCGGCCTGGCCCACCATCGGCCGCTCGGGGCTGGTCAGGGCGGAGATGCTGCTGTTCCCCGGGGTGATCCGGGAGTGGATCAGGCTGGTGTTGGCAAAGACGGTCACGTTGCGGAGCGCCGGGGTGAGGACGGCCAGGCTCTTCCGCAGCTCGATCTCCACCCCGTAGTTGTTCGCCCGCTCCGCGTTCACGAAGCTCAGCTGGGGCGCGCCGGTCGTCGCCACCGTGACCCGCTCGATCGGGTCGGAGAAGCGCTTGGCGAAGACGCCGAGGCTCACGACTTCACCCACGCTGGGGTAGAACTCCCACCGGACATCGAAGTTCTGGACCAGGGCCCGCTTGAGATCCGGGTTGCCGTTGATGTCGAGGCCACCGAGCACGTCGAAGGAGGTCACGTCCGCCATCTCGCGGTATTCGGGGCGGCTCAGGGTCTGGGTCGCCGAGAGCCGCAACGTCTGGTCCTCCCGCAGCCGGATGTTCAGGGCCACGGCCGGGAGCACGTCGGTGTTCCGGCGCCGCACCGGCACCTGCACGCCGTTGGCCCGGATGGCGTCGAGGTCGAGCGCCCACCGCTCCACCCGCCCGCCGCCGACGAACGTGATGGCCTGGCTCACCGGGATCTCGAGCTGCACGTAGCCCGCGAAGACGCGGTCCGTCGCGGTGTACCGCCCCGAGCTGGTCCGGGCGGACATCAGCAGCCGACCGGCGAGCGCATTGGCCGCGCCGAACAGCACCTCGGGCGGAGCGGTGAGCTCGGACGCGCTGAGGTTGAAGTTCCGGAGGTCGTAGGCCCGGCTGTCCGCGGCCCGGTCCGTCAGGCGGACGCTGCCCCCCACCTTGACGGACCAGGGCGACCGGCTGTCCCCGAAGTGACGCAGGAGGTTGGTGCCCAGCTCGTAGTTGCTCTCCGTCAGGTCACTGAAGGTCCGCGCCGCCGACTGCCGGATATCCGCCCACTGCGTCGGGGTGACATGCCCCGTGCCGGGCTGCACCGAGGCCTGATAGATGAGGTCGGAGCGGTCCGGCTCGTACCGCCGGGTACGCGCCGCCGTGGCGCTCCAGTCAAGGAAGCTGCGGTCCCCGAACCGGTGCTCGCCCCGGAGCTGGTGGGAGCGGACGCTCCGCTCGGTGAAACTGAGCCGGGTGATGGCCAGCTCGCCCAGCTGGGAAAACTCCTCGTTGACCCCGTGCAGGGCCTTGGCCTCGTTGTCCGCGGACCGGGTGTAGGTGTTGTTGAGCTGCAGCTTGCTCGTCTCCCCGAGCCGGGTGCTCAGATTCAGGAGCCCGCCCCACAGCACCCCGTTCCTGGCGGTACTTCCACGATACTGGTTGATCGGTCCCCCGGTCGTGGCCAGCGCCTTCCGCTCTCCCTCCCGGACCTCCTGGCTGTAGCCATAATTGAAGGAAGCCAGGTAGCCGACCCGCTGACCGAAGAACGGGTCCTCACCGCCCAGCCCCAGGCCGAAGGTGCCGTTCGGCGACCCGTCGGCGCGCCGGGCGCTCCAGACGTCCCGCAGCGACGCGATGTACTGGTTGACCTGGGGCTGGCTCGAGCCCGAGAGGTTGCCGGCTGCCGCAAGTCCCTGCGGCAGCGCCCGCTCCGCGCCGGCGAAGCCCAGCCACTCGCGGCCCGTGGTCGGCGCCTTGGCCAGGGTCTTCCCGGTCGCGGCGTCATTGACCGCCGTGCCGGTGGAAAGGGTGAAGGTGCGCCGGGCGGGAAACTCCCGGGTCTTGAGGTTCACCGAGGCCCCGCTGAAGTCCCCGGACTGATCCGGCGTGAAGGTCTTGGAGGTGGTGATCCCTTCCAGCAGGCTGGCGGGGAAGAGGTCGAGCGGCACCATCTTCTTCTCCGGCTCCGGGCTCGGCACCCGGGCGCCGTTCAGGCTGGTGGTGGTGTAGCGCTCCCCGAGCCCACGGACGAACACATACTTCCCGTCCTGTACCGTCACCCCGCTCACCCGCTGCACCGCCTGGCCGGCGTCGCTGTCGGGGCTCTTGGCGATCTGCTCCTGCGTGACCGCACTCACCACGTTCGGTGCGTACCGCTGCTCCTCCAGGGCCCGGGCGACGCTGCCGCGTTCGGCCGCCGCGGTGACTGCCAGCTCCTCGAGCTCCACCACCTGCACGGCAAGCGTGATGTCCTGGAGGGCCGTGCTCCCGGCGGGTACCACGATGTCCTGCACCAGCTTGGGCTGGTACCCGATGTACCGGGCCCGGACCGAAACGACTCCGGCCGGCACCCGCGCAAGGGTGTAGCGACCGTCGATGGCGGTCTGGGTCCGCACCGCCGTGCCGACAACCTCCAGCACCGCGCCCGCGATCGGGGTTCCCTGTGCGGCGTCGATCACGCGTCCCACGATCCGGCCCTCGCTCTGGGCGGCGAGTCCGGGGGCGTGCAGCGCGACCAGCAGGACGATGGCGAAGGACATCGGGCGGATGGGACGGGAGAACGATCGATGCATGGTCAGCCGCGCGTTGGGGTCAGGGTCGGGCCTCGCCGCCATCGGCGTCCCGGGGGTGCTCAGGGTCAGAAATTCCCCGGCGCGCGTATCGGCGACCTGACCGTTCCGCAACGGATATGTCACGTGCGCAGGCGGGCGGTCCGGCCTGTGCCCCCCAAGACCCCTCTCCGGGTCACGACTCCGTCACGGCGGACGTGACGAGACTTCCTTCCTTTGTGGACGAGTGCCTACACTTCTGGCATGGGTGCCCTGTTCCCGGTCCTCCTCCTGGTCTCGGCCGCGCGACCCACGGCCGACCCTGACAGCGCCCTCCTCCGGGCCGTGCCGTACATCGACGCCGCCGCTCGGGAGCACCTGCGCCGCGAACCGGCGCCGGGCCTGGCGCTGGCCGTCGTGGCCGACGGCCACGTGGTCCTGGTGCGGGCGTACGGGGTGGCCGACCTCGCCAGCGGCGCGGAGGTGACCGCCGGAACCCGGTTTCTGGCCGGGTCGGTGTCCAAGGCGTTCACCGCGGTGGCCCTGCTGCAGCTCCAGGAGGAAGGGCTGCTCGATGTGCGCCGGCCAGTGACGGATTACCTGTCCTGGTTCCGGGTCCGCGGCGCGGACGCCCCGATCACCTTGCACCACCTCCTCACTCACACCGCCGGCCTGCCCCGGGACCGGAGCGATCTCCCCTCCTCGCCGTACACCGCCCTCGCGCTCCGCGACCGGGTCGTCGCGGCCCCTCCGGGCACCCGGTTCGCCTATTCCAACATCGGCTACCAGCTCCTCAGCCTGGTCATCGAGGAGGTCGTGGGCCGCCCCTTTACCCAGACGATCCGGGAACAGGTGCTCGCGCCCCTCGGCCTGGCGCGGACCGACCCCGGGGTCACCCAGGAAGCCCGGCTCACTACCGCGACCGGGTATGAGTACCTCTTCGACGACCGCCCCCCGCTGCCCGGGGAGCCCGTCGTCCCGGCGGCCTGGGGTGAGTACAGCGCCGGGGATGCCAACCTCGTGACCACCGCCCCCGACCTCGGTCGCTTCCTGGCCGCGCTGCTCGACCAGGGGGCGCCGGCCGGGCATCGACTACTGCAGCCGCAGAGCTTTGCCCGCCTGGTCCAGCGAACCGTCCCCGCCCCGGAACTCGGCCCCGGCTCCTACTACGGGTACGGCGTCGTGCTCACGGACATCGAGGGAGATCCGGTCCTCTGGCACAGCGGTGGGATGCCGGGGTTCCGCGCCATGCTCATCGGTGACCTCGATGAGCGGGTGGGCGTGGTGCTCCTGATGAACGGCCCGGGGGCGCCGCGCGCCCTGGGCGAGTACGCCCTCCGGGCGCTTATCGCGGCACGGCGAGGGAAGACACCGCCCCCCGTGCCCGTGGCTGCGCCGGCCGATTCCATCCCCGAGGCCGCCGAGTGGTCCGGGGACTACGCCGATTCCACCGGCCAAGTCCTGGCGGTCCGGAGCGAGGGGGCCCGGCTGCTCCTGCGGGAAGGTGATGCGCGGGTGCGGCTGCTGCGGGGCGGGCCAGACCGCCTGCTGGCCGCCGATTCAGGCTGGTCGCGGTACCCCCTGCGGGGAGTGCGGGAGGGTGGGCGGATCGTCGAGCTGGTGCATGGGCCGCGATGGTTCCGCCGGGTGGGAAGCCCAGCCGCGCCCGCGCGTCGCGCCCCGGCGGACTGGCAGGCCTATGCGGGACACTACCGCGCCCAGGTCCCCTACGACTCGAACGTCCGCGTGGTGGTGCGGCACGGCCAGCTCCTGCTGCTCTCGCCGGAGGGCATCGAGGAGGAGCTGGTGCCGGGGCCGGGCGGGACGTTCCTGGTGGGTGCGGAGGGGCTGGGAGTCGAGCGGGTGCGATTCCTGGACCTGGTCAGCGGCCGGGCGCTCCGGCTCGACCTGTCCGGCACGTCGTACTACCGCGCCACCTCGCCCTGAGCCGCGGGGGCGGCGAGCAGGTCGCCGGCCGCGGCCACGAGGTCGCGCGGCAGGAACGGCCGGGGCAGGGTGCCGTGTCCGCGTTCGCGGCTGCGCGCAGCGAGCTCGGCGTCCCCGGTGGCCACCAGCACGCGCCGGCCCTCGACCACCGGCAACTCCTCCGCCAGCCGGTGCGCGCCGTCCGCCGAGAGCGCGCCGTCCAGCAGAACCACGCCCCACGGCTCCGCGGCCAGCCGCGCGGCACCGTCCGCGGCGCTGCGCGCCACGTGCACCGAGTACCCCGCCGGCTCGAACAGCGCCCGGGCGATCAGCTCGGCCGCCGAATCTCCGTCGATCAGGAGCAGCGATCGGCCACCCGCCGCGGGATCGGCCCGCCCCGTGTCGGGGACGGCGGCCGCGAGTGGCAGCTGGAAGCTGAACTCGGCGCCCCGGCGTCCCGCGGGCGGCGCCTGGTGCCGCAGGCGGCCGCCATGGGATTCGATGATCCGGTAGCTGAGGGAGAGGCCGAGCCCCGTGCCTTCGCCCGGCTCCTTGGTGGTGAAGAAGGGGGTGAAGATCTGGGCCGCGAGGGCCTCGGGCACGCCGGCCCCGGAATCGCGCACCATGACCACGGCATGGCCGTCCTCCGCCGCCGTGAGCAGCGCCACCTCGCGGGGCTCGCCCGGTGGCAGCCCGCGGACGGCGTGGGCCGCGTTGTTCACCAGGTTGAGCAGCACCTGCTGCAGCTCATCGGCGTTGCCCCGCACCGGCAGCGGCGCCGCCGCGCGCTCCTCGCGCAGGGTGATGCCCCGGATGCGCAGCTCGTAGCCCACGAGGAGCGCAGTGCGCGCCACCAGGTCGTTGAGGTCCACCACCTGGTCGCCGGGCGTCCCGCGCCGCGCAAAGGTGAGCAGGTTCCGCACGATGCGCCCCGCCCGCTCCGCCTGGGCGTGGATCACCTCGAGATGCTCCCGGTCCGCGCGCGCCAGCCCCGCCCGCTCCTGCAGGAACTCCGACAGCCCCGCGATGGAGGTGAGCGGGTTGTTGAGCTCGTGTGCCACGCCGGAGACCAGCTGCCCCACCGCGGCCAGCCGTTCGCTCTGGATCAGCTGGGCCTCCAGCGACCGCTGCTCCGTCACGTCCTCCACCAGCACCACCACCGCGGCGTGCTCCGCCGGTTCCGCGAGCGGCGCGGCGGTGAGCCGGAGCATCCGGCCGGTGCCCGCGCTCCGGACCTGCAGCGGCGGCACCCGCTCGCCCCGGCGCGCCGCGCCGATGAGCGCGTCCTCCCCCTCGGGCGCGCCGACCACCATGCTCCAGAAGGGCTGGCCCAGCAGCGCGGAGGGCGGTGCCTGCAGCAGCCGGGCCAGCGCCTGGTTGGCCCGGGCGATCTTCCCGCCGGCGTCGAGCACGCCGATCCCCTCGGTCAGCGCGTTGAACGCCGTCTCCCACTCCTCCTTGGCCTGGCGCACCATCTCGAACAGCCGGCTGTTGGCCAGGACCACCGCCACGTGGGTGGCCACGGTGGAGAGGAGCCAGAGGTCCTCGGGGCTGAAGGTGCCCTGTCGCCGGTCGGCCACCGCCAGGACGCCCATGGTGAGGCCGTGGGCCCGGAGCGGCGCCGCC
>Ga0268298_10007066_pt1 | contig 10038 bp, 10 predicted proteins | sample WWTPWeurt_MetaG_FD_194462 | JGI IMG/M metagenome (GOLD analysis project Ga0268298, IMG submission 194462) | Activated sludge microbial communities from WWTP in Nijmegen, Gelderland, Netherland - WWTP Weurt | ecosystem: Engineered > WWTP > Aerobic digester > Activated sludge | place... | reverse complement strand
AAAAGGCTGAGGTCTATTCTCCATCTTTTTGCTTCGCCCCCTTTATCAAGTAAATTGGCCTGCGCTTCACTTCCTGGAAAATATAGCCTACATACACACCGATAAAGCCAAGCAGAATCATAATAATACCGCTTGCGATAAGCATGATCGCCATCAACGAACTCCAACCAGCCACGATTCGTTCAGTTTGTCCGGTAAGCCACAAAGCTGCCACATAGATCATTTGGGCTGCAGCCAAAACAAGGAACCCCAACCCCGTGCTCAACCCGATATACAACGGCGCAAGCGAAAAAGAAAAAACAGCATCTGAGGCCAGGCGGAACATTTTTCCCAATGAATATTTCGATTCACCGCCAACGCGGGCGGGTTCTTGATATGGAAGGATAACACTGGAATATCCCATCCATGAGATCATGCCGCGCAGGAAGCGGTGGTACTCACGCATTGAACGCAGACCATCAAGCGCAGCGCGGGAAAGCGCACGAAAATCTGCGGCACCGCGCAACACCTGAGTACCACTTACCACGTTGATCAAACGGTAGAAAAGATTGGATGACCACTTCTTAAATGATATCGAGCCACCATCATCCATGCGTTGAGTTTGAACAATATCATATCCATTCCGGATGAGGTCAATCATTTGCAATACCAATTCAGGCGGGTGTTGACCGTCACCGTCCATTGTGATGACAATCTCACCCAACGCAGCGTCCAGTCCAGCCGTCAGTGCGGCTTGATGCCCAAAATTACGACTAAGTTGAAGCACGGAAATGCGCGGGTCGCCTTCTGCAATTTTTCGGAGCGCAGCAACCGTCCCGTCGCTGGAACCGTCATCTACATAAATAAATTGAAAATCGTATGGAAGAGAATCCACAACATCACGGACATGTGCGTGGGTTTGCCCCACGATGACCGCTTCGTTATAAACAGGGATAACCAGATCAACTTTGAGCTTATGATTCGGAGACACGCAGGAATTTTACCATGCGCGTCAAAACCCGACCCCGTGCCTGTCGTCCAATAAACGGAGGGTACGTTCTGCTTCTGCAGTTCTCTGTACCCCATCCCAGCCGAGGGATTCGCCCAAAATATCGGCAAGTTCAAAGATGCTTTCCTTCGTCAACTTACCAAGCATGGCAAGCATGGTACGGCGTAGGACAATATCATCAAGGTGACGAACTTTTTCATACTGCACAAGGAACTGTATCTCACGGCGGGTGTAACCGGGCAGAGACTTTAGTGCTTCATCCGTTCCGCGTTTGATAAAATTAGCGATGGCCTCGGCACGCGTGCCATATCGTTCAAACAAGGGGTGGAGCACGGTCTGGTCGAGTCCAGTCCAGGCAGCCAGGCTCTCAAGGTGCTTTTTCCGATCCTCCTCGCTGCGCGGATAGCCGCGCCCGCCGCCAATGGGCAGGTCGGTTGTGTATTTTTGGCGGGATTTTCCAAGGAATGCAAGAACTTTGTCTGTGACTTGCTCACTAAATGCCCGGAAGGAAGTCCACTTGCCGCCAACCAGTGAATAAACGGGGAAACTCAGATTTGTCCAATCACCGCTTAATACTTCAATATGATGATCACGGCTGTATTGTCCTGTGGTTTTCCCGCTGCCGCTATTCGCTAATGGACGCACGCCGGTAAAGCGGAAGACGATCTGTTCACGGGTTAATTTGATGGATGGGAATACCCGCGAGATCATTTCAATAAAATAATCCACCTCTTCTTCTGTACAGCGCGCTTCATCCGGGTTTTCTATCTTTATATCAGATGTACCGATCAAGACACGGTCAAATAACGGGAAGATCAATACAATGCGCCCATCTTTATTCTCAAAGAAAAACTCATTCCCGCCAATTGCAGCGCGCAACTCGGGATTATCCACAACAAGATGTGAGCCTTTGGTACCGCCAACATATCTGGTTGACAGACCAAAATTGTGGTTTGTAAAATCGATCCACGGACCGGCAGCATTGATCACAAGCTTTGGGTGAACTTCGAAGGTTTCATCGGTCAACTCATCGCGCAGAATGACGGTATTCTTTTCGCCATTGACCATGCTGACATAGTTCAACGCACGCGCATTAGGGGTTTCTGATTCCGCATCCAGGACAATTTCAAGGGCCAGTCTTTCAGGATCTGAGATCAACCCATCATAATACGTCGCGGTATTAACGATCCCAGGATTAAGCAGCTTCCATTTACTCAGCGAACTTCCGCGGGATAGCACCGTATGTCTCGGCACAGTCCGATTTTTTCCCGTGTAGGCATCATACATGATCAAACCAAGTTTGATGATAATCGAACCACGTTCAGACGGTTTGTCAAGCCAGCCTAAAAATTTAAGCGGAGCGTTCAGCATCCCGGAAAAATATTTAAATATGGGGATCGTCGTCGGCAACGGGCTGACAATATGCGGCGCGTTCTGGATCATGCGGTTCCGTTCGCGCACAGCTTCCCGCACCAAACGAAACTCACCGTTCTCCAGATAACGGATACCGCCATGCGCCATATGTGAGGATGCGGCACTCGCCCCGGAGCAAAAATCGCCGCGATCAATAAGCAGCACATCCACACCATTGAGACCCAGGTCGCGGAACGTGCCGATCCCGTTAATCCCTGCGCCGACGATGAGCACAGAAATTTCCGGATTATCTTTTATTTGAGCTAGAATTTCTTGTCGGTTCATATCGGTTCTTGTTGAACGATTAAAGTTCAACCCTCTTATTTATTCGATCCAATCAAACGTCCGTGTAACGGCTTTCTTCCAACCAGAGTATAAACCCTCGCGCCGCTTTGTTGTCATGTTTGGCTTCCACTCTTTATCCCTGCCCCAATTGGCGCGCAATTCCTTATAATCCCTCCAAAAGCCAACCGCCAATCCCGCTGCGTATGCCGCACCGAGTGCAGTGGTCTCTGCGATCTTTGGGCGCACCACAGGCACGTCCAAAATATCTGATTGGAACTGCATCAACAAGTCATTGAAGACCATGCCGCCATCTACTTTTAAGGCGGTCAAAACCACGCCCGAATCCTTCTCCATCGCATCCAACACTTCGCGCGTCTGATATGCGGTGGCTTCCAAAGAAGCGCGCGCAATATGGCCTTTGTTTATGTACCGAGTCATGCCAAGGATCGCGCCACGCGCATCATATCTCCAATAAGGCGCATACAATCCTGAGAAGGCAGGAACAAAATATATGCCGCCGCTGTCCTCAACTGATTTTGCGAGCGCTTCCACATCTACAGAGGATTGGATCAGTCCCAAATTGTCTCGCAGCCACTGGATCAGCGCTCCCGCGATCGCGATCGAACCTTCCAAAGCGTAAACTGCCTTTTGGTTCCCGATCTTATAGGCGAGCGTTGTGAGCAAGCCTGCCTTGCTTTGAACAGGTTTCTCGCCAGTATTCATCAGCATGAAACAACCTGTTCCATAGGTATTCTTGGCCTCACCCGCACTGAAACAGGTTTGGCCAAAAAGCGCGGCTTGCTGGTCGCCCAAATCTCCCGCAACAGGAATCCCCTGTAATCGCCCTGCTTTGACATTTCCATACACTTCAGAAGATGATCTGATCTGTGGAAGCATCGCGCGTGGAATCCCCATCAACTTCAGGATCTCGTCATCCCAATCCAGTGTTTTGAGGTTCATCAACAATGTACGTGAGGCATTGGTCACATCGGTAACATGCTCACCAATCAAATTCCAAATGATCCAGGTGTCAATATTGCCGAACAACAACTCCCCTCTTTTCGCCCTGGCACGCGCGCCTTTGACGTTATCCAATATCCATTTGATTTTTGGCCCTGAAAAATATGTGGCTAAAGGCAGGCCAGTCTTTTTTCGGAAACGATCCTGCCCGCCGTTTTTCGCGAGTTTGGCACATATTACATCCGTGCGCGTATCCTGCCAGACGATGGCATTATAAATTGGCTGACCAGTATTCCTGTCCCAGACCAGTGTCGTCTCACGTTGATTCGTAATGCCGATCGCCGCGATCTCACTTACTTCTGTCATATGACCACTGTCCATCTTCTCAAGCGCGCCCCACATTACTTCCTGTACGCGAGTCCATATCTCCATTGGATCATGCTCAACCCAGCCTGGCTTTGGAAAAATTTGGCGGTGTTCCTTCTGGTCAACAGCAGCTACGTTTCCATCATGATCAAAGATCATGCAGCGGGTACTGGTCGTACCTTGATCTATTGCAGCAACATATTTTGGCATGGAATTTTTCCTTATCTTTTTAAAATTCGAAAAAATAACGTTGAAAAAAGAGCCGATCAATTACGAAGTTTTTTGCAATTGTAAAACAAAAAAGGTTAAATACTGATTATCATTTAGCCACGGTATTCACTTTGCCCTAATTGTATCTAAAACACAATTCCCGCCTTTCGACGGGAATTATCAGATTCTGTTTCGGAACTAAACCAAAATAAATTTATCCGCTTTCGCACCACAGACCTTGCATGGCTCGGTTGGTTTTCCCAATTCAATATTGCCGCAAACCGGGCAAAGATAGAACTCGACATCGGTCATGTCCTTTCCCGCTTTCACCGCTTCCAAAGCAAGCGCATACAATTTGGCATGGACGGCTTCTGCATCCAACGCATATCCAAACATTCGTTTGGCTTTGTGGTCATCAGCTTTTGCCTGTTCGAACATCGGTGGATACATGGTAACGGTCTCGTAAGTCTCGCCTTCAATGGCTGCCTGCAAATTATCAGCAGTGGAACCGATCCCCTCCAATGAGGCCAAATGCCCCTCAGCGTGGATCCGCTCTGCCTCCGCAGTGGTGCGGAACAAACGCGCCACATTCGGGAAGCCATCCCTTTCTGCTTTCTTTGCAAATGCGCGATATTTCTGGTTAGCCTGACTCTCTCCTGCAAACGACTCCTTCAGGTTTTCAATTGTGGTTGGCATAATATCTCCTATGGACTGACTGGTTTGAGAAATTCTTCACAATTATTATATCGCAGCATCTCACACTATTCAACGTGAGATGAATAAGCCCGAACAGTTGTCATGTCAACCACAGGAAACATGCTTCAGCGGCCGTAGAATCGATCTGGGGAAGAATGCTGCGGAAAAAAATATCCCGCAGCATGACACATCTTTTTAGCCATTATTGAAGTTATTCAACCTGATGTTCTTGAATACTTCACACACCTGTATTTGCACTCCCCTCGTGTATCCTAATGCTGGAGAGATAAAAAAAGTAGTTTCCAATTTTCGTGGAAACTACTCTCGCATTTTGTGCAATTCAGACTGATCTATTTAGGCTTCAGCGGGAATTTCTTCAGCATCATCCATTTCGTCTTCATCATCTTCGATTATTTCATCTTCGCTTTTGAAAAAATTATAGACAAGCACCGCAAGTGTTGAACCGATCAATGGACCGAAGAAATAGATCACGTATGTATAAACATTTGAAAAGCTCGGGAGGGCAAAAATCGCCGGACCGAAGGTCCGCGCAGGATTCATGGAAGCGCCTGTAAATGGCAATCCAGCCATGATGGCAAAGGCATATGTCATACCGACCGCCAACCCTGCAAATTCGCCGCGCTTGCCTGAAACAACGGTATGCAAAAATGTGTTAACGAGCAGGAAAGTTAAAATGACCTCGACACTCATCGCCATGATAGGAGCCGCATCCGTCAGCGCTCCCACTGTCGCGCCGGGGTCAATGGTGGCGCCAACCACGCCCACAAAAAGCTTAAGCAGATACGCCGCCAATGCCGCGCCTGCGAATTGCGCGATCCAATAAAATGCGGTCTGCGCCCATTTAATGGTACCGTTCAATGCGAGGCCAAACGTCACAGCCGGGTTCAGGTGTGCGCCAGAGATATGTCCGTAGGCATAAATAAAGACGGCCAAAACAAAACCTTCCGCAAGCGCGATACCGACCAACCCAGCGTTTACGATCGCCGCTCCCATCCCCACGAACACAAGCGTAAAAGTCCCGATAAACTCCGCAACAAACACTTTCACATTAGACATTATTTTCTCCATAAAAAAATGATTTGAGGGATACAACCCTCATGACTTCGATACGCTACGAAAAAGATGTCCATTCACGCGCACCGGCGAGGAATGACCTGCCCGACATGACTTTCTTGCCTGCGGGTTGAATTTCCTCAAGAACCAGTGCGCCATCCGCAGACATGACAGCGGGGCTGCCCTCGAAGACGAACCTGCTTCCGCTAGCCAGTCCTTTTTCGATGTTGACAACGGATGCGTGCGCCACCTTGAGTGGATTCCCGTTCCATTCAAACCACGCGCCCGGCCACGGATTCATCGCGCGCACACGTCGTTCCAATTCAATGGCTGGCTGTGTGAAATCCAACAAGCCATCTTCTTTCTTCAGCATGGGAGCATAGGTTGCGCCTTCTGCGGGCTGAGGTTGTGCCTTTAGTTTTCCAGAAATGATATCCGAAAGATTTTCGTTAAGTAGATCCGCTCCCAGTGTGGATAATATTCCTAAAACCGAACCAGTCGTATCTTCAGATTTGAGGCGGATGGATCGCTTAACATATGTCGGACCGGTATCCAATCCCACATCCATTTTCATGATGGTCACACCCGTCTCTTCATCACCTGCCAATATCGCAGCATTGATCGGAGCCGCCCCCCGCCAGCGTGGAAGTAATGAGGCGTGTACATTGACGCACCCAAACTTTGGAAGTTCAAGCACGTCTTTTTTCAGGATCTGACCAAAAGCGGCAACAACAATCAGGTCAGGCGCCCATGCTCGGAGTTGCTCCATCGGTTCAGGCAATCGTAATTTTTCGGGCTGGATGACAGGAATATGAAGAGCAAGGGCTAGAGGTTTTACAGGCGGCGCCTTCAATTCCCTTCCGCGGCCCGAAGCGCGGTCTGGCTGCGTGACGACGCCAACAACTTGATGTGAATTTGCCAATGATGATAGGGTGGGTAAAGCAAATTCAGGGGACCCCATGAATACAACGCGAATGGACATGAGTTTGATTTTAACATATATAACCCTTGAACAAAATTACCTGCCAGGCCTAAAGGGAGAAAAGGATTACCAGTACTCATGGATATTTATCTTGGTTGCATGATAAGGGGATTGGTTGTAAAATAATAAAAATTCAAACCAATCTATTCGGAGGAGTTAATTATGTCTCAAGAACCAATGTCCCCTGAGATCACCAGTGATGATAAGTTATGGGCAATGCTCGGCTATCTCATCCCTATCATCGCTCTCGTTGCTCTTTTTATGGAAGATAAGAAAAACCGTCCATATGTTAAGTTTAACGCGGTCCAATCTTTGGTAGCAACCGTTGTGCTTTCTATCCTCTCGACAGTTACCTGCGGATTTGGCGCTGTCCTTTTCCTCATCATGCTGTGGTGGGCCTATCAGGCTTATCAGGGTCAGGATGTAAAGATCCCGATGATCTCTGATTTCATTCGCAATCAAGGTTGGGGATAAATTTTCCAAAAATAAAAAACTCGCGGCATCAGCCGCGAGTTTTTTATTTAAACTAGTTTATTAAGATTTACGGGATATTACCTGCAATATCAGAACCGATCCTTATTTCGATGTCCACGGTGGAGGCCGGGTCCGAGACGAATTTGATCTGTTTATCTGTGAACCCGAAAGTGGTCTGCAGGTACTTCACTGTGTAAAGTTTGGAGCCGTACACGATCACAGTGGTTTGAGAGTATGCTTCTGCCGCAGAACCTACTTCCGTTACATTCATGCCCTGAGACTGAAAGTATGTGCCTGCACGCTGGTCAAGACCGGGGGTAAAAGTACCATCCAACACGCGCACACGAGCCGCTTCCTCACGCATCAAGGCGGGAATATCACCCTGCGCAATCGGGCTGAGCGGACCGGAAGATGTAAAGATCTCATCGCGCAAAACACGGATCTTATCCGCAATCGGCTTCATAATGCTGGCATTCTGTCCGCCAAGAGTGACATTATCAAATGTCACCATGGTGGTATCGATCACGCCGGATTTAATACTGTCTCGAGAAATATCTTTGGCAAGCACAGCCAGCTTAAGGGCATCTTCAAAGGGCATGTTGGTATGAATACCATACGACAGCTCCTGATACATTTGCGGCGCTTTGGCGATCAGGGATGGAAATACCTCAGGGTCAAACACCTTTTTCTGCAAGGCAAGAACAACTTCCTGCTGGCGTTTGGCACGGTCAAAATCTCCGCCTGAAGTGTGGCGGTTGCGGGCATAAGCCAGCACCTTCCAGCCCTGGCAAAGTTGTCTTGTACCGCCCCAGGTAAGCTTAAAGTGATCAGTACCTGAGCCGACCGGATCAAGGATCATATCTTCAGTTGGATTGACATCGATACATCCAAGCATGTCAACCACATCTGTGAATACAGCAAAATCAACCTGCAGGAAATAATCGACTGGAACACCGATGAAGTTGGAAACGGTCTTCATGGCAAGCGCAGGACCACCACCCGGCAGCTGCGCACCTTCTCCGCTGGAATAAGCAGTGTTAATACGGCTGTATCCGAAGCCGGGGATATTCACCCACATATCACGTGGAATGGATAACATACCCGCAGTTTTGGTAAGCGGATCGATCGTGATCAGCATCATCGTATCGGAACGCGGAGGGCCATCCTGAACTTCAAGGTCACGGGCATCCAAGCCAATGAAAAGGATATTGATGCGGCTCGCGCCATCCCAGGCAGGCGGCAGATCAACAACAGGAGCAATAACCGGCGTGGGGGGTAGATCTGCAGGGACAATGGGCGTGCCCTCAGGATTAAACTGACTGGTCCCATTTGATTGACCACATTGGGCGGGAGCGATCCCCGGCAAATTGGTTAAATTCCAACAAGCGGTCAGGTTCCCCACAAAAATATACGCACCTACACTTAGTGCTATTGTAAAGATCCAAAAGACCAACTGTCCAATGGATAACTTTGGAAATCTTATTTTCTTCAAAGAGTCACGATTCATTATTTTGTACAACCTTATGGCTTGCCGTATATCATATCCAATCCGAGTTTCTGCAAGCCTTCCTGTGCCCAATATTGCAGCACAGCGGATTCTTCATTTAGAACTTTCATCATCACAGGGATCGCGCGATGATCTCGTATATCGGATAATGCACGCAATGCCAAAATTTGGACGCCCATCGGCGCCCCTTTCATAACCTCAAGCAAATTCGGTACCGAAGGGCTTCCGATTTTAACAAGAGCAGTTCCCGCCAGTCCCGCTGTCAGTGCATCCGCATCAAACAGGCTCTGGCTCAATGCATCAACCGCGCTTTCATGAGGATGATTGCAGAGCGCCAACGCCGCAGCGGCTCGCACTTCCGGGGTTGAGTCGCTGAGGAGCGGAATCAGATCCTCGCTTCGCGTGTGAGGCGAAGCAGCGAGGGCGCGTACCGCCCACCAGCGAGAATCAGCATCCTCGGCGCGAGCCAATTCCAGTAAAGCTGGAATCGCCGTCATTCCCAACTCAACGATCGCGGGAATGGAATTTTCTGCGCGGACATCGTCTCCGCTGGTTAATTCAGCCAGCAGTGCGTGCATTTTTATTTGGAAGGCGGCGGAACTGGAAGCGCGTCTTGCGCGGTGTTGACCCACTTATCCCCTTCGTCGATCAACATGACGGGGATGTCGTCCACGATCGGGTACTTGCGGCTGCAATCCTGACAAACGAGCCACGTATCTTTATGCAAGACCAGCAGGCCCTGCTTTTCGCGCACGCAGTTTGGGCAACGCAATATTTCAAGAAGTTCTGTGCTAACCATAGTTTCTCCTTTTACTAAAAAGATTGTACCATGTGAATTCAGGTCGAATTTTAATTGCTGGGCGAGAGGCATTGATTGTTTTTTCTGGCTTTTTTCTCGGGGTCTTCTGTGTCAGGCCCATACTGACAGATCGCCTGCCACGGTTGGTAATGAGTTTGGAATTGATCTGTAAAATAAACCTGTCCATTGATCCAAACCGTACGGGTGACATTGACATCTGCGCCCTGTGCGGCGTAGTCAATTTGCTTGATCTCGTTCTTTCTTAATTCTGAATTCTCTTCAAA
>Ga0268298_10007065_pt1 | contig 10039 bp, 12 predicted proteins | sample WWTPWeurt_MetaG_FD_194462 | JGI IMG/M metagenome (GOLD analysis project Ga0268298, IMG submission 194462) | Activated sludge microbial communities from WWTP in Nijmegen, Gelderland, Netherland - WWTP Weurt | ecosystem: Engineered > WWTP > Aerobic digester > Activated sludge | place... | reverse complement strand
CCGATGTCGAAATAGAAGGGGACGAACCATTGCCGTTCGGCGCCGAAGGTGTAATTGCCCTTGACGCCGATGATGGCGTCCCAGTTGGTCTCGTCGACGACCGTCGAGCCACTGCGACCGGCGAGGGGGTGCGATCCCACCGAGCCGGTGAAATTCCAGCCCAGGGTGTTCTTCATGTTGAACATCCGCACGCCGGCCAGGGCGTCCACCGTGAAGGCCGGGTCGCTGGTGGCCAGACGGTACTCGACCGCCGTCGTCCAGATCGTGCCCTTGATGTCCAGACTCATGTCGCCGGTCAACGCGCCCGGCACGCCGTCGATCGTGAAATCCCGGCTCTTGGGTTTGTTACCGCCGATATCCATGTAGAGGATGTCGGTGAATGCTCCCCACTTGCCGTTGTGAATGTCCAGCGCGCCCATGAACGTCATCTTCAGATGGTCGATGATGGTGTTGGCATCAATGTTGACACCCGGGCTCGGGTTGCCTGGCAAGGTCGGAAACGTGGTCGAGCCGCCGATCGTGGGCAGGTACGCGTAAATCGACAGGCTGGTCTTCCATGCGCTGGCGCCCATTGCGGACGGCTGGGCCTGCGCGTGGCTGATCGCGGGGGCCAGCGGTGGCCAGCGCGGCCAGGCTGAATCTGAAGGATGACGGGATGTTCATGGGAAGCCCTTTGTAACAAAGCAGACGGGGGAAGGTGGGCCATTGTGACAGGCGGCCGCCCGGCTCATCAAGGTTCCTGCCGTCGTCTGCCGCCTGATGCAGGGTTTGGCATGTGGGTGTGGCGGGCACGCGACGGGCGTCCCAGCGAGGCGTCCGCGACACCTGAACCACCGAAGCGGTCACATGCAGGACGGTGGCTGCAGCGGCGCGGCGCGACAATGCACCCGATCGAATATCCGTCATGGAGAAAACAGCATGAGCATTCAGTTCAAGGGCCGCGTGGCCATCGTGACCGGCGCCGGCGGCGGCTTGGGACGCCAGCATGCACTGGCACTGGCTGCGCGCGGGGCCAAGGTGCTGGTCAACGACCTCGGGGGCGCGGTGGACGGCACGGGCGGCTCGGTTTCGGCGGCGCAGGCGGTGGTGGACGAGATCCGCGCCGCCGGGGGCGAAGCCCTGGCCAACGGCGCCTCGGTGACCGATTTCGCCGCAGTGCAGGCCATGGTGCAGCAGGCCATCGATGCCTGGGGCCGGGTCGATATCCTCGTCAACAACGCCGGCATCCTGCGCGACAAGTCCTTCGCCAAGATGGACGTCGCGGACTTCCGCACCGTGGTGGAGGTGCACCTGATGGGCGCGGTCCACTGCTGCAAGGCGGTGTGGCCGCACATGGTGGCTCAGCAGTACGGGCGCATCGTCATGACCACCTCGTCCAGCGGCCTGTTCGGCAATTTCGGGCAGACCAACTACGGCGCCGCCAAGCTGGCGCTGGTGGGCCTGATGCAGACCCTGGCGATCGAAGGCGAGCGCCAGGGCATCCGCGTCAACAGCCTGGCGCCGACGGCTGCGACGCGCATGACCGAAGACCTGTTCCCGGCCGACATGCTGCCCGCCTTCGGGCCGCACAACGTGGTGCCGGCCATGCTGGTGCTGGCCAGCGAAGGCGCGCCCACGCGCACCACGCTGTGCGCCGGCGCCGGTGGTTTCGAGGCGGCCCACATCACGCTGACCCAGGGGGTCTACATCGGCGATGGCCCCGACGCGCCCGAGCAGCTGGCCGCGCGCCTGGCCGAGGTGACCGACCGCGCCGGCGAGGTGGTGCCCGGCAGCGGCGCCGTGCAGGGGGCCAACGAACTGCGCCTGGCGCGCAGCGCGTCCTGACACGGCTTCGCCTTCAAACGCAGCACGGCGTTGCTTTGCCTCGCCGTGCTGCAGCACTGTCTTTGGCTTCGCGCCTTGTTCTGCGCTTGAATGCAAACCCGTGCGAACGGGTGCGCTAGAAGGACGAGCCCGGCTCGGTCAGGAAAGCGACTTCCTCGGGCGTGGAGACCCGCCCCAGGATCGCATTGCGATGCGGGTAGCGACCGAAACGCTTGATGATGGCCTGGTGGCGCCGCTCGAAGGCCAGCGAGCCTTCCAGCCCCGGCTGGGAGAACAGTGCAACCGCGTGCTCGTGGATCAGCGGCGACTCGCTGTGCATGTAGGGCATGTAGCCGAAGGCCTGTTGCGCCGGGGACAGGGCGCGGTCCTGGCCGGTGCGCACGAACTCCTGCGCCAGGCACAGCGCCTGCGGGTCCTGCGAGAAGGCACGCGGTGTGTCGCGCCAGACGTTGCGGGAGAACTGGTCCAGCACGATGATCTCGGCCAGCCGCCCTTCGGGCGTTGCCCGCCAGGCCTCCAGCTCACCGAGAATGGCCGCCCGCAGCGTGGCGCCGAAGCGCTCGCCGATGGCTGCATCGAGGGCCGGGTCCTTGGCAAAGCGCCGCGCGTCGTCCAGTTCGTTGAACCAGAAGTCCAGCACGGCCGGGGCTGATACGCCGGTCATGCCGTGCCGCCTGCGCCGAGCGCGGCTTCACTGCTCATCCGCCGGCTCACTTGTTCTTCAGCTTGCCGCGCACTGGCACTACGGTCGTGACCGGCGGGGTGGGGCGGTCTGAAACGACCGGCGCCTTTGTGGGGGACTTGTCCTGCTTCGGCTTCTTCTTCAATTTCTCTGAGTGTTGCTCGCCTTTGGCCATGGTGCCTCCGATGGGTGGATTGGGGAGACTTGCATGGTACGGCAGAAACCCGGAAGGTCCGGATACCAGAAACAACCCCGTTCGCCGATTTCGGAACAAAAATGGCACGATCCCAGCGTGATTGGGCCATCAATTGCTATCAAAAAAATAGTTGATGGTGCTGTTCCTTCCCAACCTACAAGGCGCTTGACGCACCAAATCTTGTTCGATAGCATCCATACCAACCAGTCGGTATGGTATGAGTGCAGTCGCTTCCACCCCCCCGAAAACCGCTGCGAGCGCGGCGGATCCCCGCTCGCGCCTGCTCGATGCGGCCGTGCAGGTCATCCGGACCAAGGGTTACGCCGCCACCACAGTCGACGATGTCTGCGCGGCCGCGGGGGTGACCAAGGGCAGTTTTTTCCACCATTTCAAGAGCAAGGAAGCGATGGCGCTGGCTGCGGTGGAGCACTGGAACCGCGTCACCGGCAGCCTGTTCGCGCAGGCGCCCCACCAGCACCTTCCCGACCCGCGGGACCGCGTGCTCGCCTACCTCGATCTGCGCAAGGCGCTCATTCGTGGCGCGCCACCTGAATTCACCTGCCTGCTCGGCACGATGGTGCAGGAAACCTTTGAAACCTGGCCGCGCCTGCGCCAGGCCTGTGACGCCGGCATCCATGGCCACGCCCAGACGGTGGCGCGCGACCTGGCGCTGGCGAAGGCGCTGTACGCGCCGGACGCACCCTGGGACCCCGAGGCCCTGGCGCTGTTCACCCAGGCCACGCTGCAGGGCGCCTTCATCCTGGCCAAGGCGCAGGGCAGCGCCGACGTCGTGTTCCCGTGCATCGATCACCTGCGACAGCATGTCGCGCACCTGCTGGGCGCCGATGACGCGCCGGCTTTCACCCTGAAGGAGACTCCCCCATGAGCTATGTTGATGGATTCGTAACCCCGGTGCCGACCGCCAAGCGCGACGAGTACCGCCAGCATGCCGCAGACGTCGCGGTCCTGTTCCGCCAAGCGGGTGCCACCGCCGTCGTCGAGTGCTGGGGCGATGACGTGCCGCCCGGCAAGCTCACCTCCTTCCCGCTGGCGGTCCAGTGCCGCGATGACGAGACGGTGGTGTTTTCCTGGGTCAGCTGGCCGTCGCGCGAGGTGCGTGATGCGGGCTGGAAGGCGGTAATGGCCGACCCGCACATGGCCGATGCCGAACGCACGATCCCGTTCGACGGCCGCCGGCTGATCTATGGCGGCTTTGAAGTCCTGCTGCAGGCCTGATCGCTGACGGGCCCGGCCACGTGCCGACATCCGTTTCCCCCAACCACAAGGAAAGCCCCCATGGCCGAAACCGCCGCTGACACCACCGCCGTGCATGAACTCGTGATCACCCGCCTGATCCCCGTGCCGCGCCACCAACTCTTTCGATGCTGGACCGAATCGGCCCTCATTACCCAGTGGTTCACGCCGCCGCCCTGGAAGACCATTCACGCCGAGACGGACGTTCGCGCCGGGGGCTCAAGCCTCATCATCATGCAGGGGCCGGACGGCACGCAGATGCCCAACCGGGGCGTGTACCTCGAAGTGGTGCCGAACGAGCGGCTGGTGTTCACCGACGCCTTCACCTCGGCCTGGGTGCCGTCGGCCAAACCGTTCTTCACCGGCATCCTGACCTTCGAGGATGAGGCCGGCCAGACGCGCTACACCGCGCGCGCCCGCCACTGGAGCGCCGAAGACAACGCCGCCCACGAGGCCATGGGCTTTTACCAGGGCTGGGGCATCGCCACTGACCAGCTCGCCGCGCTGGCGGCCACCCTGTAAACCCGTTTTACCGCCCACACAACCCACCCAAGGAGACCTCGCCATGAATCCCGTCGTTCATTTTGAAATGCCGTATGACAACCGCCAGCGCATGGCGGCCTTCTACCAGTCCGCCTTTGGCTGGCAGACCCAGATGCTGGGCGAGGAGATGGGCCACTACGTGGTGGCGCACACCACCGAAACGGTGGACGGCATGGTCAGCACGCCCGGCACGATCAACGGTGGCTTCTATGAGCGCAAGCCTGAGTGGCCGGCGCAGCACCCGTCGGTCGTGATCGCGGTGGACGACATCGGCGCCGCGATGCAGCAGGTGGCGGCGGCGGGCGGTGAAGTGCTAGGCGAACCGATGGAGATTCCCGGCATCGGCCAGTACGTGTCGTTCATGGACACCGAGGGCAACCGCGTCAGCATGCTGCAGCCGTTGACGCGCCCGGCCTGAGCGTCTTCCGCAGCGCCACCCCCGGCGGCGCGGTCAGCGTGCGCGAAGCCCGTGCGCAAGCGCGCCCAGGCTGATGCCGCCGAGCGCCCACAACAGGTCCCAGTTGCCGGTGCCCAGGCCTGCGATGGCCGGGCCGGGGCAGACGCCGCACAGGCCCCAGCCCACACCGAACAGCGCGGCGCCAAGGGCGGTGTCGCGGTTCCAGCTGCTGGGGTGGCGATGGAAATGGTCGTCCAGCACCGGACGTGCCATCAGGCGCGGCGCCAGCTGGTAGACCAGCACAACCACCATCACGGCGCCGCCCATCACCAGCAACAGGCCCCAGTCCTGGAAGCGCAGAAAGCTCAGTACCACCTCGGGGCGGATCATCCCGGCATACGACAGCCCGAAACCGAACAGCGCGCCCGAGGCCAGCGTGGCCAGGGCGCGAAAGAGGCTGACCGGGCTCGCTGGGGTGGCTTCGCGCTTGGGCGCAGCGGCGGGAGCCGGCTTGGCAAGGCCTGGCGCGGCGCTCATGGCAGCCACCTCGCCGCCAGGTTGGCCGTGAGAAAGGCCGTGCCCATGAAGGTCGCCACTGCCATCAGAGAGGGAAGCTGCAGCGAACCCAGCCCGCAGATGCCATGGCCCGAGGTGCAGCCATTGCCAAGCCGCGCGCCATAGCCCACGAAGAAGCCGCCCACGACGAGCTGCCAGGTGGGCACCGCCGTGGCCTGCGCCTGGCCACCGGCAACGCCCAGCCACCACAGCAGGGCGCCCAGTATCAGCCCGGCCGCGTACACCAGCCGCCAGCCACGTGAATCCACGAAGCGCGCCTGCTGGAAGAAGGGCCGCTGCACCGCATAGGACCAGGTACTCGAGAACACGGTGCTCATGCCGCCGATGCGGCCGGTCAGGACGAACAACAGCGCCACACCGGCACCCGCCAGCAAACCGCCGGCCAGGTAGTGCTGCCAGCCAAGGGGAAAAAGGGAAAGGCTCAAAGTCATGGGCGTGGATTATCGGCGGGTTGCCGATGCGCCGTGTCGCGCCGCCTCAGAGACCCGACATTGGCATCAGAACACCATCATCCCGGCGTCTTGCGGTCGTATCCCGCTATCGAAATTGATAGCCCTCAGGCATCCAGAAACAGCGCCGGGTCCACCATCGTGCGGTTCAGCATCACGCCCCAGTGCAGGTGCGCTCCCGTCACCCGGCCGGTCGCGCCCACCGCGCCCTGGCGCTCGCCGGTGGCCAGCGTGTCGCCCACCTTCACGTCAATGGCACTGAGGTGGCACATCATGCTCAGCAGGCCGCCGCCGTGGTCCAGCCAGACGGTCTGGCCGTTGAAGAAATAGTCGCCCGTGTCGATCACCCGCCCAGGCAGGGGCGCCACCACCGGCGTGCCGGTGGCGGCAGCGATGTCCATGCCGCTGTGCGGGGCGCGGGGCTGGCCGTTGAAGACGCGCCGCAGGCCGAACGAGCTGGAGCGGCGTCCGGGCGCCGGCACGCGCAGGTGCAGGTCCACCTCGCGGGGGAAGGGTTCGCTGAAGGTCTCCATCACCTGCTGCTGGTGCGCGCGCTCGCGCTCATGGCGCGCCAGGTCTTCGGGGGCGAGATCCACCGTGCGCGGCGACACCGTCAGGCGCTGCTCCACATAGCGTTTGGGCCTGATGTCGTAGCCGAGCGCGCGTTCCCCACCGGCGGTGCGCACCACGATCTGCGCCGGGCCCGGCGTGGCCGACAGCGGGATCCCGACGACGGCGGTCCATCCGCGGGCGTCGCCCAGCACCAGCAAGGGCACTTCTGCGGCAAATGCCTGCGGGCGCGTCGGCGCCGGACCCAAGGCCAGGCGCGCAATGCCGCCGGGCACCTGCGAGGCGATGGGCCAGGCGGTGGGGGCGTGATCGGCAGGTTTGGCGGGTTGGACGGCCTTGGCGGCGCGGGCGTCCAGCACAGGCGCCAGCGTGCCCGCGGCGGCCAGCAGGGCGGTGCGGCGGGTGAAGGCAAGGGGTCTTGGGTTCATCACAGGGTCTGCCGGTAGCGCTCCAGCGCCTGCGCCTGGTTCTCGAACACCGTGTCCGGGCTCATGCGGTCGCCGATCTGGTCGCGCAGCATCTCGCCCATGCTGGGCATGATGGAGCGTTCCACGTGGCGGCTGGCGTCCCACAGCGCCGAGCGCATCAGCGCCCGGGCGCAATGCAGGTAGCTGGCCTGCACCGCCACACGGATCACCAGCGCGGGCACGCGGCGCGCATCGGCGCAGCGCTCCCGCGCGGCCGGGTCGGTGGACAGCACGGCGCGGCCGTTGACGCGCAGCGTCTCGTCCACCCCCGGCATCAGGAACAGCAGGCCGATGGAGCCGGTCTGGATGATGTTTTCCAGCGTGTCCAGCCGGTTGTTGCCGGGAGCGTCAGGGATCAGCAGCGTGCCGGCGTCCACCACCTTCACAAAGCCGGGCTCGCCGCCGCGCGGCGAGGCGTCCATATCGCCTCCGGGCCCGCGGCTGGCCAGTACGACCAGCGGCGCGAGGCCGATGAAGCGCATGGCGTGCGCGTCGAGCTGCGGCAGCTCCTTCTTGACCGACCGTTCGCGCGCCGGGCCGTAGAGCGCACGCAGGTCGTCGATTCGGGTGATGAGGGGGCTCATAACAAGTCTCCGTTGGTCGTGGCCGCCATGGTACGACCGGCGCCGGTCAGCGCAATGACGTCGTCACCCGGTCCCGGCTGGCAGCCGGTGGCAATCGGCGTCCAGCCGCGGTGGATGACCACCTGCGTGCTTGTGTAGCAGACCTCGATGCGCCGCGCCTCGGGGACCTGCTGGCGCACGAAGCCCTCGATGGACGCCGGCATGCTGACGCGGAAACGCGCGGCCGCCAGGTCGTCGGCGGGGTGGTCGTCGGTGTGCAGCCAGCGGATCTGCCCGGCCAGCCACACCAGCGGCTGCCAGCCCACGTCCAGCACGGTGGGCGTGTAGCCGGCCTGCATCAGCGCCTGCTGCGCGCGCGCGCGGTTCTCGCCGGCGTCGGCGGCGGGCGCCCAGGCGCCGGCCATCAGCTCGGCCAGCCACTGGTTGCAGTTCTGGTAGCGGGTGCTGAAGGCGAAGGCGTTGGCGCTGTAGGTGTCGCCGAGCAGCTTGAGCGCCTGCTGGTCGTCGCGCGTGGCGCGTTCGATCGGCGCGGCGGCCGCATCCGGCAGCAGCACGATGGACAGGTAGCCCTCGTCGGGGTCGTTGGCACCCATCACGAAGCCGCTCATGCCCTGGTCGAACAGGCGCGGGCGCTGCTCGTCGCAGGCGTAGTAGAGCTGGCGCACCGACCAGGGGGCGTTGTCGCTGGTCTTCAGGCTCACGCCGGCATGCGAGTAGCGCTGGTCCAGGCGCTGCAACGCCAGCCCCGAGCGCGACACCAGCGCCATCTGCGCGCCGGACTGGTCCAGCTCCGCTTTCACGAGCGCGGCGACCTGGATCAGACGGTCCTGCGCCGCGGCGCCAGGCTCGGACGGGCCGTGGCAGAAATCGAGCGAGGCGCCCAGGCTGGCGCGGGCGATCAGCGCCAGGCCAAGCGCGAGCGCGCCGCGCGTCCAGAGCGCGCAGCGGTCAGGCACCGACCGGGCGGCTGGCCAGTTCGCGGTACCAGGCGTCGTCCAGCACGAGATAGAAGGGCGCGTTCCGACCGGTGGCGTCAGCCATGGCAAACGCCAGGCCGTAGGGCCGGTGCTCGGCGGTGATCACCTGCCCGACGGCGAGCCGCGCGCGCTCGGCGGTCTCGCGCGGTAAGGTGAGCGTGAATTCCGAGGGCGCTGCTGTCCCGGTGGACGCGGCCGCCACGGGCGCCAGTCGCAGCTGCATCCGGTCCGGCTGGTCGGCCAGCGCCACCATCTCGACGAGGGTGTAAGGGCCCTGGGCCACCTTGTCCTTGGACGACGAGGAGCCGTCGCTGGACTTGCCCAGCGAGGTCGACGAGCTACCGAGCGAGGCGGAGGTCGAGCTGGCCGCCGACGAGGTGCTGTCGGCCAGTGCGGACCCGGCGGCAAGGGCCAGCGCCAGCGCGGTGGCGGCGGGCCGGGCGTGCTTCAGGAAGTGCTGCATGAAGGTCGGGTTGAGAGTGGATCGATGCGATCAAGCATAGCGGCATTGGTGCGCGGACGCCGCCGGGCGCGCCGGCGCAGGCCCTGTGCTAGAGTGAATTTCAAACACTGAGGAGACCCCATGACCCATTCCCTTGCCCCCACCGGGCTGCAACTGCGCTCGCTCATCAAGGCCGATGGCGAACTGGAGATTTCGCTGCACGAGGTGCCGACGCCCGAGCCGGCCGCGGACGACGTCATCGTTCGCATCGAGGCCACGCCCATCAACCCGTCGGACATTGGCCTGCTGTTCGGCGCGGCCGATATGGCAACAGCCCGCGTCTCGGGCACGCCGGCGCGCCCGGTGGTCACCGCACAGGTGCCCGAGCGGGCGATGAAGAGCATGGCCGCCCGGGTGGGCCAGTCCCTGCCCGTGGGCAACGAGGGCGCGGGCACGGTGGTGGCAGCCGGCGCATCGCCCGCGGCGCAGGCGCTGCTGGGCAAGAAGGTGGCGGTGCTGGGCGGGGCGATGTACGCCCAATACCGCGCCATCCGCGCCGACCAGTGCCTGGTGCTGCCCGAGGGCGCGAGCGCGGCCGATGGCGCGTCCTGTTTCGTGAACCCGCTCACCGCGCTGGGCATGGTCGAGACCATGCGCCGCGAAGGCCACAAGGCGCTGGTGCACACCGCGGCGGCCTCCAACCTGGGCCAGATGCTGAACCGCATCTGCCTGAAGGATGGCATTGGCCTGGTCAACATCGTGCGCAAGCCCGAGCAGGCGGCGCTGCTGAAGGCGCAAGGCGCGTTGCATGTGTGCGACGCGTCCGCGCCCAGCTTCCTGGCCGACCTGACTGAGGCCCTGGTCCAGACCGGCGCCACCATCGCCTTCGACGCCACGGGCGGCGGCCGGCTGGCGGGCCAGATCCTCGGCTGCATGGAGGCGGCGCTGAGCCGCACGGCCACCGAATACAGCCGCTATGGCAGCACCACCCACAAGCAGGTCTACATCTACGGCGGGCTCGACACCGGCCCCACCGAGATCATCCGCAACTTCGGCTTTGCCTGGGGCATGGGCGGCT
>Ga0268298_10007064_pt1 | contig 10039 bp, 7 predicted proteins | sample WWTPWeurt_MetaG_FD_194462 | JGI IMG/M metagenome (GOLD analysis project Ga0268298, IMG submission 194462) | Activated sludge microbial communities from WWTP in Nijmegen, Gelderland, Netherland - WWTP Weurt | ecosystem: Engineered > WWTP > Aerobic digester > Activated sludge | place: Netherlands... | reverse complement strand
GCCCCTTCTGACGATCCCCACCCGATCGTCAGGTCGCCCCTTCTGACGATCCCCACCCGATCGTCAGGTCGCCCCTTCTGACGATCCCCACCCGATCGTCAGGTCGCCCCATCTGACGATCCCCACCCGATCGTCAGGCCGGCCGGCCTACCCCGAAAATGCAAACGATCACGATGCCATGCATCGTGATCGCGATGAGCGTGCCCGCCTCGAAGACGGGGCGGGCGGAGGGCGTCAGGCGCGGGGCTGGGCCGACTTCTTGCCGGCCGCGGCGGCCTTGGCCGGCTTGGCCACGCCGTTGCCGCTGTTGACCGCGTCCTTGAGCGCGTCGACCTTGGGCGTCTTCTCCCAGGTGAACTCCGGCTCCTCGCGGCCGAAGTGACCGTAGGCGGCCGTCTTCTTGTAGATCGGGCGGCGCAGGTCGAGCTCCAGGGTCAGCATGCCCGGGCGCGCGTCGAACACGTGCGAGACCGCGGCCGACAGCTTGTCGTCCGACACCACGCCGGTGCCGAACGTCTGCACCAGCATCGACACCGGCTTGGCCACGCCGATCGCGTAAGCGAACTGCACCTCGCAGCGGCGCGCCAGCTTGGCGGCGACGACGTGCTTGGCGATGTAGCGCGCGTAGTACGCGGCCGAGCGGTCGACCTTCGACGGGTCCTTGCCCGAGAACGCGCCGCCGCCGTGGCGGGCCATGCCGCCGTAGGTGTCGACGATGATCTTGCGGCCGGTCAGACCCGAGTCGCCCTGGGGGCCACCGACGACGAACTTGCCGGTCGGGTTGATGTGGATCTTGGTCGCCTTGCTGATCAGCTTGGCCGGGACGATCGGCTTGATGACGAGCTCGTTCATCGCCTCGACGATCTGCTTCAGCTTGACCTGCGGGCCGTGCTGGGTCGACACGACGATCGCCTCGATGCCGACGATCTGGTCGTCCTCGTAGCGGACCGACACCTGGGTCTTGCCGTCGGGGCGGAGCCAGTCGACGCCCTGGGTCTTCTTCTTGCGGACCTGGGCCAGGCGGTACGCGAGCTGGTGCGCCAGCTGGATCGGCAGCGGCATCAGCTCCTTGGTCTCGTCGCAGGCGTAGCCGAACATCAGGCCCTGATCGCCGGCGCCCTGGGTCTCCGGGTTGCCACGGTCCACGCCCTGGGCGATGTCGGGCGACTGCTGCTCGACGGCGACCAGGATGCCGCAGGTCTCGGCGTCGAAGCCCATCTCCGACGACGTGTAGCCGATGTCGCGGACCGCGCCGCGCATCAGCTTCGGGAAGTCGAGGGTGGCCTTGGTGGTGATCTCACCGGCGACCATGACGAAGCCGGTCTTGGTCACCGTCTCGCACGCCACGCGGCTGTTGGGATCGGCCGCCAGACAGGCGTCGAGGACGGTGTCGGACACCGCGTCGCACATCTTGTCGGGGTGGCCTTCGGTGACGGACTCGGAAGAGAACAGGTGGCTCGCCATGGGTGGCCGGGGTTATACCGAGGCCACCAGGGGTGTCAACGCAGGAGCGGTAAGCGCCGCCACCTCTCGCGCCGGTCGGGGTGCACCTGTACGATAACCACGATGCGTCGGTCCTTGTGCCTGGCCTTGGCGCTGGTCCTTGGCGCGGCCTGTGGCGGGCACCCGCCGCCGCCCAAGCGCGGGGTCGCCGAGTCGGCGATCGGCGACTGGCAGTTCCGTCGCTTCCAGGAGGTCCTCGACATCGAGGTCTGGGTGCCCGAGAACAAGGCGGTCGCCTACGCCGGCACCTACGCCCACGCCGCCGCCGAGCACCGCGGCAAGCTCGGCGACGACGACATCGTCAACGTCTTCGTGACCCGCTACCAGCGCGACGACGGCGTCGTGCGCGCCACCGTCAAGTTCGCGCGCCGCCTGGCGCAAGAGGCCGGCTACACCGTCGACGAGGACAAGATCGGCGGCGTGCGGCTGCTGCGCCTCGAGGGCAACGGCGAGCTGTGGGCGCTGTGGTCGTCCAAGGGTCACGTCGTCAAGGTCGGCGGTCGCGGCCGCACCAAGCTGCCCGGCGGCGTGATCGAGTTCTACGGCGATCGCTACCCCTCGACCGTGCCCGCCGGCTCGCTCGAGGGACCGCTGCCGGCCGGCCCCGACGAGGTCAAGCCGGTCGACCCCGACGCGCCCTACGATCCCAACGCGCCGACGCCCGACTGGGACACCTACGATCCCGGCAAGACCAAGGTCCCCGAGCGCAAGGAAGAGTAGCGGTCAGCGCTGCACGTAGCGGATCGTGATGATCGTGCACTGGTCGGCGCCGGGGTTGAACTTCCAGGCGCGCAGCGCGTCGACGGCGTCGGCGTCGTAGTCGGCGTCGCCGCTGGCGGCGATCACTTCAACCAGCGCGGTCGCGCCGCTGGCCGCGACGCACAGCCGGAGCGCGACGTCGTGGGCGCCGCCGCCGGAGCGCGCGATGCGCGTGCGGGTGGCGTCCGACGGGAACTGGACCGGCGGGCTGGTCAGGCGCGCCTCGAGGGTGGCGTTGTCGACCTCGGGCCAGATCGCGGCGCTCACGGTGCCCCAGCGCGACGGGCGCGGGGCCGGTGCGCACGCGACCAGCACCGCGGCGACGACGACGAGCCTGCGCATCACGGGAGCGTCGCGGCCGGGCCCCGCGCGTGTCAACCGCCGCGGGGCCGCGGTACGCTGCGGCATGGCACAGCTCCGCGTGCTCGTCGTCGGCGCCGGCGCGGTCGGGCAGGTCTACGCGCATCACTTCCAGCGCGGCGGCGCGGCGGTGACGATGTTCGTGCGCGCGAAGTACCAGGCCGAGGCGGCGGCCGGCTTCACGCTGTACCGGTTGCGGCGGCGCAAGGTCGAGGCGCAGCGCTTCGAGGGCTTCGCGATCGCGACCACCGCGGCCGAGGTCGCGGCGGCGCGCTTCGATCAGATCGTGCTGACGGTGGCGACGCCGGCGCTGCGCGGGCCGTGGCTGGCCGAGCTGATCGCCGCGGCGGGCGACGCGACGATCGTGTCGCTGCAGCCCGGGCTCGACGCGCGCGCGCTGGTGCTGGCGGCCGGCGTCGACGAGGCGCGGCTGGTGCGCGGGCTGATCTCGCTCATCAGCTACCACGCGCCGCTGCCCGGCGAGACGCGGTTCCCGACGCCAGGCATGGCGTACTGGTTCCCGCCGCTGGCGCCGTGTCCGTTCGCCGGACCGCGCGACCGCACCGCGGCCGTGGTCGCCGCGCTGCGCGCCGGTGGCTTCCCGGCGAAGGTCGCCAAGGACACCAGCGCCGCCGAGGCGTTCCCGAGCGCTGTGATGATGCCGTACCTCGCGGCGCTCGAGCTCGGCGGCTGGACCGTCCGCGGCGCGGTGCAGCGCGGCACGCTGGCCGAGGGCGCCGCCGCCGCGCGCCAGGCGATCGCGGTGGTGCGCCATGTGCTCGGCCGACCACCGCTCGGCGTGCGCCTCCTCGCGCGCCCGCGCCTCCTGCGCGCCGGGCTGTGGTGCGCGCGACCGCTGATCCCGCTGCCGCTCGAGACGTACCTCGAGGCGCACTTCACCAAGGTCGGCGATCAGACCGCCGAGATGCTCGACGCCTACGTCGCCAAGGGCCGCGCCGCCGGGCTGCCCGTCGACGCGCTCGAGGCGCTGGCGACGCGGCTCGCGGCGCAGCGCGGCGCGCCTAAAACAGGAAGTCGGTCGACAGGAAGCTCGACAGCCGGCGGGTGACGATCTCGCCGACCAGGTCCTGGTTGGCGTCGGTGGCGGTGGTGGCGACGACGGTGCGGATCGTGAACGCGCGCAACGCGTCGCTGACCGACAGCGTTCCCTCGGCCGAGTCCTTGCGCCCGGTGAACGGGAAGCTGTCGGGGCCGCGGCGGCACTGGGTGTTGAGGTTGATGCGGCACACCGAGTTGACCAGCGCGTCGACCAGCGTCGCCAGCTCGCGCGGGTCCTGGCCGAACAGCGCCACCTGCTGGCCGTAAGCGCTGGTGCGCATGAAGTGATCGATCTCGCCGAGCTCGCGGAACGTCGTCACCGGAACGATCGGGCCGAACTGCTCCTCTTGATACAGCCGCGCGGTCGGCGCGACCGGGTACACCACCGCCGGGCGGAAGAACGTCGCGTGGCTGGCGCCGCCGGCCAGCACCCGCGCGCCGTGGGCCACCGCGTCGTCGACGAGCGCGGTCAGGTGCGCGGCCTTGTTCGGCTCGGGTAGCGGCGTCAGGGCCACCTTGTCCCATGGCATGCCGGCGGTCAGCGCGTCGACGGCCGCGGCGAGCTTGGCGGTGAACGCCGGGGCGATGTCCTCGTGGGCGAAGATCAGCTTGATCGCGGTGCAGCGCTGGCCGTTGAACGACAGCGCGCCGCTGACGCACTCCTTGACCGCGGCGTCGAGATCCGCCGACGGCAAGATCACCGCCGGGTTCTTGGCCTCGAGGCCGGTGATGCAGCGCAGCCGGTTGGGGCGCGGGTGCTGGCGCTTGAGGATGTTGGCGACGCGGCTGGTGCCGATGAACGCCAGGCAGTCGACGTCGCCGCTCTCCATGATCGGGCCGATCACCGTCGGGCCGTCGCCCTGGATCACGTTGACCGCGCCGCGCGGGAACGCATCGCGGAACGCCGGCAAGAGCGGCAGGTGCACGAGCTGGCCGAAGCGCGGCAGCTTCGAGACGATCGTGTTGCCCATGAGCAGCGCCGGGATCAGCGTCGTGAACGTCTCGTTGAGCGGGTAGTTGAACGGGCCCATGCACAGCACCACGCCCAGCGGCGAGCGGCGGATCTGGCCGACGAAGCCGCCGGTCACCGTGAAGCGCGCCGCGGTGCGGTCGAGCTCCTTCAGCGCCGCGATCGTGTCGTCGATGTAGATCGCGGTGCGGTCGACCTCGGTCTCGCTGTCGGCGCGGGTCTTGCCGATCTCCAGCATCAACAGCCGCACCAGGTCCTCGCGCACCGCGCGCATGCCGGCGACGAAGGTCTGCATGCGCTCGATGCGCTCGCCGACGCGCATCGTCGGCCACGCGCCGCGGCCGTGATCCCACGCGGTGCGCGCCGCCGCCAGCGCCTCGAGCGCCGCCGCGCGGTCGAGCATCGCGACCGGGCCCAGGTCGAGCTGCGCCGGCGCGCCGTCGGCGCCGACCGTGCACACCGGCGACAGCACGCGGCCGGTGGCGCCGCTCCAGGTTCGGATCTCGCCGTCGCACAACCACTGCCGCGCCCAGCGCGACGTGTCGACAGCGGCGTGGGCGGGGACCTCGGCGGGGAAGGTGATCATCCCCGCGATTGTAGAGCGCCGGCCCACCGATCGGCGCGCGCGCGCCGCTGGTCTGCACCGCGTCGATCGGCTACCGTGCTGCCACGTCTGGCGGACGTTACTTGCTCCCAGCGCGACGCGGGCAGCCGTCGCTCCGAGGAGAGTTCCATGTCCGCTTCGATCGATGTCCCCGACACGCTGGCCGCGTACGATCGCTGGGCCACCCACTACGATCTCGACGACAACCCGCTGGTCGCCGCCACCGGCTGGGTGCTGGCCCACGCGCCGCTCACCGTCGCCGGCGCCCGCGTCGTCGAGCTCGGCTGCGGCACCGGCCGCCACGCCGCGCCGCTGCTCACCGCGGGCGCGACCGCGTACCTCGGCGTCGACGGCTCGGCCGGCATGCTGGCCCAGGCCCACGCGCGCGTCGCCGACCCGCGCGCGACGTGGCTGACCGCCGACCTCGCCGCGCTGCCGCCGTGCCCCGGCCCCCGCTTCGATCGCGCGCTGATCGTGCTGGTGCTCGAGCACGTCGCCGCGCCGGCGCCGCTGTTCGCCGCGCTCGCCGGCTGGCTCGACCCGGGCGCGACGCTGCGCATCCTCGAGCTACACCCCGCGCGCATCGCCGCCGGCACCGCCGCGCACTTCATCGACGGCGGCGTCGAGCACCGCTTCGCGTCGTTCGCGCACGAGCCCGCGGCGCTGGTCGCTAACCTCGCCGCCGCCGGCTTCGCCGCCACCGCGCGCACCTGGTGCGCCGAGGGCGAGCTGCTCGCGGCGGTGCCGCGCCTGGCCAAGCACGCGGGACGGCCGATCGTCCTCGACGTCACCGCCACCCGCGCGCCGTAGCTACGGCGCGGCGCCGGCGCCCGAGTCGCGGCGGCGCAGCATGCCGTAGAAGTCGTGGGGCTGGAGGTAGTCGCGCGGCTCGTCGGTCGGGCCCGGCCGGTGGAGGTAGACGCCGATCGCCTGATGGACGTGCTCGCCGCCGCCGGTGGTCGCGTTGCCGGTGCCGCCGAGCTCACCGACCACTTCGCCGCCGGGGGACGCGCCGCCGGTCGGATCGTGCGCCGCGACCGCGCCGCCACGGCCGGTGCGCGCGCGCATGTGGATGTAGCTGACGCGGATCCACACATGCCGGCCGGCGCCGCCGGTCTCGACGTACTCGTGGACGGCCGACGAGGTCAGCCCGCCGGTGCCGCCGCGCAGGCCTTCGCCGAACCACAGGTGATCCATCAGCTCGTAGATCGCGACGTTGAGCGCGCGGCCGTGGGCCTCGAGCGCGGCGCCGTCGCGGCGCGTCCCGATCGCGCGCGCGACGCCGGCTGCGGATGACAGCGGCCGGTCTCGGTGGCCGCGGTCGCGCCCCGGGGCGCGCGGCGCCGGGGACGGCGTCGGCGCGGCGGCCGCGGCCCGTCGGCGCTCCTCCGCCACCGCCGCGCGCAGCGCCGCCACGAACGCGGTGAAGGGCGCGCCGGTCGCTGGCTGATCGGGCACCGCGTCGCCGTCGGCGGCGTTGGCCACCCGACCGGCGTTGATCGCGTGGCGCCGGTCGACCTCGCGGGCGCGGATGAACGCCTCGACGTCGGCGTCGCGGTTGCCGCGACCGACCATGCCGTAGCGCAGCTTGGCCATGACGCTGTCGTCCCCGGCGTGGCCGTGGTCGAACGCCTGGTTGGGCTGGTGCTGCAGCGTCGAGCCGATCCGGCGGAACAGCGCCGGGCTGCCGCCGACCACGCTGCGCAGGTCGAGCTGCCCGGGTGCCTCGACGTGGACCGGGCTGCCGCCGGTCCCCATCTCGTCGAACTGGCCGTAGCCGTGGCGATCGTAGGTGCCGATGCTGGCGGGGCGCTCGATGCCGCTCCGGCGGTGGCCGCCGTCGACGACCAGCCGCTCGCGCCGGCGCACGAGCTGATCGATGCGCGCCTCGAGCGAGAAGCCGGCGAAGCCAGTCTCGATCGCCCGCACCCGGCGCGCGTTGACGTCGTCGAGCTCGGCCTGGGTCAGCCCCGCCATCGTCGGCTCGGTGATCGCGGCGTCGCCGCGGGCGCGCACCGCCTGCAACGCCGCGCGGGTGTCGGCCTGGGCCGTTCCCGAGGCGCCCAGGTACTCGGTGCGGGCGCGCACGTCGGGGTGGCGCGCCAGCTCGCCGTCGACGGCGGCGGTGCGCTCGCCGCGCAGGCCGCTCAGCTCGCGCGCGATCGCGCGCAGCCGCGTCGCCTCCGCCGGGGTCCGCCGGGGGCGCTGGCGCAGGGTCTGCCGCTCGGCCTCGAGCGTCGCGCGGCGTCGGTCCCGCAGCGCCGCGGCGTCGCGGCGCGTCTGCATCGCGTGGGCCGCCGCGTCGACGCGCGCGCTCGGCTCGACCGCCGCGGTCAGCGTCGGCAGGTCCTGCCGATCGTGGCGGGCGTTGCCGACGATGCGGTCGACGCTCACCGCGATCGTCGTGAGCGGCTGTTCGTTGACCCAGCCCAGCGGATCGTCGCCGCGCGGGGTCGCGCCGGCGCCGACCATCGCGTCGAGCAACCCGTCCGCGGTGGTCATCAAGCCGGCGCGTTCGCCGCGCAGCCGCTCGAGCGTGACGTGGTTGGCGTCGCGGATCTGGGTCAGCATGGTCGCGCGCGGATCGCCGCGGCGGATCGTGACGAGCGCGGCGATCGCGAACGCCTCACCAGCGAAGGCGCTGGCCGCCGCGAGGTAGTTGCGCCACACCGCCATGACCGCCAGCGCGGCGGCGTCCGCGCGCGGCTGGAAGCGCGGCCGCGCGGCCGCCTCGACCCGCGCCCGGAACCCGGGGTCGGCGTCGGCCAGCGCCGTGGCGACGCGGCCGTCGGTCGAGTCGCGCGCGACCGACGCCAGGATCGCCGCCTCGGCGGTGGGGCGCAGCGCCGCGTGCGCGCCGAGCCAGGCCACGAACTGCGCGGGTTGGGTGCGGAACGCTGCGAGCGCCTCAGCGACGGTGGCCGGCTCGGCGCCCGGGCGTCGCTGCAGGCGCACCGCGGGGGTGGCGGTGCCCACGACCGGCGTGGGCAGGTGCAGCGCGAACGGATCCGCCGCGAACCCGTCGGCGAACGCGTCGGCCTCACGCTCGTGCGGGTCGCCGGCCTCGGACACCGTCAGCGCGGTCGCGGCGCGCCCGCGTTGCTGGACGACGTGCGCGATCTCGTGCGCGATCAGGTGGCGCCCCGCGGCCGAGTCCGGCTGCCAGCGCCCGGGTGCGAACACGACGTCGTCGCCGACCGTGAACGCCTCGGCGCCCAGCGTCGCGGTGGCCGCGGCGTCGACGTGGACGCGCACCGCGCCCAGCGGCTGACCGGTCGCGCGTTCGAGCGCCGTCCGCAACGGCGCGGGCAACGCCGCGCCGCCGCCGCGCAGCGCCCCCACCACCGCCGCGGCGATCGCCTCGGCGCTCGTCGTGGCGAGGCTCGCGCCGCGGCGATCGATCTGCATCGCCAGCGTCCGCGTGATCTTGCCAGGCGCGGGGCGGGGCGTCGTGCTGGTCGCCGCCTGCGCGGGGGGCTGGTCGAGCACCGGTTCGGGGTGGAAGTCGAACACACCCGAGCAACGCGCGCCCCGCCCGATCTTCCCGCGCTACGGGCAGGCGCCGGGGATCGCCGCGGCCTGCGCGTCGAGCCAGGTCAGCCGCTGCGTGATCCAGTCGCGCAGGTAGGTCAGCTCGGCGTCGTAGCTGGGCTGGGTCGTGCAGTTGGGGAAGATCGGCGTGCCGATCGTCGGCCAGCGCGCCTGATCGCGGGCGCGCGCAGCGGTCATCCACGTCGACCACGCGGCGATGCGCGCGGCGAACGTCGCGTCGGCGAGCGGGCCGGCGCGCAGCGCCTGGTAGCGGCACTTCCACGCGGTGCGGAAGCCGGCGTCGGCCCACAGCGCCCGCCAGTACGCGGGCACGTCGTCGGGCGCGCCGCGCTGGATCTGGTACGCCCAGTTGTCGGTGCGGCAGTTGTAGCCGGTGACGTTGCCGTTCGCGAAGGCGAGGTCGAAGTCCCACAACGGCCCCATGCCGATGCGGCCGCCGTCGGCGTCGGCGGCCTTGGTCATGTAGACGCTGTGGACGTAGCCGTCCCAGTTGTTGGTGACCTCCTCGACGATCGCCCGGTCGACCCACGATGCTTCGTCGATCGTCGTCGCGTAGCCCGCGGGGTCGGCGGCGAGCGCGGTCTCCATCGCCTGCCACGCGCCGCGCACGTAGGCGGCCTGATCGGCGGTGATGCGCGCGACGTCCGGATAGTGGAAGCGGTACCAGGTGCCGGCAGCGGTCTGGAAGTCGCTGCCGTCGCCCTCGGGCCCGCCCTCGTGGCGGACCAGGTAGCCGCCGCTGAGATCGCCGGGCGCGGCGGCGGCCGGCGCGGGCAGGTCGGCGCGCGTCGGGTCGCGGCGGATGCGCTCCCAGATCATGTAGATGCCGCGGTACTGATCGTCGAGGTACAGCTCGACGAAGCGGGTGCGTGGGCTCCAGCGGCCGAGCTCCTGGCCGATCGCGAACACCAGCGCGTTGCGCAGGCAGCTCTTGTCCGTGTAGCAGGCGTACAGCGCGAAGTCGGAGCCGGGCGGCAGCCCCAGGAGCGCGCGGGCCTGATCGCCGCCCAGCCCGTCTTGCAGCTCGAAGGCGTACCCCTTCTTGGGCAGCGACCAGGTGAAGTTGCCGCGGCCCTGGAAGCCGATCGGCGCGGTCAGGCTGGGCGGGCCGAGGTTGGTGAGCGTCGCGTCGGGCGCCTCGTAGACGGTGATCGTCCCCGGCACCACCACGTCGCGATCGATCGTCGCGCCGCCGACGTTCACCTTCACCACCGGCAGGACCGGCGGCAGGC
>Ga0268298_10007063_pt1 | contig 10039 bp, 6 predicted proteins | sample WWTPWeurt_MetaG_FD_194462 | JGI IMG/M metagenome (GOLD analysis project Ga0268298, IMG submission 194462) | Activated sludge microbial communities from WWTP in Nijmegen, Gelderland, Netherland - WWTP Weurt | ecosystem: Engineered > WWTP > Aerobic digester > Activated sludge | place: Netherlands... | reverse complement strand
ACCCCGTCACCGAGCTCGTCACCGGCGTCGACCTCGTCGACAACCAGATCCGCATCGCGATGGGCGAGAAGCTCGCGCTCCCCGACACGCGCCCCTGGAGCTTCCGCGGCCATGCGATCGAGTGCCGCATCAACGCCGAGGACCCGCGCACCTTCGCGCCGTGGCCCGGCCCCATCACCGAGTACCACCCGCCCGGCGGAGGAGGGGTCCGCGTGGACTCCGGCGTGTACGGCGGATGGACAGTGCCGAGCTGCTACGACTCGCTCCTCGCCAAGGTCATCACGCACGGCGCCTCGCGACAGGAGGCGATCGCCCGCATGCGGTGCGCGCTCGACGAGTTCATCATCGGCGGCATCCGCACCAACATCCCTCTCCATCAGGCGCTCCTGGTCAACCAGGAGGTCGTCTCCGGCCGCATGAGCACGCGCACCATCGAGCGCGTCGTCGCGAGCGGCTTCTAGTCAAGCCTCCGGGGGTCCCGTCGTTTCCCCCTTGTTTCGAAGGAGTTTCATCAGATCATGGACGCCGCCACCGGTCTTCAAAAGGATTTCTCTTCCTGGGTCCGCGCCACGCACGACCCTTCGGAGTGCCGCCTCGGCGTCGAGGGATTCCGGTACGAGGACCTGTTCGAGCCCGCGCGCCTCGTCGCGCTGAGCGCCGCCTTCGACGCGTTCTTCAAGGCCGAGGACGCCGCCGCGCACGAGGCGTTCGACAAGTACCGCGCCTCGAAGGGGCAGGGGATGAAGCCCGAGCAGACGAGCGAGGCGCTCCTCGGCGCGGCCCCCGTCCTCGGCCAGTTCATCGCGAAGCTGTTCAACGTCGAGGGCGGGCGCAAATCGCAGGTCGACGCGGCCAAGGAGCGCGACGTCCTCTGGTACTTCAAGAAGGACTTCGCGAAGAAGCGCCTCTTCAAGGCGACAGCGGGCAAGGCGTGGACGGCGACAGCGAGCGACGCGGCGATCTGCGCGAAGGCCGTGCTCGCCGCGGCCGGCGCCGAGGAGAGCGATCTCGGATCCGGCTCCGACGCCGAGGAGATCGCGATCGCGCGCGCCACGCTCCGCCTGCACGAGCTCGACGACACGGCCCGCAAGGCGGCCAAGGCCGGCGGCGTGAAGTGGACGGACGAGCTGCACGCCTTCGCGCGATCGCTCCGCGCCGCGATCACCTCGGCCTTCGCGAGCCACACCCCGGACTCCGTCACCGCGGCGATCGCCCTCGCCGCAGAAGCTCCGACCGACGCCGAGGACGCGCGCGTCGCCGCGTTCGCGATGGACGCCGTCGAGGCGTGGCTCCAGGGCCGCAGGGGCGATCACCACGATCGCGCCCGCACCTGGCCATCGCTCAAGGCCCCGCAGAACATCGAGCACGAGAAGCTCGTGCAGCTCCACCGCGGCGATCCTCGGCTCCCCGAGCTCTTCGTCGGCCCCGAGCACGAGCGCCGCGCGCGCCAGGGCTTCGAGCTCTCCGATCGCCGCATGACCGTGCGCGAGGTCGAGAGCGAGGTCGACTACTGCCTCTATTGCCACGACCGCGACAAGGACGCGTGCACGAAGGGCTACAAGGACGCCAAGACAGGCGAGATCAAGAAGAACCCGCTCGGCGTGGAGCTCAACGGATGCCCGCTCGATGAGCGCATCAGCGAGATGCACTACATGCGGAAATTCGGCGACTCGATCGCCGCGCTCGCGGTCGTGTGCATCGACAACCCGATGCTCCCAGGCACCGGGCACCGCATCTGCAACGACTGCATGAAGGCCTGCATCTTCCAGAAGCAGGAGCCCGTGAACATCCCGCAGATCGAGACGGCGGTGCTCACCGACGTCCTCGAGCTCCCGTGGGGCTTCGAGATCTACGGCCTGCTCACGCGCTGGAACCCGCTCGCGATCGAGCGCCCCGAGATGCGGCCATACAACGGCAAGAACGTCCTCGTCGTCGGGCTCGGCCCCGCGGGCTACACGCTCGCGCACCACCTCACGTCCGAGGGCTTCGCCGTCGCGGGCATCGACGGCCTCAAGATCGAGCCGCTCCCCGTCGAGCTCACCGGCGACGACGCGCACGCGCCCCGTCCGATCAGGGACTTCTCGGAGATGTACCTCGAGCTCGACGAGCGCATCCTCCTCGGCTTCGGCGGCGTCAGCGAGTACGGCATCACCATCCGGTGGGACAAGAACTTCCTGACGATCCTCTACATCACGCTCGCGCGGCAGCGGCTGATGCGCATGTACGGCGGCGTCCGCTTCGGCGGCGCGATCGATCTCGACGGCGCGTGGAAGCTCGGCTTCGACCACGTCGCGATCGCGGCCGGCGCCGGTCGCCCCACGATCATCCCGATGAAGAACAACATCGCGCGCGGCATCCGGAAGGCCTCCGACTTCCTGATGGCCCTGCAGCTCACCGGCGCTTACAAGCGCTCGAGCCTCGCGAACCTCCAGGTGCGCCTCCCCGCGATCGTGATCGGCGGCGGCCTCACCGCGATCGACACCGCGACCGAGCTGCTCGCCTACTACATCATCCAGGCTGAAAAGACGGCCTCTCGCATCGACACGCTCATCGCCGAGAGGGGCGAGGACGCGGTCCGGAAGATGTTCGACGACGAGGAGTGGGGCTTCGTCACCGAGCAGCGCGCCCACGCAGCGCTGATCCAGGACGAGCGCGCTCGCGCCGAAAAAGAAGGCCGAAAGCCGCAGTTCCAGCGCCTCCTCGACGAGTGGGGCGGCGTCTCGCTCGTCTACCGCAAGCGCGTCCTCGACTCGCCGGCCTACCGCCTGAACCACGAGGAGGTCGTGAAGAGCCTCGAGGAGGGCGTCCGTTACATCGAGAACATGGCCCCCGTCGAGGCGCTCCTCGACGAGCGCGATCACGTGCGCGGCATGGTCTTCGATCGCCAGGTCTGGAAGGACGGCAAGCAGGTCTCGAGCGGCGAGAAGGTCGAGCTCCCGGCCCGCTGCGTGTGCGTCGCCGCCGGCACGAGCCCCAACGTCACGTACGAGCGCGAGAAGCCCAACAGCTTCAAGTTCGACAAGTGGAAGCAGTTCTTCCTCTCGCACAAGGCGACCGTCGCCGAGGACGGCACGCTGACCGTGGAGCAGGCGCCGCCGAAGGAGGGCTTCTTCACGAGCTACAACGACGGCAAGCACTGCGTCAGCTTCTATGGCGACAACCACCCCTTCTATGCGGGCAGCGTCGTCAAGGCGATGGCGAGCGCGAAGGACGCGTACCCGAGCGTCGTCGCCCTCTTCCAGAACGACCTCGCGAAGCTGGACGCCGAGCCTCAGTCGGCCCGCGACGCGCGCCGCAAGGACCTCTTCGCGCGCCTCGATCACGAGCTCGTCGCGACCGTCCACGACGTCGTGCGCCTCACGCCCACGATCGTGGAGCTCATCGTCCACGCCCCCGCCGCCGCGCGGAATTTCGAGCCCGGCCAGTTCTATCGCCTCCAGAACTTCGAGTCGCGATCGCTCATCGCGAGCGGCACGCGCCTCAACATGGAGGGCATCGCGCTCACGGGCGCGTGGGTCGACAAGGAGAAGGGCCTTCTATCGCTGATCGCCCTGGAAATGGGCGTCTCCACGCGCCTCATCGCCTCTCTCAAGAAGGGCGAGCAGGTGATCGTGATGGGCCCGACGGGCACGCCGACCGAGGTCCCCGAGAGCGACAAGCTGGTGCTCCTCGCGGGCGGCGGCCTCGGCAACGCCGTGCTCTTCTCCATCGCGCGCGCCTTCCGAGCGGCCGGCAGCAAGGTCCTCTACTTCGCGGGCTACAAGAAGGGCGAGGACATCTTCAAGCGCGACGAGGTCGAGGTCTCCACCGATCAGGTCATCTGGTGCACCGACACGGGCGCGGAGATCCCGCCTCGGCGCGATCAAGATCGCCACTTCCGCGGCAACATCGTGCAGGCGATGGTGGCCTACGCGAAGGGCGAGCTCACGGGCGAGCAGTTCAAGCTGAGCGACGTCAAGCGCATCATCGCGATCGGCAGCGATCGCATGATGAACGCCGTCCGCGAGGCCCGGCACGGCGTGCTCGCGCCGCACCTCCAGCCCGAGCACGTCGGCATCGCCAGCATCAACTCCCCGATGCAGTGCATGATGAAGGAGGTCTGCGCGCAGTGCCTCCAGAAGCACGTCGACCCCAAGACAGGCAAGGAGACGATCATCTTCTCCTGCTTCAATCAGGATCAGCTCATTGACCACGTGGACTTCAAGAACCTGAGCTCGCGCCTCCGGGCGAACAGCGCTCAGGAGAAGATCGCGAACATGTGGTTCGAGCGCATCACGGCCAAGGAGCCGGAGCTCCGCCGCGTCTAGTCGCTCTCTGGGCCGCCGGGAGCCTCCTCGCGCGAGGCTCCGGGCGCCTCAATGGTAAGCACAGCCAGCATTCTTCTCGGAGCCCCGGTCGCTGCCAGTCGTTCCCGAAATTCGGCTTTACGCCTTCTCCGGACGCAGCTACCGTCCTTTTCGCCAGATGTCGTTCTCGGGTCTTCGACTCACCGAGTTCAAGTGCTTCGCCGACTCCGGATCCATCCGGCTCGCGCCGCTGACCTTGATCTTCGGTCGCAACAACTCGGGTAAGTCGTCGGTCCTCCAGAGCCTCCTCCTGCTCCGGCAGTCCTTGGGAGCCCCGAGCTATGGTCCCCGCTTGAACCTGGCCGGACCTCTTTACTCCGCCGGAGCCTTCACCGACATCGTGCACCTCCATCGTTCCGGGCGGCGACTGACGTTCGAGCTGGCCTTCGATCTGGCGGGCTCGCGAGCGAATATCCAGATGGTCTTCGCCAACGAAGATCCGCAGTCGCCTCTGCTCGCGAACCTCTCCATCTGGGAAGAGGACGAGGCGCGCGTCGAGGTGCGACGCGGTCAGGGGCGCGGAGGGCCCTACGAGCTCTGGATTGATGGGAGCAACCGCGGCCGAGAAGAGGACGCCAACTTCTCCTTTCCGGTGGGAGGATTCCTCCCGCTGATCGGCGATGAGCCGCCGCAGCGGGGGCGCCCCAACAAGGCGCGACAGCTCGCGCGCGACAAGGCGAAGAGCGCCGTGGAGGAGATGAAGCGACTGCTGCTCGGCATGAGCGTCGTTGGCCCCTTCCGGAGACCGCCGGAGCGCTACTACGAGCTCCGGGGGGCCGGTCCCCCGGGGGCGGACGCGACGGGTCGGGAGGTCGTGGACGCCTTGATTCAGAGCGCCATCCACAAGGGTCGTTCGCAGCGCGCCTTGTTCCAGTCCGTGAACGACTGGCTGGAGCGGATCGCGGGAGTCAGAGTCGATCCCATTGAATCCGGCGAGGGCGCGAGCAAGCATTTCTCTCTGACCCTCCGTGACAGCGAGTCGAAGCGCTTCGCCAACTTCGCCGACGTCGGCTTCGGCGTGGGCCAGGCGTTGCCGGTCATCGTCGAAGGGCTCCGCACGCCGGAAGGCGGCACGTTCATCGTGCAAGAGCCAGAGATCCACCTCCACCCCGACGCCCAGCTCGCAATGGCCGATTTCCTCGTAGATCTCATGAGCACCGGCCGGCAGGTGATCGTCGAGACGCACAGCGAGCACATCCTGCTTCGTGTCCGGCGCAGGATGCTCGCGGAGAGGGGCCTTTCGCCCGAGAATGTCAGCGTGATCTACATCGGTCGCGACAAGACCCCTGCGGGCAAGGTCATACCCCTCGATCTCGACGTCTTGGGTCAGATGGAGAGCTGGCCCTCTGGCTTCTTCCAGGAAGCCACGGACGAGCGGATGGCGCTCCTCGAGGAGATGGCGAAAAAGCTGGAAGCGAGCGAGTGATGCCGGCTCTCTGTGTCGTTGACACGATGGTGCTTCGGAAGGCCAACGCTCCGCTCAAGAACGATCCGCGCGAGGGCCGCGCCTTCGTGAAGCGCCTCGCGCTCTTGCAGAGCATCCGCAGCGGCGAGCGACAAGTGCTGATGAGCGCGGCCTTGCTCGCCGAGTACCGGCAGCAAGTTCTCTCCCCACGAAACGAGCTGATCCAGGCGTTCTTCTCGCTCCTGGACGACAAGACGCGATGTCGTCTGAACTGGCCACCTTGGCCCGGTCGGCACAGGGAGATTCAGGCGAAGTGCCAGTTCCCCGCCGAGGACGCGCACGTGCTGCGGACGGCCTTCGTCGGCGACGAGGATCAGAAATCCACAATTTTCAGCGAGGAAGGGCGGATGCTGAAGGCCGATGCCTGCATCCACCGGCACTTTGGAGTACACATCAGCGACCCGACGGCCTGACGCCGGGTCGCCTCGATTTCAGCGCGCACGTTTCAGGGCTTGGGCCAGGGCTCGGCGTCGTATTCTCCATTGGCCGCCCGGCCCCACCGCTTCTCGAAGTGGGCCTTGTAAAAGGGATCCTCCACCAGCTCCAGCCGCTGCTTGTAAAACCCCTCCAGGTAGTCGAGCCCAGGCGCCTGCACGGTCACGGCCTCGGCGCACGTGTCGTCCGTGCCCCCGAACTTCTTGCAAGCCTCGATCTTCGCGGCCTTCTCGTAGACAGCCACCCGCTGGATCAAGAGGTTCTCCACGTCCTTGATCTTCGGATAGAGCCTCTTGTAGTTCTCGGCCAGGAGCCCCGCCGCCTCCTTGGCCTCCGGGCTCTCCGGGTGCGTCGATGCCAGTCGCTTCGCGAGCTCCGCGCACGATCCGGCGCCCTTCGGCACACAGGCCGCCTTCGCCGCCGCGAGCAGGATGCCCGGCCTGTTCTTGTCGAGCCACTCCTTGGCCTTCGGGCTGAGCGCCGTCGGCTCCTTGGCGATCCCCTCCATCGCCTGGACCTGCGCTGTCTTGTCCGACTGCCCCAGGGCCTCTTCGAACGCGAGCCCGGCCACGAGATCCGGGTTCGCGAGGATCGCCTTGGCGCCGTCCGCGGTGACGGGATCCTCGCTCTGCGCCGCGGCGTCCGCGACGCTCTTCGCCTCCTTGTAGCTCCCCTCGCCGAACGCCTTCCACGCGGCCTTGATCGCCATCCGCGCCTCTCTCTTTTTCGCGGAGCTACAGAGCGGCGATTTCTTGGCGCACACCTCCTGGTAGAGCGTCGCGGCGCCCTTGAAGTCGCCGGACTCCTCGGCCTGAGAGGCCTTCAAGAAGGGCTCTTTCCCGGCGTCGCAGCCCGCGAGGAGCGGCAGCGTCATCGCGCTGAGCGCGAACATCCATCCACGGACACAGAGGTTCTTCTTCATTGTCCACCTCCTCCTTACTTCTTCGGGGCCGCCTTCGGCTTTGGTAAATCTCGTTTTGTGTAGGTCCCCGCGTTCTCCGCCGCCTGGCGCCGCCCCTCGAGGTCCGCCGCGATCGCGCTGTCCCCGATCTGCTTGAGCGTCCGCCGGAACAGCGCCTCCTGCGTCCTCTCGGCGTCGAGCTTCTCCATCGGATCCGCCGCCGTATACACGTTCCCGAAGCACCCCTGCGCCGAGATCTGCACCGAGGAGGGATCGTCCGGCACCCCTGCCCCGCTCATGCACTTTTCGTATTCCTGACTCTTCTTGAAGCGCTCGACGAAGAGCGGCAGGAAGCTCTCCGCCTGCACCCGCAGCGGATACACCCGTCGCGCCTCCGCCTCGGCCGCGGCCTGCGCCTTGTCCACCTCCGGCCCCTTGGCCCCCGACGCGGCGAGCACCTCCCACGCCTCCGTGCAGGAGCCCTCGTGCGCCGGCCCGCAGGCCGCCGTCACCGTCGCCACGAGCTGCGCAGGCCGCTCCTTCGCGAGCCACTCCTTCGCCTTGTCCGCCGCCTTCGCGGGCTCCTTCGCGACGCGCTCCATCACGGCCCCCGTGGCCGCCTTGTCCCCCGTCCCGAGCGCCCGCTCGTAGAGCAGCCCCTGCACCATGTCCGGCTTGCCCACAAGCTCCTTGATCGCCGCGCGCCCCGCCTCGTCGGCCGTGAGCGTCGCCCGCTGGTAGAGCCTCTCCGCGTCGCGATACCGCCCCTCGCTCATCGCCTTCTCCGCCGCCTTTTGCCACGTCTCGGAGGCCTTCTTGTCCGACCCCGGACACGGCTCCTCGAGCGGCGAAAGCGCACAGCCTGTCTCCAATTTCGCGGCCGCCTCTTCGAGCTTGCCTTGCCCTTCGAGCGCCGCCGCGTCCGCCAGCACATTCTTCGCTGGTGATCCGCACCCGCCTGTCGCCGCGATCCCGAGCGCGCCCGCGCAGGCCGCGATCCCTCTCCACCGTCGTTGTCTCTTCATGTCTGTTTCCTTCGCGAGCAGGGCCACGAATCGCTGTCCGCGTCCTCCGCCCCAACATCCATTCTCACTCCCACGCCCACGTCGGCGGGGGGACCCTGCAACGCCCTCCCTCGCGCCGCAAGTCCCTCGGCCTTCCCGCGCGTCCCTTTGCGGCGCCTCGAATCGCCGCTACTCTCCCCGCCCGATCGCCTCGGTCACCCCGCAGTGCCCTCCCTCCCCGAGCCCCCCCAACGACGCGCAGCGGCGACCCTCGCTGTCCTCCTCGCGCTCGTGGTCGCGGCCCTCGAGGGCACCGTCGTCACCACCGCGATGCCCACCATCACCGCGGAGCTCGGCGATCGCGCCCTCTACGGCTGGGTGTTCTCCGCCTTCCTCGTCGCCAACGCCGTGAGCGTCCTCGTCTGCGGCAAGCTGGCCGACGGCATCGGCCGGCGCCCCACGTTCGCCATCGGCACAGGCCTGTTCCTCGTGGGCTCGCTGCTGTCGGCCGGCGCGCGCTCGGTCCCGATGCTCATCGCCTTTCGCGCGCTCCAGGGCCTCGGCGCCGGCGGCCTCCAGCCTGTGGCGATGATCGTCACGACAGACCTCTACTCGCTCCGCGAACGAGCCAGAATCCAGGGGATCCTGACGGCCGTGTGGGGCGGCTCCAACGTCCTCGGCCCCCTCGTCGGCGGCGCGATCGTCGCGCGCACCTCGTGGCGCTGGGTGTTCTTGCTCCCGGCTCCGTTCGCCGTCCTCGCGATCATCGTCCTGCTCTGGGCGTACACCGATGTCCCGCGCAGAGCCAACGAGGCGCTCGGCCTCGGCGGCGCCCTCCTCGGCGGGGTCACTGTCTCTCTGGCCCTCCTCGCCCTCGAGCCTCGCTTCGGGGAGCGCAAGATCGCCGCGATCCTCGCCTCCGCGAGCGCCGTCGTGCTCGCCGTCTCCCAGCGCACGTCCGACGCTCCCATCCTCCCGCGCCGCGTCCTCTTCGATCCGATCGTGCGCGCGGGCCTCTTGAGCAGCCTCATCGCCGGCGCGCTCCTCTATTTTCCGTCCGCGTTCGTGCCCCTCTGGATGATCGAGCACGCGCGCGAAGGGGCCCATTTCGCGGGCGTCCCGCTCATCTGTCTCCTCGGCGGGTGGGCCTTCGGCTCCACGTTCGGCGTGCGCCTCCTCGTCGCCCGCGGCATGCGCTGGAGCGCCGGCGGAGGCTATTTCCTCGCGTTCGTCGCGTCGCTCGCGCTCACCTTCGCGGCGCGCGCAGGCAGCACGGCGGGCGTCCTCGTCTCGCTCACGGCCTTCGGTCTGGGCCTCGGGCCCGCGGCGTCCACGTCGCTCGTCGCCCCGCAAAACCACGTCGAGATCGCCCACCGCGGCATCGTCACGAGCGCTGTCTACGCCGCCCGCATGCTCGGCGGATCCTTCGCCATCGCCGCCCTGAGCGCCCTCGCGGGGGAGGGGGATCGCCTGGCCATCGGCTTCCCCAGCATGGCCGTCCTCGCCTTCGCCGGCGCCCTCGCGATGCTCCTCCTCGCTCCCTCGAAAGAGGCCCTCCGCGCCCCGTAAACACTCCCCCTGACCGCGAGGTGAGCCCTTTGCCCTGCACCTCATTCCCGTCCTGAGACGAGATCGCCGAAAGTGAGACACCCTGTCTCCGGATGACACGCGCATCGGCTTCGCGCCTTCGGTTTTCGACGATTTGCCCCTCGGGATGCTCTGGACTCCGGCCAAGCTCTTGCTTGGCGCGATGCCCATGCGCCCTGTCCGATCCATCGCTCTGTTCCTCACCCTCGGCCTCGCGAGCCTCGCGCTCGTCCATTGCAGCGCGGAGAACCTCGAGCCCTGTGTTCCAGGGCCGACGCCCCCTCCGCCCGCGTCCGCGTCC
>Ga0268298_10007061_pt1 | contig 10040 bp, 10 predicted proteins | sample WWTPWeurt_MetaG_FD_194462 | JGI IMG/M metagenome (GOLD analysis project Ga0268298, IMG submission 194462) | Activated sludge microbial communities from WWTP in Nijmegen, Gelderland, Netherland - WWTP Weurt | ecosystem: Engineered > WWTP > Aerobic digester > Activated sludge | place... | reverse complement strand
CCCCACAACCGAATCCGAATCCATGCTCACCAGGGCGGGCATAGACTACATGCGCCGCGCTGAGACCTTGAGCATTGATGAATGGCGCATGTTGTGCGACGCAAAATAAAACGGATGCAGACATGGCTTTTGATCCGGAAAAGCATCACAGGCAGGCGCATATTCCGTGATGGTCGTGACGCATCAGCGCGAATGTCTGTTTGGAAAGATCGAAAACGAAATCATGGTGTTGAATGAATTGGGGAAAATCGTTCAATGGGAATGGTTGGATTTGCCAAAACGATTCCGATATGTTGAATTGGGGGCATATATGGTCATGCCAAATCATGTGCATGGTATTTTAATTTTCCGTGAAACCTTAGGGGCGACCCGCCATGATTTGACCAACGCCAGTGCTGGCAATACGCCCTTGCCAATCGTAACCACCGATGGCATTCGCGGGTCATCTCAATCGCGTAGACCAAAACCTGCATCGTTGGGCGTGATCATTTCCCAATTTAAATCACGGGTAATAAAACGGAGATGGAAAATTTCCACATTTAAACGAACGCCGATCTGGCAGCACAATTATTAAGAACACATCATCCGCAACGAACGTGAAATTGACTACATTTGGCGTTACATCGAATCCAATCCCGCGCAATGGGATGATGACGATGAAAATCCGCGCCGAGCCATGCCGTGAAATTTGCGGATAAATTTTCATGGCGTTGGGTTTATACTATCCAAAATATTTTCCCAATTCACCTGAACATCGGAGGACAACACAATGACTGACTGGGTATCCTGGTTCCGTTATCAACTCAAAGCCAGCGCGGACGGTTTCGAATGGGCGCTTACTCAGATCCCCGCACATTTGCATGATCGACTGCCGCCCGACCCCGGCTACCTCGGCACATGGTCACCCGTGCGCCATATCTGGCATGTGACCGAATACGAAAGATGCCTTGTCATTCCTTCCATGCTGCAATGGCTGGATATTCCGAGTCCGCTGGAAGAGGAATGGCCCGATGATGACGAGACCTGGGCAAAAGTCACCGAGCGCGGACAAGCAGCGATCGTCTCGAATTTTCAGCGTGCGCGCCAGCAGCAGATCGAATTCCTTGAAAAATTAACAACCGTGGATTGGAACGCACCGCGCGAGACGCTTTGGGGTCAAAAGCCGCTTTCGATGGTGGTGACCAAAACATTTCAACACACCTACGAGCACGCTGACACGCTCCTGAGGATGGGGCTGTGGTGGGAAGTGATCTTGGAGGAAGAAGCTGAAAAATCAAAAGACGCTGACTCATAAGCTTTAAGGTAAACCAGACATCCGAAGTCTTATAGACTTCGGATGTCTCTGTCTGATGCAAGGAGAACTCATGTCAAAAAAGATCCTTTTCGCGGTCATCCCCATCATCATCCTCGCCTGTAATCTGCCGGGTGGACTCATGCCTGTCAGTACCCCAAATTATATAGTGACCATCACCGCGCAGGCGGCTCTGCTTGCCCAACAGACGATGGTATCCTCCGCCCAAACGCCGTCCCCGCTGATCGTGCCAACCGAGGCAATCATTCAACCCACAGTTGCGGCAGCTCCGCCGGCAGAAGCGGTCATCCAATCCAGCCTGCCCACTGTGACCATGGATGGGGGGACGGGGTATGTTTTTTCCAGCCAGGCAATGACCAAGGATGAGCGCGACATATGGTGGAACGCGGCTCAGTTCGTTCCGGAGCGCACAGTTCGAATGGTATCGCTAGGCATCATCAACAGCCCGGCCGATGTCAACTCGCTCACGTTTGCAGGCGCGTCGCCGGCGGTTTTTGAGCCGGTCATCGGAGAAGGCTATGGGATCGAGATATCAAGCAATAATGAGAAAAAATATGGCGTCATTCGAGTGATGAAGATCGAAAGCGATGGAAAAATAACATTTGATTGGGTATATCCCTATAATGGACCCGTGACGAGCAATCCATAATTTGCAAGAAGGATACAGACCAGGAGCAAACATGTCAAAGTCAAATAGATCTCTGTTCTCGATCATCGCTTTAATAACCATCCTTGCATGTACCATGCCGGGCGGAATAACACCCACCGCCGGCCCGGATTTCGTCGCGACCATCACCGCCCAGGCAGCGTTACTGATCCAGCCGCCCGCAAATATCCAACCATCGCCGCAGCCAAGCATCGCCTCCGAGACTCCCTCGATCCCCACAAATACTCAGATCGTGTCCACTGAGACGCCTTCACCGACCGCAAGCATCACGCTGACGTCCACCTCCAGCGTTCCCATGGTCACCGTCAGCAAGGATACCAACTGCCGCACCGGTCCCGGCAAGGAATACGATTATCTGGGAGCGCTCCTGATCGGTGAAACTGCTGAGGTGATTGGGAAGAACACGATCACAGGCTATTGGATCATCAAGAATCCTGACAGGGATGGGAACTGCTGGCTATGGGGAAATTACGCCTCTGTGAGCGGGGATGTATCAAGACTGCAGGAATCTGCCATTCCGCCCACCCCCACCCCGGCCGCGCCTGAAGCACCCAAGGGACTGTCAGCAAACAAGATCTGTTTCTTCAATGGCGTGAATTACGATCTCGGCGGTTCCATCTCATGGAATGACGGCGCTAATGAAACAGGCTACAACGTCTATATGAACGATGTATTGCTTGTTTCGCTCCCAGCGAATGGCACCACAACAGCACTCCCGGCCTTGGTTATGATCCCGGGCGGCTCTTTCCAAATTTCAGTGGAGGCGTTTAATTCCAGCGGCAGATCAGCCAAAAAGAGTACACAGATCACCTGTCCATAGATTTACCCCTATTCAAGTTTTTGAGTCTGTAACCGATACTTAAATTAGTCGAATTGTATTTGCCAACAGGCGATGCAGGCAGATCAAAACCATGAGCACAAGCTTTGACACCTCCGTAACAAAAATATCGCTCCCTATTGAGAATGTTTACTCAACTGGGTCGAATCAAGGCGCTCAAAACCAGCGGGACGGAGGTTTTCCTGTAACCCAAACAAGTGCTTTTGAACCTGATCGCGTCATCATTTCGGAAGAAGCATTGCGCAAAGTTGGGTTATTGAAAGAGGACGCCAAGAACGGCGCGCCTGCTGAGAAAAAGGATTCGGCTTCCAGAAACGACCCCGCTTCTGATAAATCCGAGAACAATCCACAGGAAACACGTGAACTGGAACTCCTGAAACAAACTGACCGAGAAGTCCGCGCTCACGAACAAGCCCATGTGATCGCAGGTGGTTCACTGGTGCGCGGCGCAGCCAGCTTTGGATACGCAACCGGCCCGGACGGAAAGCTATACGCAGTTAGCGGTGAAGTCTCGATCGACTCAAGCGCTGTAGCTGATGACCCCAGCGCGACCATCAGCAAAATGATGCGGGTCGTCTCAGCCGCTCTCGCCCCGGCGCAACCCTCCGGACAGGACCGGGCAGTGGCATCCGCGGCTACAAAAACGCAAGTGGAAGCCCAGCAGCAGCTTACCCAGGAGCAAATGGATAAGATGCAAAGCAGCGGTAGCGGGGAATCTGTAAAAACAAAACCAAGCGGCGCTTCGGATCCCAAAAAAGCCGCCCCAGAAAAAAAGGCTGAAGAAGACCCCAAGGCTGCAGGCGAGTCCCAACTCCCGACAGGCAAACCAGAGCCACAGAAACAAACCAACTTCCAGGCAAAACATATCAACATCCAAGCCTGAACTGAAAAATAAACCTAAAATAAAAAGCCTCGCGAGAAATTCGCGAGGCTAAATCTTTAATCGTCAATCTGAAATCCTAAATCAGAAATCGATTTAGGTTCCTTCTTCCCAGGAATTGAGATAGTGAAGCTGTTCATCGGTCAGGATGTCGATCTTGACACCCATCGCTTCAAGCTTAAGGCGGGCGATCTCATTGTCAATATCAGCCGGCACAGAGTAAACCTTCTTCTCCAGCTTGTCGGCGTTCTTGGCCATATATTCAGCAGAGAGAGCCTGATTGGCGAATGACATGTCCATCACGGAAGCAGGGTGTCCTTCGGCGGAAGCGAGGTTGATCAGGCGCCCTTCGCCGAGGATATTGATCTTGCGGCCATCCTTGGTGAGGTATTGTTCAACGAACGGGCGGACACGATTGGGTTCACCCACGCTCATTGCGGCAAGGGAAGGAATGTTGATCTCAACATTGAAGTGACCGGAGTTGGCAACAAGCGCGCCGTCTTTCATTACTTCGAAATGTTTCTTGTCGATCACGTTCAAATCGCCGGTCACTGTGCAGAAGATGTCGCCGATCCTGGCGGCATCGGTCATCGGCATGACCTGATAGCCGTCCATGACCGCTTCGAGCGCCTTCATCGGATCGATCTCGGTCACGATGACTTGAGCGCCCATACCGCGAGCGCGCATGGCGAGACCACGTCCACACCAGCCGTAGCCGGCGACGACGAAGTTCTTACCCGCGAGCAGAACGTTGGTGGCGCGGATAATACCGTCCACAGTGGATTGACCGGTGCCGTAGCGGTTATCGAATAAGTGCTTGGTCAACGCATCATTCACGGCGATGACGGGAAACTTCAAGACCTTATCAGCTTCCATCGCCTTCAAGCGAATAACACCCGTGGTGGTCTCTTCGGTACCGCCAATGACATTCGCAAGCATCTGCTTGCGCTGCTCGGCGCTCAGACCCTGCGCCCATGCGGCGAGAGAAGGCTCAAGTTTTTCGAAGCGTCCCATTTCGATGAAGAATAGGGATGAAACGAGATCAGCGCCATCGTCCTGAGTCATGTGGGGCATGTGCTCCAAAGCGGCGCGGATATGCTTGAAGTAGGTAACTTTGTCTTCACCTTTGATCGCGAAAACAGGAATTTCATATTGGTTTACCAAAGCAGCGGCGACATCATCCTGTGTGGAAAGAGGATTCGAAGCGGTGAGGACGATATCCGCGCCGCCTTCCTGCAGGGTGATCATCAGGTTCGCAGTTTCGGTGGTGACATGCAAACAGCAGGAAAGGCGTAATCCCTTGAGCGGTTTTTCCTTTTTGAAGCGCTCACGGATCGAACGAAGAACGGGCATTTCGCGTTCCGCCCAATCAATACGGCGGCGTCCGCCTTCGGCCTGGTCTAGATCTTTTACATCGTAATTATTCATTTATTGCTCCTTTATTTACTCATCGGATCGCGGACTGTAGTCCGCACATTTTACTCTTAAGGCGTGCGGACTACAGGTCCGCACGCCAAAATTTTACTTCAACATTACGTCCAATTTTCCGCCATCGTCAAAATGCTTGCGGAAGCGTTCCACAAAATCTTTTCTTGTATATGAATGGCTTTGCGGACCGCGCTGCTCAAGACAGTATACCGCAGCCAGAGAACCGATCTCACCGCATAATTTCCAATCGAAGCCGTGGGAATAGCCAGCGAGGAATCCGCCGCGGAAGGCATCCCCCACACCGGTCGGGTCAACGATCTCATCCTCAGGGACAGTTGGGATGTGAACTGCATCGCCGCCCATGTACAAGTCAGCGCCATCCTTGCCGCGTGTGATCACCAGCACCTTAACGTGTTCAAGGATCTGATCTAAACTCCAACCCGTCTTCTTCGAGATCAAGCCGAATTCGTAATCATTGCAGAACAGGAAATGCGCGCCTTCCATATCACGGGCAAGTTCACTTCCTTCAAGGCGTAACACCTGTTGACTCGGGTCATACAGATAGTTAATTCCCAGCTCACGGCATTCGGCGGGGAACTTCATCATCGCATCCGGCGCATTCGGTGAAACGATCACGAGGTCGGGTTTGCTCTGCAGATTTTTCAGGGATTGGGATGAAGCCACGCCCATCGCTCCGGGGTAGAAGGATGCGATCTGCGCTGAATGCTGATCGGTCGTGGCAAAGAATGAGGCTGTGAACAACCCGGGCACCACTTCCATCAGGGTCGTATCCACACCCTTTGCATCCAGCCAGGCGCGGTAGTCGCCAAAGTCCTCGCCAACCGTTGCCATTACACGCGGCTTCTGACCCAGCAATGCCATGCTGTAGGCGATATTCGGCGCAACACCGCCGCGCTGTTTGGACATGGAGTCCACCAGGAAAGAGAGGCTGATGGAGGCCAGACGTTCAGGCAAAATTTGTTCCTTGAAGAGACCGGGAAAGGTCATCAAATAATCGTAAGCGACAGAACCAGTGAGCAAAATATCCATATAACCTCAATATAAAATTGCAAAGACGGGAGTGACATCCCATTTGCAGGAAAAAGCGCACTCGCAGGAGTGCGCTTCAGATTCAACGAACGGGCAAAAGTTTATCACGCGATGTATGGATTGTAAAGTTTTAGCGGACGAATTTTGGAAGATTGATATTAAACGGCGGATAAACGACGCCATTCTCTGTGACTATTCCAGAGAGCAAGCGGTTCGGGGTGACATCGAATGCTGGGTTGCGCGCTTTGGCATTTTTCGGCGCGACGGGTTCGCCGTGGAATTGAATTCCCAGCACTTCATCGGTGTTGCGCTCTTCAATGGGGATCAAATCACCATGCGCGAGGGACAGGTCAACTGTGGAAGTTGGCACAACTGAATAAACAGGCACATTATTATCGTGCGCCGCCAGAGCGAGCATATAGGACCCTATTTTATTCGCCACATCTCCATTGGCCGCGACGCGGTCCGCGCCGAATAAAACCTTTTGCGCCTTGCCAGTTTTCAGGAAATAACCCGACATGTTATCGCTGATGATCTCGTAGGGAATTCCATATTGTTCCAATTCCCAGGCGGTGAGGCGCGCGCCCTGCAAGCGCGGACGAGTTTCATCGACAAGCACATGAATGTGCTTGCCCTGCTCATGCGCGGTGCGGATCACACCCAACGCAGTCCCCCAATCCACAGTGGCGAGCGCGCCTGTGTTGCAGTGATGAATGATCGTGTCTCCATCATCGATCAACACCGCACCGTGTTCGGCCATGCGTTTATTGATCTCGATATCTTCGTCCGCCAGTTTTTGGGCTTCGGCCAAAACAGCAGCACGCAGAGCTTCTGCCGAACCTGTTACCGATCGGGCGACTGTCATAAGACGATCCACAGCCCATGCCAGATTCACGGCGGTAGGACGTGACGCTTTCAAAACGGCGGAAGCTGCCCCCAGATCAGCAAGCAGGCTTTCAGTCGAAGAGGAGGCGGATTCAAATCCAGCGAGCGCAAGTCCAAATGCGGCGGCGGCTCCAATGGCCGGCGCGCCGCGCACCACCATATCCGTGATGGCGAATGCGACATCCTTGTGAGAGCGATAAGATATAACTTCAAAGCGCGCTGGCAATATGCGCTGGTCGATCATTTTTAGTTCGTTGTTTTCCCAGAATACAGTTCGCATGGATCAACCTTTGAAATATTTTTCGCGCAGCGAGATTAATTGAGCTTGCGCTTCGGGCGGGACGCGTTTGACAGTGCCCATCATTTTTGCGCGCCAGTAGATCTCAGAAACGTGTTCAATACGCTCCAGGCGGATCAAGGCTTCCTCCAGATTTTTCCCGAACGTGAGACTGCCATGCTGGCGGAGCAGCATGACATTATGATCTTTAACAAACGGGCGTATCACTTCGGCATCTTCGTGTGAGGAAGGAGTGGCGTATCTGGTGATCGGCACCTCCCCCATCGTGAGTAAAACCTCGGGAAGCACATCAATGGGAAATTCAAGATCTGCCACCGTTAGTGTTGTTGCAAAAATAGGATGCGCATGAACGACCGCGCGCACATCATCGCGCTGTTTATACACTTCAATGTGCATGGGCGTTTCAGAGGAAGGTTTGCGGTCTTCCCTCGAGGAAATGATTTTGCCATCAAGATCAACCACGAGCATATCGTCGAGAGCCAGGCGTCCCTTGGAAATTCCAGAAGGTGTAATAAGCACACAACCATTATTCATTCGAACGGAAATATTCCCATCATTCGAAGTCATCAAATGGCGTTCATAAGCGATCTGTCCACATTCGATGACAGCCGAACGCAGATCCATTTCAGTGGCAAAAGCAGAGAAATTTAACATGGAATGGTCGCGTTATTCCTTTATGGCAGTCCAGATCTGATCGTAGAGTTGAAGCGCGGTACCAAGGTCTTCCACTTCATGTCCCTTTGCGAAAACATCCGCGGGCGTATTGGTAATCGGGGAAGCCATATAGGCATCGTAAACGTCTTTGTGATTTACTTTGGCAAACTCCAGCGCGGCTGTGTTCGGGTTTGTGTAGGGATAATCCACCAGCGTCAACCAGAATACATCACCCTGCAACAAATAATTAAACCAGGCGTAACTAATATCAGGATGCGGCGCGTTGGGCGGAATGCCCATGCCGTCATAGAAGATGATCGAACCTTCCGAGGGAAACACATATTCAAAAGCAGGGTTTTCCTGCTGGGCTAAAAACGCCTCGCCGTTCCACACAATGCCGAGGTCTACGTCACCGGCCAGCAGCGGCGTCTTTGGGCTGTCGCTGTCAAAGACACGGATGTTCGGCATCAGTTCGATCAGTTTTTGTTTCGCCTCTTCCAACTGCACTTCATCGGTTGAATTGACATCATAGCCGAGCGTGAGCAGGGCCATGCCGATCACAACGCGATTATCGTCAACAGCCACAATGCGTCCTGCAAATTCCGGTTTCCAAAGATCTACCCATGAGGCGGGCGGATTTGTGACAGTCTCGCTGTTATAAATGATGGCCTGGGTCCCCATTTGATACGGCACAAGATAGTCGATCGTAGCGCCATAAGCGTCGACTAATCCCACATCAAGATTCTGAAGATTGGGCAATTGGCTTTGATCGAGCTTTTGCAATAATTCTTCGCGGATCAAAACACTGATCATATAATCACTTGGATGAACGACATCATACGGGTTTACGTTCTCGCCGAAGGACATCTTTGTATATAATTCTTCATTGGATGAAAAATAATCCACATTCACATCCACACCATAGACCAGGCCAAAACAATCAATGATGTCAGCAGGCACATATTCCGTCCACGTAAAGATGTTGATCTCTTTGCTGTCAAACTCAATGCGCGGGCTGGGTTCGGGGCAGACGAATCCAGTGGATGTGACCTGCGCCGCTGAGCCCTCAGATGTTGGACCACATGCCGCGGCCATAAACAACACAAAAGCAGACAAACTCAAACGAATGATCTTTTGTTGTATGTTCACTTTTCCTCTTTTTTTAATTTGAATATTTGCTGAGCGATTATATATCACACAGAACTCGAATACAACCTCGCTTGACGACTTAATCTTTTGCCAGTATAAAAACCTGATGAAATACATCCGCATCCTCCCTGGACTTTGGCTTGCCGCGGCGATAACGGCATGTTCGCTCTTCCCGGCGCTTCCGACCATTCCCCCGGGCTGGACAATGACCCCAAGCATCTCTCCAACTCCCCCGGCAACGATCACTCCAACCATCACGCCGACCCCGCTTCCGCAGGCACGTGTAAGTGTCGGTGACAAAGCCTTCTTTAATGGTGATTACGATGCCGCCCTGCTGGATTATCAGATCGTGCTGCAGGATTCACCAGACACCTTATTACGCGCTGCCGCAAAATGGGGCGAGGCACGCATCTATTTTGCCAGAGAACAATATGAAGACACACTCGCCGCGCTTCAAACCCTGATCACAGATTACCCTGATTCTCCGCATTTTGGTCAGGCATATTTTCTGCAAGGGCTGACCCAGTATCGACTGGAAAATTATCAGGCGGCAGCCGATTCGTGGCAGAGTTATCTCACGCTCCGTCCGGGATATCTGGATGCCCTTGCGCAGGAATTTAGAGGCGACGCGCTTTTCGACGCAGGCAAATACGCGGATGCCTTGTCTGCGTACACAGCCGCGGTACAGGCGCCATCCCTTGGCGACGATATCAGCCTTGACCTCAAGGTCGCATCGACACAAACCAAGTTGGGAGCGTACGAATCGGCATTGGCGTTATACGAAGGAATTTCAGCACGCGCGTCAAATGATTTCATTAAAGCTCAGGCGGCGTACGAGTCTGCGCTGGCGTATCAGGCTCTCGGTCAAACTGACGCGGC
>Ga0268298_10007059_pt1 | contig 10040 bp, 12 predicted proteins | sample WWTPWeurt_MetaG_FD_194462 | JGI IMG/M metagenome (GOLD analysis project Ga0268298, IMG submission 194462) | Activated sludge microbial communities from WWTP in Nijmegen, Gelderland, Netherland - WWTP Weurt | ecosystem: Engineered > WWTP > Aerobic digester > Activated sludge | place... | reverse complement strand
CCGAGATTCTGCGTCTTGAACTCGTACAACCGCAGACCCGTGTTGGTCTTACATTGGTCGATCATTTCATAACTTTCGTAATTTTGAAAAATGGTCTGCCAGTTCTCATCGCTGTAATACTGGTTCAGGTCTGGTTCTTCGTAGGTGCATGGAAAGATCAAGCCTTCAAGGTAGATCACTGCGCCCAGTGGATTGTTCAACCAGGTGACGGATACCCGGCTGTCTGAAACAAATTGACTTTGCTCCCATTCAGGATCGGTGAACACTCCCTCAGAATACGAGAGCACGCGGTCAATATCCGCTTGAACGGGCTGGGACGAAATGCACACCGGGGTGACGGTCACGAATGTCTCCGCCGCCGGTGTGGGAGTGGACGGCGCCGAGGTTGCTGGCAGGGAAGTTGGCGGCGCGGAAGTGGGTGTCGCTCCACTGGAAGATCCGCAGGCGGAGAGTGTCAACATGATGGAAAGGAGCGGAAATAAATATTTTTTCATGGAAGTTAGCCCATATAAAGTGTGGTTTGTTTCTGGGAGTATAGCACGCGGAAAAGAAATTGCCCGGCTGCAGACCGGGCAACGAGACAAACAAATTCTTCCAACAAGACTCAGGGCTTTTTGCCTGTGAACATCCGCACCCAAAAATCAGACCGGAAGACCACCTGCCCGCCAAGAGACTGCGCGCGATGCAGCTCTGCGTTGATCTTCTCAATGCCCGCGGCGTACTCCTCCGCGCTGAGCAGGGCAAGCTGCGATGTGGCGTTGTGTTTGATGAAAGGGTCGTTCAATACGCCTTCATTCACATACACGTTCTGGATGTGCTCCGCATTCTGGCGTTGAATGTCTTGAAAGCCCGCATGGCGCATGGCATTCCGGATCATTCCGCTCGATGGGTAACGCAAAAGGTCGGTCTCGAACACGGTGTCAAAATAATCGTAGATGTACCAGCTGCCTTCTCCGCTATGCGGATCGTGCCCAATAACAGCCAGCACCCCGCCCGGCTTCAACACGCGATACGCTTCGGAGATGAAATCGGAGTGACTGTCGAAGTGATGAATGGCGTCCACACAGTAGAGCAGATCAAAGGTCTCGTTGCGATACGGGAGTTGGACCGCCGTGCCGCGGGTCAACCTCAACGGGGCGGGCTGCTTCCGAGCCTGCGAGATCATCCCGGCTGAAAAATCCAGCCCGTATAAATGGGGCGTGACCTGATGCAGGAGATTCAACCAAAAGCCCGTGCCGCTGCCGACCTCCAGCACGGTCTGCGCTTTGGTCTCACGCGCAAGCCCAAGCAGCGCCTGCCCCCGTTCCCAGTTCTGGGTGGTGGGGTAGCGCTGGTTGTAATCGTTCGAAATGACATCGTAATTAAGATGGGGAATGGTCATGTTATTTGGAATCTCCCGCCCGATTATTTCTTACCGTTATCTGTTTACAGACCCCTTGCCTGTCAGGATCGGACCGCGCCGGTCATTAGGCTTCAACGATCTCCTTCACACGACCCACCTGTCCATCCATCAAGCGGACCTTGATGCCGTGCGGATGATCGGGCGATTTGGTGAGGATGTCTTTGACAATGCCTTTGGTCAGTTTGCCGGTGGCTTGATGCTGTTTCAAGACGATCAGCACAACCATGCCGGGTTTGATGTTTGAGCGAATTTGTCCGTTCATCCTTCATGCTCCATGGCAGTCATCCACGGGCGGACTTCGTAGATGAGCAAGCCAGATTTTACGGCGGGGTCTTCAGCGGCAAAGGTTTCGATCTCTTCAAGAGAAACATCCCTGGTGGTGACCATCATGCCGCCTGCGTCTGGCAGAAGAAACGGTCCGCCGAGTTGTAGTTTGCCTTGCTGATGTAGTTTGAAATAATGCTGCACATGCTCGTTCACGCCTTCTTGTTGGCGGTAGTCCACGCCGGTTTGCCATTTGGGTCCGGGCTTGTGCAGGACGACATAACGAATGGGGCGCACGGGTTGATCGGTCATGACTTTTCCTTTTGTTCTGAGAATAGATGGATCGGACTCTCTCAAGTTTTTCCTGACACTCTTTGCGGTTTAAGAAAGCAACCCTCTTGCAAATGCCAGCAATGCCTGCACATCGTTGAAGTTGGTAATGGGTCCCACAGAAATCCTCACCGCGCCCGAGGATTTGCCGTCTATGCATTTGCGGAATTCGTCGATCGACATGACATCCCTGTGATCTGGTCGCGTGAAGCATACATCCAATTCCACGCGAGAGATGCCGAGCGCAACTTCACCCGCGCCGGGGTTGCAGAAACAGCCCGTGCGGAGCGAGATGTTGACCTTGTTCGCTTCGCTCTCGATGAAGCGATGATCGAAAGCGTGACCGTCTTTGTCATAAAAATTAACCGTGACCGCTCCGCCTCTTCCCTCGCTGGTTGCGGGTCCGAACAAACGGACAAGCGGCTCGCCCGCGCTGTGCTTCAGGGCGGTGAGATTCTGCAAAAGCCAGCCGGTCAATGTTTTGACCCGCTCACCGATGACATCATAGCCAATGGACTCGATATGCCGTAATCCAATTTCAATGGCGGGGATGTTGAGATAGTCGAGCGTGCCGTCTTCGAACGCGGCGGCGCCGTCGGCGAGATAATATTTATCGCCCTGCACCGAGGCAACGGTGATCGTCCCGCCTGCGAACCACGGACGATGCAACTTTGCCAGCGCAGACTTGCGCGCGATCAATGCTCCAAGCCCCGTTGGGTAGCCGAAAATCTTGTAGAAAGAAACAGGAACGAAATCGGGCTTCACCTTGCCCAGGTCCAGTTTGCTGGTGGGGACAAATGCCGCCGCGTCGAGCAGCACGTCCCAGCCGTGGGCGTGGGCTTTTTCGATCCACTCTAGCGGATGCTTGACCGAGGAGAAGTTCGATTGGGCGGGATATGCAAAAAGGTTGTGTCCGCTCTTCGAAGGCTTAGCCAGTTCCCGGTCCAGTTGCGATGCGTCCACACGCATGTCCGGGAGCATGACCGGGATGTAGGTCACATTCGCGCCGCGGGCGTGGGCAAATTCCCGGATCCCATTGACCGAGTTGTGATTGTCGAAGGTCAGCAGGTAACGCCCGTTCGGGAAGGGATAACTCTCGCCGACCAGTTTAAGCGCACCGCTGGCATTGGGTGTGAAGATGGCGAGGTAATCATCGGGGTCGGCGTTGAAAAATTTCAGGATGTAGTCACGCGCGCTCTCAACCAGATGTGTGGCGGCAATGGAGGTGGGGTTGGAGGAGTGCGGGTTGCCATAAACATTCTCGTGCAAAAGTTTGTGATGCTTGTGGATCTGCGATTCAGCATAGATGCCGCCGCCGGTGTAATCGAGATAGACATGCTCGCCCGCGTCGAGTCGGGCGTATTCTTCTTTGCGAAGCACATCGATGGATTCGGTTCCGGCGTATGTTGGGTATTGCGCGAGGAAGGTTTGAAATTCGTTCATGATAGCAAGTTTCCTGAATTAAGAGTCGCTCAAATTAAGGGAGTGCTAAAAGACTGGGTTTTGATAGTCACAAAGACTCAAAGGATTCTTTGTGATTTTGTGACTGGTTTTCAGACACTCTTAAGACCCGTTACACCTTCACCGGGTTGCTTAACTTGCCGAGCCCTTCGATCTCCACATCCACCATGTCACCGTTCTTCAACTCGCCCACGCCCGCGGGTGTGCCGGTGAAGATGATGTCGCCCGGCTCCAGGGTCATGATGGACGAGATGTAGGCGATTAGGGTCGTGACGTTGAAGACCATGTCGCGGGTGGATGCCATCTGGCGCATCTGCCCGTTCACGCGACAGGTGACCACTGCATCTGAGGCGTCGAACTCGGTATCGATCCACGGTCCGAAAGAGCAGAAGGTGTCGAAGCCTTTGGCGCGAGTCCATTGACCGTCCACTTTTTGCAGGTCGCGAGCGGTGATGTCGTTGCCGATGGTGTAGCCAAAAATGTATTCCTTCGACTGCTCGGGCGTGATGTTCCGTCCGCGCTTGCCAATGACAATGACCAGTTCCGCTTCGTGCTCCACCTGGCTTGACTGCGGCGGCAGGACAATGCTCTCACCGTGAGCAATGATCGAGGAAGGCGGCTTCAAAAAGATGAGCGGCACTTTGGGCACTTCGTTGCCGAGCTCGCGGGCGTGGTCCACGTAGTTGCGCCCCACACACAGGATCTTGCTTGGCATGCACGGCGCCGCGAACTTGATCTCAGAGAAGGGGATCTTCGCTTCGCGCCGGCGGTACTCGCCAAAGACATCGCCCTGGATCTCACCGACCTTGTCATCCAGCAGCCAGCCATAGACCGCCTTGCCGGGTTCGCCATTGGGGTAGTAACGGACAATTTTCATAATTCTCCTGAGATGCAAAATAAAATGCAGTGCGAATTAAATCGCACTGCATCTATTATACATACTACAAGCCCGACGCGCTCTAATGATTGGGGGAGGAAGGCGGCTTGGGCAGCTGCGGAATGATCCAGTTGATGAGCGCCTGCGGTGAGCGGGTCTGGATGTAGATCTTGCCGGGTCCGCTCAACTCGATTACCAGCCCTTCGCCGCTGAACAAGGTGGACTTGAGTCCACCAACGGTCTTCGGGGTCACGCCCATGGTTCCATCAAATGCCACAAGGTGCGAGGTGTCCACCACGTATTTTTCTCCAGCAGACAGGGTCTTCTCAAAGATCGCGCCGTAGGATGAAACCAACAGGGTGCCGGTGCCGGTCGCTTCCAGCATCGATATGCCCTCGGCAGACATGAAGGCTTTTACGCTGACCTTGGCATTGAGTTCGATGCCAGTCTCGGAAGCCATATATGATCCCGCCTGCACCATCAATTTTTCGCCTTTCATTTCGATCACCACAATATCGCCGGGCAGTTCGGGCGCGAGGGTGATCTCGCCGCCGTTGGCAGACGCGACAAAAAAGTTCTGGAAGAAGGACTCGCCTCCCAGCACGGCGCGCCCAAGCGACTTGAGGAATCCGCCTTCGGCCTTGGTCTCGATGTTCACCCCTTCAGACATGCTGACCATCGCGCCAGCTTCCGCGCGGATGCGCTCATTGGGGTCGAGCTTTGCAATTGCCAGGGAATACGCCGGGCGGTGAATGACTTGAATATCCATGTTCGGTCTCCTTTTGTGACCGCCATTTCAATGGCGTGTCATGATTTAAAAATCTTGATCTCGCTCTGGTCCACATCTTCCAACAGTTCGCGGACCGGCTTGCGCAGCACGGGGTGTTCAAAGTCCGGGGCGATCTCTGCCAGCGGCACCAGCACGAACGCGCGCTTGTGCAACCGCGGATGCGGTACAGCGATCGAAACCGTGTCGATGATCTGATCATCAAAGAACAGGATGTCGATATCGATCAGGCGCGGACCATTCTCGAAACTGGGAGCACGCCCCAGGGCAGATTCGAGCCGCTTCACATGCCGCAAAAGAGGCTCAGGCTCAAGATACGTCTCCACCATCACCACTTGATTCAAGAAGGCGGGCTGGTCGGTGAAGCCCCAGGGCGGGGTTTCATACACCGAAGACTTGGCCTTCAAGTTCATTTGCGGCGAAAGGTTGTTAACAGCCGCCTTGAGATTCGCGAGGCGGTTGCCCATGTTCGTGCCAAGTGCGAGATAAACGATATGGTCCATGGTCATCCGTTTGCGGCGTGCTCATCGAAGTGCCCCGCCACATCCGCGGCCAGCCAGCTTTCCACAGTCGCGTTCGTGAACGCTTCCTCAGGCAGCTCTTTCACCAGCCGGATCATATCCAGCCTCGCAGACTCATATTCTTTACGCACTTCGGCATCGGAAAGTTTTTTATATTTTTCGATCAACTCGGCATTGAAGGCATCCGTATCGAGGTCTTCCCAGTCGAAGCCCGGCTGATACACAATGCCCTTAATAATGCGCCCGCCCTCTTCCCACCAGCCGATCACGTGCCCCAGCAGTTCACGCAGACTTTCCACACCTTGTTGCTTGAAAAAAGTATTTTGATCTTCCAGCTTTTCAATATCGGCAATATAGGTGCGCCATTCGTTCTCCAATGTGTCGAGCATCAGAAAACGACTGGAGGCGACCAGGTGCTCACGCGCATGATGGATGAAGATGCCGTTGACCCATGTCCGCAGGCGGCGATTCTCCCACGCCGCATCGCTGATCGACCTCAGCCTTGCCGCGGCGTCTTGACGCGTTTTCTCAAAATGAGACAGGAACTCCGCTTCGTCCCAATCTTTATACTTTTCGATGGCTTCGGCGTTGAAAGCATCGAAGTCATATTTCTTGCGCGCGTATTCGCGTTCCTCGGCGATGGCCAGGATGATCTCCATACCCTCCTCCCACCATGCCAGCACATGCGCCAGCATATCACGGAAGCGCGGGTATCCTTGTTCATTGACCCGCTTGAGTCCAACATCCGCGGGCCAGCGGTTGAACCTCTCGATATACGTTGCCCATTCGATATCCAAAAAATCAAGCGTGCGTTGTTTGAAACTGGTCATGATGTTCTCCATTAATATCTCAACCACAAAGGGTCACCAATATCCACAAAGGCAATCTGCGTGGATATTAATCTTCCTCGATCAACTTTACAACTTCCGCATCCGGTAAAGCCCGATGCAGATCCGCGCTCTTGAGGATGACCGCCGTATTGCGCATTCCCGACCCAATGGACACTTCCTCTTCGCGCATCACGCTCGCATCGATCAACACCTTGAGCGGGTTTGGCAATCCGAACGGACCGACCGTCCCGATGCGGTAGCCAGTCACTGTGAGCACTTCATCTTCGGTTGCCATCGACACCCGTGAACGACCCAGGTGCTTGCGCAGGGTCTTCCATGAAATCTGCGCGGGTCCCGCCACCAGAGCCATTATAAATTCATCCTCAGAGATGCGGAACAGAATGCTGCGCACCACCTGCGACTCGCGCTGACCTCTGTCACTGGCGGCCTGCTCCAGCGAGTGGACAGGGTTTACATGACGAAAAACCTGATGCGGCACACCAAGTTTTTCCAAAGCAATACCAACGGGGGGAGTTTCCATATTATTCTTCTACCTTTATATTCGCTTTTCAAGTTTCACTTCGTCTTTTCTTTAAACTCGCACAACTTAAGGATCGGACATTGTGGACAGTTGGGTTTGCGCGCGCCGCACACTTCACGCCCGAGGCGGATGATGTTCAAATGCGCGGCGTAATAGGTTTCAGGCGGGAACAATGACTCAAGATGCGGGTGCGCCTGCTCCACGGTCATCTTCTCGGGGCGCAGTCCGATCCGCCCGCTGACACGGTAGATATGTGTGTCCACAGGGAAGGCGGGCATGTTGAGCGAGAAGCACAACACAATGGCGGCCGTCTTGGGACCGACGCCGTTGAACTTTGTCAGCCAGGCGCGGGCTTCTTCCACGGGCAGGTCGGCTAAAAAGTCTAGGTTGAGCGAGCCGCGCTCGGCAGTGATGGCGTGCAGCACCTGTTGAATGCGCGGACCTTTTTGGTTGGCGAGTCCCGCCACTTTAATGGCGTCGATCACAACTTCGGGGTCGGCATCGCGCACCTGCTCCCACATGGGGAGTTTTGCACGCAGGGCGTTGAATCCGCGGTCACGGTTCACATCGTTTGTGTTTTGCGAGAGGATGGTGGAGACGAGTTCGTCGATGGCGGGCAATGGATTGCGCCAGATGGGTTCGCCAAAGGCTTGCAAAAGTTTTTCATGCACCGCAATGGCACGTTTCTTCAGGTCAGGCATGGGCGTCACCTCGAAAGGACGAAATTAATTTCAGGGTGTTCTCGATCACTTCACGATGTTGGTTGGTGATGAGATCGGCAAAGAGCAAAGCGGACTGCTGATACAGATCCAGCGCGGCATGACCTCGGGTCTGGTAGGCAGGAGTGCCCGCATTCCCCACGTCCATGCCAAAGGAGAGGCGGAAGGCGCGGATCCACGCGGGGTTCTCTTTGAAGTGAGCCTGCATCAGATCGAAGATGCGGTTCTCCGATTCGATCATCAGCCCGGCCTGCACCGCCGCCGCGTAGGACAGATTCTTGAACATGCCCCACGCCGCGTACAAGACCTTCGACTCATCCTCGCGCAGCAGCCCGCCGATGATCTTTTGCGCCTCTTCAGAACAGCCCATTAACTCTGCAACGGCATATTCGTTCGCGGCGGGCTGTAACTTCTGCCAGTTGAAATCGAAGGCGGTCTGTTTCAGCTTCGCGATCTGCCCCGTTTCATCCGCAAGGATGTGCATTTGTTTCAAGCCGGGCACAGCCCACACCGCCTTCTCGGGTTTGGTGAGGGAGGTGTATTCGTCACGCAGGAGAATATATTTGAGGCTGACCAGCCGCCCGTCGATGATGCGGAGCGTGTACGAATCCGCTGGCAGAGTCTCCACAAAAATATCCACATCCACATCGCTGTGGGCATCCTGCGCGCCGCGTGTGTAACTGCCTGTGAGTGCAAGACCAACAACGCCCGGCTGATTCAACCGGGCGAGGAGGTTCTTGAAAAATGGGTCTTCAAGGAAGTTCATGCAAGTTTGAAGGATGGATGCGATTCGCCTGTGACCAGTCCGCGGTGATTTTTCAACTGCTTCGACGGACCGAACCGCGAAAGCGATCGCAATTGCGCATCGCTCAAGACCTTGAGCTGGCGCAGGATCTCGAGGCTGACCGCCGGGCGGACGCGCACAGTGGATTCAAGATCGTCGTTCATGCGGGCGGCGTCGCCGTCGGTGACCTTGAAGGCGATGCCCACGCCCTGTTCGCCGATCACGCCGGGCATGACGCCGATGATCTGGAAGCCTTCCGCTCCACGCTTGGTGATGACATTGCCCTCGGTCGCGAGCATCAACTCGCAATCGAACTCACCGTGATTACTGACCATTTCGGGGTGCGCGATCATGGCAGATGTGATCTTGCGGCAGGCGGCGGCGCGGGACTCGCTCAGATCACGCGGGTCGCACAGGCGGGCCATGCCCCACGCCGCGTTGTAGAGCGGCACGGCAAAGTTCGGCGCAGAACACCCGTCAATGCCGAGTTCGATGCGCTCTTTATCGATGCAGCACATTTCCGAAAAGGTGTTGAGGATGTCCTTCTGGATCGGGTGGGAATTATCGAGGTAGTTATCGAGCGGCAGTCCGCGCATTTTGGCGTGAGCCAGCATGGCGGTGTGCTTGCCCGAGCAGTTGTTGAAATTGGCGGTGGGGACGATGTTCTGCTGGATCACCCAGCGCAGGATGGATACATCACCGGGCAGATGAGGTCCGCACTTCAGGTCGCTTTCCTGAATACCGATCTTCTCCTGCAAGGCTTTCACCGTGTCGAGATGGATCTGCGCGGTCTCATGCGATGAGCAGGCAAGCGAGAGCTCGCGTGAGGTAAAGCCGAAATGCTCCACGCCGCCGCGCTCCACAAAGGGCAGCACCTGAAAAGGCTTGGCAGATGAACGTAAAAAAGCGACCCCGTGGGGGTCGCCATACGAACGAAGGAGCCTGCCTGTTGAATCCACGATGGCGATGGAACCGAAGTGTGTCGACTCGATCACATTGCCGCGAGTCAACTCAAGGATGGGCTGAAGACCTGTCATTTATTCCTCGGTGACCTGCGTTGGCGGGTGATTCTGGCGCACGTTGTAATGCAGCAGTCCATAGCGCAGGCGCTGGGCAAATTGCTTCTGGCGCATGGCCGGAGCCTTGAACCAGGTCAACAACGAGGTGACCAATTTTTCGATCGCCGCGGGATTTGGTTTTTTGGTCGTGATCTTATCGAGCTTGTCGTGAACATGCTTCAAAAAGTCGAACTGGGTCTTGACCATGGCGTTCGTCACCACGCCGCCGCGGCTGCTGATGATGGTATATCCCTTGTAGTCGGCGCTGAGCAAAAGGTCGAGCGCCGAAAGCCAGGCCGAAAGGTTTGAACCAGCGAGGAAGGGCGGCTGATTCTTCAGCACCGCATCACCAATGAATACGATCTTCTCCTCGGGCATGCGCACCCAGATCGAGCCGTTGGTCGGCCCGGCATGATGCTCCAGCAAGACCGGGGTCTCGCTCCAATGCAGGGTCATCTGTTCGAGG
>Ga0268298_10007058_pt1 | contig 10041 bp, 9 predicted proteins | sample WWTPWeurt_MetaG_FD_194462 | JGI IMG/M metagenome (GOLD analysis project Ga0268298, IMG submission 194462) | Activated sludge microbial communities from WWTP in Nijmegen, Gelderland, Netherland - WWTP Weurt | ecosystem: Engineered > WWTP > Aerobic digester > Activated sludge | place: Netherlands... | reverse complement strand
GCGCGACGCTCCTCGGCGCGACGTTCCTCTGCGCGACGTCCTTCCTCGGCGCGACGCTCCTCAGCGCGACGCTCTTCAGCGCGGCGTTCTTCGTCAGCGCGATGCTCTTCAGCACGACGCTCCTCAGCGCGACGTTCCTCTGCGCGACGTTCTTCGTCGGCGCGACGCTCCTCAGCGCGACGTTCCTCTGCGCGACGTTCTTCGTCGGCGCGACGCTCCTCAGCGCGACGCTCTTCAGCGCGGCGTTCTTCCTCGGCGCGACGCTCTTCAGCGCGGCGTTCCTCTGCGCGTCGTCCTTCCTCGGCGCGACGCTCCTCAGCGCGGCGTTCTTCGTCAGCGCGACGCTCCTCAGCGCGACGCTCCTCAGCGCGGCGCTCCTCGTCGGCGCGACGTTGCTGCTCGGCGAGCCTGGCCGCTTCCGCGCGCAGGCGCTCGCCCGCAGCGCGACCTGCCTGCTCCGCCTCTGCGCGCCGGGCGGCCTGCTCGGCATCCGCGCGTTGCGCTGCCTCCTCCCAAAGGGCCTCTTCCTCGCGTTGAGCCTCCCGCTCCGCGCGCAACCGGGTCTTGGCGGCGCGCCACTCCTTCACCGTGGCGTCGGCTTCCGCCTGCCCACGCTCGTGGTCGGAGTCGAGGTCCAGTCCGGTGGGCGCACCAGTCTCCTCGGGCTCTGGCGCGGCCCAAACATCTCGCAGCGGACGGGGTTCCGCGGCGCGCGCCTGGACGCGGGCCAGCAACGCCTTGAGCTTGTCTACCTGGGTCGAGTGCCGCACCGGAACGACAGGGTATCCCTGCCCGCGGTCGCGGGACATGTTTTGCGACCGTCGGGTCGACCCATCGAGCTGTCCACGGGTTGGGACAGCTCCTGTGGACTGACCCACACCGAGCCGCGGTGTCCGGCCCTTTCTCGATTTTCCACTTCGCTAACCGAGCTCGGGGCGCGGACTCGCTCGCTCCAAGCGCCGGTGGGACCGCCGCGGAGCCACCTTGGTGTTGGTCGCTCTCGCGGCTGCGTCGTGCGGCAGCGGATTCGCGCTGGTGTCGGCTACTCGGGCTGCCAATGCACCCGGACCTGCAAGGCCGACTCGGACTGCGCGGCGACCGAACTTTGCATGTGCGGAGGCTCGTACGGCGTGTGTACGCCCGCTGACTGCAGGAGCGATGCAGACTGTGGAGCTGGGTTCCACTGTGCTGCCGCCTCCACCCTGAGCACGTGCGGCACCGAGCCAAATCCCTGCTCGTCGTGAGGTCGAGGCTTACCGTGCGGATGTCGCATACAGGTCGCGTCATCCAGTCCGCCAAGGGGAGACCGAGGACACACTCACGTAGCTGAAGCGTGTCGCGAAAATGCAGCGCCGCGCAGCCCTCGCGCCTGCACGGATTGCAGGACACGCCACGATGCCAGCACAAGCTACGCGCTTCGACGGGGAGTGACGCGCGATGCGTTCGAACCCAACTGTGCTGGGCTTGCGGTGGCCGTTCCGAATAGCCAGTCTGGAACCTGGCAATGGAACACGGCGAGTCTCTGCACCGCTTGGAGCGCTGGGGAACGGGGCTGTGCTTCATCGCCTTTCCGGCGGTATGGGTGTTTGCCTTCGCTGCGCATCCAGCGTTGCTGAAGCCCCAGTGGCTGCTCGGCCCCGAGGCACTCGTTCGTCGAGCCCACGGCAACGGTGTGCTTCAGTTCGCGCATGCCTTGGTGACGCTGAACACCGCGCTCCTCGTCCCCATCACGCTTCACTACAAGAAGCGGCTCGAGAAGACCTCCGCGGCGTGGGCTGGCCTGGTCGGTGCGATCTTGGGCGTCGCGGGTGCGTGTCTGCTGGCCGCAGACAAGGGGGCACTCTGTCTCACCATGAGTGCTGTCGACACGCTGCCCGAGCGCGAGTTCGCGCAGATGCTGCCCGGGCTTCTGGCGATCTTCACTTTCAAGGGCTGGATGGGGCTCGTGTGGGGGCTCCTGCTCATGCCGATTGGCGTCATCGTCCAGACGGTCGGGATGTGGAGAACGGGCGTCCTCCCGCGGGCGCAGGCAGGATTGCTGCTCCTCAGCGTGGCGCTCATCGGATTCCCCGACGGCGCCGAGATCATCAATCTGGTGGCGGCGCTGGGCATGGCCGGCGCCATGGTCCCCTACGGCGTCGCGCTCGCACGGAACGCGCGCGGCCGTTGAACTCGGGTGCGGGGGATCGGCACCGTGCGAATCGGCCCGCCTCAGCCGATGATCGCCGACGCCGCGTGCGAGTGGCCACGCGGCTTCAAGCGTCGAAGATGCGCGCTGCGCCGATTGCTGCGCGGATGTGCTGGGCAAGATCGTCCGGCGTCTTCGGAGACGGCTGAGCCTGGTAGAGCGCGAGCGACCGGCGTACACCATCGATCTCGCCGTGGGCCCGGAGGGTCTCCAACGACGTGCGCGCAGGCGGAGGCACTCTGCCCACCGCCCGCGGGTCGAGGCGGCCCTTGCGAACCGAGTGGTTCACCTGATTCATGCATCGGCAGGCCGCGTTCGGGTTGGCCACGCCGCAGTGGGCGCGCATGAACGCGTCGAGCGCCTTCCTGGCTCGGGAAAGGCGCTTCTTGAACGCCGCTTCGGAGATGCCGAGGGCGCGGGACGCCGACTCGGAGTCGAGCTCACACAGCGCTCCGAGCACGAACGCAATCCGAGCGGGCGGCTCGAGCGCCTGCAGCATGGCCTGCGTGCAGGCGAGAAACACCTCTTCTTCGAGCATTCGCGCGTCTGCGCTGGCGAGCGTGGCGGGATCGATGGCGTTTGCAGACCGAGCGAGATCCTCTTCGGCCATCGACTCGAACGTGATCTTGCGTCCGCGGGCTCGGAGGCGCACGAGGTGACGGCACGCGACGCGATAGACCCAGGTGTCGATGGAGCTCTCCGCGCGAAACGTGGAGAGCTTGGTCATGATCAGGACCAAGATTTCTTGCGTTGCGTCGCGCGCCTGCTCGCGATCACGCAGGAAGCGGAGCGCAACGCGGAAGACCAGGTCCTGGAGGCCGACGATGAGCGCGTCGAGCGCTGCCCGGTCCCCCGCGCGCGCGCGGAGAGCGAGTTCGGATCGTTCGGACGGCGTCACGGCGCAATCGTGCGTTCGGCGGTGGCGTTCGTCACGAGGATCTTCTCGAGCCAGCTCCCGATGGCCGCGGTGACCTCGGCCGGCGAGTCTTCCTGCGGATAATGGAACCCATGCACCGTGACGGTGGTCTGATTGGGGAACGCGCGGCACGCTTCGCGAAGGGCGCCGACGAGCAAGCGGCCGGGTTCGACGTCGATGAACAACTTGGGTACGCCGGAACTCGCGAGCCAGGCTCGGTACGCAGCGGCGAGGTCGCAGATCTCCTTCGGTTCGCCGTCGAAGGGAAGCAGCCGAGGCCAACTCAGGGTCGGTCGGCGAGACTCTCCCGCAGCGAGGAACGGCCGGCGGTACTCCGCGCAAACGTCGGGAGGCAGAGTGACCATGTTGCCGCCGGGGCCGAGCATACGCTCGAGAAACACGTTGTCCTCGAGCACCATCTTCTCGCCCTCCGCGGAGCGCAAACGGCGAAAGAAGTCCGCCGCCGGAGGCGGAAGAGCGGAGTAGGGCATGGAGCCGAGGATCGCCTCCGTGTAGGCAATGCCCCGCACGCGATCCGGATGGCGGCGAGCCCAATCGAAGCCCAGGGCGGAGCCCCAGTCGTGTACTACGAGGACGACGGGCTCTCGCGGCAGCACGGCGTCGAACCACGCGTCGAGGAAAGCGCGATGGGTTGCGAATCCGTAGGCGCTCGGGCCTGACTCGGGCAACTTGTCGGAGTCGCCCATGCCGATGAGGTCAGGCGCGAGACAGCGGTAGCGGTGCGCGAGCCCCGCGATGGAGTGACGCCACAGGAACGACGACGTGGGGTTGCCGCGCAGGAACACGACGGCAGCGCCGGTCCCGCGCTGGACGTAGGCCAGGGCGCGGCCGCGGACGAGGAGGGTCTTCTTTTCGAACATGGGTCTCCGAGCGAAGGCGCGATTTCGTGGCCTTCGTGTGGTTGGAGACGTGATCGCCCGAACCGTGACCGAGAATCGACGCAGTGCCGCGTTTCCGGATTTCTCGTCAGGGTCCTCGAGGTGCTCGCTGGATCACGGGTACCAAGATTCTGCGCCAATGATTCGGTATTGACAGCAACCCTCATGGCATCGGGTCTCGTATCCGGGCACGGCGCACGCGCACCCGCCGTCGTTCGTGAATCGGCAACGGTGACCGTCGACGTCCGCCCGCTTCCCCGATGCGGCCGCCATCGGTAGGAGCTCGCAGGCATCGCTGACGAGCAGGCCGCACTCGTTTCCGGGCCCGCACACACGATCTTGCGGCTCGAGCCATGCGACTCGGGGATCCGGCCCGCAAGAAAGCGATGGGGTCGGACGACGCCCGGCTGTGACGTTCGTGGGCGGCGCCGCCACCGGCGGCTCGGATTCGCCACGCTCTCGGGCCGAGGCCGGCGCGCGTGGACTCTTCTCGCAGGCAGCGAATGCCAGCGCGACGAACGCCAAGCATGTCGCGAAACGAGCTGACGTTCGCAAGTTGCCGCCTCGTGGATGCGGATCGCCTGGCATCGGTTCTCGCTCGTTTGGCACGCGGATCACGGCGAAGCCGCGTCACGGCATGGTGAGGTACTTCTGCTCGTACTCGGCGATCAGCGCGCTCTGCCGATCGATGATCGACAGGTCCGCCATCATCTTCTGCGACCAGTACATACTCACGTTGGAGAAATCCATCGCGGTCATCTGGAAGTGCTTGTCGAGACCGGCGCTGATGTCCTTGCCTTGCTTGCTCCAGGCCGACATCGCGCCGCTGATCTCGCAGTACTTCTCGAAGCTCATGGGCTCTGCCGAATCGCTGTGCGAGGCGGCCGAGGTTCGTCATCACGGGCATCATGCCCCGGGGGCGAAGCGCTGTCAGTGCCACCACCGACTTCAAGAGCTCGAATGGAGACGGTTACGCTGGAATGTCCTACGCGCTAGCGCGCGTCAATTCGGGCAGGCAGGCACGGCAGCGCAATCCTGACTGCAGGTGTTGCCGCGGTTCTGGTCCACGTGTTTGGCGCAGGTCTGGCCGGGAGCGAGGGTCGTGCACCAGCAACCCGCTTGGATCACGCTGCCCACGAAGCAGCAGTGCTGTGCGTCGGTCTTCATCGGGCATGTCGCGGAATTCTCGTCACCGGTTGGCACCGTCGGGCAGATGCAGGACGTCTGGTCCTCGCTGACCCAACAGCGTGGTCCTTGCTGTTCCTCCTCCTCGAACTCCACCATGCGCAGACAGCCGGCCAGACCGGCTAGCGCGAACGTGAAGAGAATCCGCCCTGCGCGCATTCAGTACCTCGCGCTCACGGCCACGGAACCCGGCCCAACCGCCGCCGACCACGTCGCCGCGCGCTGCGACGTTGCGCGTGACCGACTTGCCGACGTGGGGCGCACCTCGCGCGGCAAGAGCTCGGACACCGCCCACATGCCCGCGCCCCCGAAGACGACGAGCCAGGACACGTCGTTGGCGAGTCGCAGGTTGTCGAACTTGTCGCGGCTCAAGTCGCCCTTCTGCGCCTCGTAGAGCCCGTACGTCGCGCCCACTCCTACCGCACCGACGCCCGCGGCGACCAAGCCGCTGAGGCCGAGCGTGCGGGCCAGCGCCGTCTTCGGGCCGCGTGGCGTCTCCGGCTTCGATGCCGCGACTGGCCTCGGCGGCGGGTACAGCCCCGACTCGTAGCGGGCCGGCTCGGTCATGGCCTCGCTCAAGAGCGCATCATGGACGAAGTCGTCCTCCAGCGCGTTCGGGTTCTGGTGCGGGTTGAGCGGACCCCACTCGTCGACGTTCTTCAGGTGTTCGGGCACGCTGACCTGGGCCGACACCGATTGCATGCCGTGAGCCGCGCGCCAGACGTCGTTCAAGTTCATTTCGTCGTAGAACGCTTGCTTCATGCGGGCTTCGACCAACGTGCGCACGTCGTCTGCGGTCCCGCCCTCGTTCCTCACGCGCGCTTCGGCGTAGGCCGTCCAATACTCGCGCTCCATCTGCTCGCGCTGCTCGAGGCGTTCGAGGGGCTCTTCTGGGCGGTCGCGGTCGGCGGCGTGCTCGGCGTCGCGGTAGTCCTCCCAGTCGTCTCTGAACTTCTGCAGCGCGCTGCGCTTCTCGATCAGCCCGAACTCCGCGTAGTAGTGGGGCATCCCGCCGTAGTAGCCAGCTACGACGGCGTCGGGCAAGACCTGGTTCACGGTGCGACACGCGCCGCAGGTGAGCGACTCGCTTCGGTGAGGCGTCGTGCGCGCGAGCGGCCCGCCGCAGCCGCTGCAGGCGACGGGCTTCTGCATCGCCTGTTGGGCGTAGGGCCACATCGCGCGGTACTGCTCCACGTGCCAGTGGGCGTCGAAGCGCGCCCAGGTCTCCTCCGCCCAGCGCTCGAAGGCGCGGAGCGTGCGCTTCATGGTGGAGTACGAGGGTTCGCTCGGACCAGCGTCGGAGACGCGGTCGTAGTACGCGGAGAACGTGTCATCGGCCTTGCTGCGAATGTCCTTCACCTGGTGCTCGATCGCGCCGATGGCGTTGTTGAGCGGCAGCGGATCGGTCGGGTTCTGCGCGATCATCTGCTGGCAGCCGGCGCCGGCCTGTTGCAAGAGCTGCGAGAGCTGACCCCCGGCCTGATGCAACTCCTGATTCCATTGCGCCACGAGCTGTTGTTGGGCGGGGTTCATGGGCTTCTCCGGCTCATTGGGTCGGTGACAGGGTTCCAGCGATGGGACGCCGGCAGTATCGGCACATGAAGTCCATGGGCTGCTCCTGCGGTCCACCGCAGTGCACGCAGGTGAGGTGATTCACCTGCCGGTACTGCTGGCCGGCCCACGGCACTTCTTTCGAGGTCTGCTGTGCGTTGGCGAAGATGGAAGCGAGGCTCGGCGCCGCGGGTGCCGGGGCGGCGGGCGCCGGCGCGGGCGGTGGAGGCGGGGGCAATCCGAGCATGCGCTCGTAGGCATCTGTCTCGCGATCGGCGAGCGCCGCGACGCGCGCAGCAAGCCCAGCCAAGGAGGGGGAACCGGCGAGCGTCGGGTCGGCGGACGAGCGTGCGAGCTCGTGCTCGGCCCAGCGCTGCAGTCCTTGCAGCACGACCCGGACCTCCGCGGGCGTCGCGCCGCGCGCGAGCCCCATGTGCTGCACGATCAGCGCGCGTTCCCGCGCGTCGAATGGTGCGATGCCGTAGTGACCCAAGAGCGCGTCCCAGGCTTCGTCGCCACCTGCGCGGGCGTGGCGCGCCGTGCCGTGTATCGCGGCGACGTGTTGGGTCAGGAGTGCGTCGAGTGACTCGATCGGCCCCATGTGTGCGCAGAGCCTAGGCCGGGTCCTGAGCGGTCACAATGCGGACGCACGGCCCGCGATACTCGCCGCCGCGATCGTGAGCTTTGATTCGCGGGCGCTCCGCCTCGCTGCGCCCCCCTCACGGGCTCAGTGGGCTCGTGCCCGGAGCAGATCGCGATACCAGAGGCCGCTGTCCTTGATGACGCGTTGCTGGGTCCGGTAGTCGACGTGGACCAGTCCGTAGCGCTTGCTCAGACCCGAGGACCACTCGAAATCGTCCAGCAGTGACCACACGAAGTAGCCACGCACGTCGGCGCCCGCCTGGATCGCTTCCTGCACCTTGCCCAGATACGCTTGCAAGTACGCCACGCGCTTGCGGTCGTGCACCGCACCGTCCTCGACCCGGTCCGCGAACGCCGCTCCGTTCTCGGTGACGTACAGGGGCAGGTGGCCATAGTCGGCAGGATCTCGAGTCAGCACCTGATAGATCGACTCGGGGTAGACCTCCCAGCCAACCGCCGTGTACTGCACGCCGTCGAGCTCGTACTCCTCCTCGGCGAGGTCCATGCCGCTGAACCACATCTTCAGAAACGGGACCCACCAGGCGTGGTAGGCGCGAATGCGCGAGTAGTTGTTGACGCCGAGGAAATCCAGCGGCGCGCCGATGGTCTCCATGTCGCCCGCCCGCACGTCCGGCGCGAAGCGGCCCAGGATGTGCATCAGCCGATCCGGGTAGCGACCGCGAAACAGCGGGTCGAGACAGACCTTGTTGAAGAGCGTGTCGCCGAGCTCGGCGGCCAGACGATCCGCCGGGGTGTCCTCACGCGGATGAACCGGTATCAAGTTCAGGGTGATCCCGACCTTCGCCGCCGGGCGCACGCTCCTCACGGCCTGAACCGCCAAGCCGTGGGCCAGCATCAGGTTGTGGAGGACCTTCAAATACAGCCACGGGCGTCGCAGCCCCGGTGCGTGCACCCCCGACGTATGACCCACCATGGTGAAGATCTGTGGCTCGTTCAGCGTGATGAAGTGATTCACGCGATCTCCCAGGGTCACGGCCACGCGCTGGGCGAAGTCGGCGAAGTGACGCGCACACTCCCGGTTCGTGAACCCACCCAACCGTTCCTGCAAGGCCGCGGGAAGATCCCAGTGAAAGAGCGTGACGTACGGGGTCACTCCTGCCTCGAGCAACGCATCCACCAGGCGGTCGTAGAACGCGATGCCCGCCGGGTTGGAGGGTCCGCGCCCATCGGGCACGACCCGTGGCCACGACACCGAGAAGCGATAGGCGTCCAACCCCAGCTCACGCATCAGGCGCACGTCTTCGGCCAGATGGTGGACGTGGTCGCTCGCCACGTCCCCCGTGCTGTGATCGCTGATGTGGCCGCGAGCGTGTGCGAAAACGTCCCAAATCGACGGCCCCTTGCCCGCCTCGTCCCACGCCCCCTCGATCTGGTAGGCGGCAGTCGCTGCTCCGAACACGAACGCAGGCGGAAACTGCGAGAATTCGGTCATGGCAGCCGGAAGCTAAGCCCGGAGCGCCTCGCGTCAACGCGCGATGATTGCACGCGTCAACGCGCGCGCGGTGGAGGCCGAGCGGCGTCTTTTTGCGCTGGCAGGCGGCTGCTAGGCTCGCGGGCATGGTGCGACTCGACGTCGACGCGCTCACCGAGCTCGGGCTCTTCCGCTTCGCGCCCGATAGAAAGCGGGCCATCGAGCTCGCCCACGAGCAGGGCTACGCCTTCGCCGGTGAGACGCGCCGGCTCTACCATGCGGACGCCGAAGCTCTCGCGGAGCACGGCGTTCGGGATTTTCTCGGCAAGCTCGCGCCAGCGCTTCGAAAGCTCGGCGTGCCCATCGAGGTCCGCTACCGGCGTGTGCGTGTGCCGGCGAAGAACGGCAAGCCGGCCGGCTTCGACGTGGCGAGTCTCGACGCGGATGGCTGGCTGTCTCCCGGTGGACCCATGCCCGCCGTGGAGGCGCTCGCGGTCGGCCTCACGCCAGGCGCGGCGCTAGTCGATGTCACGGAAGACGACGACGGCGACTCTGGCATTTATTCGATGTTCTTCGGAGAACGCGAGTTCGTCGTCTATGCATTCGACACCGATGAAGAGTGGGACGGCTGGCGTGCAGCGACGCAGGCGACGCTGTCGATCCTGAACGAGCTCTTGGTGGCCCACGGCGTGACGGAGCGCGCCTACGCGCTCCACGACGACAACGATCTACACATCGCGCTCGTGACGCCTGCGATGGCTGATGTCGTCAACCGAGCAGCGGCGCCACGCGCGCGGCTCGTCCCCGCCGACCGCGGGTGACCCGACTGGGGAGGAGATCCGACTGGATGCAAGGGGCGATCAGATCCGACCGGGTATCAGATCCGACCGCCGATCAGATCCCGCGATCAGATCCGACCGAGGGTCGACAGGTCCGACCGACAGGTCCGACAAGATAGATCCATCAGATCCGACCGAGCGACCATCAGATCCGACCGAGGGTCGACCGCGGTCCGACCGACAGGTCCGACAAGATCGCCGATCACGACGACATCAGATCCGACCGACATCAGATCCGACCGAGGGTCGACCGCCGATTCAGGGAGATCCGAAGGGTAGCGATCAGATCCGACCGAGGGTCGACAGGTCCGACCGACAGGTCCGCGATCAGATCCGACCGAGGGTCGACAGGTCCGACCGACAGGTCCGACAAGATTGATTCAGGGAGA
>Ga0268298_10007057_pt1 | contig 10042 bp, 6 predicted proteins | sample WWTPWeurt_MetaG_FD_194462 | JGI IMG/M metagenome (GOLD analysis project Ga0268298, IMG submission 194462) | Activated sludge microbial communities from WWTP in Nijmegen, Gelderland, Netherland - WWTP Weurt | ecosystem: Engineered > WWTP > Aerobic digester > Activated sludge | place: Netherlands... | reverse complement strand
CGGCAGCGTGTCGGCCGCCGTCGCCACCACCGGCCGCAGCCAGGGATGGCGTGCGGGCAGCGGGTCGCCGTCGTGCTGTTCACCGGCCGACCAGCTGCGTGCAACCGACGGCGCCAGGTCGGGCGACGCGTTGAGCACATGGCGCGTGCCCTGCACCGTCACCAGCACCAGCAGCGCGGCGGCCAGCACCGCACCCCCGGCCTGCGCCCAGGGCACCCGGGCCCGCAATGGCAGCGTGCGGGGTGTGGGCGGCGGCGGTGCCGGCAGGCTCGCGGGCGGACGTGGCAGCAGGCCCTGCCAGCCGCAGCCCAGCGTGACGCAGCGGTAGCGCCGCATCGGCACCCCGCTGCCGTTGTCCACGGCCGCTTGCTCCGACGGCCAGCGGCGCACACGCACCAGGGGTTGCTGGCAATCGGGACAGGTCTTGCTGGAACGGCGGTGCCGGATCACGGGCTGGGCGCTTAGAGTCGAGGATCCCCCGGTTTTCGGCCGCTGGCGCGCCATCTGAAGCGCCACCGCACCCCGCACCGCCCATGTCCCCGTGCCGACGCCACCTGCTGCTGGCCCTGATGCTGCTTGCGGGCCCCGCCTGGACGCAGCCCCTGCCCGAGGCCGAGTGGCGCGCCGGTGTGCTGGCCGCGGTGAACCAGCTGCGCCGTGCCGAGGGCCTGGCCGAGCTGCAGCCGGCGCCCGAGCTGCAGGCCATTGCCCAGGGCCACAGCGACGACATGGCCGCGCAGCGGCGCCTGTCGCACGACGGTTTCCAGGCCCGCTTCGACCGTGCGGGCGGGCTGCTGTGCGTGGAGAACGTGGCCGCCGGCACCACACGCGCGGCCACGCTGGTGGGCGCCTGGAGCCGCGCGCCGGCGCACCGCAAGAACCTGTACGAGCCGCGCATCGGCCGCGCGGCCATCGCCGTGAGCGGCGTCTACGTGACCTTCTTCGCCTGTGAGTGAGTGGGCCCCGGCCGCCTGGCGGCCGCCCCCGAAGGGCTGATCGACCCGACCGGGGGACCCGGATCGGGTCGATCGCGCTCGACACCGCCGCGACCGGCTCGCCTGTAGCGAGCGGTCTGGACGGCACTGGGGGTCATCAGGGCTGTCAGGTCAGGCCGTCGAACAGCCACACCTCGACCGGGTCGCCGGCGGCCACCGAGCCCTGGTCGTGGCCCAGCACCACCAGCGCGTTGGCCTCGGTCAGCGAACGCAGGATGCCGGCGCCCTGGGCGCCGGTCAGGCGCACCTGCCACAGGCCGTCGGGCGCGCGCTCGACGATGCCGCGCTGGAACTCGGTGCGCCCCGGGCGCTTGCGGATGGCCGCGGCGCTGCGCACCGTCAGCGTGGCCAGCGGTTCGGGCTGCGCGCCGGCCAGCCGCAGCAGCGCCTCGCGCGCAAAGGCATAGAAGGTCACCAGCGCCGCCACCGGGTTGCCCGGCAGGGCAAACAGCCACGACGAACGCCCTTGCGGCCCGCGCAGCGCGCCGAAGGCAAACGGCCGCCCCGGGCGCATGGCCACCTTCCAGAAGGCCACGTCGCCCAGCTCGGCCAGCAGCGTGCGGGTGTGGTCGGCGTCACCCACGCTGACACCACCGCTGGTGAGCACGGCGTCGGCCTCGGCCACCGCGCGCTGCAGCGTGGCGCGCAGCGCCGCCGGGTCGTCGCGCACCAGGCCCAGGTCCAGCACCTCCACGCCCAGGCGCTGCAGCGCGCCGATCAGGCTGTAGCGGTTGCTGTCGTAGATGCAGCCGGGGTCCAGCGGCTGGCCCGGCGTGCGGATCTCGTCGCCGGTGGAGAACAGCGCCACCCGCAGCCGCCGCTGCACGGCCACCGACTCGAAGCCCAGCGACGCCAGCAGGCCCAGGTCGGCCGGGCGCAGCACACGGCCGGCGCGCAGCGCAGCGCTGCCCCGCGCCAGGTCTTCGCCCCGGCGGCGGCGGTTGTCGCCCGGGCGCAGCACGCCGGGTTGGATGCGCATGTGCACGCCGTCCACGCTGCACAGTTCCTGCGGCACCACGGTGTCGCAGCCTGCGGGCATGACGGCGCCGGTCATGATGCGCACGCACTGGCCCGCGGCCACCGCGCCGCCGAAGGGCGCACCGGCGTAGACGGTGCCGGCCACCCGCAGCACGGTGTCGGCATCGGCCGCCAGCGCCGCGCCGGCAAAGGCGTAGCCGTCCATCGCCGAGTTGTCGTGCGCGGGCACGTCGATGGGCGACACGACGTCGGCTGCCAGCACGCGGCCCAGGGCCTGCAGCACTGGCACGGCCTGGATGTCGTGCACGGGCACCAGCGCCTGGTGGATGGCGGCACGGGCCTCGGCCACGCTGAGGTTGCGGTCGCCGGCGGCGAGCGGGGATTCTCCGAGTTCGGACATGGCGGGCTCAGGGCAGCGCTGCGGTGGAGCCGCTGATTTTGCGACGGCCGGCGCTGTCGCACTTTGGTGCTATGCAAGCTTCTTCATATGGCCGGCCCTGCAGGCGCTGCCCAGAATCGCGGCCCGCGCCGAAGCCCGCCATGTCCGAGAGCCTGCTGCTCGCCCTGCAACTGATCACGCAAGCCGACGCCCAGCTGCTGGGCATCGTGGCGCTGTCGCTGCGTGTCAGCATCACGGCCTGCCTGGTGGGCGCGCTGGCCGGGCTGCTGCTGGGCGCGTGGCTGGCGGTGGCCCGATTCCCCGGCCATGGCGCGCTGGTGTGGGCCGTGAACACGCTGCTGGCGCTGCCGTCGGTGGTGGTTGGCCTGGCGGTGTACCTGCTGCTGTCACGGTCGGGCCCGCTGGGCAGCTGGGGGCTGCTGTTCACGCCCACGGCGATGGTGGTGGCGCAGAGCATCCTGGTGGTGCCGCTGATCGCCGCGCTGTCGCGCCGCCTGGTGGCCGACGCGCTGGCCAGCGGCGGCGACGAACTGCGCTCGCTGGGCGCCGGCCCGGTGATGGCGGCGCTGCTGATGCTGGTGCACCAGCGGCTGGCGGTGGTGACGGTGCTGCTCACGGCCTTCGGCCGCGCGGTGGCCGAGGTGGGCGCGGTGATGATCGTGGGCGGCAACATCGCCGGCGTCACCCGGGTCATGACCACCGCCATCGCGCTGGAAACCAGCAAGGGCGACCTGCCGCTGGCGCTGGCGCTGGGCCTGGTGCTGCTGGGCGTGGTGGGGCTGATCCACGGGCTCATCGGCCTGCTGCCCGGCCAGCAGGGCCGCGAAGCCGCGATGGGCGGCGCGCTGGCATGAACGCGCCCGAGCGCCCCCGGCCCGCACCGGCCCTGGCCGCGGCGCCGCTGGTCACGCTGCAGGGCACCGGCGTGCGCTTCGGCGACAAGCAGGCGCTGCAGCCGCTGCAGCTGACGCTGTCGCGCGGGCAGCGGCTGGCGCTGATCGGTGCCAACGGCTCGGGCAAGACCACGCTGCTGCGGTTGCTGCACGGCCTGCTGGCGCCGGCCGGCGGCACACGCCAGGTGCACCCGCTGCAGCCCGAAGGGCGCGCGCCGCGCATGGCCATGCTGTTTCAGCGGCCCTTCATGCTGAACCTGTCGGTGCGGGCCAACGTGCGGCTGGCGCTGTGGCTGGCTGGCGTGGCCAAGGCCGATCGTGTCGAACGTTGTGAACAGGCCTTGCGGCGCGTGGGCCTGCAGGCCGAAGCCCGCCGCGCCGCCGGCACGCTGTCGGGCGGCCAGCAGCAGCGGCTGGCGCTGGCACGCGCCTGGGCGCTGCAGCCCGACGTGCTGTTCCTCGACGAGCCCACCGCCAGCCTGGACCCCGGCGCCAAGCGCGAGGTCGAGGCCCTGGTGGCCGACCTGGGCAGCGACGGCATCACCGTGGTGATGAGCACGCACAACCTGGGCCAGGCCAAGCGCCTGGCCACGCACGTGGCCTACCTGGAAGGCGGGCGCCTGCTGGCGCTGGCCGACACCGACACCTTCTTCCATGCCCCGCTGCCGCCCGAGGCGACGGCCTTTGTCCGAGGAGAGAACCCATGGTTGTGACACGCCCCACCCGTCTGATGCGCCGCGCCCTGCTGGCGCTGGCCCTGCTGTGCGCCGCCGGCGCGCAGGCGCAGGACAGGTTCATCGTCATGGCGTCGACCACGTCGACCGAGCAGTCGGGCCTGTTCGGCCACCTGCTGCCGGCCTTCAAGGCGGCCACCGGCATCGACGTGCGCGTGGTGGCGGTGGGCACCGGCCAGGCGCTGGACACCGCGCGCCGCGGCGACGCTGACGTGCTGTTCGTGCACGACACGGTGGCCGAGGAGAAGTTCGTCGTCGACGGCTGGTCCGTCAAGCGCCAGAACGTGATGTACAACGACTTCGTGCTGGTGGGCCCCAAGGCCGACCCGGCGCAGGCCCGCGGCAACGACATCGCCGCCGCGCTGAAGAAGCTGGCCGCCACAGGCGCACCCTTCGTGTCGCGCGGCGACAAGAGCGGCACCCACGCCGCCGAGCTGCGGCTGTGGAAGGCCGCCGGCGTGGACCTGGCCGCCGCCCGCCCGGCCGGCTACAAGGAATGTGGCTGCGGCATGGGCCCGGCGCTGAACATGGGCTCGTCCACCGGCGGCTACGTGCTGACCGACCGCGGCACCTGGCTGTCGTTCAAGAACCGCGGTGACCTGGTCATCCTGGTCGAAGGCGACAAGACCCTGTTCAACCAGTACGGTGTGCTGGTGGTGAACCCCGCCAGGCACCCGCACGTGAAGGCCGCGCTGGCGCAGCAGTTTGCCGACTGGGTGGTGTCGCCAGCCGGCCAGGCCAGCATCAACGGCTACAAGATCGGCGGCGAACAGCTGTTTTTTGCCAACGCCGGGCGCTGAGGCTTGACGCACACTGCGGGCTTTTGTCACCGGCCCGTACCGTGCAAGATCCCACCGCCCCCGCCAGCCCTGTCAGCCCCGAAGCCGCCTACGCCGCCGCCCTGCTGAAGGCCTGGCACGGCGAACTGGGGCTGGTGGAACTGCTGAACACCGCCAATGCGCTGGCCGCACGCGGCCTGAACCCGCTGGCCGCGGTGCTGTACCAGACCTGGCTGGCGCGCAACCGCACGCCCCACAACCACCTGGTGTTCTTCAACCTGGGGGTGCTGCTGTTCAGCGAAGGCGACCTCGAAGGTGCCAAGGCCGCCTACAGCCAGGCGCTGCACCTGGCGCCGCGTTTCCTGCAGCCGCGCTTCAACCTGGGGCTGACCTACGAACGCCTGGGCCAGTCCGACGCCGCCACCGCGCAGTGGCTGTGGATCCAGGGCCAGGCCAGCGCCGACGACCCCGAGCAGCGGCCGCTGCTGCTGCTGGCGCTGAACAACCTGGGCCGCCACTACGAGGACAAGGGCCGCATGGCCGAGGCCCTGGCCTGCCTGACCGCCAGCCTGCGCGTGCAGCCGCTGCAACCCGACGTCATCCACCACTGGGTGTTCCTGCGCGCCAAGCAGTGCCTGTGGCCGGTGTACGACCCGCTGCCCGGGCTGGACGAGGCGACGATGCGCGACTACACGTCGGCGCTGGCGATGATCAGCCTGTCGGAAGACCCGGCCGCGCAGCTGGCGGCGGCGCGCCAGTACGTGAAGAACAAGGTGCGCACCGACGTGCCGCGGCTGGCCCCCGACCAGCCCTACGGCCACGACCGGCTGCGCATCGCCTACTGCTCGGGCGACTTCTGCATGCACCCGGTGGCCATGCTGACGGTGGAGCTGTTCGAGCTGCACGACCGCAGCCGGTTCGAGCTGTACGCCTTCGACTGGAGCCGCGAGGACGGCTCCACGCTGCGCCAGCGGGTCATCGGTGCCATGGACCACTTCGAGCGCATCCACGCGCTCAGCGACGAGCAGGCGGCGCAGCTGATCCGCAGCCACGAGATCGACATCCTGGTCGACCTGCAGGGCCAGACGCTGGGCGCGCGCGCAGGCATGCTGGCGTACCGGCCGGCGCCAGTGCAGATCACCTACCTGGGCCTGCCGGCCACCACCGGGCTGCCCTTCATCGACCACGTGGTGGCCGACCGTTTCCTGATCCCCGAGACCGCGCGCGAGTTCTATTCCGAGCAGCCGCTGTACATGCCCGACGTGTACCAGGTGTGCGACCGCCAGCGCGTGGCCAGCCCGCCGCCCGCGCGTGCGGCCTGCGGGCTGCCCGACGGTGCCTTCGTGTTCTGCTCGTTCAACAACAACTACAAGATCACGCCCGAGATGTGGGGCGCGTGGATGCGCATCCTGCAGCGGGTGCCCGGCAGCGTGCTGTGGCTGCTGGCCGACAACGTGTGGGCCCAGGAGAACCTCCGGCGCGAGGCGCTGGCCGCCGGCGTGGCCGACCACCGCCTGGTGTTTGCGCCGCGGGCGCTGCCCCCCGACTACCTGGCACGCTACGCGGTGGCCGACCTGTTCCTCGACGCCTACCCCTTCAACGGCGGCACCACCGCCAACGACGCGCTGTGGATGGGCCTGCCCGTGCTCACGCGCACCGGGCGCACCTTCGCGTCGCGCATGGCCGGCGCGCTGCTCACCGCCGCCGGGCTGCCCGAGCTGATCACGCCCGACCTGGCCAGCTACGAAGAAAAGGCGGTGGCGCTGGGCCTGGCGCCGGCCGACTGCACACGGCTGCGCCAGCACCTGCAGCGCCAGCGCGAAGGCGGCGTGCTGTTCGACACGCCGCGCTTCACGCGCAACCTGGAAGCGCAGTTCCTGCGCCTGGCCGGCCGCGCGGACTGAACGCCGGGCCATGCCGCCCCGGGTGACGACCCGGGTTGCCAAGGCGCGAAATGTCCTGTTTCGCCCTCTTTCTCGGTCCTTCGGGTGTGCAGCCCTGCACGCAGCATTGGCGGTCACGGCATCGGCGATTCAAGTTTTCCGTCTGCACGTCGAAAGCGCAGTCGGAGACGGCTGTCACAGCGCACGCCGCCCCAATTCATCGGAGAAGGACCTTCCATGACCGCCATCACCAGCTTCAAGTCGTACACGGTCGACCAGATCGCGACGCTCAGCACCGAGCAGATCAAGTCGGCCAACTCGGCTGCCGTGAAGTCGCTGACGGCCGACCAGATCAAGGCCTTCTCGCCCGAGCAGATCGCCGCCTTCGGCATGACCGACTCGGGTTACGACGCCAGCGTGATCACCGCCTTCAGCGGTGCCCAGCTGGCGGCGTTCACGCCCTACCAGGCCCAGTTCGGCCTGGCCACCGGGCAGATCAACGCCTTCTCGTCCAGCCAGGTGCTGTCGCTGTCCACCGGGCAGATCCAGGTCATGGGTGCCGACCAGATCGATGCCATCAAGACCGAGAACGTGAAGGCCCTGTCGGCCACGCAGCTGAAGGTGATGACCGCCGACCAGCTGAGCGCGCTGGAAGACAACGCCGGCGAACAGCTGTCGGCGACGCAGATCCTGGCGCTGACCGGCGACCAGCTCAACGTCATCACCGAGTTCAGCGACGCGCAGATCAAGCAGCTGTCGGTGAAGCAGGTGCAGTCGCTGACCGAAGACCAGCTGCGCAGCCTGGACCCCACGCAGGTGGCGGCGCTGACCAGCGCCCAGGTGCAGTCGCTGACCACAGCCCAGATGGGCGCCATCGACATCCTGGGCGGCCAGATCGCCAGCCTGTCGACCAAGCAGCTGGCGGCCCTGACCACGGCGCAGGTGCAGGGCATCGGCACCGACCAGATCACCGCGCTCACGGGCACGCAGATGAAGGCGCTGTCCACGCTGCAGGTGTCGGCGCTGAAGGACACGCAGGTCAAGCTGCTGTCGGCCAGCCAGGTGCGCTCGATGACCAACGCGCAGGTGGCGGCGTTCACGTCCGACCAGATCGGCGCGCTGTCGGCCACCAACATCGGCGCGCTCAACACCAGCCAGATCCAGGCGCTGACCAACGACCAGATCGAGAGCCTGTCCGACGAACAGGTGGGTGCGCTGCTGAAGGGCCAGATCAGCGCCTTCACCACCACGCAGGTGGGTGCGCTCAGCACCGACCAGATCGCCGCGCTGTCCACCGACGCCATCACCGCGCTGACCACCACGCAGGTGGGCAGCCTGTCGTCCGACCAGCTGCAGAGCCTGTCGGCGGCCCAGCTGGGCGCCATGACCACGGCCCAGGTGCGCGCCCTCAGCAGCGACGCCGATGGCGTGGCCGCGCTCACCGGCGACCGCATCGCGTCGCTGTCCACCGCCGCCATCCGCGCCCTCACCTCCACGCAGGTGCAGGCCCTGTCGTCCGACCAGCTGCACAGCCTGACGGCCGCGCAGGCCGGCGCCCTGAGCTCGTCGCAGGTGATGGCGCTTTCGGCCGACGCCAACGGCATCGGCGCGCTCACCAACGACCAGGTGGCCGCGCTGTCCACTTCGGCCGTGGCGGCACTGAAGACCGACCAGATCCAGGCGCTGTCCACCGACCAGGTGCAGGCGCTGACCGACGGCCAGGTGGCCAAGCTCAGCTCGGCCGCCATGCGCCAGCTGTCGGGGTCGCAGCTGCAGGTGCTGGCCTACAGCAACGTGCAGGCGCTGCTGCCCACGCTGCAGGGCAACCAGATCGCCGCCCTCAACACCGACCAGGTGCAGTCGTTCACCACCGCGCAGATCGCGGCCATGACCACGCGCCAGATCGCGGCCATGACCAGCGACCAGATCGGTGCGCTGACCGAAGACCAGCTGGGTGCGTTCACCACCGCCCAGATCCGCGCGCTGAGCACCGACGCCACCACCGGCCAGCTGCAGGCGCTGAGCGGCGACCAGGTGGCCGCCTTCAGCACCCAGGCCATCGCGGCGCTGAAGACCGACCAGGTGCGTGCGCTGTCCACCGCGCAGGTGCGTGCATTGACCGACGACCAGGCCGGGGGCCTGGGCGCTGCCGCCGTGGCGGCGCTGACGGCCAGCCAGCTGAAGGCGCTGGAAGCCGCCGACGTGCAGGCGCTGCAGACCAAGATCCAGTCCAGCCAGATCGCGTCGCTGGGCGTCGACCAGATCGAGGCGCTCGACGCCACCCAGGTGGCCGCACTGACCACCAGCCAGATCAATTCGCTCAGCACCGACCAGGTGGCCGCGCTGTCGGCCACGCAGGCCGGCGCGCTGACGGCCGCGCAGGTGCGCGCCATGTCCAACGGCCAGCTGCAGGCGCTGAGCAACGACGCCATCGCCGCGCTGACCGATGGCTCCACCGGCGCCGTGGCCGCGCTCACCACCGGCCAGCTGGCGTCGCTGAGCACCGACCAGATCCAGGCCATGACCGACGACCAGGTCACCAGCCTGACCAGCACGCAGGCGCGCGCGCTCACGGCCAGCCAGCTGCAGGCGCTGGAGAAGCCCGACCTCGAGTCACTGCGTGCCAAGCTGCAGGCCAGCCAGGTGGCGCAGCTGACGGCCGACCAGGTGGCCTCGCTGGGCACCGCCGACGTGGCGGCGCTGTCCACCGCCCAGGTGGCGGCACTGACCACCGACCAGGCCGCCGCGCTGACGTCGGACCAGGCGGGTGCGCTGACGGCCGCGCAGGTGCGTGCCATGTCGGCCGGCCAGCTGCAGGCCATGAGCAATGACGCCATCGCCGCGCTGACCACCGGTTCCACCGGCGCCGTGGCCGCGCTCAGCACCGGCCAGCTGGCATCGCTGGGCACCGAGCAGATCCGCAGCCTGACCAATGGCCAGGTGGGCAGCCTGACCAGCACGCAGGTGCGTGCGCTGACCACCGACCAGGTGAAGGCGCTGGAAGACACCGACATCACCGCGCTGCGCGCCAACCTGCAGACCAACCAGATCCAGGCGCTGACGGCGGCGCAGGTCATCGGCATGGGCAACGGCGTGAACGCGCTGTCGACCACCCAGCTGCGTGCCCTGAGCACCAGCCAGCTGGCCGTCATGGCCTACAGCCAGGTGTCGGCCTTCACGTCGACGCAGACCCGCGCGCTGTCCACCGACCAGCTGTCGCACCTGAGTGGTGGCCAGCTGGCCAGCATGGACGTGGCCGACCTGCAGGCCATGAGCACCGACCAGCTCAATTCGCTGACCGCGTCGCAGCTGCAGTTCCTGGGTTCCGACCAGGTGCAGGGCCTGGGCAGCTCGCAGGTGCGCGCCCTGACGGCCGGCCA
>Ga0268298_10007056_pt1 | contig 10042 bp, 7 predicted proteins | sample WWTPWeurt_MetaG_FD_194462 | JGI IMG/M metagenome (GOLD analysis project Ga0268298, IMG submission 194462) | Activated sludge microbial communities from WWTP in Nijmegen, Gelderland, Netherland - WWTP Weurt | ecosystem: Engineered > WWTP > Aerobic digester > Activated sludge | place: Netherlands... | reverse complement strand
GCCGGTTATCTCAGCCAGGCGTACCAGCCCTTGTTTAACTTGATAACGCGGTCCGCGCGGACCGTCCACCATCATCGCCAGGCGACTGTTGGCTTTGGCAGCTGTTTTCATCTCAAGAGCGCCGCGCACACCCCCATGGGCCGGCGAGCCTCGTGCCGTCGAAAAGCCGATCTCTTTCAGAGCCCTGGCTATGATTTCGCCGTCTCTGCTATTGCTTATCAGGATGGTCAATTTATGGTTCGGACGAAGACTGGGTAAGCCGACCATCCGTCCGTGATAGATGGCAAAAATTGCCGGTTTTGACTGATCTTCTCTGTCGCCTTTCGAACTCGCCTCTTGCCATAGATTGTCAAGGTAAGGTCTTGTTTCGTCAGGATAGAAGAAAGTGTTTGGATAAGTAGAAGTTGAGAAAAGAGTGCCCGTTTTGCAGACACCTACCAGGACGGATCTCCTGAATCCATCCAGCGCTGGGTATTTGAGGAAGATGTCCCGAAGCCGAATCTTCAAAGTGCTGATTATATCCTGCTTAAGAAGAAGGCCTTAACGATACAAAAAAGGTCATAAAGTGCTCAAAAGCATGACTGGCGCATGCACTGTGATATTATCTACTACTGCCAAGAAATAGATCATAGGAAAAACACAAGAATAAGGGCGAACAGTCAATGGCACTTGTAGCAGAACAAAAAGTTGAAATCGTAGAATCTCACCGCCGCTCTGGCAAAGACACCGGCTCACCGGAAGTGCAGGTCGCGCTTCTGACGGAGCGTATCAATCAATTGACCGAGCACTTAAGAACTCACCCGAAAGATTTTCACAGCCGCCGCGGACTTCTCATGATGGTCGGCAAAAGAAGAAGGCTTCTCCAGTATTTGAGTCGTGCAGCGCATGATCGCTACAGAAGCCTGATCGAAAAGCTGGGATTGAGACGCTAAGTTCTAAGGAGGCGAGCTTCAGGGCTCGCCCTTTTTTTCGCTCTGGATCAAAACTACTGAAATCTGGCAAAGATTCATTTAGAGGATCCGCAGACATTAGGCATTATCGATCCCAGCAGATTCGGCACACCCTGTGCTGTGTTTGTTCAGCCAAAAGCGAAAAGAGCAATTAGAAATCTCCACCAAGTAATCGATCTGGCTTGAACCAAGCCGGTCGAGTTTTGGCATTTAGAGATTTATTTAGAAGTAAAGACAGAAAGAAGTAGAAGGAAAAGAAAAAATGGATGTTCAGACACTTTCACCGGATGCAGTTAAGTCATTTGAAATTGATATCGACGGCAAACAAGTAACTGTAAAAACCGGTCGAATGGCGAAGCAAGCCTCCGGCTCAGTTGAAATTTATTGTGGCGACACGATGTTGCTCGTCACCGCTACAGAAAGCAAAAACGTGCGAGAAGGAATCGATTACTTCCCGCTCCTCGTCGATTACGAGGAAAAGCTTTACGCAGTAGGTCGTATTCCAGGCAGCTTTGGAAGACGTGAAGGTAAGGCGCCTGACAAGGCCATCTTGATCAGCCGTTTGATCGACAGACCGATCCGTCCACTTTTCCAGGAAGGCTATCGCAATGATGTGCAGATAGTGGCTACTGTTATGTCCGCCGACCAGGACAACCCGACCGATACATATGCAATGTTGGGAGCCTCGGTTGCGCTCGGTCTTGCCGGCTTGCCCTTCAATGGTCCGATTGGGGCGGTGCGCGTCGGTAGAGTGGCAGGCAAACTGGTCGCCAATCCTACATATGCTCAGCTTGACGAGTCCGACCTCGACCTGGTCGTTGCCGGAACCGAAAATTCGATCATGATGGTCGAGGCTGGAGCAAAATTCGTCACCGAAAAAGATGTGCTCAACGCTATCGATTTCGCTCACCAGCACATCAAGCGTCAGGTCGAAGCCCAGAACAAATTCCTGCGCCAGCTGGGCATCGAGAAAAAGGCCTTTGAAGCTCCGGCTGAAATCACCGCGCTCAAAGATTTGATTCGCGAAAAAACAACCGAGAAATTGAAAGAATCGATGCAAGGCGTCACTGACAAGTCTGTCAGAGGTGCTCTTATCGACGCTGCCAAACAGTCTGTTGTAGATGCCATCGCCGAATTGCCCGAAGAGCATGAGTTGAAAACAGTCTCTTCAGGAAAGATCGCTGAGTATTTGGAACTGTACGAAGCAGAACTTATGCGTTCGCAAGTTCTGGACACAGGCAAAAGAGCCGACGGCAGACGCTGTGACGAAATTCGTCCCATCACCGTGGAAGCAGGCATTCTGCCGCGCACCCATGGAACCGGTCTGTTCACTCGCGGAACCACGCAAGTGCTTTCGATTGCCACCCTGGGCATCGCCGGTGATGCGCAAAGATTGGATTCAATCGATCCGCAGACTGAAAAAAGATATATGCACCACTACAATTTCCCCGGCTTCTCGGTCGGAGAAGTTAAGCCTATGCGTGGTCCTGGAAGAAGAGAAATCGGACACGGTGCTCTGGCAGAACGCGCTATCATGCCGGCTCTTCCGGATCTTGCCGAGTTTCCTTACACTTTGCGTGTAGTCTCTGAAGTCATCGAATCTAACGGTTCGACCAGTATGGCTTCTACCTGCGGTTCGTCTCTGTCACTCATGGATGCCGGCGTTCCGCTCAAAGAGACGATTGGCGGGATTGCCATGGGTCTGATTCTGGAAGGCGATCGCTTCGCAATTCTTTCGGACATTCAGGGTCTGGAAGATTTCTTGGGCGACATGGACTTCAAAGTTGCAGGCAGCAAAGAAGGCATCACCGCTCTGCAGATGGACATCAAAATTGAAGGTATCTCGCTGGATATCATGCGAGTAGCTCTCGATCAAGCCAAGCGCGGACGCAATCACATCATCTCCAAAATGGAAGAGGTTTTGCCGAAAGCTCGCCCGGAATTGTCCAAGTGGGCACCACGCATCATCACTATTCACATCCATCCTGAAGATATCGGAACTGTGATTGGACCCGGCGGCAAGATGATCCGTAAGATTATCGAGGAGACCGGTGCCACTATCGATATCGAGGACGACGGCACAGTCCTCATCGGCAGCGTTGAGGCTGCCGGCGGAGAAGCCGCCCGTGACAAGATCCTCAACCTTGTTAAGCGCATCGAAGTAGGCCAAATCTACTGCGGTCGCGTCACTCGCATTATTCCGATGGGCTGCTTTGTCGAGCTTCTGCCCGGCAAGGAAGGCATGGTGCATATATCCCAACTTGAGAACCGCAGGGTAGAGAAAGTTGAGGACGTGGTATCAATCGGGCAGCGCGTAATCGTCAAAGTAAGAGAGATCGACGATCGCAATCGCGTCAACCTGACGATGAAGGGTGTCAGCGAAGAAGAGCGCGCCGAGTGCGAAGCCAAAAATCCGACAATCTAAAGGCTCAAGAAAGAACCCGAAAATCAGCAAAAGTATGGGGCCCGACGTTTCTCACAGCTTACTGAAAGAGCCTATCACTGGAGCTTGCCGGTCTTTTCTGCCGCGCGCGAACGACTTGATTCGCTTCAGTGTGGTTCTTTTGCTGATCGGATCTTTCTTTTCTGATTGGGTGCTCGAGGCAGGTGCTCGCTCATACAGGCGAGTATCTGCCAGACGCGCTCAGCGCTCGGCAAAGACCTCTAGAAATGTCCATTCCGGCAGGCGCGTTTCCTCTGGACGTGCCCGAAGGGCGCCTGCTAAATCACTAAGAGCACCAGCTCAACATGGACCTACTGCCGCTCAAATACGCAAGCAGGAAACCTCCGGCGCAAACGATCTTGAAAAGCGCACAGATCTGGAGCGCTCCTACAGAGCATATGATCATGGTTTGACTGAATGGTTGGCCGGCAATTACGCGCAGGCCGCCAAGTATCTCAATGAATCCTATGAGATCTATAGCGATTTTCATGGTGCCCATGATGTTCTCGATTCGATCTATTTGTACGATTTAGGCCAGGTTGCCGAAGCGGCCGGTGACCTTTCGCTGGCAAAGAACAGCTACCAGCGCTCATTACGCAGGCGCCCTGATTTCAGCGACTGTTGTATTCGCTTGACGGCTCTTCTGACAAAGAATGGTGAGACGGCACTGGCTCTGGTTTATGCACGCCGGCTTGCTGAAAAAAATCCACAAGATCCAAGGGCTCAATTGTTGCTTGCAAATATGCTTGAAAAGGCTGGATTCATTGAAGAAGGAAAAGCAGCAAAAGAAAACTTCCGCTTGCTGATGAGAGGTGGTGTCATAACTTCACCGCCGAAAAATGAAGTCACGACTGACACAACCTTAAATAAGGACAGCGATGATTCCCCTGAGCAGAAAGCAGACAAAGTAGAAAAAGAAGATACAGACTCGGACAATAAGCCTGAGAAAAATGCGAATTCATCCGGCAAAGAAAATTCGGATGCTGCAGGAGCTCTTAGAAAGCCGAATTCAGAATCAGAAGACAAATAGTTCTCAAAAATAAGCGGGGACAATTTTCTTCTTAGTGCCACCAGCAGATATCTGACATCCTCATGAAAAGCCGGTCTTCATAAGAAAAATGAGGGCGCTTTCGCGCCCTCATCAAAGTCTTTCAATTAAGATCTTTGGGATCTTATCTATCTACTTTTTCTTTGAACTCTTTACCAGGAGCAAAGGCCGGTACTTTCTTCGCCGGTACTTTGATCTTTTCGCCCGGTTTTTGCGGGTTGTTTGTTTCGCGAGCGTTGCGGCTTCTGCGTTCAAATGTGCCGAAACCAACGAGGGTTACGCGATTTCCGCGAGCAACTTCTTCGGTTACAACATCGGTAAAGGCCGCCAAAAATTCTTCTACAGCTTTCTTTGTAGTTGTTGTGCGGGCGGCGATTTCTGCAGCGAGTTCTGCTTTGTTCACTGAGTCTCCTCCTGTGCCTATCCTGGGTCTACGAGCTAGTAATCAACTCTACGTAGAGGGCAAGAATACAGCACCTATCACGCTTAGACAAGATAGGCGCGCATAAAATGTCGCACTTGATAAACGTTTTTGCGCAATTGTTCTTTTTCTTTGGATGTCGAGATGCACTTTCTAACCTACTTTTCGACATTCGATCGCATGCTTGTAAGGAAAGTTTTTGCGCTATATAAGTACTTCTGTTTTTCAATTCCAGTTCACGCGGTAACCCGGAACGCTATGTCAGTCAAGCGTTTTCGGGTTTTGATCCTGATGCGGTTGAACTTGTTTTTTGTCTTTGAAAGATAAAATCCGATCGGTCAGGCGAAAAAAGCGCACCAATTTCGATCTTTTTGTGGCAGACCTTTTTTTGGCTGAAAAAAAGACCGGAAAATGTTTCACCGCGCCGGCAGATTCTGCAACATTAAGCTGCAAACCGGTAAGCTGCTTCATTAGACGGCGGCTTTTTGCCTCAATTTCCGGCAAAAAGATAGCCCCAGCTGTGTGAAATGCTAGCTAAAATGGGAACAACTATAATACTGATCATATAGCTGTTCATACTAGGAAATCCAATTTGGGACGAAGATCCGCAAGCTCAACTGCAGTCGATTCGCGAACGGCAGCCTTTGCCGCAGCAAACGCGGCTGAAGATAAGAAGGGAAAGGGCACGGTTGTTCTTGATGTTCGGGAAGTGACCGTTCTGGCGGACTACTTTGTCATCACGGGAGGGGACTCACCAAGTCAGGTCAAGGCTATTGTTGAGGCGGTGGATGCAAAGCTGGAACCCCTGGGTTGTAAAGCCCTGGGGATAGAAGGCAAATCTGAGTCCAGATGGGTGCTTCTTGACTATGGCGATGTTATTGTCCACGTGTTGCACGAAAAGGAAAGAGGGTATTACAAGCTAGAGCAGTTCTGGAATCAAGCTCTTGTAGTTGACCGCTCGGAGTGGGAAAAACAAGAGTAAGAGACCTGAATACGGAAGTCCGGCAGAAAAGTGGTTTAGGCTGTTTTAGTATCTTGGGGGTTACGGTTACCTATGAGTTTCAGGACCAGATTACAAGGGTTTGTAGAAAACCGGCAAAAAATACAAATCTGGTACGGAATGGGCTGCCATAACACGGTGACCGGAAGAGTCCTTTCGGTTGACCATGACCATATCGATGTCGAGTCATACTCGCACGAAAGCGACGGGCAGATTCATATTCGCCGTATCCTTGTGCCGCTTCATCTGATTCTTCACATCGACATCACCTCGGCGGAGATGGCGGAGGAAGAGGATAACTTCTCGCTGCCTGTCGAGAAAGAGTCGAAGCAGGCAGCAGCAGCAGCCCCTCAGATGTCCGTAATCGACTTACCTGATGCACCTAGAGGCTATGGCGTCAAAGTGCTGTCGCAACTCAATGCTTCCTATTCCAATCGCTTCTCGCGAATGGCTTCCGGTCCCGGCGGCGTCTATTTTGCATGTGACGGCAGTGTCTGGTTCGTGGACAGCTCCGGTCAGCTTACCGAATATGCTCGCATCCGAGGCAATAGCACCATTTCCGGATTGCGTTTCGACCGCAAAGGCGTCCTCTATGTCGCCACCATTCAGGGCACGGTCTACCGCATCGACCCGAACAAGTCGGGACGTATACTTGCTCAATTGGACGGCAGCCTGACAGGAGGCGGTACCTTCCTTTCGGACCTGGCTATCGGAACCCGAGACGAAATCTATGTTTCTAATTTCCCCTCTAATACCGGCGGCATTTTCAAAATAGATCGCACCGGTGAGTATGAAGTTCTCGTTGGCGGTCCCGGACATGGTACGCAAGGTCTTCTTCTCGACTCAGACGGATTCCTCTGGTGTCTGGAGCACGCTACCGGGTCAGTGGTGAAGCGCTCTCTGGATGGACGTGAAGTAGCCAGAATTCAGGTCGCAGAGCCGGAGAGTTTCAATTTTGCTGATGGCTATGACGGCAATCTTTCCATGGACAGCCTGGGCCGAATTTACGTGACGGCCGGACGCGCCGGTTCTGTCTTCCGCGTCAATCGAGAAGGTCGAAGCGAGACTTTCCTGGTCGGCCTGGTCAACCCGACAGGTGTAGCATTTGGAGGCGATGGAGCCCTCTTCGTTCTGGAAGCCGGTCGCTCTCGTGTTTTGAGAGTAGCTGCCCTGGAAAAGGGTGATCGAGCCACATCCGCAACAGCTCTCAGCTAGACAGATTCAGCTTACCTTCCGCTGGAAACAAGACCTTTATTTGACTGCCCTTGGGCTGCTGCTTTGGTCTGAACTTTCTCTTCTTTGTAGAGGCGGTCGATAATCGCTTTGTAATTCTGGGCAACTACATTGCGTTTGATCTTCAACGTTGCTGTCAGCTCGCCGGCTTCGACAGAAAGGTCATTAGCCAGTACATGGAAGTTGCTGACTTTCTCGTAATCGGCAAGCGATTTGGAGCGCTCTGCAATTTCCTTCTTAAGCATGTTGACGACTTCGGTCATCTCGACGAGTTCAGCATAGCTGTTGAAATTCCAACCTTCATCGGAGGCGTGCTGTGTGAGTGCCTGTTCGTCCATAACAATCAGCGCCACCAGTTGTTTGCGTTTGTCGCCGAAAATAACTGCCTGATTTACGAATGGAACGGTCTTTAGAATCGCTTCGATCTTTTGCGGGGCGATATTCTTGCCTGAAGAATTGACAATAATGTCTTTCTTTCGATCTGTAATCTTCAGATAACCGTCACCGTCGATGATACCAATGTCTCCGGTACGGAACCAGCCGTCGACGAATGCTTCCTTGGTCGCTTCTTCCAGACCGTAATATCCCTTGAAGATCGAAGGTCCGCGCAAAAGAATCTCGCCGTCGTCGGCCGTGATCATTTCTACGCAAGGCAGAGCCGGTCCGACAGTACCGATTTTCTTTCTGTTCATCAAATTGACGCAGGCCGGTGCAGCTGTCTCGGTCAATCCATAGCCTTCGATCGTAGTGATGCCGATCGAGTTGAAAAACTCGATGGTATGACCTGTTGCCGGAGCCCCGCCGGAAACTACTAGACGCAATGAAGGGCAGATTCTTTCTCTCAATTTGCGAAATACTGTTTTTTCAGCCAGCCAGTGTTTGGCTCTCAAGGCTGTGCGCACCGGTATGCCTCTGGTTTCGGCATCGACCATTTCGTTGCCGACCTTTAGCGCCCAGTCGATGAGCCGTCTGGCGTTACCCGAGGCCCCGTCGATGCCGCTTCTGACCTTGGCATAAATTTTGTCCAGTACGCGCGGGACGGTCAAAATCATTGTCGGCTTGACCTCGGCCATGTTCTTGGCCATGGTCTCAATGCCCTCTGCATATGCGCAGACGCCGCCGGAATATATCCAATAATACTCACCGCAGACACGTTCGAAAACGTGCGACATAGGCAGGTAAGAAAGATAGACGTCGTTTTCGTCAATTGGAATAACGCTCTTCAATTCGTCAAGCACGCTGACAATATTGCCGTGAGTGAGAGGGACACCTTTGGGTGTGCCTGTTGTTCCGGATGTATAGATGATCGTCGCCATCTCTTCGAAGCGAATCTCATTCATGCGCTGGTTAACGATTTCAGAATTCTCTTCCAGTTGAGCGAGACCTTGCTGCCTCAACTCTTCAAGTCCGATGACGAAATCAGCACTGATTTCATTCTCGGCCAAAAACTCGCTCAGTGAGCGGCCTTTATTTAACTGAGAAACCAGAACGACTGTATTGAGCGCCTCTTGCTTGGACGCAAGGACTTTTTTCAGAAGGGCTTCGCCGTGAACAAAAACTACCTTGGCTCCGGAATTGCTCAAGATAAAGTCTATGTCGGATTGAGAGCTGGTCGGATAGATAGGTACAGTGACTGCGCCACTGGATATGGTGGCAAGGTCGGCAGCTGCCCAGAGATGAGAGGTTTGGGAGAGAATGGCCACACGGTCACCAGCTTCTACCCCTCTGGCAATCAAACCGGCAGCCATTTCTTTGACCAGCAGGGCAAGCCCCGACCAAGTCATAGACTTATAAGGCGACTTATTTTCCTTGTAGCGCACGGCTTCCCGGTCGGACAGCAATGTGGCTCTTTCAAAAAACGTCGTTGCTAGGCTCTTCTTCACGGCCAGACCTCTCAATTTCGCGCCCCCTGGCGCTTTTTGTCGAATAAGTGAGACGCCTATATTTTACTGCGGGTTCCCAATAGGCGGACCGTTTGTGAGAAATCTATACTGATCTTTGGGGTGATTGTGAAGAGGTCTTAATCTTCTTCAGTCAAACCCCGCCCGGCTTTGACCGCCTGGTGAAATATGAAAATGCCACCGTATTCAGTGCGCTCTACGTAAGAATCAGCTTTTCTGGCGCTGTTTCTGCGGTCCAGTTGTTTACCCGTTCAACCAAATCGTCGATTACCGGGTCGAACATCAAGTCATGCCAGGCTTCTTTGAATACGTGCTTTTGCTTGGAAGGTGCATTAATGCGCTCGAAAACAGCATCGTTAATCTTGTTATTGACGATCTTTTCGTTGCCTGCTGTCAACATCAGCACGGGGCAGGGCGCCGATTTTACGCGATTTTGCACATCTTGAGAAAGCATCAGTAATTCAAACAGCATTTTGGCCGGAAGTTTGAACCTTCTTTCTGCATCTGCATCGATCCACTTACGTACACCAACGTCACGCGTAACCTGATCGGGCGCATATGGCAGTGCCAGCTCCGTCTCCGGAGCCACCATCGCTGTCCAGACGGACTGCAGTCTGAATAGAAGATCGAATGTTTGCGGGTGCCCGTCAAAACCGGGTGAGAAGAGCACTAAGCCATTCGGTTTGATTCGCGCTGCCACTTTCAGAGCCACGAGCGCGCCCATACTATTGCCCATCAGATATATAGGCTTGTCACCGACTTTTTCACGCACATAGTTGTATGCCGTTACCGTGTCGTCAAGCCACTGATGGAAAGAGGTAAATGTCTCTTTGCGACGCTTGCCGAAGCCTACATGATCAGGCGCCACAGCAAACAAGCGGCGCACTTTCAGCCGGCGGCCCAGCGCTTCGAACCAGCCACTGTGAGCGCCCAGTCCGTGAATGAGCAGAGCCGCAGCGCGGCATTCGGAAGCAGTACCCCATGTTCTGCCTGTAATGGGCGGCAAAGAGCCGGCACCTTCGCCTCTGGCGATTTCAATGGGGGAT
>Ga0268298_10007054_pt1 | contig 10044 bp, 7 predicted proteins | sample WWTPWeurt_MetaG_FD_194462 | JGI IMG/M metagenome (GOLD analysis project Ga0268298, IMG submission 194462) | Activated sludge microbial communities from WWTP in Nijmegen, Gelderland, Netherland - WWTP Weurt | ecosystem: Engineered > WWTP > Aerobic digester > Activated sludge | place: Netherlands... | reverse complement strand
GGGATCTCATACGACAACAAGAATTACAGTTCATATAGTTTGGGTGACGAAGTATCGTTATCACGTATTAAAAGGAGATATTCAGAAAAGGTGCAGAGAAATAATAGTACAGATCTGCGATTCGGATGATGTTAAAATACTAAAAGGTGTGGTAAGCAAGGATCATGTTCATATGCACTTGGAGTATCCACCAAAAATAAGTGTTAGTGAAATTGTAAAAAGGTTGAAAGGTCATACATCAAGGAAATTGCAGATGGAGTTTCCATGGATAGAGAAGAGATATTGGGGACGCCATTTTTGGGCAGCCGGTTATGGAGCTTGGAGTTCAGGAAACATAACAGAGGATATGATTCAGAAGTATTTGGATCATCATAACGATACTTCGAATGATATGGATGGCGCAATTATTCTGGAAGAGTAGGCAAGGAATAATTTCATTCTTCAGTCAAACAAACCTCTGCACTGAAAGTGCAGAGTGGTTTAGTTACCAGGCATTGTCCCCGATTAACGGGACAAATCTGAAACTGTCCAATTCAATCTGATCAAAGCTGCCATCTGCTTTTTTAATTACACTCACCATGCGTTGATTTTTTTCATCACCTACCGGAATAATCATTACACCGCCCGATGTTAATTGGGCTACTAATGATGGAGGAACAAAAGGAGCCCCGGCAGTTACAATAATTTTATCAAAGGGAGCAAAATCCGGTAATCCTTTAGAACCATCTCCCAAGAAGAAATGTGCCCGGTAACCAATTTCATTCAAAAACGATTTGGTTTTGTGATACAAATTAGCTTGTCTTTCTATAGTAAAAACCTTTGCTCCCAATTCAAGCAATACACAGGTTTGATATCCTGAACCGGTTCCTATTTCTAATATTTTTTCTCCTTTTTGTACATGCAATACCTGACTTTGGTAAGCAACTGTAAACGGATGCGAAATGGTTTGCCCGTCACTAATAGGGAAAGCCTGATCTTTATAGGCAAATTCGTGAAATGTACGGTCAAAGAAAAAATGACGCGGAACTTTTCCTATAGCAGTAAGCACACCCGCATCGCTGATGCCCTTCTTTTTTAACTCACTGACCAACTGTTTTCTTTGTCCCTGGTGTTTGTAGCTGTCCTCAAAAGTCGCCATAACCCTCCGTTCGTTAATAACCTTCTCTTAAAGGGGCTGCAAATTAAGGTAATTTTGTTTCAAACCATATGCATGCATGATTAACGTTGGCATTGTAGGCACATCAGCTAAGGTAAATACTCTGGTGGATACGCTGAATGAGTTACCCGGAGTAAATCCGGTGGGATGCTACATCGGAGGCGATGTGAAACTAAGTGACCAGCACAAATCGCTACTTGTTACTTCACCCAATGAATTAATAAGATCTTCGGATGCAGTGGTTGTTTCAAGCCCGCACTATTCATTTGATATTGCACAAAGCGTTCTTCGATCAGCCAAACACCTGTTTTTAGATGTACCCTTTGAAGTAAATGTAGAGCAGGCAGGGAAGTTGAAAAATCTTGCGCACGAAGCAAATGTTCAGTTTCAAATCGGATTATCCGAGCGTTTAAATCCCGCATTTATTGCTGCACGTGCCTATATTCAAAAACCGATGTTTATAGAGGTGCACCGCCTTATGCCTTTTGATGCGTATAGTGCTGAAGGGTCCATTATTATGAATCATATGATTCATGATTTGGATATTGTACTGCATTTAGTTAATTCAAACGTTAAAAAATTGAGCGCCAGTGGTGTTTCTGTAGTTACTTCAGATCATGATATGGCCAATGTACGATTGGAGTTTGATAACGGATGTGTAGTTAACTTAACTGCGAGCCGAATCTCCCGTCAGCAAATGAGTAAAATTCGGGTTTTTGGATATAACTCTTACGTTGCCATTGACTTTGCTAAAAACAGTTACGAAGTGGTGCAGCATAACAGGCAAAACGGGAGACTCACTCCCATAGAACTTCAGCAATTGCTTTCGGGTAAGGTAAATGACCATGTGAGTGTATTTGAAAATTCGGTAGCAGAATCTAATAGGGTAAAAACAGAATTAGAGTTATTTTTGCAATCAATAAAAGGCAATACCCGGCCGGTTGTAAGCGTGAGCGATGCATATCAGGCCATGTATGTTGCCCAGCTGATTTTGGAAAAAATCAGTAAAAATGCACTTGATTAAAAATAATATCTATGACCCAAACGCCATTTAAACTGTGGCTTGCCCGATTAATAATCGGTACAATTATTCTTGCACCATTTGGTTGCAACATGATTAATCCTGACGAGTCGATTCCGTCTTACCTCTACATTCCTCAAATTACGTTAACCACTTCCGGCAATCAGGGTGCTGCTTCTAATCAAATACTGGACGGGTGGGTTTATATTAACGATGCCTTGCAGGGAGTTTACCAGTTGCCGGCAACCATTCCGGTTTTAACTACCGGCTACACGAAAGTAGAAATACGTGCCGGAGTAAGAAAAAACGGACAAAGTAACCAGAGAATTTACTACCCGTTTTATGCGGGGTATGTTAAATACGCTACCTTATTACCTAAGGTTGTTGATTCGCTTGGACCCATTACTATTTCCTATAAACCCAATACTAAATTTGAACTTATAGAAGCCTTTGATGAACCCAGTACTAAATTTGAATTATATAAACACGGAGTACTTGATACTTTTTACCGGGTAACGGGTAAACCATATGCCTGGGGAGGTAGCGGAGGTTCGGCTTTAATTGAAATTAAAAATGATACTACCATAGTTGAAGTAACAACGCTCAACGAATACCTGCTTCCCTCATCAGGAAATGAAGTTTATCTGGAAATGGATTACCGGTGCAATTATCAGTTCACTACCGGATTTTATGTAACTGAAGGCAATTCAGGAGATGTGCAGCAGGTGCCCATTCTGAGTTTATATCCAACCGATACCACCTGGCATAAGCTTTATCTGAGTTTGAAGGAAGATATTTCATCGCAGGAACCAAATTCAAAATTCAAAATTTTCTTTGGCTCAGCTAAAACTTCAGCAGGATACACTCCGCAAATTTATATTGACAACGTAAAACTCGTACGCTTTGAATAAGCGACTACAGGTATTTAAATACATGGCTCTCGATTATCTGGCAGCAGCGGTTGCCTGGTTTTCGTTTTTTGCCTACCGAAAACTAATAATTGAGACCGAAAAATTCGGAGATCAGATTCCGGTGCAGCCCGATACAAAACTGTACCTTGGTTTGCTGCTTATACCACTTTATTGGATTACTGTTTATTTTGCTACCGGCACTTATCACGATATTTACCGCAAGGCAAGGCTCAATGAAGTGCTGCAAACACTGCAAGTGGTATTTATAGGCGTGCTCGGTTTATTTTTCCTGTTGCTTTTGGATGACGAGGTTCAGTCGTACCGGGCATATTATCGTACTTTTTTAACTCTGTTTGCCCTGCATTTTACTTTAACCGTTACTGGGCGTTTTATCTTAACCACCATTACCGGGCGTAAAATTAGAAATAGGGAAATAGGATTTAATACCCTTATAGTTGGTTCAAACCAAAAGGCGCTCGAACTTTTTACCGAGTTGCAATCTGAGAAAAGATCTCAGGGATATTTTTTAAACGGGTTTGTAACCGTTAAGGGAACTGACGAACAGCATCTGTTGTCAGGACATTTACCGCAATTGGGAGATTACACACAATTACCTCAGTTTATCCATTCAAATAAGATTGAAGAAGTAATTATAGCCATAGAAAGTTCTGAACATAAAAAACTAAATGAGATTATAAATATTCTGGAAGATGAGAATGTAATCATAAAAATTATTCCGGATATGTATGATATTGTTTCGGGTTCAGTAAAAATGAACCATATTTTTGGAACAGCGCTCATTGAAATAAGGCATGAAATTATGTCTTCCTGGCAACAGGCTGTCAAAAGGGGATTTGATATTTTTGTTTCCTTTTTGGTTTTAGCAATTGGTTCTCCAATTTATTTACTTATTGCTTTAGGAGTAAAGTTATCATCTAAAGGGCCGGCTTTTTTTAAACAGGAGCGAATAGGATTGCATGGTAAACCGTTTTACATTCATAAGTTCCGTACTATGTACACGGATGCTGAAAAGGAAGGCCCTGCCTTATCGAGCAAAAATGATAAACGCATTACTCCGTTCGGGTTGTTTTTACGTAAATTCAGGTTTGACGAATTGCCCCAATTTTATAACGTACTCATAGGAGAGATGACCATGGTGGGTCCGAGGCCTGAGCGGCAGTTTTTTATTGACCAGATTGTAGCCCGAGCTCCGCATTACAAACACCTGCACAAAGTAAAACCCGGAATAACCTCGTGGGGGCAGGTAAAATATGGTTATGCAGAAAACGTTGATCAAATGATAGAGCGGCTCAAATTTGATATCATCTATATCGAAAATATGTCTCTGGCAGTTGATTTAAAAATTCTTATATATACGATTCTTATTATCGTTCAGGGCAGGGGAAAATAATAAGTTAACCCGTCTTTCGGTATATATCCAGGCAATAAAATTTATGAAATAATCTATAAGAAAGGCCTTTCTGCAGGAAAGTGTTTTTATTTAAAAACAACCTAATTTTACACTTAATATGAGCAAATTAAAAATTGGAATTCTTCGCGAAGAAAAGCAGCCCCCCGACTTACGCACGCCACTGAGCCCGCAGCAATGCCTCGAACTCATACGCAAATACCCTGATGTGATGATTAAAGTGCAATCGGCACCCTTTCGCTGTTTTAGCGATGAAATTTACAGGAAAGAAGGCATTGAGGTTGCCGAAGATATTTCGGACTGCGATATTTTGCTAGGTATAAAGGAGGTTCCCAAAGACAAACTTGTAGCAGGGAAAACGTATTTGTTTTTTTCTCACACCATAAAGAAACAACCCTACAACAGGGCTATGCTGCGCAAAATTATTGAGCACAAAATCCGGTTAATTGATTACGAATGCCTCACCTGGGAAAACGGAAGCCGTATTCTGGGATTCGGGCGTTTTGCGGGTATTGTAGGTATGCACAATGGATTTATAGCCTGGGGCAAAAAGTTTGGATTGTTCGATTTGAAAGCTGCTTATCACTGCAAAAATTATTTAGACCTCAAGTTACAATATAAAAATCTTTCGCTGCCTGCTATTAAAATTGCTCTTTGCGGAGATGGACGGGTGGCTCACGGGGTACTCGAGGTATTGGAATACTTCAAAATAAAAGAGGTTACTAAAAAAGAGTTTTTAAGTCAAACTTTTTCGGAACCTGTTTTTGTTCACCTGCGTTCCGAAGATTATTATATGCGCAAAGACGGAAAGGTGTGGGACAAATCTGATTTTTACCATAACCCCGAAGAATACCTGAGTGCCTTTCAGCCTTATTACAAGGTATGTGACCTGATGGTAAACGCCATTTTCTGGCATCCGGGTATTCCGGCTTTTTTCACTAAAGAAAATATGAAAGAGGGCGATTTTAATATTAAAGTGATAGCCGATATTACCTGCGATTTAAACGGCCCCATCCCCAGTACCTTTAAAGCGACTACCATTGAAAATCCAGTGTACGGTTACCACCCGATTTCAGAAAAAGAAACAGCTCCTTACTTAAAACATACCATTGATGTAATGGCCGTAAGCAATCTTCCATGCGAATTACCGGGGGATGCTTCCATAGAATTTGGTGAATCTATTTTAAGATACGTTATTCCTCATTTGCTAAATGAAGATCAAGATTCAATTGTGGAACGTGCCACCATTACTGCTAATGGTAAATTAACCGACCGTTACCTGTATCTGGCCGATTATGTTGAATAACCTGCTTGTTTGATTCACAAAAGAACGAACTTCGCGGCCAAAATCTGAAAGAGTATGGCATCGGGAAGACGTAATTTTAATAGTAACGGAAAAGCAGAAGATGAGGCGGCAAAAATAAAAATTACACGTGAATCATTACGTGAAATGCTATTTGTTTTTCAGTACCTGAAGCCTTATAAAATAAAATTTATTCTCGGACTTATTTTTATCGCTCTTTCGGCCTTTTCTACCATGCTCTTTCCTTTTTTGCTGGGTAAAATGATTGATGCAGCTTCCCCAGGCCATGCAGCAGTACTGCAAACGACTTCAGCTTTAAGCAGTCATTTTGATTTGAAGAATATGAGTTTTAGTATGAACATGCTGCTATTTCTCATTTTTGCTCAATTGACGGTTCAAATGATTTTTTCATTTATGCGCATTTACCTGCTTACCGAAGTAGGAGAGCGTTCACTGGCCGATTTGCGTTCTCATTTATTTTCACAGCTTCTCACTATGCCCATGTCATTTTACTCTGAAAGAAGGGTAGGGGAATTATCCAGCAGAATGTCTTCCGATTTGTCGCAAATACAGGATACGGTTTCATTTCAGCTGGCCGAGTTTTTACGTGGAATATTTACCATGTTCATTGGGCTCGTGGCCATCTTTTGGCTATCTGCCGAACTGGCTCTTATAATGCTTGCGGTTGTTCCCGTTATAGCGGTTCTGGCTGTAGTGTTTGGTATGCGCATTCGTAAAATGTCTCGTAAAGCACAGGACCAACTGGCCGATTCAGGCACAATTATCCAGGAGGCCTTTCAGGGAATTGCTACCGTAAAGGCATTTACCAATGAGGGTTTTGAACGCAACAGATACAATAAAAGTATTTACTCAGTAGTGTCATTAGCCATTGCCAATGCACGCTATCGCGGGGCATTTGTTTCATTTATGATATTTAGTGTGTTCGGGGCAATCGGTTTTGTTATGTGGTATGGAGTTAAAATTTTACCACCCGGTGAGTTAACCATGTTTGTTATTTTTTCAGTTTTTGTAGGAGGAACGATAGCCGGATTTGCCGATTTATTCAGTCAGTTGCAAAAAACTATTGGTGCCACACAACGGGTGCGTGAAATAATGAAAGAAACAGGAGAAACGGTAGACTTTGATTTGGCCCGAATTGAACCGGATTTTAAACTGAAAGGCGAGGTGTTATTTAAGAATGTTGCTTTTTCTTATCCTTCACGAAAAGAAGTGCAGGTACTGGCTGATATAAATATTCATGCGCTGCCCGGAGAACAGATTGCCATTGTGGGACCAAGCGGAGCGGGTAAAAGTACCCTTACTGCACTCATTCTTCAGTTCTATAAACCTGATTCGGGTTCAATTCTGTTTAATGGAATTGAATCAGCATCAATTCCCCTCTCGCAAATACGCGCTCAAATGGCATTAGTGCCTCAGGATGTAATGCTTTTCGGTGGAACAATTTATGAGAATATTATTTACGGAAAACCGGGAGCAACAAAGGAAGAAGTAGAAGAGGCAGCCCGAAAAGCCAATGCACACGAATTTATTTCTAAGTTTCCGGAAGGCTATAATACCATTGTAGGGGAGCGGGGAGTTAAATTGTCGGGCGGACAAAGGCAGCGTATTGCTATTGCCCGGGCTGTGTTGAAAAATCCTGCTATTCTTATATTGGACGAAGCTACATCATCCCTCGATTCGGAGTCGGAAAAATTGGTACAGGAAGCGTTGGAGAATCTCATGAAAAACCGTACTTCTTTTGTAATTGCCCATCGCTTATCAACGGTGCGAAATGCCAATAGGATTATGGTGATTGAACATGGGAAAGTAATAGAAACCGGTACCCATACTGAATTAATTCAACAGGCCGAGGGTATGTATAAACGATTGGTAGATTTACAATTTCAGGAATAGTTCGATCCTGAATCTAGTCTGCGCAAAATAATCTTAGTGAATAATGCAACCTCAAAGAAGTAATGCCTGTCTTTAGAAAGTTGTCAGATATAATATGAGAAATTGGCAATGATTAATATTCAAAATTTTGAAAATCAATAAATTGAGATTTTTTAGCGAATAATTTTAAAATCATTCCCATAATCTTAAAACTTCTGTTAAATTTGAACAAAACTTAAAATTCAATAATCCAATTAAAATGAAAAAAATCCTCTTATCAGCAGCTGTTGTGGCAACATTGATTGCCGGCTGTAAAAAAGACAGTGACAAGAAAACTGAAACACCGATTAACACGGTGCCTACTTCGTTCACTCAAAAAACCGTAATTGAAGAGTTTACCGGTGCATGGTGCGGATGGTGTGTTGACGGACACTACAGAATGGAAACAATGACCGATGCTAATCCAACTAAAGTATTTGGTGTATGTGTACATTATGGAGACGGAATGCAAATTAGTTCTTACGATGCGTTCTACAAGCCTACTTTCTCAATCAGTGGTTTCCCTACCGGAATGGTAAGTCGTACTTCTGATGTTGGCGGAAGTGGTGGAGTAGTAATGAGCCGTAATTTATGGGAAGCTAACGTAAACAATCAATTGACAAAAACAGCTAAATGCGGTTTGAAAATTGACGCTTCTTCTATCTCAGGTAATACATTGACCGTAAATGTTACTGCCGGATTCTGTGCTCCTGTTAGTGATGTGAACATGACAGTAATGTTAATAGAAGATAAGGTAACAGGAACAGGTTCTGGTTACGATCAGAAAAATTATTATGCTGGTAACTCTAGCTATAGCACGCATCCTTTCTATTCTAAATCAGGAACTATTGTTGGATATGAGCACACCAATGTGTTAAGAAAAATTGCTTCGGCTGATGCCGGAGATCCAATCGGTGCTGCTAATCAGGTTGCCGGTGGAAGCTTTACTAAATCTTACACAATTGATCTTTCTTCAGTTAATAAAGCAAATTGCCAGATTGTAGCAGTTATTAACGGACCAGGCCCTGGTGGAACAGGTTACACTGTTTACAACGCTCAACAGGTACCTGTTGGTGGTATTCAGGCTTGGGACTAATTTCCATTTGAAACGCATAAAAAAAGCCCTCTACACGGAGGGCTTTTTTTATGCACTATTGAAGCGTACTTAAATCTATTTATTGTTTAGTTGTTTTTCCAAAGAAAACATTTCATCCCTTAGTCTTGCGGCCTCCATAAAGTCTAAATCTTTTGCTGCTTTTATCATCCGTGTTTTAGTTTCTTCAACCGCTTTCTGAAGTTGCTCTTTAGTCATGTATTGAATAATAGGATCTGCTGCTGCCGATACTTCTTCCTGTTCCACGTATATTTTGTTTTCAAGCGTGTATTTTGAATTCGCCACACTCGTTTGCATCATTATTTCTTCTGTACTCTTGCGAATGGTTTTTGGGGTGATGCCATGCTGCTGGTTATAGATCATTTGTTTTTCTCTTCTGCGCATGGTTTCATCCATGGTTTGCCTCATACTTTTGGTAATGGTATCGGCATACATAATTACTTTTCCGTTTTCATTTCGTGCTGCCCGGCCAATGGTTTGGATAAGCGAACGGTTATTTCGTAAAAAACCTTCTTTATCGGCATCCATAATAGCTACCAAAGATACTTCGGGCAAATCAAGCCCCTCTCTTAAAAGATTCACGCCTATTAAAACATCAAATTTACCAAGACGCAGGTCTCTCAGAATTTCTACCCGGTCAATTGTTTTTACTTCCGAATGAATGTAACGGCATTTTATATTAAGTTTCGAGAGGTATTTGGTTAACTCTTCTGCCATTCGTTTTGTCAGGGTAGTCACCAAAATCCGGTCACCCATACCGATGCGTTCATCAATTTCGTCCAGCAAATCATCTACCTGATTAACGGCAGGCCTTACTTCAATAAGCGGATCAAGCAAACCTGTGGGGCGAATTAATTGCTCTACAATTACTCCTTCGCATTGTTGTATTTCAAAATCACCGGGTGTAGCACTCACATAAATTACCTGGTTCACTTTTGCTTCAAATTCAGCAAAAGTAAGAGGCCTATTGTCTAATGCAGCCGGTAAACGAAAGCCATATTCCACTAAGTTTTCTTTTCTCGAACGGTCGCCTCCATACATGGCCCTTACCTGCGGCAGCGTAACATGACTTTCATCAATTACCATTAAAAAATCCTCAGGGAAATAGTCAAGAAGGCAGAAAGGGCGTTCTCCTGCTTTTCTTTTATCCATATACCTGCTGTAATTTTCAATGCCGC
>Ga0268298_10007053_pt1 | contig 10044 bp, 9 predicted proteins | sample WWTPWeurt_MetaG_FD_194462 | JGI IMG/M metagenome (GOLD analysis project Ga0268298, IMG submission 194462) | Activated sludge microbial communities from WWTP in Nijmegen, Gelderland, Netherland - WWTP Weurt | ecosystem: Engineered > WWTP > Aerobic digester > Activated sludge | place: Netherlands... | reverse complement strand
GCCGCGAGCCAGCCGAGGCCCGTGCCGGCGACCAAGCACCAGAAACCGGCGACACCCGCCACCCCGGCGGGCAGTTGCGGGCTGAAAAAATGCAGCGCGGCGTGGGCCGGCCACAGCGCCACCGGGAAATGGACCAGCATCACATGCACTGGATGGCCGCGGATGTTCATGGCCGCGGCTTACCGCAACGCCACCACGGCCACGGTGCCGACCGCGGCGAGCGCCACGACCGCATGGATGGCCACGAGGAAGAGCGGACCCGGCTTCTTGCGGAGATCGTTGGCGAACAGCACGGCACCCCCGAGCGCAGCCACCACGAGGAGGATGATCGCAGTCGTGAGCAGGTTGTTGGGATTCTTGGCTGTGTAGAAGATCAGCATGATCAGGCCGGCGGCCCCGACGGCGCCGTGCGCAAGCACGACGGGCTTGGAGGTCGTCTGCTTCTTGAGCAGTGCGATGGCGACGGTGAGGCCGAGGACGGCCGAAAGGACGAAGAAGACGATACTGATGATGAGCATGACGAGGGAGGGTTGGATTTTGGTTTTGGCGAACACCCGTTTGATGCCTCGACCCGGCCGGAGTTACAGCTGGGCCCGCAGGCCCTTGGGTCTTGCCCGATGGGGGCGGGATGGGAAACGGTCCGCGCGCCCGCGTCCCGCACCGGGCGGAGGCGCAGGAGGAAAGCCGGCGGTGCGACTTGCTAACCCCGCAATATGGCGCTCATGACCCGCGCGGTCAGCGGGTCGCAGAATTCCGCGCGATACGGGAACAACTCCAGGCCGGCCGCGCTGCCGAGCAGCGTCGCCTTCAGCCGTTCCCGCGCGCGGTGCAGCGTGACCTTGATGCTCCCCGGGGAGACCCCGAGGCAGGCGGCGGCTTCATCGGTCGTGAGGTGCTGGACTTCCCGCAGCACGTAAACGGTGCGGAGATTGCGTGGCAGGGCGCTGATGGCGTTTTCCAACAGGATTTTCATTTCTTTCAGACTCAAGCGGGCGGCCCCCTCCGGGGCGATGGTGTCAGGGATTTTGGCGGCCTCCAGGAGCGCCTCCTCCCGGGCGCTCCGACGGCGGCGGAGCAGCATGAGGCACTCGTTGATCATGATGCGCGTGAGCCAGGTGGAGAAGGAGGCGGTGCGCTGGAAATTCCCCAGATGCACAAAGGCCTTGAGGTAGGTGTTCTGCATGGCGTCCTCCGCCTGCTCGTGCTGCCGCAGGTAGCTGAGGCCGACACGGAACAGTTGGCGGTTGTAGCGCCGCACCAGCACCTCGAACATCTCGCGGTTGCCGCGGTTCACCTCGTCCACGGCCTGCAGGTCGCTGATCTCCGGGTGAAGGTCGTTGGTGTCCATCAAGGTAGTTTGCATCGGATTATTGGATGCCGGCGGGCGGTCCAGGTTACAGAAACAATCTGCCCAGACCCGGACGGTTGCAACCCGTCGCGGATTTCTGGTTTCCAACCCCGCCGTCTTGCCCCATGGGTGACAGCTCGTGACCGATCCCGCCCACCGCAAATCCGTCGGCCTGCTGTTGCTCACCGCGCTGGGGTGGAGCCTGGGCGGCGTGCTCCTGAAATCCGTGGACTGGCCGCCCGTCGCCGTCGGCGGCGGCCGCGGGCTCGTCGCCGCGCTGTTCCTGCTCGCCGTCGGCGGGCGTTCGCTGCGTTTCACCTGGTCGCCGCTGCAGCTCGCGACCGCCCTCGCCTACACGGGCTGCACGGTGCTCTTCGCCGCCGCGACCAAGCTCACCACCGCGGCCAACGCCATTTTGCTCCAATACACCGCGCCGGTCTGGGTCGCGCTGTTCGGTGCCTGGCTGCTGGGCGAGCGCGCCCGGCGGGCCGACTGGTGGACCATCGCCGCCAGCTTCGTGGGCATGGCGGTGTTCCTCTACGACGGGCTGCAGTTCCACAGCCTGACCGGCATCGTGCTCGCCATCGCCAGCGGCGTGGCCTTTGCCGCCATGATCCTGCTCATGCGCAAGCAGAAGGATGGCTCGACGCTCGAGGCCGTCATCCTCGGCAACCTGCTGGGCTTCCTCATCGGCCTGCCGGCGATGGCCTCCGCAGGCCTGCCCGATGCCCGCAGCCTGGTGGCGCTGCTGCTGCTGGGTGTCGTGCAACTCGGCATCCCGTATCTGCTCTACAGCCGCGCCATCCGGCATGTGACCGCGCTCGAGGGCGTCCTCATCCCGGTCATCGAGCCCATACTGAATCCCATCTGGGTGATGCTGGTCATCGGGGAAAAGCCCAGCCCGCTGGCGCTGGCGGGCGGGGCGATCGTCCTCGGCGCCGTCACCTGGCGCGCGGTGGACTCGGTCCGCGAGCGCCGGGCGGGCGGCCTCACCCGGCCGCCGGCCGGGCCGGCGGCCGGACCAGGATGAGCACATTGGCGGCCGTGATCAGCCCGCCGCCGACCAGCAGGTGCCAGGTGATTTGCTCGTTGGCGTAGTCGAACCCGCCCCACGCGGAGAACCACGCGGGCAGGAACAGCACCAGCAGGGCGGTGAACACCGGCTCCACGCAATAGATGAGCCCCGCCTCGGTGGCGGAGATCCTCGGCTGCCACTTGATCATGAGCGTGAAGGCGCCGAGCGTGCTGAACAGCGTGAGCAGGACGGTGAGGCCGAGCCAGACGCCCGAGGTCCACGGCACGAGCACATCGGCCGGCGCCGGCGCGGTGCCGAGCGCCATGCCGGTGAAGAGCAGGGCCTGCGTCGCAAACATCACCAGCGTGACCGGCAGCGCGCGGTTGGCGGCAAACTCCCGGCGCTCGAGCAGGAAGATCTGCATCATGAAGAACACCGCGCTGACCAGCGTCTCCACCTCGCCGCGGCCGAGGTGCAGTGTCCGGAAGTCAAACCGCCCGAGGATCGCCACGCCGGGGAGCACCAGCGCGCAGCAGGCCAGCACGGCGGCCGGCGGCCAGCGGCGCTGGCGCCACGCAATCCAGACCGGGATCATGACCGCGTAGATCTGGGTGAGGAAGGCCGAGGTCGAGGCGCTGGTGAACTGCAGGCCGTCGTTCTGGAACAACATGCCGGCGCCGAGCGTGAGCCCGATGAGCACGCCCTGCCGCAGCTCCAACCGCGTGAAGGTGCGGAGCTGCCGGCCGAGCACCAGCAGCAGCACGAGCGTGCCGAGCAGGAAACGCGGCGCGATGGAGCCGGCCGTGATGAACCACGTGCCGCTGGCCGGCAGCACCTGCCGGTGCGCCAGCGCGAGCGCCTTCACGAGGGGAAAGCTCAGCCCCCAGAGGAACGTGGCGAGCACGAGCATCAGGAGTGCCTGCGCGTGGACGGAGCGGCCGGAGGGCGTCATGGGGCAAAACAAAACCGCCGCGGATTGCTCCGCGGCGGTCTCGAAAGTTTCGCTGAGAGCGGATGCCTCAGGAGACGTGCTTGCTGACCAGCTTGGTCATGTCGAACATGCTGACGGTGGACTTGCCACCGAAGACAACCTTCAGCGCGGCGTCCGCGTTGATGTTGCGCTTGTTCTTGGTGTCCTGGAGACCGTTCTTCTTGATGTAGGCCCAGAGCTTCTTGGTGAGCTCTGTGCGGGGAAGCGGCTTCGAGCCCACGATGGGGGCGAGAGCAGCGTCCGGAGTAACCGGCTTCATGAAAGCGGCGTTGGGTTTGCGAGCGGATTTTTTAGCCATAGTGGTATTCGTCATAGAACCGGTGGCACCCAATGCAACGATTTTCTAGAGGGGAAATCACTTTTTCCAGAGGGAAAAACCGGATGATTCCCGCCAAAATAGTCTTGCGGCAATTGCGCCCCGCGCCCGGACGCGGCTAGGCCGCGTCCGGCGAATCCACCTGCACGAACTGGCGGTAAAGCGCGGCGTAGTGCCCGGCCTGCGCCAGCAAGGCGGCGTGGGTGCCGCGCTCGATGATGCGCCCCTGGTCCAGCACCAGCACCAGATCGGCGTGCCGGATGGTGCTCAGGCGGTGCGCCACCACGAAGCTCGTGCGCCCGCGCAGGAGCGCCGCCAGGGCCTTTTGCAACCGGGCTTCCGTGAGGGCGTCGATGGAGCTGGTGGCCTCGTCGAGCACGACCAGCCGCGGGTCGGCGAGCAGGGCGCGCGTGAAGCAGACCAGCTGCCGCTGCCCGAGGGACAGCCCCGCGCCGCGCTCCCCCACTTCCGTGGCCAGCCCCTGCGGCAGCGCCTCCAGCAGGTCCAGGCAGTCGAGGCGGCGGGCGGCCTCGCGCACCTCCTCCTCGGTCGCCTCCGGCTTCGCCAGCCGGATGTTTTCCAGCACCGTGCCGGTGAAAAGCAGGTTCTGCTGCTGCACCATGCCCATCTGCCGGTGCAGCGAATGGCTGGTGACCGCGCGGATCTCGCGCCCGTCCACCCGAACCTCGCCGCGGGTCGGCAGGTAGAACTTGGAGACGAGGTTGATGATGGAGCTCTTGCCGCTGCCGGTGTGGCCGACGAGCGCGACGGTCTGGCCCGGCTCCACCGCGAAGCTGACATCGTGCAACACCGGTTTGGCCGGATCGTAGCCGAAGGTGACGGCCAGGAACTCGACGCGGAGGCCGGCGTTTTCTGCGGGCGGAGCGCCCCCGTCCCGCGGTTGTCCGTCCTCGCGGGGTGAGGGCACCCCGCCGACAACACCCGCCTGCCGCGGATCGGGCAGCGCCACCGCCCCGGGGTCGTCCTCCCACTCGGGCTGCACGTCGATCAGGCGGAACACCCGCTCGGCGCCGGCCATGGCGGTGAGGGCCTGGTTGTATTGGTTGCCGATCACCGAGATCGGCGCGAAGAACTGGTTGGCGAGCAGGAAGAAGGTGATGAGCCCGCCGAGCGCCATGTCGCCCTGGAACACACGCCAGCCGCCAAACATGAGCAGCGTGGCGACAAAGAACTGGCTGTTCAGCTCGAGCAGCGGCGTGAGGATCGCCGAGGTGCGGGCCAGCGCGATGTTGTAGCGCGCATGGTCGGCCAGCAGGCTGCGGAACAGCCCGGCGTTGGTCTCCTGCCGCACGAAGCCCTGGGTCACCCGGATGCCGTTGACCGACTCGGCCAGCGTCGCCGTTACCCGGCTGAAGCTCTCCTGCGAGGCGCGGGTGTAGTGGCTGAGCTTCACGCGGAAATGCCGGTTGAGCGCCCACAGCACCGGTGCCATCGCCAGCACCACGAGGAACAGCACCCAGTCGATCCACAGCAGCACGGCCGCGGTGAAGAACATCGAGCCGAACTGGATCACGCTGACGAACAGCACATCCTGGATGCCGACGCGCACCGCCTCCACGTCGCTCGTCACCCGGCCGATGATGCGGCCGATCTTCACGCGGTGGAAGAAGCTCATCGGCTGCCGCATGGTGACAGCGAAGATGTCCCGCCGGAGCCCGTTCACCACCGTCTCGCCGATCTCCAGCGCGAAGCGCTGGCGGAAATGGAAGATGCCGTCCGTCGTCAGCGCGAGCAGGCCGTAGCCCGCCACGCCGAGCGCGAGGCCCGCGAAATCGCGCGCGGTGATCGGCCCCTTGATGACCAGCGCCACCACCCAGCCCAGGGCCGGCAGCTGCGCCGCGCGGATCACGGTGAGGATGATCAGCGCCGTGACCTTGCCCCGGACCGGCCGCGCGTAGGTGAAGAGCCGCCGGATCAGGCCCCACTCGAGCGGCTTCTGCAGCTCCTCGTCCTCGTCGTCGCGCACGCGGCGGACCAGGCCGATATCATCGCGGATTTTGCCCGGGATCATGCGCCGCCCTCCCGCGGAAAAACACCCGGAAGCACGCAACCTTCCTCATGCGCCGCCCTCCCGTTCGCGCAGCTTCAGCTGCTGGAGTTCCCGCGCGTCCACCAGCTGCAGGTCGGCGACGCGCAGGTAGGGGCCGGGCACCTTCATCAGCTCCTCGTGCGTGCCGCGCTGCACGATGCGGCCGGCCTCCAGCACGATGATGAAGTCGGCCCGCCGCAGCGTGCTCAGCCGGTGCGCCACGATGAACGTCGTGCGCCCGGCGATGGCGCGGTCGAGCGCCTCGAAGATCTCGTGCTCGGTCTCGCTGTCGATCGCCGCCGTCGGGTCGTCGAGCAGCATGATGGCCGGCTCGAGCAGGACGGCCCGCGCGATGGCCAGCCGCTGGCGCTGGCCGCCCGAGAGGCTCTGCGCGCCCTCGCCGAGCAGCGTGTCGTAGCCCTGCGGCAGGGCCGTGATGAAGTCGTGCGCCGCGGCGATCCGGGCCGCCTGCTCGATCTGGGCGCGCGTGGCGGTGGGATGGCCGAAGGCGATGTTGGCCGCCACCGTGTTGGAGAAGAGGAAGCTCTCCTGGAAGACGATGCCGATGTTCCGCCGCACATCGTCGAGGTCGAGCGTGCGCACATCGTCGCCGTCGAGCAGCACGCGGCCGGCCGTGGGGTCGAAGAAGCGCGGGATCAGGCTCATCAGCACGCTCTTGCCCGCGCCGGTGGCGCCGAGAATGGCCACGCACTGGCCGGGCCGCACCTCGAGGTCGATGTCGCGCACCACCGCCTCGGTGCCGGCGTAGGCGAAGGAGACGTTCTCGAAGCGCACGCCGCCGGCGAGCTGGGGGCGGCGGGCGGCAGCGGGGGCGTTCCTCACCTCCACCGGCGCATCCAGGATCCCAAAGACCCGGCGCGCGCCGATGAGCGACTGCTGCACGCTGTTCACGATCGTGGCCACGTTGTTCACCTGCCCGGAGAACTGCTCCAGCAGGCCGGCAAAAACCACGAGGCCGGTGCCCAGCGGCAGCCGGTCGTGCGCCACCAGCCAGCCGCCGTAGCCGAGCAGCACCATCATGTTGACGCGGGTGAGAAAACCGACGGCCGGGGAGAACAGGCTCACCCGCCAGAAGATGCCGCGCTGCTGGTCGAAGCAGGCCTGGTTGGCCGCGTCGAACTGCGCGCGCGCCTCGGCCTCGCGGCCCATGCCCTTCGTCACCGCCGCGCCCATGACGCCTTCCGCGAGGGTCTGGACCATCTTCTCGACCAGCGTGCGGTTGTGGGCGTAGGCCGGCTGAATCTGCCGCGAGAAGGCCGCCGACATGAACCAGAGGACGGGCGTCGTGGCGAGGCAGGCGGCGGTCAGGGCCGGGCTCAGGCTGGCCATGTAGACGATGTAGGCGGTGAGGGAGATGCCCATGATCACGCTCTGGATCAACACCTGGTCCACGAACATGCGCACCGACTGCACGTCGCCGGTCACCCGCGTGATGATCGAGCCGGTGTTGTTGGCGTCGAAGAACCGGAAGCTCAGCCGCTGCAGCTTGTCGTAAACCTCCCCGCGCAGGTCCACCACGAGCTTTTGCTGCACGAGCCGGTTGACCGAGACGGCGTAGGCATAGTTGAGCAGGGCGCGGATGAGCGCGAAGACCAGGATCAGCCCCGCCAACAGGCCCAGCACCTGCAGCGGCGGCCAGGTCTCCGGCAGGGCGACATGCAGCGGGTTGGCGCCGAGCGGGGTGCCGTCGAGCTTGTGCCGGATGTAGTCGATGCCGAGGCCGGTGAAGCTCAGGCCGCCGATGCCGAGGGTGAGCAGCACCAGCTGGATGCCGAGCACCTGCAGGCAATGCAGCCGGTAGCGCCAGGCCAGGCCGAACAACCGCCGCACCAGCGCCCGGTTGGCGGCGGGGGCGGAGTCGGCGAGAGCGGGCTCAGCGGTCATGAAAGCCCCACGCTACGAAGAAGCCTTTTTACTGCACGAAATATTTTCGGCGGCCGCGCCCCGGATGGGCCACGCCGGCGCGCGCCCTACTCCGCGCTTGCCAAAAATGGCCCCCCGGCCAGCCTGCCGCTGTCGGGTTGGTTGTTTGTTAGATTCTATCGCCATGGAGAATTGTCAGGTGAGCGACCTTGTTCAGTGATGATTTGAAATCCGGATTTTCGGGGACGGGCGGTAAGGCGACAGCATCAGCTCCCATCATCACATGTCCGAAAACAACAAGCTCTACGTGGGGAACCTGCCCTTCGCCAGCACCGCCCAGGATCTTGAGGCCCTGTTCGGCCAGGTTGGCACCGTCAATGTCGTCGAGATCATATTCGACAAGTTCACCGGTCGCTCGCGCGGCTTCGCCTTCGTCACGATGGCGAACAGCGACGAAGCCCAGAAGGGCGTCGAGAAATTTCACGGCCACGAGATCGACGGGCGTGCCCTGGCGGTCAACATCGCCCGGCCGCGCGAAGAGCGCCCGGCCCGCTCCTTCGAGGGCGGCGGCGGTGAACGCGGCGGCTACGGCGGCGGCCGGGGTGGTCGCGGCGGTGGTGGCTACCGCGGCGGTCGAGGTGGCGGCGGTGGTGGTTACCGTGGCGGCGGCGACCGTGGAGATCGCGGTGAACGCGGCGGCGGCTACGGCCGCGAATAAGCCCCCGCTCCCAATGTCAGTGCAAAAGCCGGACACCCGTCCGGCTTTTTTGTTTTCCTTTTGTGCGAGCACCGCTCGGCCTTGGTTCGATGTAGGCGGGGTGCCCTCCTGCATTACAACCGAGCTTCCGTTCACCTTTCAGGGCCTGACGGTGGGAGCGAGCTTGCTCGCGACCTCGCCCCAACAGTCGCACGCAAGCTCGCTCCCACATTTCCCAACTGCATGGTTCCGCCTGCAGAACTGCCCGGGGAGCTTGTCCCCCATTGCCCCACCCTCGCCCGCAAGTCGGCTCTACAAAAACCGCTTCGCCCACGCCGGGTCCGCCAGCGGGCGCGGGCGGTATTCGCCAAACAGCGCGTAGCGGAACCGGGCGACGAGCTTGTAAACCGGATCCCGCAGCCCGGCGGGCAGCACCCGCAGCCAGGTCACCAGCCGCCAGACTCCCCCGACCTCGGCCGCCGCCGCCAGGGCGCCATCCGTCCGGAGCAGCGGTGCATGCTCCCGGGGTTGCGCCCAGTCCCGGACAAACACCAGCGAATCGAAATCCTCGGTCGGCAGCCCGTGCGCCCGCAGATACGCCTGCGCGGCCTCGCCCTGGAGCGGGGCATAGTGCAGGCGCCCGGCCCGATCCGTGGCGAGCAGCCGCCGCACGGCCCAGTTGCACAAGCCGCAGGTGCCATCATAGAGCAGGACCGGCCGGGGTGGGTTCTCGCTCACAGCAGCGTCCCGCGCAGGATGACGAACGCCATGCTGAAATAGATCACCAGCCCCGTCACGTCCACCAGTGTCGCCACGAACGGGGCGCTCGAGGTCGCCGGGTCGAAGCCGAGTTTCTTCAGCACCAGCGGCAGCATCGAGCCCATCAGCGAGCCCCACAGCACGATGCCGACCAGCGAGGCCCCGACCGTCGCCGCCACCAGCAGGTAGTGCGCGCCATAGATGTCGCTGAACTGCGCCCAGATGACGATGCGCAGGAAGCCGATGCTTCCGAGGATCGCCCCGAGCATCAGCCCGGCGGCCAGCTCGCGCCGCATCACCCGCCACCAGTCCCGCAGCCGGAACTCGCCGAGCGCCAGCGCGCGGATGACGAGCGTGGCGGCCTGCGAGCCGGCATTGCCACCCGAGCTGATGATCAGCGGCACGAACAGCGCGAGCACCACGGCCTTGGCGATCTCGTCCTCGAAGTAGCTCATCGCCGTCGCCGTCAGCATCTCGCCGAGGAACAGCACCACCAGCCACCCGGCGCGCTTCTTCACCATCTTGGTCAGCGCGATGGTGGTGTAGGGCTCGTCGAGCGTCTCGCTGCCGCCGAGCTTCTGGATGTCCTCGGTCGCCTCCTCGGCGGCGACGTCGAGCATGTCGTCCGCCGTCACGATGCCGATGAGCCGGTGGTCGGGGTCGGTCACCGGCAGGGCGACCCGGTCGTGCTGGCGGAAGATGTGCAGCGCCTTCTCGCGGTCGTCGGCGGGCGCGAGCATGGCGTAGTTGCCGTCCATCAGCGCGCTGACCTTCGTCTCCGGATCGGCGAGCAGGAAGCGGCGCACCCGGACGTCGTCGAGGAGCACCCCCGCCTCGTCGGTCACGTAAACCATGTTCAGCGTCTCCCGGTCGAAGCCGTGGGCGCGGATGTAGGCCAGCGCCTCGCGCACGGTCCACTCCGGCCGCACGGCGACGAAATCGAGCGTCATCATTCGGCCGACGCTGTGCTCCGGATAGGCCAGC
>Ga0268298_10007052_pt1 | contig 10044 bp, 11 predicted proteins | sample WWTPWeurt_MetaG_FD_194462 | JGI IMG/M metagenome (GOLD analysis project Ga0268298, IMG submission 194462) | Activated sludge microbial communities from WWTP in Nijmegen, Gelderland, Netherland - WWTP Weurt | ecosystem: Engineered > WWTP > Aerobic digester > Activated sludge | place... | reverse complement strand
GTCCATGCGCGCCTCGTCGTCCACCCACAGGGTGCTGCCGACGCTCTTCATGACGCGCTCCGCCGCCAGACGGCCGACTTCATCCACCTCGGGCAGGGCAACCAGCCCCGTGACGCCGGCGCCGATTAGCGCCGGGGTGTTGGGCATGGTCCGCACCAGCCGCCGGTAGCCTCCCAACCAGCGCGAAAGGGTCTCCAGGCGCAGGCCGGCAGCGATGCTGAGCACCAGTTGTTCGTGCAGATGCCGCTTCAACGGCTGGATGGCCTCCCGCATCTGCTGCGGCTTGACGGCCAGGACGACGAGGTCCGCCGCCCAGGTCCGGGGCTCCGCTTCGCCAAGACAGCTCACTCCGTAGTTGCGACGCAAGGCCTCGCGGTTGTCGGCATTGAGCTCGACGACCCGGATGTCTTCGGCGGCAAAGCCCTGGTCCAGCATGCCGCCGATGAGGGCATTGGCCATATTGCCGCCGCCCAGGAAAGTGATCTTCATGGTTCAAATCTCCGGTTGGATGGCCCCGCTGCGCCCCCCCCGGCGGGGGAGCGCCAGGCACGAGACCCCAGGGCGCAGGCGTGGATCATCAATTTCTTTGGCCGAAAATCGCCGTGCCGATGCGTACCAGGGTGGCGCCTTCGGCCACGGCCGCTTCCAGATCCTGGGACATGCCCATGGACAGGGTATCCAGTTCCAGGCCCCGCTCGCGCAGCGTGGCGAAGAGGCCTCTGAGAACGGCAAATTGCGCCCGCTGCCGGACCCCATCGTCGCTGGGCTCCGGAATGGCCATCAGGCCCCGCAGGCGGAGTCCGGGCAGGGCAGCCACGCGGCGACAGAGGACCTCGGCCTCCTCCGGCGCACAGCCGCTCTTGCTGGCCTCGCCGGAGACATTGACCTGGACGCAGGCCTGGAGCGCCAGCAGGGACGCGGGCCGCTGGGCGGAGAGCCGCTCCGCCACCCGCAGGCGGTCGATGGAATGAACCCAGGCGCAACGCTCGGCCACGGGCCGCGTCTTGTTGGCCTGGAGCGGCCCGATGAAGTGCCACTCCAGGTCGAGGGAAGCGAGGGCATCGATTTTCTCCACCGCCTCCTGCACATAGTTTTCGCCGAAGGCCCGCTGTCCGGCGAGGGCTGCTTCCCGCACCCGCGCAGCGGGCCAGGTCTTGCTCACCGCCAGGAGGGAAATCTCGGCCGGATCGCGCCCGGCCGCCCGGGCGGCCGCGGCGACCCGCTCCCGGACAGCTTGCAGGTTGGTAGCGATGTCGCTCATAATCCTTTGGAATTCGGCCCCCAGAGCAGTATACACGCGCCCCGAGGACATCTTTCCATGGACATTACCGAACTCCTGGCTTTCGGCGTCAAGAACAAGGCTTCCGACCTCCACCTGTCTTCCGGCCTGCCGCCCATGATCCGGGTTCACGGCGACGTGCGGCGCATCAACCTGCCGCCCATGGAACACAAGGACGTCCACGCCATGGTGTACGACATCATGAACGACGGCCAGCGCAAGACCTATGAAGAGACGCTGGAATGCGACTTCTCTTTCGAGATTCCCAATCTGGCGCGCTTCCGGGTCAATGCCTTCGTGCAGCACCGGGGCGCCGGCGCGGTCTTCCGGACCATTCCCTCCAAGGTGCTGACCCTGGAGGACTTGAACGCTCCCAAGATTTTCAAGGAAATCTCCGAGTTCCCGCGCGGCATCGTTCTGGTGACCGGCCCCACGGGTTCAGGCAAGTCCACCACGCTGGCGGCGATGGTCAACCACGTCAATGAAAACGAGTACAGCCACATCCTCACGGTCGAGGATCCCATCGAATTCGTCCATGAGGCCAAGAAGTGCCTCATCAACCAGCGCGAAGTCGGCCCTCACACCCTGTCCTTCAACAACGCCCTGCGTTCGGCGCTGCGGGAAGACCCGGACGTGATCCTGGTGGGCGAAATGCGCGACCTGGAAACCATTCGCCTCGCCCTCACCGCTGCCGAAACCGGCCACCTGGTTTTCGGCACCCTGCACACCTCGTCCGCCGCCAAGACGGTGGACCGCATCATCGACGTCTTCCCTGCAGCGGAAAAGGAAATGGTGCGCGCCATGCTGTCCGAATCGCTGCGCGCCGTCATCTCCCAGACGCTCCTGAAGACCAAGGACGGCGGCGGCCGGGTCGCCGCCCACGAAATCATGATCGGCACCCCGGCCATCCGTAACCTCATCCGCGAAGCCAAGGTGGCGCAGATGTACTCCGCCATCCAGACCGGTCAGTCCCTGGGCATGCAGACCCTGGACCAGAATCTCACCGACCTGGTGCGGCGCAACGTGGTGTCCTCGGCCGAAGCCCGCACCAAGGCCGCCAACAAGGATGCCTTCCCGGGGTAGAGCGCCCGGGTCACGAGGCAAGGTCGAGGCCGGCGCCGACAGGACTTAAGCAGGGAAGGCTGGCCGCTGGCGCGGCCAAGACCGCATCATTGAGCGAGGACGGATTATGGAACGCGATCAGGCAATGAAATTCATGCACGACCTCCTGCGTCTCATGTCGCAGAAGAAGGGGTCGGACCTGTTCATCACGGCGGGATTTCCGCCGGCCATCAAGATCGACGGCAAGATCACCCCGGTGTCGAATCAGGTGCTTTCACCCCAGCACACGACGGAACTGGCACGTTCCATCATGAACGACCGTCAGTCCGCAGAATTCGAGGCCACCAAGGAATGCAATTTCGCCATATCGCCCTCGGGCATCGGCCGCTTCCGGGTCAATGCCTTCGTGCAGCAGGCCCGGGTCGGCGTCGTCTGCCGCACCATCAACATGACCATCCCCACCCTCGACGACCTGGGGCTCCCCCCCATCCTCAAGGATGTGGCCATGACCAAGCGCGGTCTGGTCATCTTCGTCGGCGGCACCGGCACGGGCAAGACCACGTCGCTGGCGGCTCTGGTCAATTACCGTAACGAAAACAGTTACGGCCACATCATCACCATCGAAGACCCCATCGAGTACATCCACGACCACAAGAACTGCATCGTCACCCAGCGCGAGGTAGGCGTCGATACGGACGACTGGGGCCCGGCCCTGAAGAACACCCTGCGCCAGGCGCCGGACGTCATCCTCATGGGCGAAATCCGCGACCGCAACACCATGGATTACGCCGTTGCCTTCGCCGAAACCGGCCACCTCTGCCTCGCCACCCTGCACGCCAACAGTTCCAACCAGGCCATCGACCGCATCATCAACTTCTTCCCGGAGGAGCGACGGCAGCAACTTCTCATGGATCTGTCCCTCAACATGCGAGCTATGATCTCCCAGCGTCTGCTCCCGAAAAAAGATGGCAAGGGCCGAGTGCCGGCCATCGAGATCATGCTCAATTCGCCGTTGATCTCCGACCTCATCTTCAAGGGCGAGATCCACGAGATCAAGGAGATCATGAAGAAGTCGCGGGAACTGGGCATGCAGACTTTCGACCAGGCCCTCTTCGACCTCTTCGAAGCCGGCCGCATCAGCTACGAGGATGCCCTGCGCAATGCCGACTCCCTCAACGACCTGCGGCTCCAGATCAAGCTGCATGGCAAGGAGTCCAAGGACAGGGACTTGACCACGGGCATCGGGCACCTGGATATCGTCTGATCCCTGCGCACGGGCTCGCCAATACGTCGTGGGCCACGCACCGCACTCCTCACCGTAGCTCCGCTACGGTCTCGCCGCTGCACCACGTGCTGCCTACCGCTGATTTCGCCTATGGGCCGGCACTGTCGTCACTTCCCGCTTTCGGCTTGCGGTTGCTCCCCGCCACCATGCGGATTTCGTACAACCGGCATTCCAGGGCGCCGTTGTAGAGGGGGGTCTTGCGGCTGGGCTTCAAGCCGACCCCCTTGGGGAGCCGCGTGTCGGCGGTGAAGAAGAAGCAGTTCCAGCCGGACCAGTGCTTTTTCAGCGCACTGCCCAGCCGGGGGTAGAAGGCGGCCAGCTCCTCCTGTTCGCCGATGCGCTCGCCGTAGGGCGGGTTGGCGACGAGAATGCCCGTTTCGGCAGGTTTTTCCAGGTTCAGGAGGTCGGCGCCGGCGACCTGGACCCCGTTGCCCAGACCCGCTTCCAGCAGATTTCGCTTGCTGGCGCGGACGGCGCGCTCGTCACAGTCGCTGCCCCATAGAGGCATGGGCCGGACGGGCAGGCAGCGCGCCTCGGCCGCACTGCGCAAGGTGCTCCAGGCCAGGGCATCGAAGGAAGTCAGCTTCTCGAAGGCAAAGGACCTGCCCAGACCGGGAGCACGATCGAGGGCCATCTGGGCGGCTTCGAGGAGAAAGGTGCCACTGCCGCACATCGGGTCCACCAGGGGTGTTCCCGGCTGCCAGCCGGCCAGCTTGAGAATTCCGGCCGCCAGATTCTCCTTCAGGGGCGCCTCCACCGAAGCCTGCCGCAGCCCCCGCTGCCAGAGCGGCGCCCCGGAGGTATCCAGATATAGCGAGCACTCGCTTTCGGTCAGATAGGCATGAATACGGACATCCGGCTCCCGCGTCTCGACGCTGGGCCGCTCGCCACCCTGGGTGCGGAAGCGGTCGCACACGGCGTCCTTGACGCGCAGGGTAACGAAATCGATGGATTTGAGGGGCGAGCGCGTGGCGGTGGTCACCACCCGGATCGTCCGGGTGACAGGAAAATACGCGGGCCAGCGCTGGGCCAGGGCGAGGCGGTAAATGTCCTCTTCCCGCGTGTAGGGCGCCCGGGCAACGAAGCACAGGATGCGGGTAGCGAGGCGCGATTCCAGGTTGGCGCGGTAGCAGACCGGCCAATCCCCGGCGAATTCGACCCCCCCGGCCGCGGCCTTGACCTGCAAAGCCCCGAGGGCGGCCAGTTCCTCGGCCAGAAGGTTTTCCAGACCCCGGGGGCTGGTGGCGAAGTAGCGGTTCATCAGAAGGGTTTGAGAACGACGAGAAAAACGACGGCAAAGAGCACCAGGACCGGCATTTCGTTGTAAAAGCGAAACCACACGTGACTGCGACCCTCACGTCCGGCCCGAAAAGCCTTGAGCAGCACGCCACAGTGGGCGTGGTAGCCGATCAGCAAGGCGACCAGGGCCAGCTTGGCGTGCATCCAGCCGCCGCCGATGCCGTAACCCAGCCAGAGCCACAGCCCGAAGATCAGGGCCAGAACTCCCAGAGGCGTCATGAAGCGGTAGAGCTTGCCAGCCATGAGGAGCAGGCGCTCCCGCTCGGCGACGCTCTCCGCCGGCACCAGGGCGAGATTGACGTAGATGCGCGGCAGGTAGAACAGGCCGGCGAACCAGGCTACCACCAGGGCAATGTGCAGGGCTTTGACGACCAGCATCAGGGCAGGCTCCTCAACACGCTATCGACCGTGGGCGAGGCCAGACGCAGTCCCAGCTCGGCCTTGAGGCGGCGGTTGCCGATGCGGCGCGACTCCCGCAGAAAGGACATCTGCACCGGAGTAAGCACCTGCTCTGCCTGGGCGCGGCTGACCCGGGGCGGCCGAGGCAGTCGGAGCGCATCGGCGACCCGGTCGAGGAAGTCGCCCATGGGCAGGTCGGTATCGTCGACCACGTTATAGATCCGATTGGCCCGCCCCCGCCCCAGGGCGGCGCAGCAGGCCCGAGCCAGGTCGTCGGCGTGGATGTGATTGGTATGGACATCCTCCGCCGGCGCCAGAGCAGGGCTTCCCGCCCGCAGGCGATCGGCCGGCAAGCGTTCCGCCGCATAAATCCCCGGGGCGCGCAGGAGGGCGACCCGCACACCGCTGTGCCGACCGAAGGCGCGCCAGACGCTTTCCGCATCGGCCCGCCGCTGGGCCCGGGCGTTACGGGGGGCGATGGGCCGGGTTTCATCGATGGGCGCCCCCCCGCAATCGCCGTAAACCCCTGTGGTGCTTACGTAAACCAGGGCCCGTGGTAGACTCCTGCCCCTTGCGAGAACCGCCGCCAGATGGCGGCTGCGGGCATCTCTGCTGCCCTCGGAGGGCGGGGGCGCCAGGTGGATGACGTAGTCGGCCAGACCGCTCAGGCGATCGAGACTCGCTCTGCAGTCCAGGTCTCCCAGCACGGGAATCGCCCCGGCCGCGCGCCAGGCGGTGGCTGAGGCCGGATCCCGCACCAGGGCGAAGACCCGGTAGCGGCCGATCAGCCAGGGAAGGGCGCGGCGGGCCACGTCCCCGCTGCCCACGATCAGGACTTTTTGCACCGCGGCATTCTAGCCGACAGGAGAACAGATGAGCTACCGCATCACCGTCCAGCCCAGCGGCAAGAGTTTCGCAGCCGACGACGACGAAACCGTGCTGGCGGCCGCCCTGCGCCAGGGCTTGCTGCTGCCCTACGGCTGCCGCGACGGGGCCTGCGGCTCCTGCAAGGGCAGGCTGGTTTCCGGCAGGGTGGAAGACGGCAAGGCTCAGTCCCAGGCCCTGACCGAGGCCGATCGGGCCGCCGGCCTCACCCTGTTCTGCTGCGCCCGCCCCCAATCGGACCTGGTCATCGAATGCGCCACACTGCGGACGGCGAGCGACATCCCGGTCAAGACCCTGCCCGCCCGCATCGAAAAGCTGGAGCGTCTGGCCCCCGACGTGATCGAACTGCACCTGCGCCTGCCAGCCAGCGAACGTCTGCAATTCCTCGCCGGGCAGTACGTCGACATCCTGCTCAAGGACGGCAAGCGGCGCAGCTTCTCCATGGCCAACGCGCCCCACGACGACGCCTTCCTGCAATTGCACATCCGCCACGTGCCCGGCGGCCTATTCACCGACCAGGTCTTCTCGACGCTCAAGGCGCGGGACATCCTGCGCCTCAACGGCCCCCACGGCAGCTTCACCCTGCGGGAAGAATCGGACAAGCCGATGATCCTGCTGGCCGGTGGCACCGGCTTCGCCCCCTTGAAGAGCCTGATCGAACACGCGCTTCACGAAGCTTGCCAACGCCCCATGGTGCTCTACTGGGGTGCCCGGGCAGTCGTCGATCTTTATCTCGCCGATCTTCCCCGGCGCTGGGCGGCGGAGCACCCGCACTTCCGCTACGTCCCGGTGCTCTCGGAGCCGCAGCCGGAAGACGCCTGGGCCGGCCGCACTGGCCTCGTCCATCAGGCCGTGATGACCGACTTCCCCGACCTCTCGGGCCACGAAGTCTACGCCTGCGGCGCCCCCGCCATGATCGACGCCGCCCGCCGGGATTTCACCGCACGCTGCCGCCTGCCGGAAGAAGCGTTCTTTTCCGACGCCTTCACCTTCTCCACCTGACAAGCATGGTCGGCAATACCTTCCGCCTGGCGAAAGGCGCTTCCCCACCCGGTTGCCTCACCCCTGCCCCGTTTCTGACACCCTCGAGGCAGGCTGTTTTCCCGCCTTTCGCGAACGCCTCGTAGTCAGGCAGAAAGTGGGCGTTACCGCCCGAGCAGGCGGGCGACTGCATCCATCTGCCCGTGTTCGAAGGCCGGGGCAAAGTCATCCAGTTCCGCGGGGAGCACGCCCACTTCGCCACTGAGAGCTATCGTCCGCCAGCGCGCCACGGCCCCATGCACTTCTCCCAGTACGGCCAAAGCCCGGGTTTCGTCCAGGCCGAAAGTCGCAGCCCGCGCCAGCAGCATCGCCACATCCGTGATCGGCCCATCCTCCTCGGAAAGCCAGGTCTTGGATTCACGATCCTTCTCCGGAAAGGGATTGATGTCGAAAGCGGGTGCCAGGCGCCACTGGCCATGGGCCACATGCAGGAAGCCGTGGTTCTGCAGGTGATCGTCTACATTGGTGATCAACAGGTTGAACGCCAGTCGGCGCCAGAGCTGTCGCAAGTCCTGCGGGGCGGCCGCCTTGTGTGGCTGGTGTCCCGGCAACAGTTGCAGGTCCGCCGACACGTTGAAGCGCTCCCGGCCATCCAACCAGCCCGGGTCATAGGAATAGACCGTGTGCTCGCGCCGTCCCTGGCGGAAATACACGAGCGAACCGAGCGGCAGACCAGCCCTGCCGATGGAGACGCGTCTGACGCCGGATCGCGGCGTCGCCCGCTCTCACAGCGCCCCCGAAGGCGCCGGCTTGCGCCGCACGCGCTTGGGCAGGCGCTCGTCCATCAGCGCCAGACCGATGTCGTCACTGGCGGTGTCCAGGAGGTTCTCCAGGGCCTGGATTTCGCCAAAGACATGCAGCGCGCGGGCAAAAAAGTGGATTGGCACCCGCCCATCGCCTTTCTCCATGCGCCGCACGGTAGACAGGGACGCGCCCATGCGCTCGGCCAGGGAGGCCTGAGAGATGTGGCGCCGGCGACGCGCCAGGGAGATATCCGTGCCGAACTTCCGGATGGCCCGTTCGATGGGCAACGGAATCGGGAAGTCCATTTCCAGCAATCCCTTGAGAAGGGTCAAGGAGCGTAAGAATCTCTATGAGGGAGATTGTATAGAAGCCCTGGGGATTTGCACATAAACGTTCCCAACAGGACGTTTATGTGAGTTAAAGCCTCCGAACAGGGCGTTAATCTGCACAAAGCCGAGCCACCCTGTGTCCTGCGCCCGTCAGCGCTGCCAGGCGCAGCCGCGCAGGATTTCGCCGGCGACGGTGAGGCTGGCGGTCCAGCCGAAGACTGCGTCGCTGCCGCGGTCGCGGCAGGATTTCTGCTCGAAGCGCCAGGCAATGGGGGGTTCTCCCGTGCCTTCATAAACGCTCAACTGCGCGGTATCGCGGGAACCTTTATAAGCCAGCCGCTGTTCCGGACGCCCGGGACGCTTGAGCAGGAGCGCGTCACCGCCTGCCGCCAGGGTCCAGGCAGCAGGCTCTGAACCCGCCGCACGCCAGGCCTCGTCTGGCCCACCCGAGGGCTGGCAGCGCCCGTCGGCCCGGGCCAGGTTGAGGCCGGTCACCTTGAGGGCGATGCCTTCCAGGGTGCCCCAGAGTTCGACGTAGAGCTTCTTGCCCGCCCCCAGACCGACGCTCTCCAGGGCCGCGGTGACCGTCGCGCCGGGGGAAATGTCGTCCACCAGGGCGTAGCTGCGGTCGCGGCAGGGGGCGAAGACCAGCTTGCCTTCCTGTTTCATGAGCAGACCCGAGGCCAGCTTGGGGCCGGAGGGAGGCGGTTCCGCCGCCAGGGCAGACAGGGGAAGAAGGGCAAGAACAAGCGACGAAATCAGGAAGCGGGCCATGGCGTGCAATCGGTAAGGACAACGGGGAATTGTGGAGCGAAAGCGGGGACGCTTCCTTGACCCGGGTCGGGTTTCACTCGCCCAGGTAGGCGGCACGCACCCGGCTGTCAGCCAGGAGATCGCCGGCCGGGCCATTCAGGGTGATCTCGCCGCTTTCCAGGACGTAGCCGCGGCTGCTCGTTTCGAGCGCCAGTTTGGCATTCTGCTCCACCAGCAGGATGGTCATGCCTTCCTGGGCGACGGCCCGGACGACTTCGAAGATCTTCTGCACCATGAGGGGCGCCAGGCCCATGGAGGGCTCGTCGAGGAGCAGGAGGCGCGGCCGGCTCATCAGCGCCCTGCCGATGGCCAGCATCTGCTGCTCGCCACCAGAGAGCGTGCCGGCCAGTTGTCCGGCGCGCTCCCGCAGGCGGGGAAAGAGGTCGTAGATACGCTCGCTGTCCTCCGCGACGGCGGCGCGGTCGCGGCGCACGAAGGCGCCCATGGACAGGTTCTCGGCCACGCTCAGGCGGGGAAAGACGCCGCGCCCCTCGGGGACCAGGGCGATTCCCTTTTCCACCAGGCGGTGCGCTGGCAGCCGCGTCAGATCCTCGCCCAGGAAGCGGACGCTCCCCCCGGCCGGGTCCAGGAGACGCGCCAGGGCCTTGAGGGTACTGGTCTTGCCGGCGCCGTTGGCGCCGATCAGCGCGACGGTCTCGCCGGCGGCGACGTGGAAGGTGATGCTGCGCACGGCCCGGATACCGCCGTAGGCGACCGACAGGCCCGTCACCTCAAGCAAGGCTGCCTCCCAGGTAGGCCTCGATGACCGCCGGGTTCTTCTGCACCACCGCCGGCTCGTCCTCGCACAGCAGACGGCCGTAGTCCAGCACCGCGACCCGGTCGCACAGGCCCATGACCAGTTTGACGTCGTGCTCGATGAGCAGCACCGTGGTCCCATCCCGGCGGAT
>Ga0268298_10007051_pt1 | contig 10047 bp, 5 predicted proteins | sample WWTPWeurt_MetaG_FD_194462 | JGI IMG/M metagenome (GOLD analysis project Ga0268298, IMG submission 194462) | Activated sludge microbial communities from WWTP in Nijmegen, Gelderland, Netherland - WWTP Weurt | ecosystem: Engineered > WWTP > Aerobic digester > Activated sludge | place: Netherlands... | reverse complement strand
GATCGGGATGGGGGACTGGGTGGATGTGGGGAGCGGGACCGGCGGGAGCGGGGGGACGACGGGGAGCGGGGGAGTCGCGGGGATGACCGGCGGGACCGGGGGGATGACGGTGACGTCCTGCACGCCTGGGGAGAAGGTGCCTTGTTACGACGGGAACGCCGGGACAGAGGGAGTGGGGAATTGCAAGGGGGGAATGGCGACGTGCAATGAAGACGGGATGTCGCTCGGGCCGTGCGAGGGGCAGGTGTTGCCGGGGAATGAAGTGCCGGACGTGATCGGGGACGAGGCGTGCGATGGGTATGCGCCGGGGGAGCCTGTGTGGTGGAGCGCCTTCGGTGGGGACGGAGTTCAATATGCGACCTCAATCGCTACGGACGCCGCCGGAAATACGTATATTTGTGGAGCGTTCGACGGTGTGATCCAGTTCGGGGATCTCGCTGCCTTTGCACCCGCTGGATTTCTCCGCGACGTGTTCTTGGTGAAATTGGATCCCGACGGCAAACCGCTCTGGGCGAAACAATTTGGAGATCAGAACACTCAGGACAACTGCAAGGTAGCGGTCGGCGACGATGGGCGAATCACGATCGCAGGTCGCTGGAAAGGAGCGTTCGCGCTCGGCGGCGACGTCATCGATAGCGCCGGCACGGAGGACGTATTCGTCGCTCAATTTGACACTGACGGAGCCCACCTTTGGAGCAAGAAGCTGGGGTACGTTCCAAACTTGCACCTCGGCAATGTGCTCGTTCATTCGAGTGGAGACGCCGTGGTCGTGGGCTATGGCTTGGATCCCAATCCGCCCCAATCGACAGCGGAGCAATCCTTCTATGCCAGATTGGACGCGACGGACGGTCATGAGGTGTGGAAGGTAATTGCGCCATTCGGTGCAACGCTGACTCAAGATCTCGACACGGGTCCAAACGATACACTAATCGTATTTGAAGTGATCGCCAATGCTCAGTTTCAGGACACCGACAGCCTCAACCGTTTGACGCTGACCGCCGGTGGTCAAGGGAGTGATGGCGCTGTGGACTACCCCTACTACGACATGGCGGGGACACCATGCGCCATTCCGACGGGTCTCGGCATCTCTGTCGATGCGCTGGGAAACTCGTTTCTCACTGCCAATTCGGAGTGCCCTGTGCACCTGGGCGCCCTGGAGCTGCCCGCTGGAGTGACCTTGCTCGCGAAGACGAAGCCTGATGGGACCGTCCCGTGGCAAAAGGTGTTTGGCGCCGAGGTCAATTCCATGTCCCGACCTGCGACCGATCCTGCTGGGAATGTCGTCGCCGCGGTCACGACCTCGACGCAGGTGGACTTTGGGTCCGGGCTCGTGGGTCCGCAGTCGGGCGCCGGCTCGGTTGTCGTTGGCAAGTTGAACCCCAACGGCCAGGCGATCTGGGCTCGAAGCTTCGTCGGGGCCGATCAGACCCAGCCCGTGGTTACCACGACGAAACAAGCGGAGGTGGTGCTGGCCGACAGCTTCGCGACGAGCGTCACTGTGGAGACGGTGCCAATCACTTCGAAAGGGAAGACAGACCTTCTCGTCGTGAAACTGGCACCCTAGGTTGTCACGGGTAGGGCTTGCAGTAGTTCGGGTCGGCTGCGTCGACGAGCCCGATATCTGCTGCTGAGCGGGGCAGGATCTTCGAGTTCGAGAACGTCCAGGTGAGGACGCCGGTGAAGCCTGTGAACTGCTTGCCTACAATGCACGTGTTCGTCAGCGGATCGAAGCACTGATCGTCGATGCGCAGGTTCCCGGGCGACACGACGAACTCATCGAAGTTGCTGGGAAGATCGGGGTTCGCGACGGAAACCGAGACCGCGCCGATCTTCACCAGCATGGACTCGTAGGCCTCCGCCTGGGCGCCGCCGGTCGCGATCGTGGCTGGATTCGCGATGTCGATGGGCATGAACGGCAGCGTCGTCCCCGGGTCCACGACCGTGACGGTGGGGGTGTCGATCTCGCTGAGCTGGAAGTACTCGGCGTAGGTTCCCTGGACGTCCACCTTGTTGCCGACCACGACGTTCGGAGCGTTGCCTGCGGTGAACACGAAGATCCCTGTCAGCGGCATCAACGACGTGTCTTGAATGAAGAAGCCACGGCCCGCGCCCGTGTTGTCGACCCCGGTCACATAGGCGCCCTTCACGAGCACCGATGCGCCGACCGCGGGGTGGTTCGGATCATTCGGATCACGGATGGCCTTGATGGTGACCTCGCCGGCGGGACAAGGCATGGCACCCGGATTGGCCTTGTCGGGGCACGGGTCGCAGAGGTCACCCTTGCCGTCTTGATCCATGTCGGCCTGATCGGCGTTCTTGTCCTTGGGACAGTTGTCCATGTCGTTCGGCTTGCCGTCGCCGTCGATGTCATTGATCGAGCAGCCGTTCTGCGCGTCGATCGGGCAGGGATCGCATACGTCACCCTTCCCGTCGCCATCGAAGTCAGCCTGCTCGTCAGGTTTCGGCATCGTGGGATCCGCGGCGTCCATGGGGCGCGTGGGATTGAAGATGTTCGGGCAGTTGTCCGTCGCGTCCGGCACGTTGTCCCCGTCCTTGTCGGTCGGGCTCGGTCCGTTCGGATACTGCGCGCGGTAGGGGATGCAGCTCGGCTCGTTCTGAGGCGTTCCATCAGGGTCGCCGGCGCTCGGGCAGAAGAACAGCGGGTAGCTGATCTGCGCGGCGCTCACCAGGGTGTTGAGCGTGACGCCCGCGCCGACATCTGCCGCCACACAGGCGCGCTTCGGGATCCCGCATACATCGAGTTGCTCGCACATCGGCCGGAGATCGTCGACGATGGCCTCGTCGCCATAGAGGATCTTCCCGCCGCGCATGACGAGCACGACGCCGTCCGAATCGGCGCCGACGATCGCGCGGTGGTCGCTCTTGGTCTTGCCGTTGAACACCGAGATGTCCCCGAAGAGACCCACTTTCAGATCCCCGAGCTTGGAAGACTGGCCGATCGCGAGCGCGGCGTTCACGGTGGCCATGCGCCAGAGCTGGAAGTCGTTGAAATGACCACCATAGAAGGTCGTGTTGAGCTCGTCTGCGCAGCGGAGCTCACGGAGCATGTTCATCGATCCCGTGGGCAGCCAGTCGGTCCCGAGGGCGATCGGCACTCCGAGGGTGTCGAACATCGTGACGTTCGCGGTATTGCCGTAGAGGTCCACGTTCGAGCGCGGCGACCAGATGAGCCTGGTGGTGTCGATGCGCATGAGCCCCACGTCCTCCGCTGTCAAGCCGATCGCGTGGATGATGGATGTCTTGGGGCCAAGGAGGTTGTGCGCGCCGCCGGGTGGTGGCGTATTGCTCGTACAGATGAACTCGTTGTGGGCCTCGACGCTGATCCCCTCCGAGATGTGGGGGAGGTAGGCGTCGCCTGCTGCGGCGTCGGCGGCGGTGTCCGGGGCAGCGCCGTAATCACAGCCGTCCGCGAGGTTGTCGTCTGTTGTGCCAGCCGAGTCTGCCAGCGGAAAGGTCTGAGAATCGACAGCAAACGTGATCCCCTCGCCCATCCCATTGACGTCCACGTTGCGCAGCAGCCCCGACCTGCCGCCCGCGGCGGCCGCCGTGGTCGCGCCGCCCAGGACGAACCTCAGCTCCGTGGCGCGGATCTGAGCGTCGTCTTGCGTGCTCGGCGCGGTGAGCTTCATGTGCCCATCCTGCCCCTTGCGCCATTGATGCCGGTGCTCGTATCGCTCCGTCCCGTGGCCGCCCTCGCCGATGGGGGTGTTGGCTCCGATCGGCTTGTTTTGATCGAACGTGATGTGGTCATGCGGGTTGATCAGCGCTGGTGAGATCACGCCCTGTGCGCACGTCACCACCGTCGCCTGATCCGCCCCCGCCGCCCCCGAACAGTCACAGTCCACACATGCGATCTTCCCGTCCGCCCCCACCAGCACCTGACCCTTGTGAATCACCTTGTCGGACGTGAGGACCGTCCCCTGGAGCAGCACCCCCGCCGTCCCAGGCATCGTGACCTCGCACGTCGCATTCGGGTCCGCCGGTGGGTTGAAGTCCGGCACATCGCAGTCCACGACCTCGAACGTCGGGCCACCCCCACCAGAGCCCCCCGTCATTCCACCGGTCCCACCTGTCACTCCTCCGGTGCCGCCGCCGGCGCCGCCCCCGCCGGTCATCCCGCCGGCGCCGCCGGTCATCCCCCCTGTGCCCGCTGTGCTGGAGGTGGTCGAGCCGCCGGAGCCGCCGCCGCCGGCCGAGGTGTTGGTGTCGGTGCCGCCGCAGCCGGTGGCCGCGCCGAGCGCAAAGAGCGTCAGGATAGAGGCAATAGAAGCCGAGGATCGCATCGGTGCACCATATCTGAACCCCTCCGCGCAAGGCGCACGAAGCACCTCGCCGCGGTCTTTTCGTGTTCGAGCAACATGCCTGTCACGGCGCGTCACGAACCCCCCTGGCGCCCCGCGCAACACGCGCGTCCCTCTGGCCCGATGTGATAAAAGCGCCAGACCTTATGCGAACGGCAGCGCCTGTCCTCCCCGGATCGTCCCACACGCTGGAGTCGCCGATCGATCGCGCTCTCTCGTTGCTCCTGGCCGATGAGCGGGAGGCCGCGCTCCGATGGGCCGCCGCGATCGTGAAGCAAGACCCGCTCATGCCCACCGCCCTGCTCGTCTCCGGCCGTTTGCTCGGTGATCTGGGGCGCGCCGAGGTGGGTCGCGAGGCGTGCATGGTCGCCGTCGCCCGCGCGATCGATCTCGAGAACCTGCCGCTCGCCGTCGCCGCCGCCCGCGAGGTGGAGCGCATGGGCGGCGACGCGGGCAAGGCGCTCGATGAGATCGCGGCTTCGTTTTGCCTTGGATCCGCGCGCCTCGGCGAGGGGATGCCGCCCCCGCCTCCGCTGCCGCCCGCCGAGAGCTTTCAGCCGATCGCGGCCGTCCTCACGGGCGCGTCGCTCCTCAACAAGGCCACCGAGATCGTCCACGAGGCCAATCGTCTGCTCGCGTCCGAGACGTCACGCCCGGGCATCGCTTCGCTGCCTCTCTTCTCGGCGCTGCCGCAAGAGGGTCTCCGCGCGCTGCTCGCCACGCTCACGCCTGTGTGGCTGCCGGAGGACGCGCGCGTCATCGAGCAAGGCGCCGAGGGCACGGACGCTTATTTCGTCGCTCGCGGGGAGCTGCTCGCGCAACGGGAGCGCGACGGGGAGACGATGGTCCTCGCGCGGCTCACCAACGGCGCTGTGTTCGGGGAGATGGCGCTCCTCTCTCGCGCGCCGCGCGCAGGCAGCGTCGTCACCACGCGCCCGTCGATCGTCGTTCGCACGGAGAAAGAAGCCCTCGACGCTGTCGCGGAGGCCCACGCGGAGGTCGGCGCGGCGCTCGCTGCTTATGGTCGCGATCGCATGGTGCAGAACCTCGCGCGCATGAGCGAGCTGTTCACGCTCGTGAAAGAAGAGGGTCGCGCCGCGCTCGTCGCACGTTGCAAGCCGCGCATCTTCGAGACAGGGGAGCGCCTGCTCACGCGCGGCGAGCGAGCCCCCGGCATCTTCCTCATCGCGTCCGGCGAAGCGAGCGTCGTGGGCCTGGATGAGGCGTCCGGGGATCCGCTCGTCGAAGGCTCGATCGGCCCCGGGGACACTGTCGGTGAGGACGCGCTCGTGCTTCGCCGGCCCTCCGCGGCGGACGTCGTCGCGCAGCACCCGGTGGTCACGTTGTTCCTCTCCGAGGCTTCGTTTCGCGAGGCGATCGAGGATGTGCCGGCGCTGCTCGTGGGCCTCTACAAGCTGGCGGTGCGGCGCGACGAAGAGGCCGCGACCATCCAGCGAGAAGAGGCCTCGGTCGTCGACGATTTCGTGGTCGTCTGATCATCGCATCTCTCCCTCTTTTCGAGGGACATTGACGGAAGCGGAGCGGGGCGAGGGAGGCTGCGAAGGTGGCGGAGCCCGTCGTGACCGTAGCCGCGCGTAGAGGGCTCCAGTCCCCTTACCCGCGAGCGCGGCCGCCCGCTTTGGGGCGATGCCGGGCTCGCCTACCCGCGTGCGAAGGTCCCGCTACGGGCGCAGCCGCTGGAGCAGCCTCTCTCGCCGCGCGCAGCGTGTATCGACGACGTCGCTACATGCGAGCGAAGAGGCCGAGCGCCTTCGCGCGGAGCGATTTGCCCACGCGCGAAAGGAAGTCGAACGCGAGGATGATCAGCACGGCGTCGTACGGGGTGCGGAGGCGCGTGTCGCCGAAGTAGACGATCGCCACGAGCATCACGGCCCAGAGGTGCATCGCGAGCAGGCCGTCACGAGCGCGCCGCCGCGTGAAGGCGAGGCACGAGGCGGCGAGCGCGAAGGGGAAAACAAGGGCCCCGAAGATCGCTTGCCAGATGGCCATGATCGGTCGGCCCGTCCGGATCGTCATCCCGAGGAACGAGGTCTCTTTGAGCTTCTGCCCCGCGTCCGGCCACGTGAGGTTGAAGCCGACGTTGAGCACGACGTGGGAGAAGCCGTAGTAGATCTGTCGGCCGATCCCCGTCTTCGCGACGCACGCGCTCGCGAGATCGCGGAGCTTGCCGCGGCTCCACATCTTGCCCTCGATCGCGAGGCACGGCTCCACGTCCTCCTTCTTTTCGAGGTGCTTCTTGTTCGTCTCGCACGCGAGATCCGGGGGCATCGCCGGCCAGAGGGGCAGAGGCATCGAGAGGCCCCTCTGCGCGCGCTCCTTCTCCGCGAAGTAGAGGGAGCCGAGCGGCGGTGGGCCGAAGAAGCTCTTGTATCCCTTGGTGTGGGCCTCGATCGCGATCGGGTGGCAGCGGCCGAAGGCGTAGTTGAGGGCGTCGTTCGTCGAGACGAGCGCGAGCTCCTCGGGATCGTGCGCGCGGATGTGGCGGGTCGTGCGGATGGCCGAGAACGTGAGGATCAGCGCGAGGGGCACCATCGCGATGCCCAGCTTGCGGAGGGTCGCGCCCTTGAGCTTGTCGCGCCGAAAGAACCAGAAGACGGCGAGCAGCGCGATCGAGAGGAGCATCTGGGGCCGCGCGAGGCTCGCGAGGCCCGCGAAGAGGCCGAAGAGCACCGCGTCGCGCGTCTCGCCTTCGTCCGCGAGGCGAACGGAGTGGTACGTGGCCGCCGCGAGGCCCGCGAGGAAGGGGGCTTCGCTCAGGTAAAAGCCGCCCTGGGCCAGGAAGGGATAATAGAAGACAGCGAAGAGGCCGATGGGGATGTATACCCACCTTCGCGCGCCGTCCGGCTCGTTCTCCGTCCCTTTCTGCGTGAGGCGCCGAGCGAGGAGGGTTGTATACAGGACCCCGACGACGCCGCAGAGGGCCATCGCCACGTCCATGGGCGCGCAGCCGGCGGCGGCGATCCCGTCCTTGACCTCGCGCGGACAGGCAGCGAGCCCGCCAGGGTGGTAGCCAAAGAAGCTCCAGAACGAGGCGAGCCACGGCGGCGGCGCGATGAAGACGGTCTTGACGAGGCCGAGGAGCGCGTGCGTGCCCCAGGGGAAGAAAGACAGGTAGTCCGCGGGGGCGGTGAGCGGCTGTCGGGCGAAGTCGTCGGCCCGGTTGTAATAGCCGATCATGTCAGAATACACGTAGTTTCGTGGCGGGTGGATGACGAGGTTCCACGCGAGCCGCGTCACGAGGGCCAGCGTCGTGATCGCGATCACCCAGGCCTCGCGCCGAAGGTGCGCGCCGTACGAAGTAGGCGCGCGGCGCGCCGTACGAAGTAGGCGCGCCCCCCCTCGCTTGAGCCACGTCCTCAAGGCGCGCGGCTCACGTGAACACGCGGCGGAAGGCCTCGGCGTAGGCGCGCGCTGTGTCGCCGTCGACCGGATCGCCGGCCCTCTTCGTGGCGCGGATCGCGGTGCCCACGATCACCCCGTGCGCGGCCTTCAGCGAGGCGAGCGACTCCATCGTGGACCCGCTCGCGACGAGCACAGGCACGTGCACCGACGACGTGACGCGCGCGAGATCCTCGGCCGCGACGCCGCGCCCCGTCCCCGTCCCCGTCACGAGCACCGCGTCCGCGAGGCCTCGTCCAGCGACCTCTTCGGCCTCCTCCTCGATCGGTCGCACGGCCAGCGGCGCCGAGTGCTTCACGTCCACGTCGCAGAGGAGCTTCACGTGCTTCGCGTCGAGCGCTCGTCGGAGGCGGAGCACCGCGTGCGCGCGCCCTTCGATCACCCCTTGATCCGTCACGCGCGCGCCGGAGAGCACGTTCACGCGCACCATCGTCGCGCCCGTGCAAGCGGCGATCGCGAGCGCCGATTCCCCGTCGTTTCGCAGCACGTTGATCCCGAGCTCGAGCGTCGGCGCCGCCTCGCGCACGGAGAGCGCGCACGCCGTCATCGCGGCCACCGTCACGGCGTCCACGCGGCCCGGGAAGAAGGGCGCGTCCCCGAAGTTCTCGACCATCACGGCGTCGAATCCGGCCGCCTCGAGGCTCCGCGCCTCCCCGGCGACGAGCTTGGTGATCGCCCCGAGATCGCCTGCAAATCGAGGGCTTCCGGGCAAGGCGGGCAGGTGGATCACACCGATGAGGCGAGGGAGCGACGAGGTCGCGGAGGGCAGGGAGCTCACGCCTCCGCGCTACCTCATTGGCCTCCGCGACGCGAGAGGCTACGGTCCGGCCATGTTCTCGGACCTCTTGGCCAACCCTTGGGCGTACCTGCCTCCGCGCAGCACGCTCTGGCTCTGGATCGCCGGGCCGTTGATGGTGCTGATCGTGTGGTTTCTCACGACCCGCACGAGCAAGGAGCGCCAGCGTCGCCTCCGTGAGGCGGACCTGTGGCGAAAGAACGCGGCCCCCGAGCGCTCGGTGACGACCCCCGAGCCGGAGCAGCAAGGCGCGCCTTATCGCCCGGATCCGGCGAAAAAGAAGGACGTGAAGACCTCCAAGAAGGAGCGCGCCGAGGGCCCTCCGCGCGTGCCGTCGATCCCCGCCAGCCTGCACGCGGCGGTGCTGACGGTGGGCGGCGGCGAGCCGATCGCGCACTACCAGCTCGTGAAGGACCTCGCGTACCTGACGCTCGTCGAGGCGAACGTCACGGCCGGCAGCGACTATCAGGCGGTGAGCGCGAAGCTCGAAGAGGGCGGGCCCATGATGTCGATCCGCCCGCTCCAGCGCATCGATGGCGTGCCGATCCCGAACACGGGCGTGCAGTTCAAGAAGGATCCGGAGCTCATGAACCTGTTCCTCATCGAGGGGCCGGACGCGAAGGCGATCGGCCGCTGGTTGAGCGCTCCATTGCGTCGCGCGCTCTGTGAGAACCCGAGCGCGTGGGTCCGTGTGGAGGGCAAGACGATGACGGTGAGCGCCTTCGGCACGCTCGAAGCGGACAAGCTCGATCGCCTGGTGGAGCTCGCGGACACGATCTTCGCGGAGCACGGGGCCGAGGGTGGTCCGTCGTTGTTCGGCGAGGAGGCCCCGCTGGAGCCGGTGATCGCGAAGCCCGCAAAGCCTGCAAAAAGCGACAAACCGAAGAAGAAGGCGCCTGTCCCTTCGACGGCCGACACCCTCTCCGACAGCCCTGCATCGAAGCGCCGTGGGTAGAGTCTCCGGGACAAAAAATCTCTGTGCGACCTCCGTGCTCTCCGTGACTCCGTGGTGAAAAAGGCTTCGTTTTAGCTCGATTTCTTCGAGTCGGGCAAGAGCCGTAGCCCCGCTGGCACCACGATCAACGCCACGAGCAACCCCACCGTGCTCCCGATCGCGCCGACCAGACCGAGGTCGCGCAGGCCGTCGAAGTCGCACATCGCCAGCGCACCGAAGCCCACCGCCGTCGTGAGCGCCGTCGCCGCGATCGGCGGGCCTTCGTCCTTGAGCGTCGCCGCGATCACCTCCGAGCCCGCGCCTTCGGTGCGCGCGCGATGGAGGAGGAACATCCCTTCGTCGACCGTGATGCCGAGGAGCACAGGGATCACGAGCGCGCTGTAGGCGTGCAGGGGGATGTGGAATACGCGCAGCAGGAGCAGCACCGCCGCGACCTCCGCTGTGACGACGAGCGCCGCGAGCATCACGTCGCGCGCCCTCCGGAGCGAGGCCGCGAGCGCGAGCACGACGAGGAGCCCCGCCACGATCGCGATGCGCGGGATGTCGTGCGACAG
>Ga0268298_10007050_pt1 | contig 10048 bp, 6 predicted proteins | sample WWTPWeurt_MetaG_FD_194462 | JGI IMG/M metagenome (GOLD analysis project Ga0268298, IMG submission 194462) | Activated sludge microbial communities from WWTP in Nijmegen, Gelderland, Netherland - WWTP Weurt | ecosystem: Engineered > WWTP > Aerobic digester > Activated sludge | place: Netherlands... | reverse complement strand
CTCACAGGCGCCTACGAACGGCATTCCAGTGCAATTCTCCAGCTCCCCGCTCGCGGGAAAATATAAATCAGGGTGCGATCACTGGCGTGTCCATTAGCAGTTGAGTGGCACACCGGCGAAATTAATTTCAAAAACGCCCGCACATCAGGTTTTCACAACAACAACAAATAACCAGCTCTGCAAGGTCCAAGCATGAAGCCTTCAAGACTTTTGTCGCTCGCGATGGTTTTGCTCACTACCGGATGGGTCTCGCTGAAAGCAGCCGAGCCAATCACGGACGAGCTTCAGACAGCAACACCCGTTACGGTCACCTTTTCATCAGACGCCCCAGCCAACGAAATCAAACCGGGGCAAACATTCAATGTCACAGTCAACTTCACTATCGAAGAGGGCTGGCATATCTACGACTCCAATCAAAGCACGATCGGTCGTCCTGCTTCCATCGAGCTGATTCTACCGGATGGGTTCACGCATGAAACCCCAAAATGGTCGCCATCGGCGCTTTTCGAAGAAGCCGGCATTGAGTACAGGGGATACGAAGGCACCGCTTGCGTAACTGTCACTGTTCATGCACCTCAGCAAATCAAACCGAGCGCACCGGCGGCGCTGGTAACGCGTGTAACATGGCTGGCATGCAAAGACAGTTGCATTCCCGGAGAGGCAAGCAATTCACAGGTCTTGCTCGTCGGAAAGACGCCGACCGGCACCTCAACACCCGGTGCACAGGGAGCAACGCAAACCGAGGCAAGAATGGGCTTTCTCGCCTATCTGGCCTTCGCCTTCATCGGCGGAGTTTTGCTCAACCTGATGCCTTGCGTTCTTCCGGTTCTCGCTTTCAAAATCATGCGCTTCGTCAAAGAATCGAAAGAGAGTCGCAGTCGAGTCTTCAAACTCGGATTGGCGTACGCAGCTGGCACAATTGCCACATGCATGTCCCTGGCTGCCGTCGTCATCATCGCCCAACTGCTAGGCTCAAGCATTGGCTGGGGCTTCCAATTCCAACAACCCCTCTTTGTCCTGGCGCTGGCCACGCTCGTCACAGTGATGTCGCTCGGCATGTTCGGCGTCTTCATGGTGCAAGTGCCGGTCGGGCAAAACATCAGCAAGCTGTCTCAGAATGATGGCTATGGAGGAGCCTTCTTCACCGGTGTACTCGCAACAGTCTTATCCACACCGTGTACTGCACCCTTTCTGGGAACAGCTGTAGGTTTCGCCTTTGCCGAATCATGGTGGGTTATTTTGCTCATCTTCTTCACGGTAGGGCTGGGTCTCGCCGCACCATATCTGGTGCTAACTTCCAATCCCGGCTGGATGAAGTACATTCCCAAGCCCGGAGCCTGGATGGAACACGTCAAAGAGGCAATGGCCTTCAGCCTGATGGGCAGTGTCATCTGGCTGCTCTACATCATCGGACAACAGACGGGCACAAGCGGACTTTTGGCGACGCTAATCTTCTTGCTGGCAGCGGCGTTTTCGTCATGGTTAGTCGGGCGCTTTGCGGCATTGGAAACTCGCAAGGTGAGAAAAACTCTCGTCTGGACCGCAGCTTTGGGAATTCCTGCAACACTGCTTTTCTGGCAGGTGCTGCCAGCGTTTTCTTCCACGACGACGGTCAAACCGAGCGAAAATGTCTACTCGCAAGCGGCCGTAGACAAGGCTCTCAAAGAAGGCAAAATCGTCTTCGTCGATTTTACGGCAGCCTGGTGTCTGACTTGTCAGGTCAATGAAAAGGGCGTACTGAGCGAAGAAGATGTACTCAAGGCAATGGCATACCACGACGTCATCGTCTTGAAAGCCGACTGGACTAACGGAGATCCCGAAATTACAAAGGCGCTGCAAAAGCATCAGCGCTCGGGCGTACCCATGTATCTAGTCTACTCGCCACACCGGACCGACGCCCCTGTCATCCTGCCGGAAATTTTAACCAAATCGGCGGTACTGGAAGCGCTAGAGCAAGCCTCCCAACCCTGATCGCCATACTCACAAAAACAAGGAGCTCAGTCAGAGGAAAAAAACATGTCCCGCAAAACAGCAATCGGACTATCTTTCTTGCTGTTGTTCGCATCCATTTGCAGTCAATCGTCTGCCGCACAAGCATCGATCACGGCACAGACTGCCCCGGACGGCAAATCACCCGTTACTGCACAAATCATTGAAAGCGACGAATCGCAGGAGTTGGTGAAACATCTCGATGACACCAATTTCGAAAAGACTGTGAAGGATTCAAAACTTCCTGTGGTCGTCGACTTTTACGCCACCTGGTGTGAGCCGTGCAAACGCATGTCTCCACGCCTGGAAGAACTGGCAAAAGAATACGAGGGAAAATTACTCGTCGTAAAAGTCGATATCGACCGTTGCCCTAAGATGAAGTCGAAGTACAGCATTACTCGCCTGCCCACGCTGTACCTTCTGAAGCCGGGCGGAGCCACTCAGAAATTCACCGTCGGCGAGCGATCTCTCGATGGACTGCGAGAATTCGTCAAAGACGCTGTCAAACAGTAAACTGTCTACCGAGCCTGGGGCAGGGAACGGATTCCCACCCCAGTTTTAATTTTGAGCCATATACTACATGCTTTAGTGTTACAAACCTAAAAAAGACAGGAGCGCGAACCTCCGCGAAGGGCTTCGCGCATCCTGCTTCTATTGCAATACAAACATGATGAAGACGATAGTTTCAGACATCCAAAGAATCAGCTCAGTTGTTCCAGGACAGGTCTTCAGGTCGATACTTAGGTTTCAAATGAACTTGATTATTCTTCTGCGTAGAATGCAAATCACTCAAAGGAACCCAGCCATCGCGCTCGGTGCCATGCTGGTTATCCAGCAAAACCCAAGTAGTACCGCGCTTATCCACGACCACATCATGAATGGTCTGAACGTGCGCGCCACCAATTGTTGGCACGCCCAGCGGAAACTTTCCATCAGCCTTAGCCTTCAAAAGACGCTTCTGATCGGGCAAATCATACACCCAGGGCGAATTGACCGTTCTACCGGTCTGCGTGTCGGTTGTTGAGGTCATATACGGAGTTTCGATGTAAGGCATCTCATACCCGAGCCACATTTTGCTGGCGGCGATCACCTCGGCTTGCGTGAAAGCTGGTCCATCTTCCAATTCGCGAGTAGTCGAATTGATGACACCATTGCCGTTCAAGTCGACCAGCAAGTCTTCACCAAGATCAATGTAGCCATTCGGAATTGGCTTCTTGCGGCGGGCACCCAGAACATAACGCCGGTCGGTTACCGGCACCATTTTGTATTCGGTTGTGCCGTCCGGCTTTCGCATCACCTTCTGCTTCAGTACAAGACCAAGCTCGTATGCGCCGTTGATAAGAGTCATCTGCACGATCTGGCTGGCCAAATTGCGCTTGTCGCAGTTGGGCTGCGTAATATCGTAGGCCTTCTCGTCATCGCCGGGCAAGAGAGCATTTCGTGGAGGCGAAGCAAGACGCCCATCATGAGCCGTGAATGAGCCAGTAAAGGCAATTTCTTTGACAAGAGCAACGTAACGGTCGGGGTGCCTGGCCGCAGCAAAAACCTCAACTGTCGTGACATTGCAGGTTGGATGATAACCTTGATCGATTTCCATCGGACAGGCGATGTTGTGCAGAGCGGTTTCAAACACTGAATCTAATTGCTTTGCACCATACAAGGGGCTCTGACGCGTGGTGGTGAGAATTTCGGTCAGCCCGTCCAGAGCATCGACAAGTTGCTTTTCGGATGTGCCGTAGCGAGCAGAAGTGGCATCCAGTTTTGTGAGAAAACCCTGGACGCGCACCGTATCAAGCCCTCTGGCATTTGCTGCGTCTACCAATCTCTGCTTGGCAGCGGCAAGCCCCACCGTGTTTGTGGCAGCTGGAGCACTTTGCACTGTTTGCGCCGTCTGCGCCACACTGGAAGAAGTTTGTTGAAAAATTGTCAGCGCGCAAAGAACCACGATCGCGGGTTTGATCGTACGCATGGTTCTCGACCTTTAAGTGAAGGTCCAAGGTCGGCAGCCGTTCTCACGACAGACCTTCTGGCGCAATCGCTGCCGATATCAGCGAAAAACTAATCGGCGCGCAAATGTTTTTGCAAAAAACTTCCGTATCAACTTCTGCATCAATCAATCCGCAAAGACGGATTTGGAAGATTCGCTATTGTGCTGAAAGTGCTCGAAGACTGGCAGAAAAGAAAGAAGAAACAGGAGAGATGATGTCGTGTTTATAGGAAACGGAAATCAGGCAAATCCACGTTTTGACATCTTGCAAATTTCATTAGAAGGGATGTGGAACAGCTTACACAGCTTCATCAGCCCGCCCACGCATGCCAAGCGCTAGCGCCAACCGCACAAAGCAGACCAATTCCTTGCTTGACTTCAGCGCATCGGCGAGAAGTCAGTATCCACGCCACTGCGCAGATACTTAGCATTGATGTGAAATTGATCATAGAGCTTTACTCTGAAATACAATTATTAGCTCTGTCTTGATACAAGCCCACGGGCTCTGAAAGATTGCATATCTCCACAGATTCGTTTTACTCACAACAAGAGAGTTTTTTCGCAAAACATCACCATCGCAACCGGCGCTCAGCTCAACTGCAGCCCACTAATTCATCTACGGAACGACTCTACAGCCGTTTCACAAAGGAGAACTCCGCGAGACCAGCGCACGAATTTGAACCAGAATTCGAGCCAGTTTCACCGAGATCTTTTCGAAATCGCAAGGAGACCTTATGAAATCGTCAACACTCCTGGTCAAAGCTCTCGAAAACGAGGGCGTCGAATATATCTTCGGCATTCCGGGTGAGGAAAACCTCGACTTCCTGGAAGCACTGAGAACGTCGAAGATCAAGCTGATTCTGACCCGGCACGAACAAGCGGCAGGCTTCATGGCCGCCACTTACGGCCGCCTCACCGGCAAGCCTGGTGTCTGTCTTTCCACTCTCGGCCCCGGCGCTACCAATCTGGTCACCGCTGCTGCTTACGCGAATCTCGGCGGCATGCCTCTGGTAATGATTACCGGGCAAAAGCCGATCAAGAAAAGCAAGCAAGGGCAATTCCAGATTGTCGACGTGGTCGGCATGATGCGTCCCCTGACGAAATTTACGCATCAGATCGTCGATGGCTCTCGCATTCCGTCCATCGTCAGAGAAGCTTTCCGCGTCGCGGCTGAAGAGCGCCCCGGTGCTGTACACATCGAATTTCCCGAGGACATTGCCGCCGAGGAAAACAGCGATTGCGAACAACCGTTTGCAATCCACACAGCAATGCGTCCCTACCCGGACCCGACTGCCATCCAGACCGCTTGCGCCATGATCGAAGCGGCCAAACGCCCACTCGTTCTGGTTGGCGCCGGCGCCAATCGCAAGCGCACCCGCAAGTCGCTGCTCGATTTCGTGAACAAGACCGGCATTCCTTTCGTCAACACGCAGATGGGCGTAGGCGTCATCGACGAACGCCACCCGCTCTACCTGGGCACGGCAGCGCTCTCTACCGACGATCTCGTGCATCACGCCATCGCCAAAGCGGATTTGATCATCAATGTCGGTCACGACGTGGTGGAAAAGCCGCCCTTCTTCATGGAACGAGGGGGAGCGAAAGTTCTGCACGTCAACTTCTTCTCCGCGCGCGTCGACGATGTCTACTTCCCTCAGCACGAGGTAATTGGCGACATAGCCAATGCTTTCGTGGAGCTGGACAAAAACATCACCGTCTCCAAAGACTGGGACTTCGAGCCATTCTTGAAGGTGAAGGACTATGGCGATCAACTGATCGAAATGCAGTCGTCGTCCCGGAGCTTCCCTGTTGTTCCCTCTCGCCTCGTGTCCGACATCCGTGCAGCCATGCCCTCTGACGGCATTGTGACGCTGGACAACGGGCTCTATAAGTTGTGGTTCGCGCGCAACTATCGGGCTCACGGTCCGAACACACTTCTGCTCGACAACGCGCTCGCCACCATGGGAGCCGGTCTGCCTTCTGCGATTGCCGCCAAGCTGATTTCTCCGAACCAGAAGGTGATTACCGTCTGCGGAGACGGCGGGTTCATGATGAACTCGCAAGAGTTGGAAACGGCGATGCGGCTCAAGCTTGACCTCGTTGTAGTCATCCTCAACGACAATGCTTATGGCATGATCAAGTGGAAACAGACGGAGAACAAACAGGAAACGTTCGGTCTGGACTTCAACAATCCGGACTTCGTCACGCTCGCTTCGTCGTATGGCGCTCACGGTCACCGCATCGAACGCACGGAAGAACTTCTGCCCAAGCTGAAGGAATGCCTGAATGCGAAGGGCGTGCACATCATCGATGTGCCGATCGACTACACGTCCGGCGAGAAGCTCAAGCTTGTCGACCTAGACGTAGCCTATCTGAAGGCACCGACAGACAAACAGCCTGCACGCGAGCGGTTGGAGGTGCGCTCCCCGCATGATGGGAGCCTGATCGAAACGCTGGAAATGGAGGGCGCTGATGCAGTGGAGAAAGCGCTTTCCACGGCGCATGCTCTCTACAAAGACCAGAGCAAATGGCTGCCCGCTCATCAACGCATTGCTATCCTCGAGCGTCTCGCCGAGCTGATCAAACGCGATCGCCAAAGCCTCATCGACACCGCTGTCGAAGAGGGCGGAAAACCCTATACCGACACGGTGATTGAAATCGACAGAGCCGTGCAGGGCGTGAAGCTGGGCATCGATGCCATCCATAACCTGCATGGCACCGAGATTCCAATGGGACTGACAGCGGCTTCGACCAATCGCAAGGCCTTCACATTCCGTGAGCCGATCGGTGTGGTCGTCTCACTTTCAGCCTTCAATCACCCGATCAACTTGATCGTTCATCAGGTGATTCCGGCTGTCGCGGCAGGCTGCCCGGTCATCGTCAAGCCCGCCGGCAACACTCCGCGCTCTTGCCTGGCATTCGTCAAGCTGCTCCACGAAGCAGGCTTGCCCAAAGAGTGGTGCCAGGTGCTGATCATCAACAACAAGCACGCCGAGCGACTGGCTACCGACAAACGAGTCGGTTACCTGTCCTTCATCGGCTCTGCTCGCGTCGGCTGGTATCTGCGCTCGAAGCTAGCCTCCGGAACTCGTGTCGCGCTGGAACACGGCGGCAGTGCCCCCGTCGTAGTCGACGCTTCTGCCGACTTCAACGATGTGATTGCGCCGCTGGTCAAGGGCGCTTTCTATCATGCCGGTCAAGTCTGCGTTTCCACAAAACGCATCTTCGTGCCCGCCTCTCGCATGGATGAGTTTGCCAAACTCATTACTGAGAAGGCGCGCGCTCTGAAGGTGGGTGATCCGAAATCCAAAGAAACGGAAGTCGGACCACTGATCCGCGCTGGCGAAGTGACGCGCATCGACCAGTGGGTGAAAGAGGCAGTAGCAGCCGGCGCCAAGCTCTTGTGCGGTGGAAAAGTTATCGCTCCCACCTACTATGAGCCGACGGTTCTGCTCAATCCGCCGCTCGATACGAAAGTCAGCTGCGATGAAATCTTCGGACCGGTCGTTTGTCTCTACTCGTATGAGAACATCGACGAAGCCATCAAGAAAGCCAATGGACTGCCTCTGGCTTTCCAGGCAGCAGTGTTCGCCAAGGACATCGATATCGCGATGCATGCAGTCAAACAGCTCAACGCCACTGCAGTAATGGTCAACGACCACACTGCATTCCGCGTGGACTGGATGCCTTTCGGCGGTCGCGGCGACTCGGGCGTCGGCATGGGCGGTATCGCCTATAGTGCGCACGAAATGAGCCAGGAGAAACTCATGGTCTTGAAGAGCGCCAGGCTTTAAAAAGCTTCTGACGCCCGAAGAAGACTGATTGGTTGTTGTTTGGAACTGGGGTGTGAAAGCAATTTCCGCCCCAGTTCTTCTTTTGTCCGCACTCTCTTATACGGTTTAGTATACTCAAAAAAGAAGAGAAAGGCCGTGGATATAATCCATCGGCCCTCTCTTATCTGCGTCAGTGCAGTGGTCAGCGATTCTAAATCGTGTAGTTCAAACGCTGGACCAAGGCGTTGTAATCGCCTCTGTCACATCCACCTTCACCGCAGGCTCCTGCAATTTCGCCTGTGGGTTTCTCTGCAGGCTTACTCGGTGTGAAACACCCCTCCTCTTTCGAGACTCTGTCTGAGATTGTTTGCGACTTGCGCTTCAAGGAGAAGTTAACCTGGTATCCGCAAGCTGCCGCATAGCGAATCAGAGTTGTCCAATAAATTGGAAACTCCGGTTGGATCAAGTTTTCCAAAATCCTCTCGCGCTCCTTCTTCATCTCCAAAGTGTCACCGCGAGCCGAGCGATGTAGAGAAAGGTCAAAGAGAAACTCGGCAAACTCTTCATGCTCGAATTCCGCTCCAAATGTGAAATCACGCCCTGGAACAGCAAACGAATGCAAAAAAGGATAATTTTTCAAGACCAATTGCAAATTGAGCTTATCGGCAATTTTGACGACATTTTTCAAACACGGCAACGTGCACTCAGAGTCAAAGATTCTTCTAAAATTGTCAGCTCCGATATATTTCGCACAAGCAATACGCACATTCTCATTACCGGCCCGCTCTTTCATAGCTTTGCGAAGTTGGCGACAGAGAAAGTCGTTTTGAATTTCCATTTCCGCATCGACAAGTCTGTCCAGTTCTTTTCTCGTTCTTGGACAATCGATTGTTTTGGCCAGAGGCCTGTAAGAATTAGTCATTTACACCTCCAAAAGAACAAGAGCCGGCTTTCGCCGGCACTCTTGTTCGAGTATTTACGTAGCCACTGCCCGTGGCACCACTCTCAGCTAAACATCAATATGAAATGAGCACAAAATCATTCACGCTCCATCATAAGATGAACGAAGAAATCGCCAGATGTATCGATCAACTCATCACGCGTAGGGATGGAAAATCCGTGCTCTTCATGAGCGGCAATCTCTGCACACCAGCAATCGAACTGAGAATTAGTTTCCGACTTGGCTTGCGCCAGCTCCAACTCGCGCACAAGATCGACATCAGCCAAGTCTGAGCCGAGAAGCGGCATTATCTTATTGTTCATTTCATTGTTCTCCTAAAAATTCATCACATTTGTCGCCCGGCTCGGTGCCTAACTGCCGAGACATAAAACTCGCATGCTTGCTCCTTTCTGTAGTTTTCTCCTAACCCCAGTACAAAATCGGCACACCATCAACGTATGAATAAGCAACGGGGCGATGCCCTGTCGCCTCGCTGCGAACTACGAAATCAGGTCTGACAATTTCGGTTGTTGAGTGAGTGCCATACAGCTGCAGTTGCTTTCTGTGCGAGTGCGGACAGAAATCTTTATCTTCCAGGGGCCAGAAGTGCGCACTCTTGTCGCCCAGCGCAATCAGACGCTTTGTATAAGGACAAAACATAAGGCGAGAGAAAATTTCTTTCTCCACGCGCTGCGATGCGTAAAGTGCGCTTGCTTCCTTGTGGAATACAATCGCTCCATCTTCACCGCAGAATGCCTCCATCTCACAGTCCGGATGGATCGCGTACGAATGACACCTCCAATCATCCGGTTGCCGAAATTTGTAGACTTGCCCAACCTCCAAATGCTCCTTGTGCGGATTGAACCTGAATGGCACTCGCCGAATTCCACGCCCAGCAAGAGCAACCACACAACGGTCTCCGAAATAGACCTTATCAACCGGAAGATCGGAAACACGCACATCTAAAACTTGTCTCGGTGGAGAAGAGACGGTCTGCCAAACACGTAAACGGCCATGCCCATTGCCACAAGCAAGCAGGTTTCCCTCTCTGTTGTAGCTAATCGATGTTGGATTTTTAAAGTCGAGCAAAAGAGGCGAAAAGCCGTTTCGCATCGAGAAATAATGAACGTAGTTTCCATGATGGGCAAGCGCCGCGAACTCACCAATACATGGATGCATCGCGAATTCTTTTATATCCGCTTTCAGCGCCCAGGTGTCAACATCAGGCGTTTCACTGTTGCAAATGGCGAATCCGCCATCCTTGCGAAGGAGGCCAAAAGCTTTACCATTGCCTGCAAACTCAACTCTTTCAACCGTGCCGGGCTCACCAAGCGGAAGGTTTACCAATTCCTTGTATTCTCT
>Ga0268298_10007049_pt1 | contig 10049 bp, 4 predicted proteins | sample WWTPWeurt_MetaG_FD_194462 | JGI IMG/M metagenome (GOLD analysis project Ga0268298, IMG submission 194462) | Activated sludge microbial communities from WWTP in Nijmegen, Gelderland, Netherland - WWTP Weurt | ecosystem: Engineered > WWTP > Aerobic digester > Activated sludge | place: Netherlands... | reverse complement strand
GAATGAGCGTAAGAGCGCTAAACTTGAGATCACGAGTTTTTACAGAGAAATGAGAAACATGATCAACCAGCGTATGGTTGTTGGTGCCTATCCTCAAAACTATATCATGTATGATAACATTGACTTCAGTACAGTAAAAGGTTTATCATTTGCTTTTGACTTCCGTAGAACCGGTGGCTCAAGAATTAATGCGAATTACACATTGCAATTCGCTGAAGGATCTGGTTCAAATGCAAACTCAGGAGCTAACCTTGCAGGTTCAGGTCAGCCAAACTTAAGGGTACTGACACCTCTTGATTATGATCAACGTCACAGTTTTGTTTTAAATTATGATTTCCGTTTCGGAAAAGAGAAAGATTACAAAGGACCAACATTAAAGAAGAAAGATGGTAAAGTGATTCAAGTGTTATCAGATGTTGGATTTAACTTAACTTTCATGCTGGGTTCTGGAACACCTTACACGAGACACAGTGCGCCATATGCATTGAATGGTAATGCTAAATCAAACATTGTTGGTCAGATCAACGGTTCATCTAAACCTTGGAACTTTAGAAGTAACCTTCGTGTAGACAAAAACATTCCACTAACATGGGGTAAAAAAGATTCTGAGAATAAGAAGAAGGCAGATCTGAATGTGTATGTTCAGGTGCTTAATTTGTTCAACACAAGAAATATTCTGGGTGTGTATGCCTTTACCGGTAACCCGGATGATGATGGGTATTTAACATCATCTCAAGCGCAGCAACAACTTGCCCTTACTAACAGTCCGAATGCATTTATTGATATGTATAATATAAGAATGAATAACCCAGGTAACTATAGTTTACCACGTCAGACCCGTATTGGTTTGTTGTTTTCATTTTAATCGAATAGGAGGAATTTATTATGAGAAAGTTAATAATACTGATCAGCACACTGGCACTTGGTTCTCTTAATGCAAGAGAAAAAGTGATGGTTGGAAAACCCGGACAGCCTACTGCCGGCGTTGTTTCCGAAGAAACGGTTGAAAAAGTAGTTGCAGGAAGCTGCGCTGCTCCTAAATCAGGACAGGAAATAAAGTACAACAACGTTAGAACCATCATTTACACCGGTGGTGATATGTGGTGGGATCTAGTATCCAATGCGCGATACATTATTCCTAAAACAGAAAACACGAAAAATGCTGTTTCCTCAAGTTTTGCCGGCTCGATCTGGTTAGGAGGATTGGATGCTGGAGGGCAGCTGAAAGTAGCCGCTATGACGTATCGTCAGAAAGGTGTGGATTTTTGGCCTGGACCTTTGGATACAGTGAATGCCTCAGCAGATCCTGCTGAATGTTCTCGTTATGATCAGATCTATACAATTACACGTGATGAAGTAGATAAATTTGTAGCTGGAAAAACTGCAGCAACACCTAATATGTTGTTATGGCCCGGAAATGGAAATAGTAGTCCTGGTAAGAACCAAGGACGTATACTTGCTCCTTTCTATGATTCCAACGGTGATGGTCAATATGATCCTGCAGGTGGAGATTATCCGGCTTACGATGTAAAGAATGAGGCATTGAAAGACCAATACGGTTACTGTAAATCCAAACTTTATGGTGATTACACTTTGTTCTGGGTTTTCAATGATAAAGGAAACATTCACACAGAAACAGACGGTGTTGCTATTGGTGTTGAGGTTAGAGCTCAGGCCTTTGAATTCAAAACCAATGATGAGATCAATAACATGAGTTTCTACAGTTACGAGATCTTCAACCGTTCTTCTTTCCAAATCAATAAAACATATTTCACTATTTGGAATGATGCAGATTTGGGTTATTACTTGGATGATTATGTTGGATGCGACGTTCAATTAGGTCTTGGATATATTTACAATGCCGATCCATTTGATGAAACATACGGTGGTGTGAACGGTTACCAGGATTATCCTCCTTCTTTGGGTTGTGACTTTTTCCGTGGACCAATTGCCGATGTAAATGATAAAATTGATAATGACCAGGATGGTACTGTTGATGAGCCGGGAGAGTCTATTCAAATGAGCAGATTCACTTATTACAACAATAATATCGGGGCCTTCCCCCCACAAACTACCAACCCTGACATTGCGATACACTATTACAACTTCATGACAGGGTTCTGGAAAGACGGTTCTCCTTTCACGCAAGGTGGTAATGCCTATGGTGGAACTTCACCTTCACAATATGTTTATGATGGAGATCCGGTTGGAAATACAGGTTGGACGGAGAAGAATTCAGGAAATCTTCCTGGAGATCGTCGTTTCCTTCAATCTGCAGGCCCTTTCACTTTAAAACCCGGATCGGTTAACTATATCACATTCGGTATGCCATGGGCACAAAGTCCGAATAAAGGAGGTAATATCGAATCGGTTCGTTTGTTGAAGATAGCCGATAAGAAAGCACAAGCACTATTCGATAATTGCTTTAAGATCCTTGATGGTCCAGAAGCTCCGGATATGGTTGTTCAGGAAATGAATAATGAATTGATCATTTACCTTACAAATCAAAAAGGAGTATCGAATAATTACAGGTACTTTAATAACGATTACGCTGAAGAAGATATCACTATTCTTTCTGATCCTACTTCATCCATCACAGCCTTACAGAATCCTGACAAATTCTACAGATTCGAAGGATACATCGTGTATCAAGTAAGAGACAACTTAGTAACATCAACTGATCTTTCAGATGTAACAAAAGCTGTTCCTATCTTCCAATGCGACCTTCAAAACGGAGTGAGCAGAATTGTGAACTACCTACAAGATAATAACGTAGGAAGCGTTGCCCCTAAGATCATGGTGGAAGGTGCTGATAAAGGTATCAGTTCAACTTTCAGAGTCACTCAGGATGCATTTGCCACAACAGAAAATCGTAGTCTTGTGAATCACAAAAGCTACTACTTCATCGCAGTTGCCTACGCTTACAATAATTACTTAACTTATGTTCAGGATAAATCTCCTCAGCAAGATCTAAACGCTAACTATTTAGGGCAAAAACGCCCATATCTTGAAGGACGTAAACTTAAAAAAGCCGCCGGTGTACCTCATAACCCTGAGATCGAAAAAGATGGAACATTGGCAATGTCTGCTTACGGATTCGGACCAAAGATCACACGTATTGAAGGGCAAGGAAACGGAGGAAACTTAATGACTCTTACCCAACAAAGTGAAGACGAGATCGTAAACAGTCCAACCGGTTTTGCTGAGCAAATCACGTATGAAGGTGGTCAAGGTCCTTTATCTATCAAAGTTGTAGATCCTTTGAATGTGAAGCCTGCTAATTTCCAATTCAGATTCATCAATAAGAATTTCCGTTCGATCTATACTCCTACGATCGACCCAACCTTTACAACAAATCCAACTGAGCCGAGAAAGTGGCTGAATCCAATGCCTTCTGCTGCTGCGAATGCAACAAACGGCTTAACAGGTAACGGTTCTAATATTGCCGCATTGAACGTAGACAATACGAGTTGGGAATTGATCGACCTCACAAACAATGTGAAGTACCACCCGAACGAACCGAGTTGGGTAGCAGGCACTGCAACAACATCGCTTGCCTACAAAGACACTTTATATCAAACTATCAAAGTAGGAAATGAGTATTATTTCCCTGAACTTGGATTCTCTATCAACATTAAACAAGTTTCTGATCCGGGTGAGGTACTCAATAGCTTTACTGATCAGTTAGGCTTAACAGAGACCTATAAGGGTCCTGAGGCAGGATCATTTCTTGGTTCAAAGATGACTTATTTGAATGGAACACCGGATTGGTTAGGTTCAATCAGCGATGTGGATGGAACTACACCTGATAACTGGATACTTTCTGGTAGCAGCAAAGGAGGAGATGCAACCTTCTATGGAGCTGATGCTTTTTATAATGTGGCGAATGAAAAACCAGCCGCCTTTTACGATCCGAATAAACAATTTGGAAGTGTGATAAAAGGAACCTGGGCTCCTTATCCGTTATGCGCATCGTATTATACGATCAATCCTGGATCATCTGCAGCTGTTCCTGCAAGGATCTTCGCTGGTCCTGCATTCGATGGAAGAGTTTGGGGTCAAGATCAATATTTTAAGGATACTTATCAGTTGTCTAGCACACCGAACACACAACCTTCTAAAGGACATACCGATCTAAGAAAGATAAGTTCTGTATTAGTTGTATTAACGAAAGATAAATCAAAATGGACTCGTTGCCCTGTACTCGAAATGCAAGAGAAATCTCACTTAAGTGAAGGTAATGCGCCTTACTTCTCTCCTAGAAATCATTGGTCTGTTGATAAGGACGGTAGATTTGATTCTACCCTTGCTGTTACGGATACTGATCCTAATTCGCCTAATTATATTTCGAAGAAAGGAATGGGTTGGTTCCCTGGATACGCGATCAATATTGAAACAGGTGAACGTTTGAATATGGCTTTCGGAGAAGATAGTTATCAAAAAGAGAACAACGGTCAGGATATGATGTGGAATCCTACAAACAGACGAGGTTTCCCTTATTCTTACTCCTACGGAGGTAAACACTTTATCTACGTCTTTGCCGGAAACACTATTGCTTCGAATTTCATCAATACAGGAACGTATAACTGGGAGCCTGTTTTAGATGGTAAACCTTATGGAGTTGGAAGATACGATGGTGCAAAGAAAATGATGACTATTTTCAATGCTTTCTTTGATAAAACCACGCTCGGTTCAGGAAGTGATCCGGTTTCAGGAAATTACTTGTCACCACTGAGTGCAATTGAAAGAGATATTATGTGGGTGTCAATGCCAATGCTTGCTGCAGGTGCATCAACCTTTTCTAATCCTGCGAATATGCCTTCCGATGTGAAGTTTCAAATAAATGTGAGCAAGCCTTATCGCTATGGATTCTCAGGTGTAGGAACATTTACTTCTCAAACCTATAGTAGTTTTAATAAACTGATTTCAGTTAACACGCAGTCTAATCTTACTACTCATGTGAAAATCGGCGCAACCGTTAACAGCAACTTCCCAGTTTATGCATTCAATACAAATGAGATTGCAACTTTATTCAACCAGGCAGATGTTGCAAAGAATGCACTTGATAAGATCAAGATAGTTCCAAATCCTTATTACGGATCTTCGAGCTATGAAACAGGCAGGATCGACAACAGGATCCGAATTACAAACCTTCCTTCCGTTTGTACTGTGAAGATCTTTAGCATGAATGGAACTTTGATCAGAACTCTTAAACGTGATGTGACCGGTCAGGAAGACGATTTTATTGCGGGTGACACTAAACAGAATAAGTATTCTTCATTTATGGATTGGGATCTGAAGAACCAGAGTAACATTTCCATTTCTAGTGGTCTTTATATTTTCCATATAGATGCCCCTGGTTTAGGTGAGAAGATTTTAAAATGGTTCGGTGTTGTTAGACCTCTTGACGTTCAAAACTATTAATCTCCAAAGAAAAGATTATGATGAAAAATTTAAAATATATCGGACTCTCAGCAGTGATTATGGCATCCATTAATGGAAATGCCGGAAACCCTGAACGTGCAGGTCAGGCAGGCGCGAGCCAGCTTTTGATCAATCCTTACGCTCGAAATTCTGGTATGGCCGGATCGAATTCTGCCAGAGTAAAAGGTTTAGAAGCTCAATTCCTTAATATCGCTGGCACTGCATTCACACGTAAAACTGAAGTGATGTTCAATCGCACAGTTTGGTTGCAAGGAACAGATATTTTTATCAATAGCTTTGGTTTGACACAAGGTATAGGCGAAACAGGAACAATTGGATTCGGTGTTATGGCCATCAATGCAGGGAAAATTGAGATCACTACGGAAGATCAGCCGGAAGGCGGACTAGGAACGTACAATCCAACATTCCAGAACATAAGCCTTTCTTACGCAAAAATGTTCTCTGATAACATCTATGGTGGTATTAATTTCAAGATCCTAAATGAGCAGATCCCGAATGTGAACGCGAGAGGTATCGCCATCGATGCGGGGATTCAGTATCACACTGGAAAAAACAATCAAATGCACATTGGAATCGCTCTGAAGAACTGGGGACCAAAAATGTCGTACAAAGGTGATGGTTTAAGCCGTCAGACTAGTGTGAAATACGGTTCAGGGTATCAATTAACAGTAAACAATCGTTCGGGCGCTTTTGAATTGCCGGCTTTGGTTAATATCGGAACATCGTATGATCTATATTTGATGAAGGACAGTAGCGGAGTGTCAAAGAAACATCGTGTTTCTTTAAATGCAACCTACACTTCTAATTCATTCACTTATGATAATTACCTATTCGGTGTGGAGTACTCATGGAAGGATATTTTAATGTTCAGAGGCGGTCTTTATACCGAGAAATATATTTTCGACGCAGAGAACAGAAGAACAGCAATGACAGGACCTTGTGGTGGAATTACTTTCGAAATTCCTTTCAATGAAAAGAAATCTACATTCGGACTTGATTATTCATATCGTGCAACAAATCCTTTCAGTGGAATTCACTCATTCGGATTTAGAATGAATCTTTGATCTTTTTTTATTATTTTTGTATTGCAGGAGTCCCGGTTTCTATCGGGATTCTTTGTTTTTAAAAACGAGGCATATGGCACAACAAATCGGTTATTATACGGAAGAAGGTTTACAGAAACTAAAGTCTGAGTTACATCAGCTTGAAACTGTAGAAAGAAGAAAATGTACCGCAGCCGTTGCAGAGGCTCGTGACAAAGGCGATCTAAGCGAAAATGCAGAATATGATGCCGCCCGCGAAGCGCAAGCCCTCTTGGAAGTTAGAATTGGCAAATTAAAAGATGTTATTGCGAATGCAAGATTGGTAGATGAGAGTCAACTCGACTTAAGCAAAGTAAGTATACTCACAACTGTTAAGATAAAGAATTCTAAGAACGGTACCACAATGAAGTATACCTTGGTTGCCGAAAACGAAGCAGACCTCAAGGCAGGTAAAATATCAGTCGATTCCCCGATCGGAAAGGGATTACTGGGAAAGAAAGTAGGTGAGAAGGCAGTTGTTCAGGTTCCCGCCGGAGATATCACTTTCGAGGTATTGGAAATCACTATCTGAAATGGCAAGCATCTTCTCCAGAATTATTAACGGGGAAATTCCCTGTTACAAGATAGCAGAAGACAATCATTATTTCGCCTTTCTGGATATCTCCCCACTTAAAAAAGGACATGCACTGGTTGTTCCAAAAAAAGAAGTTGATTATTTGTTTGATCTGGATGATGCAACGTATCAGGGCCTGCTTCTTTTTTCATCAAAAATAGCGAAGGCGATCAAAAAAAGTGTTCCCTGCAAAAGAGTCGCGATGCATGTGATCGGACTCGAAGTGCCGCATGCACACGTTCATCTCGTGCCCATCAATACAATGAACGATAGTAATTTTTCAAATGAAAAATTGAAACTTTCCAGCGATGAGATGAAAAGTATGGCAGAATTGATCGCTTCTAATCTGTGATCAAACTATTCAAGGTGCTTTTATAGTTTCATTAACAAACTCTTAAGACTCACTCTTTCATTTAAAAAGTCGTTCAGTTTTTCGATACTGATCCTTTCTTGTTTCATTGTTACACGATCTCTCACAGTTACTGTTTGATCTTCCAAAGATTGATGATCTGCCGTTATGCAATAAGGTGTTCCTATCGCATCTTGCCTGCGGTATCTTTTCCCAACTGTGTCTTTCTCGTCCGTGATAACAATATGATCGAATTTTAATTTGTTCACGATCTTTTCAGCTAGTTCTGGCAATCCGTCTTTTTTCACCAATGGAAAAACGGCTGCTTTAATGGGAGCAAGGGCCGGAGGCAGATTAAGAACGACTCTCGTCTCTCCATTTTCCAGCGTTTCTTCTTTAAGTGCAGTAGCCAGTGTGGCTAAAAATAAGCGATCCAGTCCAACAGACGTTTCTACTACATAAGGAACATAACTCTGATTTTCTTCGGGATCAAAGTATTGTAATTTTTTTCCGCTGAATTGCTCGTGTTGTTTCAGGTCAAAATCTGTCCTGGAATGGATCCCTTCCAATTCTTTGAATCCGAAAGGAAACTGAAACTCAATATCGCAAGCTGCATTCGCATAGTGTGCCAATTTCAAATGATCATGATAACGGTAATTTTCATTTCCTAATCCTAAACTCTGATGCCATTTCAGTCGCGCGGTTTTCCAATATTCGTACCACTGCATCTCTGTTCCCGGTTTTACAAAGAACTGCATCTCCATCTGTTCAAATTCACGCATACGAAAGATGAATTGTCTTGCCACGATCTCGTTTCTGAATGCTTTTCCGGTTTGTGCAATTCCGAAAGGTATTTTCATCCTTCCCGATTTTTGTACATTGAGATAATTCACAAATATTCCCTGGGCCGTTTCAGGTCTCAGGTAAATAGTACTTCCTTCTTCTGCAACAGATCCCATTGAAGTGGAGAACATCAGATTGAATTGCCTCACATCTGTCCAGTTCCTGCTTCCGCTGATAGGGTCAACGATCTCGCAGTCTACAATGATCTGTTTTACTTCCGCAAGGTCATTCTCATTCAACGCTTTTTTAAATCTTGCATTGATCTCATCTATTTTCTTTTGATATTCTAGTACCCTTGTGTTGGTGCTCTTAAACATCACTGCATCAAAATTCTCAAATCGTTTCGCTGCCTTTTCTACTTCCTTATTGATCTTGTCTTCGATCTTGGCAACGTGTTCTTCTATCAAAACATCTGCTCTGTATCTCTTCTTACTGTCTTTGTTATCGATCAAAGGGTCATTGAATGCATCCACATGCCCGCTTGCTTTCCAGGTTGTAGGGTGCATAAAAATGGCCGCATCAATACCCACAATATTTTCGTGCATCTGCACCATTGCCTTCCACCAGTATTCGCGCAGGTTCTTTTTTAATTCAGCGCCATTTTGCCCATAATCATATACTGCACTCAGGCCGTCATAGATCTCGCTGCTTTGAAAAATAAATCCGTACTCCTTGCTGTGGGAGATCACATTCTTGAAAAGATCTTCTGGTTTAACTGACATATAAAAATTTGATGGGCAAAAATAGCCAATAAATTGATAATTTTAAGCGTGAAGCAGATCTCCTTAATACTCTTTTTTCTACAATCCCTTTTCATAGCATATGGACAGAGCGATTGGAATTATGTAGGCCCGGGTAAATTAAAAGAGCAGGTAAAAGGAATGATCAAGTCTGTTTGGTGCGAACAGAGCGATCTCAACTTTGTTTTGGCAGGCTCTGCTGCCGGTGGATTGTTCAGATGCGAGAACGCGCTCGGTACAGAGCCACAATGGAAGTGCATAACGGATTCCTACACACTTCAGTCTTTTGGCGTAAGTGATATTGTTGTTATTTCGAATACGAATAAAAAGGAAATTTTCATTTCAACTTCCAGCAGAAGCGCATTGGCAGAAGCATATGGAAATGGAATATTGCACTCGTTGAATGGAGGCGAGACTTGGGAGCACATAGGACCCGGCGAAAAGAGTGACATTCTTTTTCCGATGGATGGTTTGATCCTGAATAAGGAGAATGAGAGGGAGATGTTGGCCTTTGCCCAACATTTGGTGTATTATACTACGGATTCATGGGCTACTTTCAAGACCATCGACGTTGGCTTGAAAAAGGAAAATAAAGATGTGAGTATTTGTGATGTTGAATTTGCACCCTTTGAGAACGGAAAATTTTATATCTGTACAAGAACGAATAATTCGCAAACAGCAAAAATAATTCAATATGAATTAAAATCCGGGATCGTAAAAGACATGACGCCCCCCGAACTTCTTTCCGAAAGAATGGAAGTGGCCACGATCCATAATTCAAAGTATAAGGGCAAATTCTATCTGGCAGGTGGGGCAGCTTCTTGTTATGTAATGTATTTTAATGGAACAAAATTCTCTCCTGCACTTAATAAAGAAGGTTTATTCCAGATATTCGCTAATGCCTACTGGAATTTTGAATTCGCTGTGAATCAAAACGACACCAATATCCTTTACCTGAGTATGACCGAGACCTCTAAAAGTATGGATGGGGGAAAAAGTTTTTATAAGCTTTCGCA
>Ga0268298_10007047_pt1 | contig 10051 bp, 7 predicted proteins | sample WWTPWeurt_MetaG_FD_194462 | JGI IMG/M metagenome (GOLD analysis project Ga0268298, IMG submission 194462) | Activated sludge microbial communities from WWTP in Nijmegen, Gelderland, Netherland - WWTP Weurt | ecosystem: Engineered > WWTP > Aerobic digester > Activated sludge | place: Netherlands... | reverse complement strand
GTTCGGCAAAATGCCTCGATCCGCGAACGCCTCACGCACGTACGCGAGGCCCGCCGCGCGCGCCACCTTCGCGATCGCTCCGTGCGAGGGGCCCACCCACGCGAGGTCCGCGGGGCGCACGCCGAGCCCCGTCGTCGCGCCGCGCAACACGGCCTCGGCGATCACCGGATCGCGCGCGGCGTCGTGGTAGAGCGCGCCGTGCAGCTTCACCGCGCGCACAGAGCCTCCCGCGATCGCTTGAAGCGCCGCGCATTGGCTCTCGATCGAGGCGCGCAGGGCCTCGGGCGCGATCGCCATCGTGGTGCGACCGAAGCCCTCGCGATCCGGGTACGAGGGGTGCGCCGCGATCTCGGCGCCAGCCTCGCGGGCCAGCATCACCGCGCGCACCATCGATGCGGCGTCGCCCGCGTGTCCGCCGCACGCGACGTTGACGACGGTGGCGATGCGGTAGAGCTCCTCCGGCTCGTCCGCGAGCTCGCCGATGTCCACGTTGAGGGTGACCGTCACGGATCCGACTTGACCATCGTGAAGAGGAACGGGTGCCAGAAGGACTGCGTCACGACGCCGGGATAGCCGCCGAGGGCGATGAAGGTGTATGCGCTCCCGTCGGCGAACTCGGGGTCTTTGACGCCGCCGTTGACGAACACGTCCTGCATGAATTGAGCGCTCGTCGGGTAGGTGTCGTTGGGCGCGAACGTCTTGAGCGACGCCTTCGCGATCACGCCGAAGTCGGCGCGCGCCATGTTGAAGAACGGGGGCTTGGGCGCGAGGCCGCCGAGCGAGAGGTTGTAGGCAGCGGGGATGTCGAGCGCGTTGTCGAAGCCCGGCGTGAAGCGAATGTCCGAGGGCTGGAGGGCCGCGGACGCGTGAACGAACTGGAGGGCGATGGCCTGAGGCTCTGTCTTTCGCGACATGGAGACGAGCGTGAGGCTCGCCGTCGGGGTGGCCGCCGTGTACGTGAAGCCGCAGCCGAGCTGCGCCGTGGCGTCGTCGTGACCGGGCCCGCCCATGCAGCCGAAGAAGACGAGCAAGAGGCTCTTTTCAGCGCTGAATACGGGCTTCGGAATCACGGGCATCGGCGTCACGACGATGGGCGGCGCGCCTGCTCCTCCGCCGGCTCCGCCCATGCCTCCGGCGCCCCCTCCGCCGTCCGCGAGGGCGAGGGCTTCGTCGCACGATTTGCCCACGATCGCCGTGAGATCGCCGCCGATCACGAACGGCTGCACGTCGCTCGAAGGGGCGAGCGACTCGGGAGGATCGACGACGATCGCGTCGTGAAACGCGAGGCCGCCCGGCGACGTGGGCCACGGGTTCACGGAGGGGCCCGAGGGATAAGGCTGGAAGCACACGCGGATCGCCGGGTAGTCGTTGATGCCATTGACGATGGTGAGCTTGGTGGGGCCCGCGGGCTCGGCGCCGCCCATGTTGGTGGTCGTCGTCGTCTCGCCGCCCGCGCCTCCCTGGCCGCCTGTCGTCGTGGTGTCGCCTCCGGATCCGGTGCTCGCGCCTGTGCCGGAGGTGCCGGAGCCGCCGCCCGTGGGGGCGAGCAAGCTGTGGTCCGACGAGCACGCCGCGAGCGCGGTGACGAGGAGCAGCGGAGCGAGAAGCGAAGGGCGAAGCGGCGGGATCACTCGGGGAGAGTAGCCCGCTCCGCGCCGTTCATCAGCGCTGATGAACGGTTTCATCAGCGCTGATGAACGGCGCTCGGGGACCTGTGCCTTTACAGCGAGCGACGGGTCACCTACGCGGGCCCGGTGCGACTCTCGGTGAAGGAAAGCGCGGCGGCGTCGATCGAGCGAGGGCACCCGTGGGTGTATCGCGAGGCCTTGAAGAGCACACCCGCGCGCCTCGAAGCCGGCGCCGTCGTGGAGCTCGCGGACGCGCGCGGGGGCTTCCTGGGGCGGGGGATCTGGGATCCGAGCTCGCCCATCGCCGTGCGCGTTCACGAGCGTGACGCGAAGGCGCCGCTCGATGTGGCGTCGTTCCTGCGGCGGATCGAGGCGGCCTTCGATGTGCGCGCGCGGCTGTTCGATCCCGCGGACACCGACGCTTGTCGTCTCGTGAACGGCGAGGGCGATCGGGTGCCCGGCCTCGTGATCGATCGTTACCGCGACGTGGCGATCCTCCGCGTCGAGGGCGCGCTGGACACGTGGATCGAGGCGCTGCGAAGGCCCCTCGCGGCGCTGCTCGCGAAGCACGGCGTGCGCTCGGCGGCGCTGCGTCTCTCGCGTGAGGCGAGGACGAAGGAGAAGCTCATCGAGGAGCTCTGGGGCCCTCCGATCCCGGAGCGGATGATCGTCCGCGAGCGCGGGCTCTCGCTCGAGGTCGATCTCCATTTCGGCCACAAAACAGGGGCTTTCCTCGATCAACGAGAGAACCTCGCGCGCGTCCGGCAGCTCGCTCGCGGCCGCGCGCGCGTCCTCAATCTCTTCAGCTACACGGGCGGCTTCTCGCTCGCCGCGGCCCTCGGCGGAGCGGGGCGCGTCACCTCCGTCGACACGGCGGGCCCCGCGCACGCCTCGGCCCAGCGATCGTTCCGCGAGAACGGGCTCGATCCGACGGGGCACGCGTTCGTCACGGCCGACGCCTTCGCCTTCCTCGAAGCCGCGGAGAAGCGAGGCGAACGCTTCGATCTCGTCATCTCCGATCCTCCGTCGTTCGCGCCGAGCGAGAAGGCGAAGCCGCGCGCGATCGCCTCGTATCGAAGGCTCCATCGCGCGTGCGCCGCGGTGCTCGCGGAGGGCGGGATCTTCTGCGCGGCGTCGTGCTCCAGCCACATCACGGCCGACGATTTCTTCGCGACGCTCGACGACGCCTCGCTGGGCCGCGGAGATCTGCGCGTGGTCTCGATGCTCGGTCAGCCCGAGGATCACCCGTGGCTCTCCGCCTGGCCCGAGGGGCGCTATCTCAAGTTCGCGACGCTCCTTTGATCCGGGCTCGAAATGCGCTGTTTCCGCGCTTGACGCGCCTGGCCTGATCCTTGATTAGGCGCGCGCGACACGCGATCTTCCTCGCGCATTTCTCTCGGAGCAGTCCCCCATGGGTGTTCGCGATCTCCTCGTCGATCAGGGCAAAAAGCTCGCATCCTCGCCGTTCGTCCTGCGGCTCATCTCCAACGACCGCGTCATGAAGGTGGCGACGGGCATGATGGATGCGAGAAGCCGACTTCGCGCCGCGGCCGACAAAGTCGCGGAGGCCGGCTCGATCCTGATCGAGGGCCACGGGATGCCCAACATCGATCCCGCGCTCGACGGCGAGCCGGAGGTGACGGCGCGACCCACGAACGGGCACTCTGCGAAGGCGAACGGCGTGACCATCTCGTCCTCCGCCGCAAGCAGCGACGCTGTGCCTTCGACCCAGCCGACGGGCGGCGGATCGAACGGATCGGCCGCGGCGCGCGCGGAGAACGAGCCCGCCGCCGGATCCGACGGCGCGCTCCTCAAGCAGCAGATGGCCTCGCGCACGTCGCTCTCCCGCATCGGCGGGCGCGACGTCTTCGAGAAGTGCTTCAAGTTCATGACGGCCGACAACGCGCGCGCGATGGGCGTCTACCCGTTCTTCCGCCCGCTCGATTTCAACAACGGCCCCGAGGCGCAGCTCGAGGGGCGCACCGTCACGATGCTCGGCTCGAACAACTACCTCGGCCTCACGACGCACCCCAAGGTGCGCGCCGCGGCCCAGGCGGCGATCGACAAGTACGGCACGAGCATGACCGGATCGCGGCTCGTGAACGGCACGATGAAGCTCCACAAAGAGCTGGAGGAGAAGCTCGCCGCGTACCACGGCAAGGAGGCGGGCCTCGTCTTCACCGCGGGCTACCAGGTGAACCTCGCGACGATCTCCGCGCTCCTCTCGAACAAGAAGAGCGTGGCCGTGATCGACAAGGACGATCACGCCTCCATCTACGACGGCGTGCGGCTCGCGCAGGCGTCCGGCGCGAGGATGGTCCGCTACAAGCACAACGACGCGGCGGCGCTCGACACGGCGCTGTCGGAGCTGGAGGACGCGGAGGGCGCGCTCGTGATCACGGACGGCGTGTTCAGCGCGCAGGGCGAGATCGCGAACCTGCCTCCGCTCGTCGAGGTCGTGAAGAAGCACAAGGCCCGCATCATGGTCGACGACGCGCACGCGCTCGGCGTGATCGGACAGAACGGGCGCGGCACGGCGTCGCACTTCGGCCTTCAGGACAAGGTCGATCTCATCGGCGGCACCTTCTCGAAGTCGCTCGCTTCCATCGGCGGCTGGCTCGTCGGCGAGCGCAAGGTGCTCGACTACATCCAGCACTTCGCGCCGAGCTTCCTGTTCGCGGCGAGCGCGGCGCCCCCGTGCGTGGCCGCGGCGATGGCGGCCCTCGAGGTGATGCAGGAGGAGCCGTGGCGACAGGAGAAGCTCCGCGAGAACTTCACGTACATGCGCGAGGAGCTCAAGAAGCTGGGCTTCGAGCTCGGCAAGACCGAGACGGCCGTCATCCCGATCTACATCCGCGACGATTTCAAGACAGTGATGATGTGGAAGAGCCTGCTCGACGACTACTCGATCTACGTGAACCCCTTCATCCAGCCTGGCGTCCCGCCGAAGCAGCAGGTGCTCCGCACGAGCTACATGGCCACGCACGAGCGCAAGCACCTCGATCGCGCGCTCGAGGCCTTCGAGAAGGTCGGAAAGAAATTCGGCGTCATTGGGGGATGACGCGCGTATCGTGAGCGGCAAAACGAGCCCGGATCCTACCGGGCTCGCTTGATGGCGAGGCGGCGAGACCAGCCTTCACTCCCAGGGTAGCCGTGGCGAAGATCGTCATCGTTCACGAAGAGGGCATGCTCCGCATCGCCACCTTTCAGAACATCCAGATCAACGTGTGGAGCGACGCCCCCGACGTCGCCCAGATGCGAGCGTTCTCTCGCCAGGCGCAGTCTTTCTCGCACACTCGGGGCAAGCACACGGCGCTGCTCAACGCGGTGATCCGCGGCACGCCCCGCTTCACCGAGGGCGTGCGCGACGAGGTCGTGAAGGCCATGCGGCTGCGCGGCGTGTTCAAGCTCGGCGCCGCGCACCTCATCACCGTGCCTGGATTTCCGGGCACAGCGACGCGCGCGTTCCTGAGCACCGCGATCCTGATCGGTCGTCCGAAGACGCCCACGAAGGTGTTCAGTGACGCCGCCGAGGCGTGCGACTGGGTCGCCGAGAAGGCCCGCGGGCACGAGCACCTCACCGCGACGGGCCCCTGGGAGTCCGCGGATCTCCTCGCCGCCTACAACGAGGCGCTCGAGGGGCGCTGACCCTCGCGAAGATCACCCGAGGTCCCCTTCTCTCTGCCCTTCGCTTGACCAGCGCCGCTCTCGACGGTAATCGCCGAGACATGGCCTCTGCCCTCCGCCCCTTCACCAAAGCGCTCGCCGTCGGCCTCCTCGTCACCGGCGCCGCCGCCGCGACCTCCGACGCGCGCGCGGACTTCCGGATCGGCGTCGTCAACGTGCAGTACGCCGTCGCGCAGACGGAGGACGGCATCCGCGCGACGAACACCTTCAAGAAGCTCTTCGATAAGCGCCAGCAAGACCTCGACGGGCGCCAGACGGAGCTCGAGAAGATGAAGGGCGACATCCAGCGCCAGCAGGGCGTCCTCTCGCGCGAGGCCCTCACGCGCCGCATGGAAGACTGGCAAAAGCGGATGGTCGATCTTCAGACCCTCTTCGTGGAGCACAACAAGGAGCTCCAGAAGAAGCAGGCCGAGCTGACGAGCCCGATCATGAAGAAGCTCTTCGGCGTGATCGCGCGCATCGCGAAGAAGAACGGCTACGACGTCGTCGTCGACGCGCAGGCCGTCCCGTACGCGCGCCAGGATCTCGACCTCACCGATCAGGTCGTCCAGATGTACAACGGCGGGGGCGGCGGCGGAGACGACAAGGAAGAGAAAAAAGAGGAAAAGAAGGAAGAGAAAAAAGAGGAAAAGAAGGACGAAAAGAAGCCCTGATCGCCTCGACTCGATCCCTTCGGTTATCCTCGCGGCCGTGAACGACCGCAGCCCACAGCCCGTCTCGCTCGACATCCATCAGATCCTCGCGATCCTCCCGCACCGGTTCCCCTTCGTGATGGTGGACCGCGTGAACGAGATCATCCCCGGCAAGAGCATCCGCGGTCACAAGTGCGTCGCGTACAACGAGCCTTGGTTTCCCGGTCATTTCCCTCAGCGTCCCATCATGCCGGGCGTGATGATCCTCGAGTGCCTCGCGCAGATCGGCGGCATCCTCGCCTACGCCTCGGACCCCTTCGATCCCACGCAGAACCTCATGTTCTTCCTCGGCATCGACAAGGCGAAGTTCCGCCGCACAGTGAGCCCCGGGGATCGCCTGGACCTCTATTGCGAGGTGGTCCACCACCGCTCCAACGTGTGGAAGCTCCGCGGCGAAGCGAGCGTGAGCGGCACCATCTGCGCCGAGGGCGAGCTGCTCGCGAGCGTCGTCGATCGCCAGCCGTGACGCGCTGATACTCCGCGAGAGGGCGCGAAGCCGGCGCGCACTCTGTCTCGATGGGGCCGCAGGCGGCCCCAAACCCCGGCTCGCTGCGCGCACCCCATGAGCCCGCGGGCTGATAGGCTGCGCGCATGCCGCGCACGCCTGGCCCCTCCACCTCCGCGCTCCACGCCGATCGCCCCCACAACCCCACACTGGCCGTCTCCCCGGCCATCTTCCAGACGAGCACCTTCCGCTGGCCTGACACCGACGCGGGCCAGAAGCTCGCGTCCGAGCGCTCTCCGGCGGCCTTCTACAGCCGCATGGGCAACCCCAATGTCCATCAGCTCGAGGCCATCGCCGCGGCCCTCGAGGGCTCCGAGGCCGCCCTCGCTGTCGCCAGCGGAGCCGCCGCGTGCACCCTCGCGATCCTGCCTTTTTTGCAGGCCGGCGACCACGTCGTCGCGGGCCGCACGCTCTACGGCGAGACGAACGCCCTCTTGACGAAGATCCTCCCGAGGTTCGGCGTCGAGACCACCTTCGTCGCCTCCACGAGCGCGGATGACTACGCGGCTGCGCTCTGCCCGAATACAAAGATGGTCATCGTCGAGACGCCCGCGAACCCCACGCTCGACGTCGTCGACATCCGAGAGATCGCGGAGATCGCGAGGAACCACGGCGCGCGCCTCGTCTGCGACAACACCTTCGCGACCCCCGTCAACACTCGGCCTCTCGACCTCGGCGCCACCGCCGTCTTTCACAGCGCCACCAAGTACCTCGCCGGTCACTCCGACGTCGTCGCGGGCGTCGTCTGCGCCGATCGCGAGACGATCAACCGCGGCTGGGACCACCTCCGCGTCATCGGCAGCTCCCTCGGCCCCTTCGAGGCCTGGCTGGTGATCCGGGGCCTCCGCACGCTGGGCCTCCGCATGGCGCGCCACAACGAGAACGGCCTCGCCGTGGCCCGGTATCTCGCGTCCCACCCCAAGGTCGCCTTCGTCCGCCACCCTGGCCTGGAGTCCCACCCGGAGCACGCCGTCGCGCAGAGGCAGATGAAGGGGTTCGGCGCCATGATCTACGCGGAGCTCAAGGGCGGCGACTCCGCCTCTCGCGCCTTCGTCCAGAGGCTCCGCTACTTCACACAAGCCACCAGCCTGGGCGGCGTCGAGAGCCTGATTCAATACCCTGCCTCGCTCTCCAACCTCTCGCCCGAGGCGAAGATCGCGGCCGGCATCTCCCCCGTGGCCATGCGCATCAGCGTGGGCTGCGAGGACATCGACGACTTGCTGGAAGACCTGGAGCGAGCTCTCGGGTAGGCTCCCGCGCTCGCCCTCGGGGTCCTCATGCTCGTCCTCTCCACCTGTCCTCTCCGTGTGTCTTCCCTCGTGTGGCAAGCGCGACCGGGCGCCTGGGTGCTCACCGTCGTGTGCAAGGCCACCTATCGCCTGGAGCCGCGCGTCTCGCCGCTCTCCGAGGAGCAAGAGCACCCGAACGAGGACGAGAACCACTGGGACGACGACCCCCGAAAGAGCCTCTACGCGCCGAGCGATCTCGTGCCGTTCAAGACGCGCGCCGACGTGCTCCTCGTGGGGTACGCCTTCGCGCCTGGCGGAGCGCCAGTGTCGTCGCTCCTCGCGCGGCTCATCGTCGGCGAGATCGACAAATCGATCGCCGTCCACGCGGACCGAACCTGGACGCTCGACGGCCGCGTCCGCGAAGGCGCCTTGTTCACGCGCATGCCCCTCCGCTACGAGCGCGCCGCGGGCGGTCCGGACAGCGGAAACCCCGTGGGCGTGCGCCCGGACGTCCCGAACGCCTCCGGGGAGATCGCGATCCCCAACCTCTGGCCGCTCGGACGTGCGCCCCAGCAGCGCGGCGAGATCGTCGAGCCCATCGCCTTCGCCCCCATCGCCGCGACATGGCCTGTGCGGCGCGACAGGCTCGGCCCCCTCGCGCGGAGCTTCTCGCTCGCGAGCATCGCAGGGGCCGCGCTGCCCCTCGACGTGGAGCCCGCCTTCTTCAACTCCGCGCCTCGCGATCAACAGGTCACCGAGCTGCGGGCGGACGAGCGCATCGTCCTCGAGAACCTCCTCCCCGGCGCAGCGCGCTTCTCGACGAGCCTCCCCGGCGCAGCGCCGCGCACGTTCGTGGAGCGCCCGGCCACATCGCCCCAGGAGATCGCGATGCGCGCCGACACGCTCTGGATTGACACCGATCGCCGCCTCGCGACGATGACGTGGCGGGGGCAAGTCCCCATGACGAGGGCCGACGAGCCGGGCCGCGTGCTCGTCGGGATGAGCGTCGGCGCCGACCGCCCGACGTGGAGCGACATCGCAGCGCAGGCCGAAAGAATACAGTCTGTTTCAAACGCTACCTCGCCGCTCGACACGGCCGAGTTCGAGTCTCTCTCCGACGACGACGTGCGCGACGCGGGCGAATCCGTGGTGTTCGTGCCCCCCAAGGCGCCGCCGAAGGATCCGGGCGGGCGCGCCCCGGAGGGAGGATCTCTCGGCGACTCGCCGAGCCGTGAGCCGCCCCGCGCGCCGGAGGCCCCTTCCGAGGGAGATGCTCAGTCGACGCTCTTCCTCTTCGGCGTCCCGGCGGCCGCGCAGACGCTCCCTTTCCCGCTGACACCGGAGGGCAAGGGCCTCGACGACGCGCGCAAGGCCGAGCAAGCCCGCGGACCGGACGCGCTGCCGCCGGGGTGGGCGCCTCCGGCTGTCGCGACTCCGGCGGTGCCGCCGCCGATGATGGGGCGACAGGGGCTCTACGATGTCCCCGACTCCCCCTCTCCGCGCTTCGAGCCGCCAAGGGAAATCCCCGTCGCAGGCGCGCTCTCCAGGGCCACCGACTCGGGCCGTGACGCCGCGCAGATGGGCGTCCTGGGCCTCTCGGACGCGGCCGCCGCGGCGCACAAGGTGGTGGAGCTGGACCTTCGATCGGCCGAGGCCGATGTCGCGGGCGCCAAGGAGAGCGCGGAGGAGCGCCCGGCGCCCCGCGTTCGCCCGGCCGAGGTGCTGAAGCTCCTGTGGTTCGATCCCAAGGTGGTCGCCCGGCTGACGAAGCACGCGGAGTGGCGGATCCTGCTCGCCGAGATGGAGCTGCGGGCCTTGGACGAGGGCATGGACGACGACGAGCCCTCCGCGGGAGCGGCCGAGTCGAAGGCACGAAAGTCGGTGTTCGAGGTGCTCTCGCGCGGGCTCCCATCGCCGACGGACTCGCTCAAGAGGGCCTTGTCCGAGGCGGTCGACGATCGGGGCCTGTTCGAGCCGCCGCTCGTGCTGCTGTCCGGAGAGCTGGAGTTTCCGTTCGACGAAGTCGAGGCGCTGAAGGCGGCGGTGACGGTGCTCACACCGCTCGGGCCGACCGACAAAAAGCTCAAGGACGCTCTCGACGCGGCGAACGACTTCCTCCGCACGCCGGGAGCGATGGAGTTCGGGCGGCTCGCGGAGGGTTTGCTGGAGAAGCTGAGAGAGGCGTTCTCCGTCGTGCGCAAGTCGCTACCGATCGACTACGTGGACGCGAACATCGAGCGAGCGCTGCTCCGACAGAGGGCGTATTCCATGAAGACGCTCTATGGAAAGCGGTGGATCCGCGCGCTCTTG
>Ga0268298_10007046_pt1 | contig 10052 bp, 10 predicted proteins | sample WWTPWeurt_MetaG_FD_194462 | JGI IMG/M metagenome (GOLD analysis project Ga0268298, IMG submission 194462) | Activated sludge microbial communities from WWTP in Nijmegen, Gelderland, Netherland - WWTP Weurt | ecosystem: Engineered > WWTP > Aerobic digester > Activated sludge | place... | reverse complement strand
TTTCGATGGCGCCGGGCGCTGAGCCGACTTTCGCGCCGCTTCGGCCTTCAAGCGCGCCTTTTCAGCTTCGGGAAGCTCCTTGTACTGTTCCCACTTCTGTTTGACCGATTCCTTCTTCTCGGGAGACGCCTTTTGCAGGGAAAGGTACTGGTCCCGGGCGTGTTTGCGTTCTTCGGGGGTCAGTTTTGCCCATGACGTCATGCGACGCTGCATGCGCGCCTGCTCTTCCGGCGACAGGGACTGGTAGCGCTGGGCAATGCCCAACCACTTCTTGCGCCGAAATCCTTCCATCATGTCCCACTCTCCGGACAGTGGCGCCAGAATGCGTTGCTGCTCTGTGCTGAGTTGCTTCCAGGACGGTTGCGGGAGCGGGGGAACGATCGCGGCTTGGCTAGCCTGGGCAAGCAGCCAAAGCGCTACTGCGAAGCCGAATCCGAGTCGCGTTCTAGCCATGCGTGAAAGCCCTTGTCGAGATAGGCGGACGGTGACAACTCATCGGCGAGCAAGGCGCTGTCAATTTCTTCGTATTCCTGCGCTTGGGCAAAGGCATTCCAGTAATAAGTCCCCGTGGCGCCTATGCCGAGGGCCAGAATGGCCAGAATGGTACGGGCGTGAAGGCCAAAATTGAAGTCGAGGCCGTGGCCGAGAACAGCAAGGCGCAGGATACCCACCGATTGCCGTTGATTCGCCAGCGCCGCCTGACGTGATTCGTGAAGGCGCTGGGCGATCTTGCCGTCGAGGCGATCCAGTCCCTCGTTGAGGATCTGGCGGGTCTTGTAGCCGAATTCCGTGTCCTTTTTCATAGTTCAATACCTTTTGCCTTGAGAGCGGCGGCCAGTGTGTGGCTTGCCCGCGAGCAGTGCGTCTTGACGCTGCCTTCGGTGCAGCCCATCGCCGTCGCGGTTTCAGCAATATCCATATCCTCCCAGTAACGCATCAAAAAGGCTTCGCGTTGACGTGGCGGTAGTCTGGAAATTTCTTTTTCAATGATTCCAAGGAGTTGCATCCTTTCTGCGTTTCTGTGCGGCGTTGTCGAATCATCTGACCCTACGTCGGTCGCCAAAGTTTCAAGTGGATCTTCATCGTCGTCATCCGTCGGGGTCAGCGAGGAAAACAGGACAGTCCAGAGTGATCTGACCTTGGATCGCCTATAGAAATCACGGATCGCATTCTGCAGTATCCGCTGAAAAAGCAAGGGCCATTCATTGGCCTCACGGTCGCCGTACTTTTCGGCCAGGCGCATCATTGCATCCTGAACGATATCCAATGCCGAATCCTCGTTGCGAACGGCAAACATGGCCTGCTTGAACGCCCGACGCTCTGCGCCCGCCAGAAAGTTGGAGAGATCCAAGCGCGAACTCAGGGCGCGCTCCAAGCGCCGGCAGCGCAAAATCGACGGCTAGGCTGAGACATAAATCTTGACCATTTGCGGATCAGACAGTAAGGTTATACGTTTCACTAAAATAGTGTAACAGGTGCATTCAATGCAGCTTACCGGCGCGGAAATTGTAATCAGGTGCTTGCAGGAAGAGAAAGTCGAATATGTGTTCGGCTATCCCGGCGGCTCTGTGCTATTCATCTACGACGAACTCTTCAAACAGGACAAGTTCAAACACGTCCTGGTTCGTCACGAGCAGGCGGCGGTCCATGCGGCCGATGCCTACTCGCGTTCCTCAAACAAGATTGGCGTCTGCATGGTCACCTCCGGCCCCGGGGTGACCAATGCGGTCACCGGAATCGCCACGGCCTACATGGATTCCGTGCCGATAGTGATCATCAGCGGCCAGGTGCCAACGGCCTACATCGGACAGGACGCATTCCAGGAGTGCGACACGGTCGGCATCACCCGCCCCTGTGTCAAGCACAATTTCCTGGTCAAGGATGTTCGCGACTTGGCGCTGACGCTGAAGAAGGCGTTCTACATCGCCAAGACGGGCCGTCCAGGTCCCGTGCTGGTCGATATTCCCAAGGACATCACCAATCAAAAGTGTGACTTCGAATACCCGAAGACGCTGAGCATGAGGTCCTACAATCCAGTGGTCAAGGGGCACGGCGGCCAGATCAAGAAAGCCGTGCAGATGTTGCTCGAAGCCAAGCGGCCGATGATATATGCGGGCGGCGGGGTGATTCTTTCGGATGCCGCCGACCGCCTGACCAAACTGGCGCGTACGCTTGGCTATCCGGTGACGAATACCCTGATGGGTTTGGGCGGCTACCCGGCGACCGACAAGCAGTCACTGGGCATGCTCGGCATGCACGGGACTTACGAAGCCAACATGGCGATGCAGAACTGCGACGTGCTGATCGCAGTCGGTGCCCGCTTCGACGACCGCGTTATCGGCAATCCGTCGCACTTCGGCAGCGTGGCGCGCAGGATCATTCACATCGACATCGACCCATCGTCGATTTCGAAGCGGGTCAAGGTCGATGTGCCCATCGTCGGTAACCTGCCCGATGTGCTCGATGAACTGCAGAAGCTTCTCGAAAGCTCTGATGGTGTGCCGGACCAGAAGGCTCTCGCGGCCTGGTGGAAACAAATCGACGAATGGCGTGGCAAGAAATCCCTCAAGTACAAGCAGGGCAAGGAAATCATCATGCCCCAGTACGTGGTCGAGAAGCTCTATGAAGTCACCGGCGGCGATGCCTTCGTTACCTCCGACGTCGGCCAGCATCAGATGTGGGCTGCGCAGTACTATAAGTTCGACAAGCCGCGACGCTGGATAAATTCCGGCGGTCTGGGAACCATGGGCGTCGGCCTTCCCTACGCCATGGGCGTGCGCTTCGCCAACCCGAAGGCCACGGTGGCCTGTATTACCGGCGAGGCCTCGATCCAGATGAACATACAGGAGTTGTCGACCGCCAAGCAGTTTCGATTGCCGATCAAGATCATCAACCTGAACAACCGCTACCTGGGCATGGTGCGACAGTGGCAGCAGATGTTCCACGGCAACCGCTACGCGGAATCCTATGTCGACGCGCTGCCCGACTTCGTCAAGCTGGCCGAGTCCTACGGCCATGTCGGCATGAAGATCGAGCGTCCGGCCGATGTTGAGCCGGCCTTGCGTGAAGCTTTCACCAAGCACAAGAACGATCTGGTATTCATGGACTTCCTGACTGACCAGACGGCGAATGTCTATCCGATGGTGGCGGCCGGCAAGGGCTTGTCGGAGATGATCCTGGCCGAGGAACTGTAAGCATGCGACACATCATTTCCATACTCATCGAAAACGAAGCCGGCGCTCTGTCGCGGGTCTCGGGGCTGTTCTCGGCACGGGCCTTCAACATCGAATCGCTGACCGTGGCGCCAACGGAGGATGCCTCGCTGTCGCGCATGACCATCGTCAGTACCGGGTCGGACGACGTCATCGAGCAGATCACCAAGCAGTTGAACAAGCTGATCGACGTGGTCAAGGTTGTCGACCTTTCGGAGGCCGCGCACATCGAGCGCGAGCTGATGCTGGTCAAAGTCCGGGCCGCCGGCAAGGATCGCGAGGAAATGAAGCGCATCGCCGATATCTTTCGCGGCCGCATCATCGACGTCACCGATTCCACCTATGTCATCGAGTTGACCGGCAACGGTTCCAAGCTCGATGCCTTCCTCGAAGCCATCGATCGCGCGCTGATCCTGGAAACCGTGCGCACCGGGGTGTCCGGAATCGGCCGCGGCGATCGAATCCTCAAAGTCTGAACTCTGAAATCAAGGAAAACGAATGAAAGTCTATTACGACAAGGATGCGGATCTTTCCCTCATCAAGGGCAAGAAAGTGACCATCGTCGGCTATGGCTCGCAAGGCCATGCCCATGCCCAGAATCTCAAGGACTCCGGCGTGAAAGTCACGGTCGGCCTGCGCAAGGGCGGTGCTTCGTGGGACAAGGCCAAAAAGGCCGGTCTCAAGGTTGAGGAAGTCGCCAAGGCGGTCAAGGACGCCGACGTGGTCATGATGCTGTTGCCAGATGAGAATATTCCCGCCGTCTATTACGGCGATGTCGAGCCCAACATCAAGAAGGGCGCTGCGCTGGCGTTCGCGCATGGGTTCAATGTGCATTATAACCAGGTGATACCTCGTGCCGATGTAGATGTCATTATGGTTGCGCCTAAGGGTCCCGGCCATACCGTGCGTTCCGAATACTTGCGGGGTGGCGGTGTCCCCTCGCTGATTGCCGTGCATCAAGACACGTCCGGCAAGGCCAAGGACATTGCCCTTTCCTATGCCGCCGCCAATGGAGGCACCAAGGGTGGCGTGATCGAGACCAATTTCCGCGAGGAAACCGAAACCGACCTTTTCGGCGAACAGGCCGTGCTCTGTGGCGGTCTGGTCGAGCTGATCAAGGCCGGCTACGAAACCCTGACCGATGCCGGATATGCTCCGGAGATGGCCTACTTCGAGTGTCTGCACGAAGTCAAGCTGATCGTCGACCTGATCTTCGAAGGTGGCATTGCCAACATGAACTACTCGATCTCCAACAACGCGGAGTTCGGTGAGTACGTGACCGGCCCGCGGGTGATCGGCGATGAAGCCCGCGCCGCGATGAAGCAGGCTTTGCTTGACATTCAGACGGGCGAGTACGCCAAGAAATTCATCCTCGAAGGGCGTACCAATTATCCGTCGATGACAGCGCGCCGTCGCCTGACCGCCGCGCATCCGATCGAACAGGTCGGTGAGCAGTTGCGCGCGATGATGCCGTGGATCAAGAAGAACAAGCTGGTCGATCAGACCAAAAACTGAATCCGCCTAGGCGTGGAAAGAGGGCGCGGCTTGGCCGCGCCCTTTGTTTTTCCATCGAGCGGGAATAGCGGACGATTGATCGGTGGCCGCGATTCCCGCGGGTGCCGCTACAATATCGATTATTGGGTAGGCTTCCACGCACATGCCAGAGATTCCACCGCGCAAATCCTTGATGAACCCCGAGCTGAGGCGGCGCGGCATTTATTTGCTGCCCAACCTGCTGACCACGGCGGCTTTGTTCGCTGGTTTCTATGCCATAGTCCAAGCGATGACGGGGCGCTTTGAACATGCCGCCGTGGCAATCTTTGTCGCCATGGTATTCGACGGCCTTGATGGTCGAGTGGCGCGCCTGACGCGGACCCAAAGCGCATTTGGTGCCGAGTACGATTCGCTTTCGGATATGGTGTCATTTGGCGCCGCCCCGGCATTGATTGTCTTCGAATGGGCAATGAAAGGCATGGGCAAATGGGGCTGGATCGCCGCGTTCGTGTATTGCGCCGGCGCGGCGCTGCGCCTCGCCCGTTTCAACACCAATATCGGTGTTGTCGACAAGCGCTATTTCCAGGGCTTGCCCAGTCCTGCCGCGGCGGCGCTGGTCGCCGGGTTCGTCTGGATCGTAAATGACCTCAATATTCCTGGCGAGGAGGTGCGTTGGTACGCCTTTGCCCTGGCATTGTTTTGCGGCATCACCATGGTCAGCACCTTGCGTTACTGGAGCGGCAAGGACATCAACCTGCGCCGCAGCGTGCCATTCATGGTGCTGCCGGTGATCGTCCTCGGCTATGTGCTGGTCTCGTCGTATCCGCCGGGGGTGCTGTTTGGCTTGTTCCTCTGTTATGCCCTGTCCGGCTACATCATGGCTGCCGTGCAATGGCGCCGTCGCGGGAAACCAGTTGCGCGGACGGATTAATCGTTCTATAGTTGCCGCATGTCTGCGACGTTTATTTTTTCCGCTTTGTTTCTCGCATTGACTGGCGCGCTGCTTGCGCGCCGGCAGCTACGCGCGAATTCGCGTCTGCTGCTGCGCCGCGCGCGCTAATACACCCACCCCACAATCCGGTTGTAGACAGTGCCCGCTCTTGATGGAGCGGATGATCCCTTTTCCAGTTCTGGCTTTGGCCGCCACGCGAAACATTGAAAAGCCGGTGTTGGCCTTCACCGACATTTCTTTCCAAGGAGACAAGCATGTCCAAGGAACATTTGATCATTTTCGATACCACCTTGCGGGATGGAGAGCAAAGTCCCGGCGCCTCCATGACCAAGGAAGAGAAACTACGCATCGCGCGCCAACTCGAGCGCATGCGCGTCGATGTCATCGAGGCTGGATTCCCGGCGGCATCGAACGGTGATTTCGACGCCGTGCGAGCCGTCGCGGAGACCATCAAGGATTCGACCGTCGCTGGCCTCTGCCGGGCCTTCGACAAGGACATCGCGCGCGCGCTGGACGCGGTGAGGCCGGCGAAGTCGGGCCGTATCCATACCTTCATCGCCACCAGTCCGATCCATATGGAAAAGAAGCTGCGCATGGCGCCGGAGGACGTGATTATCGCCGCGACCAAGGCCGTGCGCTTTGCCCGCAATGGCATCGCCGACGTTGAATTCTCCTGCGAGGATGCCGGCCGTTCCGAACTCGACTTCCTTTGCCGCATCATCGAAGCGGTGATCAAGGAGGGTGCGTCGACCATCAACATTCCCGATACGGTGGGCTACAACGTGCCCGAGCAGTATGCGGATCGGATCAGACTGCTGCGCGAGCGGATTCCGAATTCCGACAAGGTGGTCTGGTCGGTGCATTGCCACAATGACCTCGGGCTGGCCGTGGCCAACAGCCTGGCTGCGGTGATGGCCGGTGCGCGTCAGGTCGAATGCACGATCAATGGCTTGGGAGAGCGCGCCGGAAATGCCGCCCTCGAAGAAATAGTCATGGCGGTGCAGACTCGACAGGATGTGTTTCCCTGCAACACCCGCGTCGACACGACACAGATCGTCTCCGCTTCGAAAATGGTGTCGGGAATCACGGGTTTTCCGGTGCAGCCGAACAAGGCCATCGTCGGCGCCAATGCCTTTGCCCATGAGTCGGGCATCCATCAGGATGGTGTTCTCAAGCATCGCGAAACCTACGAGATCATGCGCGCCGAGGATGTCGGCTGGAACACCAACAAGCTGGTGCTAGGCAAGCACTCCGGCCGAACCGCCTTCAAGGCCCGCCTCACCGAGCTTGGAATTTCGGTCGATAGCGAACAGGTGTTGAATTCTGCTTTCACGCGATTCAAGGAACTTGCCGACAAGAAGCATGAAATTTTCGACGAGGACCTGTATGCACTCATGAGCGACGAAGTGGTCACGCCCGATGACGAGCATTACAAGCTGCTGTCGTCGATGTTCCACTCGGAAACCGGCGAATCGCCCCAGGCGCGGCTGACGCTGTCGGCCGGCGGAACTGAATGCCGGGCCGAATCGACTGGCAGTGGCCCGGTCGATGCTACCTTCAAGGCCATCGAGGGCGTCGCCGGCAGCGGCTCGGAACTGCTACTCTATTCGGTGAACGCGATTACCACCGGGACTGACGCGCAGGGCGAAGTGACGGTGCGCTTGGCCAAGGACGGGCGCATCGTCAATGGTCAGGGTGCGGATACCGACATCGTGGTGGCTTCGGCCAAGGCATATATCAATGCCTTGAACAAGCTGCGTTCCGGAGCGGAAAAGCTCAATCCCCAGCTTTGAGCACGCGCGAGGGCGCGGTCGATCGGGCATGGCCGAGGCAACCGGCGAATAACAGCGTCGCCAACGCTGTCTCGGCCATCGCCAGCCACCGGCTGGCGCCTTGGTCGGACAGGCTTCTTACCAAGCCTTCGGCAAGGTACAAGAGCACCAGCAGGGACATCCACTGGTAGGTATAGCGTCGCCCGTGCAGGATGCCGCGCAGCGCGGGAAGCAGTGGCAGAACTTTCAGCATCAGCATCGATCCGCCAGGCCTGAGCGGCGCGAGCCATAGCTCCCAGGCGAGGCAAAGCGCAATCAGCGCGATCAGGCTGAACGACGCCAATTTGCCGAAGCCCGTGCTCACGCCGCAAGTTTCAGGGCTGTTTCCGCCAGCCGGCGCCCCAGTGCGATCGCCAACCGCTTTTCATCTTCGCCTGCCGCGGTGATACCGTCGCTGCCGCTGACATGACTTGCACCATACGGCGTACCGCCTTCGCGCGTCGTCGTAAGCGCTGCTTCGCTGTAGGGAATGCCGACGATCAGCATGCCGTGATGGAGCAGTGGCAGCATCATCGAAAGCAGCGTCGATTCCTGGCCCCCATGCATTGACGACGTGGATGTGAATACGGCTCCGGGCTTCCCGGCAAGCGCGCCGTTGAGCCAGAGGCCGCTGGTCGAATCGAGGAAGTATTTGAGCGGTGCCGCCATGTTGCCGAATCGCGTCGGGCTGCCCAGCGCGAGGCCGATGCACTCCTCGATGTCCCGCGCTTCGGCATAGGGCGCGCCGTCGTCCGGAATCGCGGCGGCGGTCGCTTCGCAAACCGTCGATACCCTGGGCACGGTTCTCAATCGCGCCGTGACTCCGCCAACCTGCTCCACGCCGCGGGCAATATGCCGGGCAAGTTCTCGTACCGAACCATGATGGCTGTAGTAGAGAATCAGTATGTCGCGCGTGGCGCTTGCCTTCTGCATGGTCCGGCCTCCGGTAAGATTCGATTATATGTGGCTACTGGCACCCTTCCGGCTGGTCTTGCGAACGGCGCAGCGCTTTCAGGCGGAGCAATGCGCGCAAACGGCGGCCGCGCTTTCCTTTGCCACTCTCATCGGCTTGGTGCCGATGATCGCCGCGGCTGTTGTGCTGATATCCAGTCTGCCGCTGGGCATGGGGCTGGGGGCCGCGCTGGAGAAGTTCCTGCTGGCCAATCTGCTGCCGGACAAGGCCGGTGTGATCATCGCCAAATACGTCGGGCAGTTTGCGGTGCGTGCCGAACGGCTGACTTTTTTCGGGGGCATCGTGCTGGCAGCGACGGCACTGATCCAGATGCTGACCATCGAGCGCGCCTTCAACCAGATCTGGCGCGTGAAGGCCAGTCGTCCCTTGCTGCGGCGCCTCGCGATGCACGCCTTGGCTCTGCTGCTGGGTCCGGTTGCCTTTGGCGCCAGCCTCGCGGCAATTTCGTTCGTCGCCGGCGTTTCGCTCGGCTTTCTCGACGAACCGAGATGGGTGAATGCCTTTGTGATCCGGGGCCTGCTGCCTTTCGGCTTTATGACGATCCTGTTTGGCCTGCTCTATTGGGCAGTGCCGAACAAGCCGGTCAAACCTTGGCACGCCGCCTTCGGCGGGGCCATGGCGGCACTGGGTTTTGTCGGACTGCAGAAGCTATTTACCCTGTATATCGCGGCCGGGTTCAACGTGAACGCCGTGATCTATGGCGCGTTTTCCGCCATCCCGGTATTTCTGGCATGGCTGTATGTTTCGTGGAGCGTGATTCTGGTCGGCGCGTTGCTGGTGGCGGAGTTGCCCGGCTCGGCCAAGCCTTAGGCGGCATCCTGGTTGCGGGTGAATTCGAAGACCTCGACGCTCGATGTTTCGATCAGATTGCGATGGGGCATGCATTCGGCAACCTGAAGGTGGCCGTCCGTCTCCTGCAGCAGGGTGAAGGGCCGCGCATTGTAGTCGCCGCGCCCGGCAAGGATGGATTCCGCGCGATTGATATTCGGTAGTGCGGGCAGGAGCAGGGCCGGTACCGGTGGCTCGGAATTGCGGTGGTTCAGGGCCTGAATGCGGACCGGAGTTGCCGAAGGCGACATGACCTCCAGTCCCATTTCAACGTGCATGCTGTTTCTGCTGCGCGCCCAGCGCACCAGGCAGATCTGCCACGCGGCGCCCGTGCCGGTGCGCAAACCGACGGCACAGCCCGGAACGATTCCGCTGGCTGCTCCGACGACGTGGACCAGGGCGTAGCCGGCGGGGCTGTCATTGAGCACCGTCCAGTCACTGTAGGTCAGTTCGCAGACGGTGGCGTCGGGCTCGGTTCCCGGCTCGCTGGTCAGGGCGCTCCACAGCGAACTGAGTTGCGTGCAGATTTCCACCTCCAGCGATTGCGGTCGCCGGTTGAAATTGCGCCGACGAGGCGCGGTCCAGTGCTGGCGCGCCCGTTCCAGGGCATTGCGATAGTCGGCTCCGGCTGCCTGCAGTGGCAGGCCCAGCGAGCGCGGTGGCGCGCCTTCATGCAATTGGTCGAGATCACGCGCGGCCTGCCGGGCCAGATCGCCAAAGCGGATATACAGGCATTCCTCTTCCTGCGGCTGCATGCGTTCGAGCGGGACCGGGGGCTGGTC
>Ga0268298_10007045_pt1 | contig 10058 bp, 6 predicted proteins | sample WWTPWeurt_MetaG_FD_194462 | JGI IMG/M metagenome (GOLD analysis project Ga0268298, IMG submission 194462) | Activated sludge microbial communities from WWTP in Nijmegen, Gelderland, Netherland - WWTP Weurt | ecosystem: Engineered > WWTP > Aerobic digester > Activated sludge | place: Netherlands... | reverse complement strand
CGAGGGCATCGAAAGCGCCGTGCGGGTAGCGAACAGCGCGAGGAACGCACCTGGGATGGACAGCACCAGCGCGGCCAGGATGGTGACGGGCTGGATGAAGTCCTTGAACAGCAGCACCAGCACGGCGTAGATGCACAGCACGCCGGCGGCCATGGCGACAGCAAATCCGCTGAAGAGGTCGGCCATGGCCTCCGCGTCGCCCACCGCAGCCTTGCGCACGCCGGGCGGCAGGTTGCGCAGGCTGGGCAAGGCGTCCGCTTGCGCTTCCACCGTGCCCAGCGGTACGCCGTTGAGCTCGATCTCGAAGTTCACGTTGCGCCGCCGGTCGTAGCGTTCGATCTGCGCCGGCCCGGCTTCGATCGACAGGCTGGCCACGTTGCCCAGCATCACGGGACCCCGCGCGCCGGGCACCGGCAGGCGGGCCAGCAGTTCGAGGTCTTCGCGTGCGCTGGCGGGCAGCCGCACCACCACGGGCAATTGGCGCTGGGCCAGGTTGATCTTGGCCAGGCCCTGGTCGTAGTCGCCGGCCGTGGCCACCCGCAGCACGTCGGCCAGCGTGGCCGCTGTGACCCCCAGATCGGCCATGCGGGCGTGGTCGGGACGCACGATGAGTTCGGGCCTCTGCAGGCTGCTGCTGGAGACCACAGCGCCCACGCCCGGCAGGCTGCGCAGCTCCTGCTCGACGCGGCGTGCGTGCTCGGCCAGCACGGCGCCGTCGTCGCCCGAGATGGCGAGGATGAACTTCTCGTTCGAACCCGCGAAGCCGACCTTGATGCGCGCACCGGGAAGCTCGGACAGCGCCTGCCGCAGTTCGCCCTCGATGGCCTGCTTCGAGACACCGGGTCGCTCGCCGCGCGGACTCAGGCTGATGGTGAGCGCGGCGCGGCGCGGGTCGCCGCCGGCCTGCGGCGCGAAGGGATCGCCGCCGGCGGTGCCGCCGCCCACCGCGGTGTACACCAGACGCACCTGCGGGTGCCGGGCCACCACCTGGCGTGCGCGTTCGGCCAGGGCCACGGTGTCGCTCAAGCGTGCGCCCGGTGGCAGCGTGAGGGTCACCTGGGTCTGTGACAGGTCGTCCGGCGGGATGAAGCCGGTGGGCAGCAGCGGCACCAGCATGAACGAGCCGACGAAGAACACCGCCGTGGCCGCCAGGGTCGCCAGCCGATGGCGCAGGCACCAGGCGGCCCAGCCCTCGTAGACCTGCAGCCAGCGCGGCGTACGACCTGCATCGACCACCGGCTTGAGCAGATAAGCCGCCATCATCGGGGTGAGCATGCGCGCCACGACCAGCGAGAAGAACACGGCGATCGCCGCCGTCCAGCCGAACTGCACGAAGAACCGGCCGACGATGCCCGTCATGAACGCGGTGGGCAGGAACACGGCGATCAACGTGAAGGTGGTGGCGATGACGGCGAGGCCGATCTCGTCGGCCGCTTCCATCGCCGCGTCGTAGGGCCGCTTGCCGTCGCGCAGGTGGCGCATGATGTTCTCGATCTCGACGATGGCGTCGTCGACGAGGATGCCCACCACCAGCGACAACGAGATCAGCGTCACCCCGTTGAGTGTGAAGCCCAGGAGGTACATCGCCGCGAACGTGGGGATGGCCGCCAGCGGCAGCGCGGCGGCGGCCACCAGCGTGGCGCGCCAGTCGCGCAGGAACAGCCACACCACCAGAACCGCCAGCGCGCCGCCTTCCCAGAGCAGCATCATCGAGCTGTCGAAGCCCTCCTTGGCAGGGGCAACGAAGTCGAAGGCCTCGGTGGTGGTGATGTCGGGGTGCGCCACCTTCAACTCGACCAGCGCGGCACGCACGCCGGCTGCCACGTCCAGCTCGCCTGCGCCGCGTGAGCGGCTGACCTCGAAGGCCACCACGGGCTTGCCGTCCAGGAAAGCCGCCTGGCGGCGCTCGGCAGTGGTGTCGAGCACGCGTGCCACCTGGTCGAGCCGGATGCGGCGCCCGTCGGACAGCGCGATTTCCATCGCTGCCAGCTGCTGCGCCGAGCCCACGGCCGCCAGCGTGCGCACCGACTGCTCGATGCCTCCGATGTCGGCCCGCCCGCCCGCGGCATCCTGCTGCGCCAGGCGCAACTGGCGCGAGATGTCGGCGGCGCTGGCGTTCAGCGCCAGCAGGCGCGCCGGGTCGAGTTCCACGCGCACTTCGCGCGTGAGGCCGCCCACCCGACTGACAGCGCCCACGCCCTTGACCGCCAGGAGGCGCTTGGTGAGCGTGTCGTCGATGAACCACGACAGCGCTTCTTCGTCCATGCGTGTCGAGGCCACCGTGTAGGCCAGAATCGGCTGGCTGGCGAGATCGGTCTTGGTGATGACCGGATCGCGCAACTCGCCGGGCAGGTCGGCGCGCACCCGCGAGACGGCCGCACGCACGTCATCGACAGCCTCCTGCACGGGCTTCTCGAGCCGGAACTCGACGCTGATGATGGCCAGCCCGTCGCCCAGCGTGGTGTAGATGTGCTTGACGCCCTGCACGGTGGCGATGGCGTTCTCGATCTTGCGGGCGACGTCGTTCTCGAGCTGGTTGGGCGACGCGCCCGGCAGTGCGGCCTGCACCGACACCATGGGCAGGTCGATGTCGGGGAAGTTCTGGATCTTCATGGCCTTGAACGCCAGCAGGCCTGCCAGCGTGAGGAGCATGAAGAACAGCACCGACGGGATCGGGTTGCGGATCGACCACGCCGAGACGTTCAGGCCACCGGGTGCCCCGGGGCCGGGGGCGGGTGCGCCGCTCACTGCGACACCACCTTCACCAGGTCACCATCGGCCAGGAAGGCGCCGCCCGAGGCGACCACCCGCGCATCGCCGGGCAGTCCGTCCAGCACTTCCACGCGATCGCCCTGGCGACGTCCGGTCTGCACCTTGGCCATCTGCACCCGTTGGTCGGCGCCCACGCGCAGCACCACGGCATGACCATCGCGCAGCAGCACCGCGGTCTGCGGCAGCGTGAGCGCCGGACTTCGGCCGAAGCTGAATTCGCCACGCACGAACATGCCGGGCTTGGCGTCGCCCGGCCGCGCAAGATCCACGTACACCAGGCCGTTGCGGGTCTGGGTGTCCACGGTGGGGGCCACCTGGCGCACCGTACCCTCGAGCGTCACCCCCGATGGCGTGCGCACGGCGGCCGGCGTGCCGGGCTCCAGGCGGGCGAGGTCGGCTGCGGCCACTTCCGCCCGCCATTCGAGCCGCCCGCGTCGAATCAACCGGAACAGCTCCTGGCCGGGCTGGGCCATGGCGCCCTCGGTGGCCACGCGTGCGGAGATCACCCCGTCATCCGAGGCGACGATGCGGGTCTGCCTCAGCCGCAGTTCGTCGGCCTGCAGCCGCGCCTGGAGCGAGGCCAGCCGGGCACGCGCGGCTTGCTCGGCGGTGATGGCCTGCTGGGCCTGCTGCGAGCTGATCATCCCCGATGGTTGCAGTTCGCGCGCCCGGTTGGCGTTGGCCTGCGCCTCGGCCAGCAGCGCCTGCGCTTCGGCCAGGCCGGCGCGGGTCTGGGCCAGCTCGGCATCGATCATGTCGACGGACAGGCGCGCCAGGAGCTGGCCCCGGCGTACCCGGTCGCCGACCTGGGCCACCACCTCGACCAGGCGCAGCCCGCCGAGTTCGGAGCCGATCACCACCTCCTGCCAGGCGGCGATGTTGCCGGCAGCAGCCAGCCGTTGCGGCCAGTCGATGCGCTGTGCCGCGACCGTGGTGACGGTCAAGGCCGGACGTGTTGCCGATGCAGCGGGCCGTGGCGGGGGCGCGTCGGTGCCTTGGGCGGTACCGGTGGCGAGGGCGCCCGCCAAAAGCACAGGCAGCACCGGGTGGAGCCACGAAAGGGGCCACGCGGTGCGATGTGGCCGGGATGGAATGTGGGGCATGCGCGGGCAGCAGTGGGTCTGACGACCGCGGATCTTGGCACGGCAGCGGCGCGCCTGCTGAAGTACCCCCGGCGACGAGCTGCCGCGCTGTTGCCAGGGGCGGACTCAGGCCTGCGGCTGAGCAGGGTTGGTGTCGGGCGCGGTTCCGTCGTGCGTGGTGTCGCCAGCGCCGTCGTCCGGCACCGGGTTGCCGTCCTGGCCGCGCTGCTGCTTCTTCTGCCGCTTTTCTTCGGCCTTGCGCTTCTTGGCCAGCTCGCGCTGGCGCTTCTCGTACGAGTAGTTCGGGGTCGCCAAGGCGGTGCTCCAACTGTAGGCGTTGACCGCAGCATAAGCCATCGCCGACGAAAAGTGAGCCACACCGCACCAGGACGGCGCGCGCACGTGCAGTGGGCCAAAAGACAAGGCCACCCGTGGGTGGCCTTGCGGTGCCGGATCGATCGCGGTGGATCGAGCCGGGCTTGTGGGCTCTGGCGCCGGTAACGGGTTCCGGATTCCGCCCATTGGTGCGGTCGATTCTTCGCCAGGGACGCTGCGCATCCTACGCCCATGGCGCCGATGCGGATCCCCCGAAATGGGCGGCTGCCCGGGGTCAGATCAAGGTTTGCCCGCGAATCGCTCTCGGAACCAGCGCTCGAGCATGCGGTGCTCGTAGGGCAGATCGCCGTTGCCGAGTCCGGTCGGGCCGTTCAACTGGTACGCCATGTCGGCAACGCGCTCGGTGCCGCTGGCGATCACGCGCTCGCCTTCGGTGAGGGTGAAACGCAGGTCGATGCGCGGCCAGTCGACGCTGCCACGCAGCACCCGCACTTCATTGAACCGGACTCGCGGCCAGGCATCGCCAGCCAGGTCCACGTCGAGCACTTCCAGCGCGAGCTTCTGGCCCTGGGGCAGGTGCTTGGCGGCCAGCTGCTTGATGTGGGACTCGAGCGACTGCAGGACATCTTCGCGGCGCCGGTTGGCGTCGCGCGCGTCGGTGTAGTTCTGCGGATCGATGAACTTCACCTCGGCACTGGCCGCCAGCGCGGCGGTGGGGCTGGCCAGGGTGGCCAGCAGGAACAGGGTGGCCAGCGTGACTCGCATGGCGGGGCTCCTTTCGGGTGGCAGGCACCGATGATGCACCGGTGCCATTCCACGTATGAGTCGCCCCTGCAAAGAAAGTTTGCCCGGTGGACCCACGCTCCGTGGCCACCTGTTCCCGCTCCTATGGGTGGGCGCTCACATCGATGCGCGCAGGCTCAGGTAGAACTGACGGCCGTTCTTGTAGAACGCGCGGGGCTGATCGGGCGAGCTGGCGTAGGACTTGAGCACCGGGTCGTTCAGGTCCTTGCCCTCCAGCGAGAGCTGCCACTGGTTGCTGATCTTGTAGCCCAATGCGGCGGACACCGTGCCCACGCCGGTCTGCACGATCGCGCTGTTGCGGTTCAATCCGTTGAGGAAGTCCGAGCGGTAGCTGTAGGCCACGCGCACGTTGAAGCGGTCGTCCTCGTAGTATGCGCCCAGGTTGTAGACGTTCTTGGAGTTGCCCAGCATGCGGCAGTTGCCGGTGCTGGCACAGGCCGAGCCGGGCACCTTGCCGGTCTCCTTGCCGTCGGCGTAGGTGTAGTTGGCGTTGACGCCGAAGCCGCCTGCCAGGGCCTGCGCGTACGCCAGTTCCAGGCCACGCACTTCGGCGGTGGTGTTGACCGCGGCACTCATGTTGTACGGGGTGACCGCGTTGGCCGCCTGGTTGTAGAAGTTGGCCACATAGGAGCCGTAGGTCACGTAGGACTTCATGTCGAGCGCGAAGACGCTGGCGCTGAGCATGGCCTTGGGCGCGAAGTACCACTCGAGGCCCAGGTCGAGGTTGTTCGACAGCACCGGCTTGAGCGATGGGTTGCCGCCACTGCCGGTGCGCTGGATGTCCTGCAGGCTCAAGGCGCCCAGCGAGCCGATTTCGGGGCGCGCCAGTGTGCGGCTGAGGGCGGCACGTCCGATCAGGTCGCGCGACAGCTCGTAGCGCAGGTTCAGGCTGGGCAGCACGTCGCTGTAGCTGTTGTCGGTGACCACCGGCTTCCAGGTGGTATTGGGCGAGCCGTTCTCCACGTGCACGTCGGTCTTGACCAGGCGCACGCCCGCGTTCCCGGTGAGCTTGCCGAACGCGAACTCGCTCATCGCGTAGGCGGAGTTGGCGCGCTCGCGGATCACGAATTCGTTCTGGTAGGCGTGGTTGGCGAAGGTGACGAAGCGATCGCCCCAGGCGTTGACGGAGTCTGCGGTGAAGGTCCAGGCGCCATCGAGCATGTTGGCCAGTGGTGCCCCGGGGAATCGGGTGAGCCCGCCCGTAGGCGCGTTGGCCAGGCTGCCTGCGCCGGTGGCCAGCGTGCCCTGCAGCCACTGCAGGGAGCGCTTGTGGGTGGCGCTGCGCAGGCCGAATCGCACCGTGTGGAAGGTGTCCGACTCGAGCTTGAGCGCACCATCGACTTGACCGTAGTCTTCGCGGTCGGTGGAGGTGACGTCCGATGCCCAGCCGCCGAAAAAGTCCGCCCCGGTGCGTGGCGAGAAGGTGCCCGCGTTGTCCACGGTGACCGTGGCGGGAGCCGAAAGGCCGTTGAGCGTGATGCTGTTGCCGGCGTAGGCGTTCCAGACCTCGTAGCCGTAGTCGCGGGCGTGACCCTTGCCTTCGGTGCGGCCGAGCTTGCCCTTGAACGACAGGCTCTGCGTGGCCTTGTAGTCCAGGTCGAGGTTGGCGAAGGTGCTGGAGTTGTAGGAGCCCGGGCGCGAGATCACGTCCTGTACCGAAGCGCCCATCTTCGAGCAGTCGGCCACCGGGCAGTTGGCCGGGAAGGCCAGCTGCGTGATCGTGTTGCCCGTGATGGTGTAGCTGCTGGGCACGGCGCTGTTGGCGTCGCCCGACCAATTGTTCGACAGCACCTGGTAGGGCGAGAGCATGAAGTTCGCGTTGATGTTGTCCGCGTTCATCTTGCTGGAGAACAGGCTCAGGTCCATGCGCAGGTCGCGGGTGGGCTTGAGCTCGACGTCGACCAATCCGCCGCGGCGGTGGCGCTCCTGCTGGAACAGCACCGAGCCGGTGAGCAGCGAGATGTTCTTGCCCTTGACCTCGGGGTTTGCCGCCACCCAGGCCGGGGCGAACCAGGTGTCGACCTTGTCCCACCACAGGAATTCCTGGCCCTGGCGCCGCAGGTGGCGCTTCTCGTCGAAGGCCTGCACCAGCACGCCCACGGTGCCGGCGTCGTTGCGCCAGCTCACCAGCCCCGACAACTGCGGGTCGGTCTTGCCGGAGGCCTGCGTGTAGGCGGCCTCGACGGATCCCATGAGCGTCAGCGGTGCGCGAAACCCGAGCGGTCGGCGGGTTTCGATGTCCACCGTGCCCACGCCGCCGCCTTCGACCAGATTCGCCTGTGCAGTCTTGTAGACCGTGACCCGCCCGATCAGCTGCGAGGGAAACAGCGAGTAGCTGACGCTGCGGCCGCCACCGGTGATGTTCTCGACATACCAGTCGCCGCTGGAGACGGTATGACCGTTGAGCGTGGTCAACGTCATGAAAGAGGGCGTGCCGCGCAGGCTGACGCGGTCGTTTTCGCCGAACCCGCCTTCGCTGCCACCCGCCGTGGCGATGTTCACGCCCGGCAGGCGCTGCAGCGAGTCGGCCACGTTCTTGTCGGGCATCTTGCCCACGTCCTCCGCGGTGATCACCTCGACCAGCGACTCCGAGCCCTTCTTCTGGTTCAGCGAGCTCTCCAGAGCGGCGCGAATGCCGGTGACGATCACCTTCGATTCGGCCGGTGCGGCCTGCTGGGCCAGCGCAGGCAAGGCCGACAGCGCGAACGCGACAGCCGTGGCGATGGGGGTCAGGGTTGCCTTCATGTGCTCCTCGTCGAGTGGGGCTGCGCGCCGGGCCGCAGCCGGTGGGATGTGCGGCACCGCGCCGCGTGGTTCTAAGTGGATACGTACCACTATACTACCACTTAACGATCGCGGTCTACCCGTAAACCCCTAGCCAGCGCCTCCCCCGGCACTCCAGGCGGTGGGTTCTCGCGGGCGACTTGCAGGTCGGGTCGGGCGGGCGGTTCTGGTACGATAGTGGTACTGAGGTCCCGTGGGCTCCGCATTCCCGGATGGCGGCCCCGGGTGCAAGCGGCCCATGCACAGACCCAAACCACACGGATGACCCCCGAGGCGACCCCGGGAGCAGCGCTGGCGCAGATCCTGCGCACGCTCGACCCCCACAGCCCCCAGCCGCTGTATATCCAGTTGCAGCATGCGCTGCGCGATGCGATCGTCCAGCGCGTCCTCGGTCCCGACGAGGCCCTGCCGTCGGAGCGGCAGCTCGCCGCCGACCTCAACGTGTCGCGCATCACCGTGCGCAAGGCCATCGACGGCCTGGCCGACGAGGGGCTGCTCGAGCGGCGCCAGGGTTCAGGCAACTTCGTGTGCACGCGCATCGACAAGAACTTCTCCAAGCTCACCTCGTTCTCGGAGGACATGCGCGCGCGCGGACGCACGCCGCGCAGCCAGTGGCTGAAGAAGGCGGCCGGCACGGTGACGCCCGAAGAGGCACTCAAGCTCGCGATGAGCCCGGGCACGCTGGTGTATCGCTTCAACCGCCTGCGGTTCGCCGACGAGGCGCCCATGTCGATCGAGACCTGCACCATCGCCGCGTATGCGCTGCCCTCGCTCGAAGCGGTGGGCGACTCGCTGTATGAAGCGCTCGATCGCGCCGGGCATCGACCCGTGCGTGCGCTGCAACGCCTGCATGCGCTGCTGCTCAGCGATGACCAGGCGCGTTTGCTGGAAGCGCGCCCACGCGATGCGGGCCTGCTGGTCGAGCGGCTGGGCTACCTGCGCGATGGCCGGGCAATCGAGTTGTCGCAGTCGGTCTACCGCGGCGATACCTACGACTTCGTGGCCGAGCTCAACGCGATATAGCATTCAGCAGCCTGACTCGCGGGTACGGCTGCCGCCCGTAGCCAGTTCGTGCCCCGTGCCATCAGAAGTCGCAGCGCGACTCCAGGGGCGGCTGCGCCTCGGGCACGGTGTCCATGCGTGCGATGCCTCCATGGCGCAGCTGCTGCACCGCCTGCCGTACCTGGCGCGCCGTCAACACCTCGCCGGCGGCATGGAACACCCAGTCCACCTGCATGCGCCAGGTGCGCGGCACCGCTGAGGCCGGGAGCAATCCGCCCGGCGAGAACCACAGGTTGAAGGCCAGCGCCATCGGCACCACCGGCACGTTGCGCCCGCCATGACGCGCGTGCAGGCGACCATCGACGAACATGCGCACGGCATCGGGCTGCACCTGCATCGACAGCGTGTGCCAGCCCTGGAGCGACCCCGGGCGCTCGTGCGCGCTGTTGTGGGCCTGCCAGGGTTCGACCTGGACGGTCTGCCACGAAATGCCGTACAAGCGCGTGGCCGGGCTGCCCCAGCCGCCGTTGGGCAGGTACTCCCAGTCGACTTCGCTGAACTGTGGATCAAAGGCATGGCGCAGCGGGCTCACCGCGTAGAAGGCCTGGATCACTGGATCGCCATCGGCGCCCGACGCGGGTTCGTCCGCCAGATGCACGCGCGCTGCGTAGGTGCCCCACAGGAACTTGCGGCGCTGGCAGATCTGCGCCTGTTCCGTGCCGGCCGGCGTGCCATCGGTGCGGGCCTGCAGCTGCAGCAGGCGGTTGCCAGGGCGGTTCGGGTCGTCCACGAGCGAGACGCCCCCGCTGGCCCAGCGTGCCCCGGGCACGCCGGGATGGCCAGCTGCGCTGCGCACCTGCCAGCCGGCAAGGGCCAGGGCTGCCGCGTCGGCATCGTTGAAGTCGTCGAAGAACAGGGCTGCGGGCAGCACCGCGGCCGGTGCGGCCACCACCAAGGCGCTGATCATGCGGGGTCGGCCTGTGCCGGAGCCGGCTGATTCGCTGTGCTGTCGGGCAGGCGCACGAACCACAGCAGCACAAAGGCCGGGACTCCGCAAGCGATGGTCCAGAGAAAGAACCGCTCGTAGCCCAGGGCCACCTGGATATCGCCGCTGACCGTCTTGGACAGGATGAAGCCCAGCTGCATCACGCCGGTGCCCAGCGCATAGTGGGCGGTCTGGTAGGGGCCCGGCGCGACCGCCTGCATGATGTACAGGATCATGCCGACGAAACCGAAACCGTAGCCGAACATCTCCACGGCGACAGCCACGCCGGTGTG
>Ga0268298_10007044_pt1 | contig 10059 bp, 6 predicted proteins | sample WWTPWeurt_MetaG_FD_194462 | JGI IMG/M metagenome (GOLD analysis project Ga0268298, IMG submission 194462) | Activated sludge microbial communities from WWTP in Nijmegen, Gelderland, Netherland - WWTP Weurt | ecosystem: Engineered > WWTP > Aerobic digester > Activated sludge | place: Netherlands... | reverse complement strand
CCCTGTAGACCTTGCCGTTGTTCGGGTCGAGGATGTCGCCCCCGTCCCAGATGCCCTTGTCGTCGGCGCTGGCCTTGATGTTGCGGATGATGGTCATGCCCAGCACCGGCTTGTCCTTGCGCTCGTCGGTGCATTTTTCGCAGACATCGTCGAGCTTGGTCGTCGGGTCCAGAAACCTGTCGACCGTGCCGCTGAAAACGCCATTGACCTCCTTGATGCGGACCAGCGATTTCTCCTTCTTGGTCTCGTCGTCGATCGTCTTCCACAGGCCCGCGGGCGACATCTGGGCGAAAGCGGATGCCGATACCGCTACAAACAAGATAGCTGCCAATGACCGTTTCATGATGGGATCTCCTCGATTTGATTAAGAAATTCGCCTGGCCGTGATCAGGCCAGTGCCAGATCAGTATCCATCAAGACCTTGGAGCCCGCACGGGCCGTGCGCATCAGCGTCGCCGTCTCGGGGAACAGCTTCGCGAAGTAGAAGCGCGCCGTCTGCAGCTTGGCCGGATAGAACGGGTCGGTGTTGCCTGCGGCGATCTCGCGCAGGGCCACCTGGGCCATGCGGGCGAAGAAATAGCCGAACACCAGGTGCCCCGCCACGCGCAGATAGTCCACCGCGGCAGCGCCCACCTCATCGGCGTTCTGGAAACCCTTGAAACCGATCTCGGTGGTGAATTTGGTGATCTGCTCGCCCAGCACCGCGATCGGGGTGATGAACTCGGCCATCTTTTCGTTGACACCTTCCTCGGCCACCAGCGCGCCCACCAGTTTGCCGAACTTCTTGAGCGTGGCGCCGTTGTTGCCCAGCACCTTGCGGCCCAGCAGGTCCAGGCTCTGGATCGTGTTGGTGCCCTCGTAGATCATGTTGATGCGCGCATCACGCACGAACTGCTCCATGCCCCATTCCTTGATGAAGCCGTGCCCGCCATAGACCTGCTGGCACATCATGGTGGCCTGCCAGCCGTTGTCGGTGAGGAAGGCCTTGACGATGGGCGTCAGCAGCGACAGCATCTCTTCGCTGTCCTTGCGCACCTTCTCGTCGGGGTGGTAGTGCGACTTCTCCAGCAGCACCGAGCAGAAGATCGCCAGCGCGCGCCCGCCCTCGGCATAAGCCTTGGCCGTCAGCAGCATCTTGCGCACGTCCGGGTGCACGATGATCGGGTCGGCCGGCTTGTCCTTGGCCTTGGGGCCGGACAGGCTGCGCATCTGGATCCGGTCCTTGGCGTAGGCCAGCGCGTTCTGGTAGGCCACTTCGGTCAGGCCCAGCGACTGGTTGCCCACGCCCAGGCGGGCCGCATTCATCATCACGAACATGCCCTGCATGCCCTTGTTGGGCTGACCCACCATCGTGCCGATCGCGCCGTCCAGCACGATCTGCGCGGTGGCGTTGGCCTTGATGCCCATCTTGTGCTCCAGGCCACCGCAATAGACCGTGTTGCGCGCGCCCAGGCTGCCGTCCTTGTTCACCAGGAACTTCGGCACGATGAACAGGCTCACCCCTTTGATGCCGGGGGGCGCGTCGGGCAGGCGGGCCAGCACCAGGTGAATGATGTTGTCGGCCATGTCGTGCTCGCCGGCGCTGATGAAGATTTTTTCGCCGGTGATCCTGTAGGTGCCGTCAGCCTGCGGCTCGGCCTTGGTGCGCATCAGGCCCAGGTCGGTTCCGCAATGCGGCTCGGTCAGGCACATCGTGCCGGTCCACTCGCCGCTGACCATCTTGCCCAGGTAGGTCTGCTTCTGCTCGTCGGTGCCGTGCATGTGCAGCGAGGCGTAGGCGCCGTGCGTGAGGCCCGGGTACATCGTCCAGGCCTGGTTGGCCGAGTTCATCATCTCGTAGAAACACTGGTTCACCACCAGCGGCAAGCCCTGGCCGCCGAACTCGGGGTCGGAGCTCAGCGCCGGCCAGCCGCCCGCCACATACTGGGCGTAGGCCTCCTTGAAGCCCTTGGGCGTGGTCACCGCATGGGTCACCGGGTCGAGCGTGCAGCCCTCGGTGTCGCCGCTGATGTTGAGCGGGAAGATCACGTCCGTGGCGAACTTGCCGGCCTCTTCCAGCACCGCATTGATCGTGTCGACATCGATGTCGGCATGCTTGGGCATGGCCTTGAAATCATCCGTGACCTTGAAGACCTCGTGCATCACAAACTGCATGTCGCGCAGAGGGGGGGTATAGCTGGGCATGTGAAGGCTCCTTGAAGATGAAGAAACAAAAAATCAACGGGGCTCGCCGGAGGCGCTCGCCGGCGCGCCATAACGCGCAAGGATGTTGTCGAAGCCGGTGGTGGCACGCACCATCGAGCCGGGGTTCTTGAGGAAGCGGGCCTCGTAATGCAGCGCCAGAATCAGCGCGTGGATCTCGAAAGCCACCTGGTTCTCGTCGGCATCGGCGCGCAGATGGCCTTCCTCGCGGGCCTGGACCACCGCGCGGTTCATCGCCGCCAGCCAGATGTGGACCGATTCGGCCAGCGCGTCGCGCACCGGCCCCGGGCGGTCGTCAAACTCGACCGCGCCGCTGATGTAGATGCAGCCGGAGTCGATTTCGGCCGAGGTGCGCTTCATCCAGTTGCCGAACATCGCGCGCAGGCGAGGCAAGCCCCGCTGCACGCGCAGCGCCGGATAGAACACCTCCTGCTCGAACCGGGTGTGGTACTCGCGGATCACCGAGATCTGCAGTTCCTCGCGCGAGCCAAAGTGGGCAAACACGCCGGACTTGCTCATGCCCGTAAGCTCGGCCAGCGCGCCGATGCTCAAGCCCTCCAGCCCGATCTGCGTGGCCAGGGCCAGTGCCGCATCGACAATTGCGGCCTTGGTCTGCTGACCCTTGAGCAGCGCACGGCCCTCCCGGCCGCCGTCGCGGACGACGTCCTTGCTGCGCGGCGCGGCGGCTTTGCTGACGGGTTGGGTAACGGACATGGATTCCAAACAAAACAAAATAAAACGAACGATCGTGCTATTTTGCAGGAAATCGGGAAACCCACCAAGTCGAGGACGCGTTCTAGAGGGTGACATCTAGCTGAGACTGGGGTAAACCCGAGTCCCATTCCGACCGTCTGCAATTTCCCGCGATACGTCTGCTGTACGCCCTAGAATGGAATCCGCCATGAGTGCCGCCATCTACTACACACCCGAGGCGTATTCCACGAACGGCCCCAAGCTGATGGGGCGAAATTCCGCCGGCGAGTCCTTCCTGCGGGGTTACCTGAAACACAGCCGTGCCGACTCGTTCTGGGTGCAGTCCGATCAAGCCGAGCACGCACGGCAGTATGTCGAGACCGTCAAGGCGGCCGGTCGGAACGAACCGGTCAAAGCTGTCAGCCGGACCAACCTGGCAGACTTGGCGCGGGCCGGCACGGTGTATTTCCCCGCGCCCAACATCGGCGATCTAGCCTGGCATCGCGCCACTTTCGGCCACGGCGCCTGGAGCCTGTGCGGCATCACGCACACCATTTCTACCGCTTCGGCCATGGACGGGTTGGCGAACCTGTTGACTGCGCCAGTTCAGCCGTGGGACGCGGTCATTTGCACCTCCACGGGCGCTCGAAACGTCGTTGAGCGAATTTTTCAGGCTCACACTGACTATCTGTCTGATCGCCTGGGTGCGCAGCGCCTGGTTTACCCGCAATTGCCAGTCATCCCCCTTGGCATCAACACCCAGGACTTCGTCCATTCAAGTGAACAGCGAGAGGAAGCTCGTCGTTCATGGTGCGCTGACGAGTCCACGCTGGTGGTGCTGTTTTCTGGGAGGCTCTCGTTTCATGCCAAGGCTCACCCCCTCGTCATGTACCAGGCCCTGGAACAGGCCGCTGCAACGCTGCACGACGGCAAGAAGGTACTTCTGGTGGAATGCGGTCGGCATTCCAATGCAGCCATCGCGCAGGCCTTTTCTGAAGCTGCCCGTCTTGCCTGCCCAAGTGTGCGCGTATTGGCACTCGATGGCCGCGAGGGCGATAACTACCAGCGCGCCTGGGCAGGCGCCGACGTCTTCTGCTCGCTTTCCGACAACCTGCAGGAGACCTTCGGCCTGACGCCGCTGGAGGCCATGGCGGCAGGGCTCCCGGTGGTCGTATCGGATTGGGATGGGTACAAAGACACCGTGCGCGACGGCATTGACGGTTTTCGGATCCCGACCCTGATGCCCGCAGCCGGCCAGGGCGTCGACTTGGCGCGACGCCATGCCCTTGAAATCGACAGCTACGACCGGTACTGTGGCCATACCTGCTCACTGGTTGCCATTGATGTGCAGGCGACCGCACGGGCCTTTGAAAGCCTGTTTGCCTCAAGTGACCTGCGCCGCCGAATGGGCAGCGCAGGCCGGCGTCGCGCCCGTGAAGTTTTTGACTGGGTTGCCATCATTCCGCAGTACGAAGCCTTGTGGGATGAACTGGCAGAGGTGCGAAGCTCAAAGGCACGCCAGCTGAAGCCGCTGGCACATCCTTGGCCGGCCAGAATGGATCCGTTTCACACATTCTCCAGCTACGCCACCGTCACTCTCACGACGGAGACTTTGCTGGCTCTTGCAGATTTCGACTTGCAGAACACCGAACATCGTGTAAGCACCTACCGAAAACTGGCGATGGTGAACTTCGCCGAACCGGTCCTCCCGCCCCCATCAGAGGTGCGAACCCTGCTGCATGCCGCCTCACGCGGTCCGCAACATGCCGCCGAATTTGCAGACTCCCTCCCCGTGGACAGGCGCCCCACCGCCCTGACCAGTCTGGCCTGGCTGGTCAAATTGGGGGCTTTGAAAGTCGTTCCGCCAGGCACACGCGCGACCACCCTGCCGTGAAGCCGGAACTCACGTTCACGTTCGAATGGACTCGCTGGCGACAGCGACCTAAGGATGCCAGAAGTGGGTGCAGACCTGGCACGCATGAGTATTCCGTTCCAATTGATCCGCACAATCGAGCAGAACTCCCAGTTGAAGGATGTTGATATGACTACCCGCCATCTGTTCGTCATCGATTCGGGGATCACCAACTATCAGGAAGTGATCCGGGAACTGCCAAATGAAAGCGAGTGGGTGCTGCTTGATGCGCAACACGACGGCGTTCTGCAATTGCGGGACATTTTGGCGAACCACGCTCAACTGGACTCGCTCCATATCCTTTCCCACGGAACACAAGGCTCGTTTCAGCTGGGAAACACCGCACTGAGCAGCCAGAACATCGAGCGCTACGCCGACACGCTGCTTCGGATAGGGTCCTGTCTGAACGACGGCGGGGATATCCTGCTGTACGGATGCGATGTGGGTTTGGGGACAGCAGGCGCGTTGTTTGTGGAACGGCTGGCCCAACTGACCGGGGCAGATGTGGCGGCATCAGCCAATGCCACAGGCTCGCCAGATCTGGGCGGCGACTGGATTCTGGAGATTCAGGCAGGCACGGTGGCAGCCCCTGCCCTGAACCGGGTTTCCTTAGCCGAGCTCTTGACCGCCAACGCCGCGCCCACGCTCACGATCGACACTGCACCGCCAACCATATACGAAATCGAATACAACGACCTACAAGGATTCGCCACACCCTTCACATCCGCGGCGATTGGCGGTCTTTCGGGATCAAACGACGTCGACTGGTTCAGCGTCCGGCTCGACGAGTTTGGACTGCAGGCATTTTCCTTCGACACATCCATCATGAACTTCGGGTTGTGGACAGTGTCCTGGTATGACTCCAGGATGCAGGTTCTCTCGACAAGGAGTTCCGGACCATCGAATGGCGCTGCATTGGCGACGTACGAGATTCCGGTGTCCCGTGCTGGAACGTACTACGTCCAGGTACGCGCCACAGATCCCGGCCTTTACAACGGCGGTTTGTACACCTTCTCTCTTTCTGATGTCGACCCACGGACCTACAAGGATACTGAAGCAGACGATGCTTTCGCCCCCAGGTTCGGCAGGTTGATCGGCAGGGATATCGATCCCGGGACGACTTTGACCTACGGAATCGAGACTGGCACAGACCATGGCTCAACGGTGCAGGCAAGAGGCGCCTTTGGCTCGCTCTCCGTCAGCAAAACAAACGGCCTGTTCACGTTCACCCCCGAAGACGGCGCCATCGAAGGCCTGAAGAACGAGGCCATTGAGACATTTACGATGACCGTGTCTGATGGCACCGATATCACTTCCGCAACCTATGCCTTGAAAATCATCGGCGCTGATGACCCGACGAGCTTTGGCGGCACGACAACAGGCACTGTCAGCGGAAACGGCCCGACAACAGCGGGTGGGGCGCTGACGGCAACAGATCGCGACTTCGGGGACGCGGCCATCATTGGCCAACAGAACACGGTCGGTACATACGGCAGGTTTTCCATTGGCTCCAGCGGTAACTGGTCGTACGAATTATCGATCTCCGCGATGAACGTCCAGGCCCTTGCACTGGGCCAGACCTCGACCGACACATTCAGCGTGTCGACGGCTGGAGGGATGACCCAGAATATCGTGGTCACCGTACGCGGCACCAATGCCTTCATCACCGGCAGCGACGATGACGATCTGCTCATCGGCACCTCCCTGGACGACCAGATGGTGGGCCTGGCTGGAAATGACACCCTCAGTGGCGAGGACGGCAACGACCGACTGGATGGTGGCCCAGGTATCGATACAGCACGGTTCGATGGCCTTCGCGAGCATTTCCAGTTGGCAATCGCCTCAGGGCGCTGGAGCGTTCAGGACTTGCACGGCGTTGAAGGCCTTGATCAACTGACAGACATTGAACGGCTGAAGTTCTCAGACAGGAAGATCGCACTGGACCTGGGCCCCGCAGAACATGCCGGTCAAGCGGTGGCGGTTGTTGGTGTCCTGGCGCCATCTTTGATAAAAGTCCCCCCTGCCATTGGAGCAATCCTTGGCCTGATCGATGAGGGATCAAGCGTGCTGGAAGTCTTTCAATTGGCGATAGACGTGGGCCTGGTCAACGAAATTGCGGGCGCGGGCACCGACACGGCCTTGGCACAGATGGCCTTTCGGAACGTGACAGGAGGCGAAGCCGATGCTGCGGTTACCGACTGGCTGGTGAGCTTCATGGATGGACGAAATGCAAACTTCAGTCAGGCACAGTTTCTGGCGACGATTTCAGGATTGGAGATGAATCAGTCTCACATCAACCTGGTCGGTTTGCAGCAGACCGGGATCGAATATGTCTGACCGACTGCGGTACCGACGCCTGGCCGAACATGGCCCAACCAATCACGCTGCCTGTAACGCCAGCCATTGGAGCTCAGACCATGGCGCGCAACCGCCCCGAACATGCCCGTATGCGCTCACCCCAGTCCACTGAAGCTCCCTCGAATTCCTGGTCCAGTCAGAAGCAGAGGTTTGGGAATCGTTTCTCACGGTATTCGACTGGCGAGATACGACACCGTCTTCATAGGGATGCACCGCTCCCCCGACAGGCGCCAAAGGCACAACGCCCAAGTCCGACATATTTCACACCATCCTGGTCAGGGCAGCGTCCAAATACTCCGAAGGCAACCGCTTGAATCCCGAGCGTGCGAAACGCTGCAGCCGGCCCACCGCAAACGCCGTCAGCACCGACGCCAGGACCTGCGCATCCGCGGTGGGCGAGATCGACCCGCTGGTGGCCGCCATTTCGCGAAGCGTCTGGCGCAGTGTCGCCTCGACTTTGTCAAAGAACAAGTTCATGCGCTGTTGCAGCCGTTCATTTTCATATACGAGGGCGTCGCCCACCATCACCCGCGCCATTCCGGGATTCTTCTCGCCAAACTGAAGCAGCATGGCCACGATGCGCGCGACCTTTTGCCGACCGTCTTCAGGACTCGCTGTGGTAATCTTATTGACCAGCGCGAACACCGCCTGCTCGATGAACTCGATCAGTCCCTCGAACATTTGCGCCTTGCTCGCAAAATGCCGATACAGCGCCGCCTCGCTCACCCCAAGACGTGCGGCCAGTGCAGCGGTGGTGATGCGCTCGCCCCCGGGTTGCTCCAGCATGCTTGCCAGCGCCTGCAGAATCTGCACGCGCCGCTCGCCCGGCTTGGGTCGTTTGCGCGCCGGAACTGCAGCATCGGGGTCGGCGGGTACGGCAACGGAACGGGACTCGAAGTCGGACATGGTGTCTGGCACAGGGAGGGAAAGATTCTCGCACAGTCCCCCTTAGGGTTTGTGCTAAGACAGGTACCTGCCGCGCACCCGATTGAGGCGCGCTCACCTGCCCGTCGCTCAATGACTTCGGATCATCGTGCCGTAGGCCTGGTCGGTCAGGATCTCCAGCAGCATCGCATGCGGCACGCGGCCGTCGATGATGTGCACCGCATGTACCCCGCTGCGAGCGGCGTCCAGCGCGCCGGCGATCTTGGGAATCATGCCGCCGCTGATCGTGCCGTCGGCCACCAACTCGTCGATGCGGCGCATCGTCAGCTCAGTCAGCAGCTGGCCCTGCTTGTCCAACACACCGGGGATGTTGGTCAGCATGAGCAGCTTTTCAGCCTGCAACACCGTGGCCAACTTGGCGGCCACCACGTCGGCATTGATGTTGTAGCTCTCGTTGGCCGCACCAAAACCGATCGGACTCACCACCGGGATGAACTGGTCATCCTGTAGCGCCCGCACCACCGACGGGTCAATCGACTCGATGTCACCCACCTGGCCCACGTCGTGCTCCTTGCTCGGGTCTTTCGGGTCAAGCAAGCGCAGCTTCTTCGCGCGCATCAGGCCGCCGTCGCGACCGGTGAGACCGACCGCCTTGCCGCCGGCCTGGTTGATCAGGCCCACAATGTCCTGCTGCACCTCGCCGGCCAGCACCCACTCCACCACCTCCATGGTCTCGGCGTCAGTGACCCGCATGCCTTGGATAAACTCGCCCTTCTTGCCCAGGCGGTTCAGCGCGCTCTCGATCTGCGGCCCGCCACCGTGCACCACCACCGGGTTCATGCCCACCAGCTTGAGCAGCACCACATCCTGCGCGAACGCCGCCTGCAACGCAGGATCGGTCATGGCGTTGCCGCCATACTTGATCACCAGCGTCTTGCCATGGAAGCGGCGAATGTAGGGCAGCGCCTGGGCCAGGATTTCAGCCTTGTCACGGGGGGAAACAGAAGCAACAGCATCGTTCATGGAAATGCCTCGGTTTATGGTTCAGACAGCTCGGGCGATTGTGCCGCAACTGTCGGCGCCGCCCCGGATCGGCGCAGCACCAACGACTCGACCCAATGCATCTGCCGGGGCAAGCAGGCCGTCATCAAGTCATACTCGGCAATCGCCTTGGCTCGGGCGTTGGCACCCAGCCTCACGCGCTCGCTCGGACTATCCAGCAGGTCGCACACATTTTCGACGAGCGCCACCTGATCGAAAAACGGCACCAGACGGCCCGTCACATTCTGCTCGACAACCTCCTGCACAGGCGGTGTCGCGCTTGCCACGATCGCGCAGCCCGCGCTCATCGCCTCGATCAAGCTCCAACCCAGCACAAAAGGGTAGGTCAGGTAAATGTGAACACTGGAGAGTTGCAAGATTCCCACAAAATGCGCATGCGGCACGTGACCCAAGAAATGCACGCGACCCCATTCGTCGCCGCTCATGTGAGCACGGGCCTCATCGGCAAACTTATTCTTCCAGGTCGATCCATCCGCAGGCGCAGGGCCGTAACTTGAACCGTCGCCTCCGACAATCAGCACATGTGCCTTCGGGCGACGACGCAGCAAGGCGGGCAACGCACGCATCAGCACGTGGTACCCGCGACCCGGCTCCAAATTGCGATTGACAAAGGTAATGACCTCGTCCTGTCGGGACAGCGCCAGCCCCCCCACGCCTGGAAAGTTCACGCGAATGCCCGGCCTGGGCGCCACAACCTGGGTATCAACGCCATCGTGTACAACCTGGATCCGACTGCGAAACGGTTCGGGGTAACCGTCAGCCTGCCAACGAGTGGGCGACAAGGCACCGTCGGCGGCATCGAACTGCAGCATCAGGTGGGCATTCTTGACCAGAATCCTGCAGTTCATCGCTGAATCAGGCACCGAGAACTCAGGGTCGAACCCCACATCGGCTCCATGCGCGCGATAGAAAAATTCGCAATACAGGCCGAGCCGGGCATCTGGCCA
>Ga0268298_10007043_pt1 | contig 10060 bp, 9 predicted proteins | sample WWTPWeurt_MetaG_FD_194462 | JGI IMG/M metagenome (GOLD analysis project Ga0268298, IMG submission 194462) | Activated sludge microbial communities from WWTP in Nijmegen, Gelderland, Netherland - WWTP Weurt | ecosystem: Engineered > WWTP > Aerobic digester > Activated sludge | place: Netherlands... | reverse complement strand
CCGCCGGTTGCCAGCAGATCATCGTGCACCAAGATGCGTGTACCCGGCTCGATCGCGTCTTCGTGCATCTCCATCGTTGCACTGCCGTACTCGAGTTTGTATTCGTATGAAACGGTTCGATACGGAAGCTTCCCTTTCTTGCGAATGGGGATGAAGGGCACCTGGAATCGCTGGGCGAGCATCATGCCGAAGAGAAAGCCCCGGCTCTCTACTCCTACTATACCGCCGATCTTTTGTCCGGAAAAATCCTGGTGAATGGCTCCGACGATATCCGAACACAAAGCAGGGTCGAGCAGAATCGGCGTGATATCCTTGAACAGGATTCCGGGTTGCGGAAAATCGGGTATATCGCGAATTGCGGTACAGATACGGGATACTACGTCCATGGATTGGGTGCGGGACGCTTCTAAATAATTGACTAACAATTATTTATTCACTGTACCCGACTTCCAGATAAGGCGCAAGTTTACGGAAAATGTCCTCTTCTATCAACCCGGTTTTCAGTAGTTCCTCCACGTGTTGATAGGGACCGTGCTGCTTCCGGTAATTGATCAGGATGCGGCCCAACTTCCAACCGAGGTAAGGATGCCGGCCGAAGCGCTCGAGTGAATCCGTGTTCAAGTACAACTTGCGATGAAGCCCCGATTCATCAACCGTCAAGCGGCGTACGATGAATGAATACAAGCTGTCGTCAACACCCCAAACCTCCTTCAGCTGCTCCAACGTATGATAACCACCGAGCCGATCGCGGTACCGCACGATCCTGCCGGCCAATCCGGGGCCGATTCCGGGCAAAGCTTCCAGCGAGGCAGAGTCGGCTCCATTCAATTCGAGCAGTTGGAGTTCTCTTCGCTTATAGACAGCCGATTGCCGAACACGATCCGGCAGTGAATCCGGCAGCAGCAGAAATGGTGCAAGCATCTTTGCACGCTTCACTCCGATTCCGTATGCCTTTGCCAAATCACTTTTCACCCGAAAGCGTCCGCCTTTCTCCAGGTACTTGAGCACCGATCCGGCTTGCTTCGCTGTCAGTCCAAGCCGTTCCCAGCCTGCAGCATCCAGTCGGTTTGGATCGAATGGAGCTATCGTCTTTACAACTGAACCAGTGCGCTTCCAAGGCTCGCGCTGCAAGCCCTGATGCTCTTCATCGGGCTGTCTGCTATTCATCGCTTCCACCAGTTTGCGTTGCAAGGTGGCCGCGTCGGAAGGCAAGTGCGGAGCTGCGAACTTGTTCAGGTAATACAGGTATGCGCATTGCCCCAGCAGGATCAGACTCAGGATGGCGATCCCTTTTCGTTCGCGTCTGGTGAAAGTGAAATGGTCCTTCCAGGTATGGAAGACCGAAAAGCGATTAGCCGACCGGCGCATCGGCCAAAGGAAGCTACTCCCCCGGCAATGCGCCAACCATTATAAGCTGTTTCTTCACAACCTCGAGTCCTTCCAGGAATGAACGCGGACGAAAGCCCAATTCACGTTCGGCCTTTCCGATGATGAAACCGGTCACCGGTGGTCTCCGTGCAGGTTGGTTCAACTCATCGGAACTGACGGATCGGATCAGCGAAGCGTCCAGTTGGAAATAATCCGCCACGATCTTCACCATGTCGAGAATGCACATGAGTTCACGACCGGAGACATGATAGATCCCGTTGGCGCGCCTGACCGCTGCTTCGATGCAGGCATCGGCGAGGTCTTCCGCCAAGGTGGGAGAGCGGAACTGGTCATTGATCGCATTGATGGATTTACCGGCCTTCAGTGAGTTCAGGGTCCACAGCACGACATTGGAGCGGCTGTTGTCGTCGACCACTCCGTAAATGATGATCGTGCGGAGAATCGCCCAGGATCGCGCCGTCGCCATGACCACCCGCTCCGATTCCAGTTTGGTAGCGGCATAATGACTCAAGGGGTTCGGCTGATCCGATTCGATGTAGGGACCGTTTGCCCCGTCGAAAACGAAATCAGTCGAAAGGTGAACCAGGTGCGATCCGTGCTCATTACATGCATGCACGAGGTACTCGGTCGCCGTCACATTCATCAGCACGGCTTCTTCCCTCCTGCTCTCGCAGGCATCGACGTTGGTGAGCGCGGCGGTGTGGATCACCGCATCCGGCCGATAGCGCTCCATGACCGACCTGACCTGGTCAGGATCCGTAATGTCGAGGGAGACATATTCGTATCCGTCTTTCCTCATTAAGCGGTTCTCACCGCGGGAACTTGCAACACAACGAATGTTGTCCCTGCCGATCAAGCCGTAAACGATCTTTTGTCCAAGCAGGCCGTTGCTGCCGGTGATCAGTATCGTCGTGGAATTACTCATAAGGATTGTCGGATGATCTCCCGGAACTGCATCACTTGTTCCTGCGTACCGAGTACGAACAATTTGGTATCGGGGAGCATGGGGGTAGCGGGATCAGGGTTGATGAGATACTCGCCATCGCGTGTTTTCATTCCGATGATGTTCGCGCCGGTCTTGTTTCGTATCTCCAGTTCACGGATCGTCTTGTTCCGCATGCGCTCCGGCAAATCGCGGCACATGATCTCCTCCAGCCGGATGTTGATCCTTCCTGTGATGTGGTCGATGAACTCCAACACGTCCGGCTTGGTGATCAGGGCCGCCATGTGGGTACCGCCGATTTTGTCGGGCATGATCACGTTGTCCGCTCCGGCACGCTTCAGCTTGTGTTCAGAGCCATCCTCCGAAGCGCGACTGATAATCTTCAGTCGGGCATTCCGGTCCCGTGCTGTCAGCACCACGAAGACATTGGAAGCGTCCGAAGGCAGGGCGGCGATCAGAGCCTTGGCACGATCCAGGCCAGCATCCAGCAATACTTCGTCTTTCGTCGCGTCACCCTCGAGGAACAGGATATTGTCCTCTTCCTGCATCTGCGCGATGATCGCCGGATTGGACTCGATGGCGACGAACGGGATGTTCCCGGACCGGAGCTGTTCGCAGGCCTGGCGGCCATTCCGGCCGTAACCGCACACGATGACGTGATCGGTGAGTTGCTTGATTTCCTTGTTCACGCGATAATGTTTGAAGTACAATTGGAATTCTCCTTCGATCACGTACCGGGTGATCACCGATACTGCGTAGGCAAAAGCGCCGATACTGAAGATGATCAGGAAGACTGTGAAGATCTTCCCATCCGTATCCAGCTCCCGCACCTCCCGGTATCCCACCGTCGCCACGGTGATGACGGTCATGAATACGGCGTCGAGGAAGTTGTAGTCTTCCAGCAACATGTAGCCGGCAACCCCCAACAGCAGCACAAAAACGACCAGGCCGAGGGCTATGTACAGTTTCCTGAAATAATGGAAGTTGGAATGGAGCAGGCTCACACGTACGGGATACGTGTCAAAGTTAATTCCGGGGCCGGACATCCCTTGGTGACGCCGGTCATTTTTTCAACGATGTGTATGACCCATCCAGACTCCCCAGCCGTGTGTTCCGGCAACCAGCAAGCCGTCCGATTTCCGGATCGCCAGGCCACTAATCATACAAGCCGGTAAGCCGCCCGACCAATCCGACCAGCGATTATCCTGCAGATGCCAAACGCCGCGACGGGTGCCGGCATAGAGGGTGCGGTGGGCATCCCAATCGTACGTCAGCGCATAAACATCATTGCTGCCGGACAATCCTTCCACGACCGTTTGCCAACGCTGAGCAACACCACCGCTTCGGTTCTGCATGACCTTACCCTTTGCCCCACCCCGGAAACCTACGGTGATCCATTCAGCATGGTCAGGATGAACAGCCAGGCTGGTAATCGACATCCAAGCTACCGACTGCAATCCGGAGGTAATATCGACCCACGTGTCACCGCCGTCGGTTGACTTGTACAAGCGTTGCTTCAATTGGTCCGACCATACCGGATTTTCAAATGCGACATAGATGGTCAGGCTATCCGAAGGCGCCCAGGCAACGGCGGTCATGGTCAGACCGGGATCCAGCGCGGAATCGACCCGGTGTCGCGTCCAGGATCGCCCCTCATCGCGACTGATAAAGAGATCATGAAAACCGGACAGGACCAAATCCGGATAAACAGGATGAGCGGCAAGCGCGGTGAGGTAATACCCCCGGCCGGAACCTTTTGGCGTGCAGGTATTCCAGTTGATGCCACCATTCCCGGATCGCCCTACGATCGTGTTGTTTCCATCGGCATGATAGGCTAGCGAATCATTTTCCGCATCGAACTCTACTCCCATACCGTCACCACCACGCACAATGAACCAGGCGCCACCGAGCGTATCGGACCGGTACAAAACGGTACCACAGTCCTGCAGACCCGAAAGTACACGTAAGGAAGTGTCCGGAGCAATGGCCACATCCCAGCATTCCGCCATTGAAACGCTTTCGGAAGCTTTGGACCATGTTTTCCCGCTATCGGTTGTGGCGTACAAGCCGCCGTCCGTCGAAGCGAGCAGATATTTCCCCTGCGGATCGAACATCAGCTCATGCACATCATCGTGCAGATCTCCGCCGGCATAGACGGCACGCCAGGTGGTTGCCGATCGGACAAGTCGGTTGACCTTATTACCGGCACTAAAGAAAATCAGTTCCGGATCCTCCGGATGTACTGCCAGAGCAGTCCGCCAGGGCGGCGAGGCTGCGCCATTGCCCAGCAGGGAGAAGGAACAACCTTTGTCAAGCGACCGGAAAATCTGATTGGTCCGCAAGGAATCATTGACAACGAGCAGATCCACCACTCCGGAACGGCCAACGCCTACCGACAATTCCATTCTCGAAACCGTCTTCGCGGCAGGCAGACCACTGTTATCAAGCAGCGTCCAATGACTTCCGAAATCGAGCGAACGGTAGAGCGCGGAGCCGGCGGCATACAAGACTCCTGCACGTTGGTCGTACTCCAGTTCCTTCAATCTGCCGAGCGTATCTTGCAAAACCGGATACCAATTGGCACCCGCGTCGAGTGAACGGTACACATAGCCGGTATAACGCCTTTCGGAATAATCATACGTGTGCAAGACCAGGCACATCCTGGCCGGGCGTTTCGGGTCGATGATCAACCGGCGGGCAACCTTTCCCGATGGCGCTGTCCAGAAGTTGGTATCCACACTTCCATCCGGCCGTATCCAATTTCCGATCGGGCCTTCCCAACTTCGTCCTGCATCTTCGGACCGAAACAATCCACCGGACACACAATGCTCCGCCCATAAGGCCGGACCGTTGTGATCAAGTATGCAATCAGCATCGCCTGCGACCGCGTACCACTTTGACAAATTCTTAGGATGCTGTTGCAAATCGGCCACACCGCCCTCCAGCAAATCAGAGCCGGTGATCACTTCCCAGATCAACATTTCCTGATTCCATTTCCACATACCGCCATACGGTGTGAGCAGGATCCGTATCAGCGCTCCATCGGCTTGCTTCAGGAACCGAACTGCTCCCGCCCTGCCGATGCCGCGCGCATTCTTCAGAAAGAAATCCGACTTACCGGGGAATTCCGGAAACGTGGAAGGTCCCAGCGCGCGCCAATCCTGTGCCTGGGCCCGAAGTTCAAGAAGCAAGTGAAGGGTAATCAGCACAACGGTCAGGCACCTGGAGACGCCGACCGGCTGCCGGAAGCTTTCAAAGATCCCAGACCGAGGTACGCCTGTTGAAGACATAGTTCTTCATTTTGATCCAGAAAGCTAGAATCATGTATAAGATGACCGGAGAGCCGACCGCCAGAAAACTGGCGTAGATAAAAAACAACCGGATCGATGCGGTCTGCATATTCAGCCGCTCGCCCAACCAGGAACATACGCCGAATGCCTGACGTTCCCAACGGTCACGGATCGATTCGAAGAGCTTCATCGGAAGAATGGATCAAGTGGTTGCCGATGCTGCAAGATAAACATTTTTTAGGCGTACAGTAGTTCCGAAGCAGGTGCAACAAGGCCTGTCCGTCGCCTGCATGCTGCGGCTTTACTCCGGCTGTCCTCCATTCGCGCAGCGGCAGGCTTTTTTCAGAAGGCAATTCGCAGAGCCAGCGCAGCGCCTTCTCCTGCCAGTATGAGTTGCCCTCAGCTTTTCCTCTGGCAAAGACGAAAGGAACGACTGTGTTCAACAACAAAATCCGTATTGCATCATCGCCCAGCCACTTTTCCTCAAATTTGGTTGGCACCCCGAACCGGTAGTGATTGTGCCAATAGGGCGAAACGTCTACCCGAAACCTCGATAAGAGTGACTTGAGTTCATGTTCTTCTAGGCAACGCTGGAGCAAGGGAAAAGCGGTTTGAATCAGGGATGCGAGTTGCGCCAGCCGAATCGTGGGGAAATTTCGCGGTCGCATCCGAAGAAATTTCCATCCGGGCAGTGGTATCGGCTCAATTCCCAGTTTATGCCGCTGGAATCGATACTCCTCCAGCAAAACTGAGCTATACTCATCCGGAGCCGGCGCCTGCAACAAGCCGGATTGTCCGAAGAGCAAGGCTTCCAACGAATCCCTCCGTTGTGCTGTTTTAAGGAGAACTTTCAGCGGCAGGGAAGCCGCAACACGTTCCATCGGATCGGCATTGACAGCAAAACCCATCGCGCGGCTGACCGCACGAAAGATCGCGTCTTCCCAGTCGCCCCGTGAAACATGCAACTGTTGATCGACTCTTCTGACACGCTCTTCGAGTCGCTCCATCAACATGCGATCGATCCAGGAACTCCAAAGGTACGGGGGCACGAATGGGAGCCGGTCGGTGCACGCGATAGCTGACGGCCGTTGCACCAGTAGTTCATATTGTCCCCACCAGGCGGCCAACGCTGATTCCGGGAATACGAATGTCGGCAGCATTCGGCCATGCACATCAAACACCTCCGCATCGTGCACGGCAACGGCATGCAGAATGCAATTGCCGTATAACGGGTCGGATTGGTGACCATGGCGATTCCAGTCGGAGGAACGCAGGTGAATCTCTACGTTTCCCGCCCATTCGGCCCCACCGATACGTAAACGGGCATTGAAGAAATCGGGACCTGCATCATGATTGTAGAGGCCTGTCTGCAGAATCTGCAAGGGCTCGCCCGATTTGGTTAGCAGTGGCTCGAACTGGAAAACGCGTTGTGACCAGACGTGGTGGAGGAATCGTTCGTTCATGGGACCGACTGCAAAGCAAATCGGCAGAACATTAATTCACTCTCAATAAATGCGGGAAACTCAAGCGTCGAGCAATCGGGACATCTCCTGTTGCAATGCCATTGCCTCTTTTCTTGCCGCTTCGGCGAAGTCTTCGCCAGAGGAAGCGTAGATGATTTGCCTGGAACTGTTCACGAGCAAACCCACCTGGTCGTTCATGCCCGCTTTCGAAATGGCCTCGAGGTCGCCTCCTTGTGCGCCCACTCCGGGAACAAGGAGAAAATGATCCGGTACGATCTTACGAACACGTGTAAACAACTCCGGATGTGTCGCACCGATCACGTACATCATGGAATCGGGTCCGGACCAGCGTTGGGATGTATGCAGGACGTGTTCGAAAAGTTGTTCTCCGGCCGCGTGTCCGGGCAAGGCGACATCGAGCATCTGGAAATCCAGGCTTCCGGCATTGCTCGTCAGTCCAAGCAGGATCACCCACTTCCCCGGAAACTCCAGAAACGGAGTGACTGAATCTTTGCCCATGTAGGGTGCAACGGTGACTGAATCGAAAGCATAGCGTTCGAAAAATGTCCGGGCATACAAGCTGGAGGTATTCCCGATATCACCTCGTTTAGCATCCGCTATGGTGAAACAATCTTTGGGAATCGCGGCAAGCGTACGCTCCAGACTCACCCATCCGGACGGACCTTCCGCTTCGTAGAAAGCGATGTTGGGCTTATAGGCGACACACAAGTCTGCGGTCGCTTCAATGATTTGACGGTTGAATTCGAATACGGGATCCTCCGCCTTCAGCAAATGCTTCGGCAGTTTGCGGATATCCGTATCGAGCCCAATGCACAGGTAGGATCGCTTGGCGCGAATCAATCGGGTCAGTTCCTGGCGTGTCACGCCGTAAAAGTACGGAATGCCGGCGGGATGTATTGTCGAAACCGTGCAGCGAATTCATCCAATCGAAAAACCGCTTACCTTTCCAACGCTTATGGCCTCACCTCCCAACCACCGCAAACTCTCCCTCTTCGACTCCACCGCCATCATCACCGGTTCGATGATCGGCTCCGGAATTTTCATCGTATCGGCCGAGATCTCCCGACAAGTGCACTACCCCGGCATGTTACTCCTGGCCTGGGCGGTCACGGCTGTCATCACCATCCTGGGCGCCCTCAGTTACGGCGAGTTGGCTGCAGCCATGCCTAAGGCCGGCGGGCAGTACATCTACCTTAAAGAAGCTTTCGGACCACTGTACGGGTTCCTCTATGGCTGGACCCTGTTTTCCGTTATTCAGACGGGAACCATAGCAGCAGTAGGTGTCGCCTTCGCCAAATTCACCGGTGTATTCTTTCCGGAAATCGGTCCAGAACGATTGGTGTTCGCGATGGGCAACTTCGCGATCAATACCCAACAACTCCTGGCAGTGGGCGTCATCGTATTGCTGACGCTCTACAATTTCAGAGAAGTGAAATCCGGCGCTTTTCTTCAAAACATCTTTACTGTCTCCAAAGTTGCCGCACTCATCCTGCTGGTTGTACTCGGCTTCTACTTTGGCATGAAAGGACTCGGCGACTGGTCGAATTTCAGCCCTGCTTTTCCGGATGTCATGACCTTGGCGACAATCGGCGTTTTCGGTGCCGCCATGACCGGCTCGCTTTTTTCGGCGGACGCATGGAACAACATCACCTACACGGCGGGAGAAGTGGATCGTCCGCAGCGTAACCTGCCGCTCTCGCTATTTCTTGGCACCAGCATCGTGTTGGTGCTCTACTTCCTGGCAAACATGGCCTACATCTACGTTTTGCCCATGGAGAAGATCCAGACTGCGGACAACGACCGGGTAGGGACGCTGCTCTTTGAAACCATTCTTGGGGAAAATGGCAAGTACTTCATGGCCGCGATGATCATGGTCTCGACCTTCGGCTGCCTGAACGGTATCATCTTCACGGCAGGTCGTGTTTATTACGCGATGGCGCGCGACGGCTACTTCTTTCCCAGCGCTGCCAAATTGAATAAGAACCATGTACCGGCGAACAGCCTGGCCATCCAATGCCTCTGGGCATGTCTGTTGTGTTTTTCGGGAACGTATGGTGATCTGCTCAATTACATCATGTTCGCCGTGATGCTTTTCTACGTGCTGACCATTGCCGGCTTATTCGTGCTCCGTAAGAAACGGCCGGAAATGGAACGACCGTATAAGGCCTTCGGTTATCCCGTGTTACCCGCGATCTATATCCTGCTGGCCGCGCTGGTGGCCCTGGACATGCTGATCTATCAGACCTCCGCCAGCCTCTATGGCCTGGTCATCATCTTGCTGGGCATTCCTGTTTATGCCTTTCTCCAAAACAAACAGCAGAAAAACGGCCGCCTTTCCTGACCATGCGCATCCTGTTCGGTTTCACCCTCGCCTGCGTTGTTTCTTCTTGTGCCTGGACCGATCACTCACCGGAGAACGGTTGGTATGAGGAGAATTTCGACAACCTCAATCATTGGAAAAAAGATGCCGTGATTTCATCCAATCAATGGCGTAGCGGAATGTATGCGACGTACGCGGACAGCGCTCACCCGGTCAGTGAGTCATTCACCATGCACTTCAACGAAGTTCGCTTTCATCATTACACGGGCGTAAAGGCTACTGCCTGGGTCTTCAATCCTTCGAACGATACCAGCGGACAGGTCGTTCTCGAGGTGGTGGATATGCGGAGCGGCGAACCCGAACGCGTGCTTTCCGAACAAGTCATCCTTGGAACAGACTTCCGGGAGTTCAACAGTTGGGGTAAAGTACAATTGACGCTCGACTTCCCTACCCTACCGGGGCCCCACCAGGTGCTGCGTTTTTATCTTGCGTCCCTCAATTGCAGGAAATCATACATGGACGATGTCACCCTGGAATTCCAACGCGAACTCATCCATCGCTGAACTCGTCAAAACCCGGTACGCACCGCTGATTTTTTCGGCATCCACAAGCGCACGAGTACGCTGACCAGTAC
>Ga0268298_10007041_pt1 | contig 10064 bp, 10 predicted proteins | sample WWTPWeurt_MetaG_FD_194462 | JGI IMG/M metagenome (GOLD analysis project Ga0268298, IMG submission 194462) | Activated sludge microbial communities from WWTP in Nijmegen, Gelderland, Netherland - WWTP Weurt | ecosystem: Engineered > WWTP > Aerobic digester > Activated sludge | place... | reverse complement strand
GTGCGCTATCGAAGCCTCGAGCCTGGGGCGAATCAACGTCTCCAGAGATCCATCCTGGCTGCGCTTCAGGATCGTCCGCCCCGCACTGTAGGCAGCCAGAACTTGACTTTCAATCACGACCCGAGGCTCCCACCAACTAACCGCATTCAGGGAATTGGCAAGCGAGGCAAGGGTCCCGGCGAGATCGTTCCAGCATGCCGCCTGAAAATGCCGCGCCCCTAACCACGCTGGCGAGTTTGCATCGGCGTGCCAGGCGACTAGCTCGAAAGCTGACTTCTGAATGAGCGCGCTGCGTTGCCTTAACTCGAGATCCGTCTTGTGCGCCTCGAAGTCTGTCAAGAGCGTGAGGCATTCCCCGTAAAGCGAGGCCTCCGGCGTTGCCTCTTGCATTGATTCGGCCTTCCTGAACCAGTGCAACGATTCCAGGAACAACGAATTCGCCGCGTCTCTCCGCGGCTCGTCAAGTGCCGAAGCCAGGCGTGCCATTCCCAGTTCAAAACTGGCTTCATAGGCTGCCCCCTCACATTCGGAAAGGGTGTGCAGCACTTCGACCAACTCCGCTTCGCGCCAATGAGAATGGGCAATTCCCATGATCTTAGCCGCGTGGCGAAGGAATTGCGGCTCATCGGACGCTTGAATTCCTAGCAGGGCATCAAGCAAGCGAAGCTGCATTCGACGATCGTACGCCGCCAAGCGAAAGGCACCTTCAAGTGCTATTGCACGTGCATAACTTGGGAGGGTTCCGGATACGTTGACTGCCTTTTGGAGGAACGCCATGAATACGTCGATGGCTGTTCCATCAGGTAGCTTCTGGCAGGCATCCAGGGCGTCGACCATCTCGATCAACACAACGTCGTTCGTGGCACCATGCACCAGACGGCCGATCAGTTCCTTCCATGGACGCGCGTCTTCTATGGCCGTGTTGACGACATCTCGCAAGACCGCTAACAGAATCTCGCTTGCCAGCGGAGATGTCGCAAGAGTTGGAGCAGCCTCAACAATCGCATCGAAACCACCCAAATTCTCAACGTGCGGTGTTCTGCCTTCGCCCAGCAACGAATGCAGCTTGACTTCCACTGAGTGTAGGTGTGCCCCAGGCTCTGCAGTTACCACAGGTAGCCTCCATTGGCGGATTCCCGACGACGGCCGGAGGGTATGTGATCACTCATCGCTTTCGATGTCATGCCCGCGACGAATATCTGAAGATGAGGAAGTTCCTCGCAAACAGTCTTCAAACCCGACAGCAACTCGCGAAGATCCTCCGGTGCAACTTCCTGGGCAGCGGGTGAATCGATCATGATCAAGCCTGGGTGTCTCCCGACGCCTCTGCGTTCCCCCACCTGAATCATTGCGAGGACTGTGGCAACTTTCAATCGGAGGCGTTCGCCCTTCGTCACCTTGCTGAACGAGGTGTCGGCGCCACCTTTCTCCAACAGCAAATTCGCATTCCCTCGTAGTTGGGCCTTCGACAGACTGTGCATCCCGAACCGCTGAGCAAAGTGCAGAAGGCTGGTTGAGACCTCTTCGAGGAAGTTGTCGCGGACAGCTTTCGATCGTGCATCTGTCTCCCCGACAATGGCTTTGAGCACGACGGCATCATCATCCGCAATATCATCGGTACCAGGATCGAAGCTTGCCTCTTCGAGGCGACCTTCGAGAATTGCGATCTCGTTGGATAGCAACTTCCTTGCTTCGAACGAACCAAGCTGCATTGTCAGCGCTTCGCTCTTGATCTGGATGGTTTCCAGATCCGTTTGCAAGGACTCCAAGCTATCCTCGGCCAGTTTGCGATTCTTTTCGGCCTTGTCGAAGGCTGCTTTCGACGCTTTGACGCTCGCCTCCAGCCCTTTCTTCAGGGCGTCTGCATCCTCGCTGCTCGAGATGCTCTCTCCACATACCGAACACGAGTGACTGAGCGCCTCCTGTTTCTTACGTGCCTGATCGATCTCATGATCGCAGCGCGGGCAGCAGGTCGGGTCGAGCGAACGGAAGATCGAACCAGCCGCCATCGAATCCTTGTGAGCCTGCAGTTCCCGTCGATCCTGCAAGTAGGCGGCACTTGCTTGCCGCTCGGCGAGCGTCTCTCGGTCAAGGCGCTCCTGCATCGCCTTCTCCCGCCGTTTCGTCTCCGAATACCTACCACTTAGCACCGATAGCTCAGCCTGAATCTCTTCGTCCGAGGGTTGCGCGCTCAACGCTGCTCGCTTCTCGGCGAGCAACGCTTCTATCTCCTTTACTCGTGCCTGCCTGGTTCGCGCGCCTTGGCTGTGCCGACGTGCCTCCCGGTCATTGCCTGACTCTACGAGTTTCAGTGCCGCCCATGCCGAGGCCAGCGTTGAGACCCATGGAACCCCTAAATACATCTGCATGAGACGCGCTTGCGTTCCGGTGGTGGCAGGTAGATCTCCCAGCACCACTTCGTAGTTGGTACCGATGAACATCGCACCTGACAACGCCGGCCAGCCATGAATGACTGCATGGCCAGTCTTCTCATCGGAATTGCTTTCTCGCCATGTCGCGAGGCCCTCCATGGAAAACGCGTGCAGGAAAAAATCCGACATGACCAACTCGAACTGCTTGTCGCTGCTGAAAGAGGCGAGCACTGTAGCCTCCGCTGTCGTCGATGAACGCCGACACAGCGTACCGTTGGCGCCATTTCGACAGTCGATTCGCACCTCATGTTCGAGCCCATCAATATCGAATCGCAGGCAGGCGTTGTATATCCAGGACTTGACGTCATCCTGAAGATTCGGGGACGGCCTTCCGCGCACCAACCAGCGCACGACTTCGATGATTGACGATTTCCCGCGGAGGTTTCTGTCCGTCATCATTCCCCAGAGCCCTTCACTGAGGGCTTGCCATTCGAATGCGTATGGCCCGTCGTCCTCCACCCCTTGCTTAGCTCCGCCGAAAGAAATGCTCAAGAGTTTCATCCTGCGCGGAGCAGGCAGGACTGGTGTGGGCACGATATGTCGCGCGGCCAACACTGATTCCACGCGGTTCGTATCGACCTTCGCTCGACTGGCTATGGCATCCAGCCACTCCATGCTCTCTCTTGCCATGTCTCCTCCTTCAGGCGGCTTGTTTGAGTTGAAGCAGCCTTCTTTGCACCTCTGGCCCGATGGGAGGAATGATTCCGCCGAGTTGGGTTTGGGCGTACGTTGCCTGCTCGTATTGCTTCTCCTTGAGAGCACCGCCGCCACGTGCACCTGCAACCTCCGCAACCAGGGTTGACCGGCGGGCATACCACTCAAGAACCGGTTCCTGAGCGACCGCAGTCGAGCAAACATCCACTCCGCGGACTGTCAGAATGAAATCAGTCTCGTGGACCTTTAACTTTCCTTTGATCCCAGTGATGCGTACCAAGTCGCGCGATCGAAGCAGGGAAAGCGCATCGTCCAGGCGCTCGTAGGCGCCAAACAGGTAGCGGATCATTGGAACGCGCCGCAAGTCGGGTTCGTCGCTTTCGAAGATCGCCTCAGCCGCTTGGCGGTACCGGATGTCGCTGGTCGTCTCGTAGGCGTCCAGCAGTTCGCTCGCCAAGTAGTCCGGATTGCGCATCCAGAAGTCGAACGCATGCAATCGTGCTTCGCCTTTAAAGATCTTGGCAACCGTGGCATCGTCCGGGTCCGTCAAAGGCACGCCGCCGGCATTCAGAATGAAAAGTATCCGGATCGCATCGCGGTGCGGCGTACGAGCGTTCACGCGGTCTCCTTCTTCCTCAGTATCAGTTGGATCATCGCGAACAGGCGATGGAACAGGTAGTCGACATGATCCACATCGATGACCGGCACTTGCTTGACCTCCGAGTGCCGGATGAGGTGGCCGTTTCCGATGGACGTCAATTCTGTCGCTTCTTCCTCCAACCGCGCCCGAAGTGCTGGCTCCGAGGCGGTGGCGTCGAGAATGAGCTTGATTGACCTCTTCTTGTCGCTGGGGTCGGCGAGGGACTTGAGCCGCTCCCATGCGTCCCACAAGCGCTCCAAGGCTTCGCGGCGCACCAGAGGGTTGCGATCGGAAAACTTTGCCCGACACTCGTCCAGCATGTTGTCGAGGGTCCGGTCTCCGGTCCGAAACACGGTTCGCTGCAAGTCTTCCCCAAGCACCGGCGGAAGTACGCGCACGATGCGACCGGCCGATAACATCTCGAACGCCACGCCATTACGGGCAAAAATGCGATTGACGGTCGCACGGAACTCTTCCTGCCCGGACTGTTGATCGAACGTCAAATGGTGGTGACTGAAGAAGTCGTGGTACTTCCCGGGAATCGGCTTCGCCACCGAAGCGTGGACGAACTCGATGAAATCGAGGATCAATAGTGTGTCCGGCGCGAACGGTTCGCGCTGCGACAGGAAGCCGTCTTCCACCACACTCGTGGTTTCGAGTGGCCAAGCCAATCCCGGCATCTCCGCAACCACGGAAGCGGACAGGGCATCCGGATCGCACCCGCAAACGACTTGTCCATCCGGACAGCGATCGGGGAAGCGCAGGCCGAAGGCACCGCGGCTGACCAGCGCCTGTACCGTCGTCGCCAGACCTGCCCAGACGACGGGTGAAATCACCTGCTCGGTCCGCGTACGGGGTCCGTTCTCTCGGTCGCTGAAGTAGTCGTTCACCTAGGTCACTCCTTCTGCGCGGGCGGTGTGGCGATCATTAATCCGTTGACGATCTGTTCGAATCGCTCAATGCTGGTCAAAACCGTGTCGAGTGACGGGACTTCGCCGAAGACCATGCCAGTCATGGCTTCATAGTCTCTCGCAAGCGCATCGTGCATGGCCGCACTGGGTGTCAGCGTGAACTTGCCGGGTTGGGCGGTATCCAGCCCCAGATCGGTACTGCCGAAGAACAGCCTCGCATGGTGGGCGCAATCGACAGCGAGTGCCCCATCGGCTTGCCACTCAGGTGATGCGGTGGCCTGCATTAGTTGATGGACATCGTAGTAGTGGCGCGAGACGCGCTGCCCACCATGCCGCAGTTCGCCGCGGCGGTCGTGCCACTGTCGCAAGCCGTGCAGGATGATGACCTTGTCCCAAAAGGTGCGCTCAGGTTTTACGGTGGTGACGTTGCCCACGGCCAGGTCCAATTCGGGCAAATCCTGTGCGACGTATGGCACGACCATGGCTGCGACGTGCGGGTCCAGCGCCGACTTCGCACCGGACTCGATCTTGACGGCTGAGCGAATGTAGTCGCCGACCTTGAGTGTAACGGCGGGATACCAGAACAGCACGGTCTGGCCGTCCTTGTCCTCCGGATCAAGTTCCACGCGGAAACGGTCCGGTGGGATGACGGCTGCGGCGAGCCGCGTGAATTGCTCCATCAAAGGGCCCGCGATGTAGGCTTGGCAAGCCACGCGGATGGCTTCGAGGCGCGCACGGCGCTTCTTGCCGCTCAAGGCATCCAACTCGGCCACGTTGGCCGCTTGCCCCAAGTCGTCGCGAAAGACGGTGATGTCGATGTCCTCGGAAAACCGGGCGATCAGGCCGAAAGCCTTGGAGAGGGAAGTGCCCCCCTTGAACAGCAGTCTGGGTCCGCCAGCGGCCAAGCCGTTGAACAACGCATCCAGGGTCCAGCAGACCCAGAAATCTTTCTCGACGTTCTGGACAACGGTGCCCAAACGAGCGGCAGCGCCGAGAAACAGATCGAGCCGGTCGGTGTCGGTGGCGGTAATGACGTCGCGGAACGAGGGGTTCAATCGGCACCTCCTACGCGTTTGGCCGAGCGGGTGCTCGCTGATCGCTTCGCGTGACTGGGCGGTAGCAAAGTCTTGGGTTCGGTGTTCAGCGGATCGCAATCGGGAAGTTCCCGGACCAGACTTTGCATCCATGCCGGCAGCACGCTGAAGCCATCGATCAGGTCTTGGCGGATCGCTGCGCCATGGATGGGATCGGCCAACAGTTGGCTCAGTCGGCTCAGGATTCGGTCGCGGTCGGAGACCAACGTGTCTTTCAGCCAATGAAGGGCTTGTACGACACGCATGGCGGGACGGCCGGCCCAGTAGAGACGACTGGGTGCAGTCTGCTTGAAGTCGATGGCCAAGTTGTCGAGTTTGATTCCCCGGCGACGTGCATCGGTGTGGATCGTGACGCGGGCCGGGACAGCGTCCGTCAGGCCGAGATCATTGGCAGCGGTCATGCCATCCACCAGCAGGCGCAGTTGGTCGCGACGCGCGATGGCCTCTACCACGGCGCGATAGTCCGGGGTAGTGGGGCGCTTGGTCAGGCGGTTGATGCTTGGCCGGTCGTACAAACCTCGGTCGATACGGCGCAGGTCGCCGGCCCGCACCATGCGCTGCAGGGTCTTATCGATGGCGTCGCGGTTGCCGAGCTGTGCAAAGTCGGCCGGCACCCAGACGTGGTTGGGGTCGGCGGCATTGACCAGTGAGGCGATTGCGGATTTGAGATCAGACATAGGAACACTTGTCCGATATTTGTATATTTTTTTCGGATCGCTGGCAAGCCCGCCTGTCCGAAAATTGTATATTTTTTTCGGACCAGCATCGGTTCGCTTGCATCATTAAAAGGGAACCATGGAGTGCGTAGGCGACGGGATAAGCGATCAGGTATGCATCGCTGGGGGCAGGCTGAACGTGGCGAACATTCGGCAGAACAGCCATCTTCACTGTGCAGTGAAGATGCCCGCCATACTGCGCAACCCAGACCTAGCAAGCGATGAGACCTGATGGGACAATATGGGCAAACTATTGCCTTCTCTATTGGATCAAGGAGGCGTACCGCCCTGAGCATGGGTAGCCAGATGGGTAGCTAAATTAGAAAATAAAAGAGCAAGCATGGAAAACAACTTATTAATCATCTTGCTACAATTTCTATGAAAATTGCCACCTGCGAGTTCAATCCACATCCAACGACGTTTCAATACATCCCACGAGCAACACATAATCAACTAATAAACAGCTACATACATCCTACAACGTCGCATTTTGTCTCATGACGTCGCGTCAAAACCGGGTAGCTAAGTGGGTAGCTAGATGGGTAGCTCGCTGCTAGAATCACTCGCAGCTACCCACTTCGCACAATGCATCAGCCGACCACGTCGAGATCAGCCAAGCTAGGAACGGCGCGGCGAACGTGGGACAAAGGTTATCGATGCGAGGGAAAAGTCGCCACAACAACAGACCCTGGTGACCGGGAGCCGGCAAGAAGGACTCGATTGATCCTGACCGGGAGTCGGACATCATGGGAACCCAGATCAACGTACTCGACGACATCCAGATAAAGCACTGGGTCAACAAAGGCGCACCAATTGCCCGTTCCGATGGGGGTGGCCTGACTTTCACCCTGTCCGAGGCGGGAACCGCTACGTGGATACTCCGCTACCGGATGGGAGCCGGCCGCCGCAAGGAACTGACCCTTGGCAATTACCCCGACTTGTCGCTCGCCAAAGCCCGCCAGATGGCCAGAGAACACAGGGTATCAATCGACAAGGGAGAGGACCCCGCCGCCAAGAAAAAAGTCGAGAAGATGCAGTCCAAGATGGCCTGGACCGTCCGCGCATTGATCGACGACTACAAGCAGAAGAAACTGGTGACGCCCAGCCTCGCTGAAGGGACCATCTATTACCGAAAGTGGGATCTGGAAAAAGTCATACTGCCCAAGCTCGGGTCGCTGGAAGTTCGGCACATCACGCCGGCCAAGATCGTTCACGTGCTTGAGTCGGCAAAGCGTTCCTGGACGATTTCGAAGCGAATTCTGACTTCGTGCAAGCTTCTTTTTGCCCATGCGTGTGGAAAGCGCTTGATTGACTCCAACCCCGCCGCTGGAATCGACCTGATTGCCCTCATGGGAGAACGCCCACCGATTCGCAAGCGCGTGATGCTGAACGAAGATGAGTTGCGGACCCTATTGGCCGACATAGACGATATCGGCGTGGAAAACGCCTTGGCCTTCCGGATTCTGCTCGCCACCTGCGTGAGGTCCGTCGAACTGGCGAAAGCCCGGTGGGAGCACATCGACTTTGATGGTGCAACCTGGTGGGTTCCAGACGATTCCGTGAAGACGCGGAAGGGCTTCCTGGTTCCGCTCACGCCGACTGTCGCAAACTGGTTCAAGGACCTGCGTGATCTCGCAGGGGAATCTCCATGGGTACTACCAGCGAGGATCGAGCGTCGGCGTCGGCGCCTTGGAGATACCCACGTTGGTGAAACCACCTTATGGGCCGCTATTTCACGTGCATTCGAGCGCGGTGACATTCAGATCCGAAAATTCACGCCTCACGACACCCGTAGCACGGCAAAGGGACACATGCGCAACATGGGCATATCCCGAGAGATTTCCGAACTGGCCCTGAATCACACGTTGAAGGGCATGGAAGCGATCTATGACGTCCGTGAAGAGATTCCAGAACGTCGGGAAGCCCTGGAACGCTGGGCAAGCTTCATCACGGCGTGCGAAAGCGGGCGGCCGTGGAAGCCGGGCCCGCTTCGGCAGATTGCTTAGCTTCGCCAACGTGAGGAACTGATTGGGCGATGTCCGCGATATCCCGATTTTTCTCAAAGAGGTATCCGGTCGCATTGCGCTCGGAACGCGCATGTCAGGCACGCCTTCTGAGAGTATGACCAGCGCGGCAGAACGCGGCCTGCGAGAACGTCTTCCCGCCTCCTGACCAAGGCCACCACCTGTTCGTCAGTTATCAATTTGACGCGATGCGCGGTCGGTAAGGCCCGCGGGGCCGGCGCCTTCACCAACACATACCCGTAGGACGCCACCGACTGCCCCGTCTGCCCCATCACCGCCATCCTTTGTGCGGACAACTGGATCACGTCCGACAGGCAGGGCTGGTTGCTCCAGCGAGTCTTGAACTCCACCAACACGATCACGCCGGAGGGCATCCGGTAAGCCCGGTCAAGCTTCGCCACCAGTCCGACCGGCGTGGAAACCCGGAACAGCCTTTCCATGTAGACCAACTCGGCATCCCGCAGCGCTGCCGGTCGTGAGGCCCGCTCAGCCCGTGCGGCGTGGGTCTCAATTGATCGCCACCGCGCCATGACGAGCGCGAAGCCTACGACGGCAACGGCGCAACCGACACCCCACGCTAGCGCCGACACTTGCCGCCCCCACGCAAGCCTGACCACCACCGAAGCCCCGTCGCTATCGCACCCAAGACCATGCGCACCGGAACTTGCAACGGGGGCCACCGGCGCAGGACGACGCAGATGCCGGGTGCCCCCCGATAGTAGAGGCGGATCACCCGGCGTCCCCAAGCGCTGGGTCGCAGTGCCTCGTCCCTGAACCGGCGCAGGACCTCCGTCTGCCAAGCCTCGCCGAACACGCAGGTGGCGATGAAACAGCGCCCCTTCCGGGCGGCCTGCGCGGAAGCCGCCAAACCTTCCCTATAGAAGTGCTCATGCTCGACCAGCCCGCGTGCCCGGGCTCGCTGCTGCCCGGCCGTACGACGGGTTCCATGGAGATGCTCGAACACCACCAGCCGTTCGCAGCGGCCCATCTGTGCCAGGTCCGAAGCACTGACCATCCGGCCGCTCACCGGCCGGCGCGATCGCTTGCCCATGGCCGGCTCACGCGTCGATCGCTGGCGCGAAGAGGTCGTTGGTGATGTCGCCATTGCCCTCCTGCGCGCTACTTGCGGAAGGCAGATGAGGCGAGCCACGTCCCATCTCGGCGAAGACACCGCTCTGCGCCAGCAAACCATCGTAAGCCAGCACGCGCAGGCGATTGACCCGCTTGGTACCCTTGTGAAACTGGATCAATTCGTCATACAGACGCGGATGGTCGGCCCGCGCCAGTTCGAAGACGAGACGAATGGGCTTGGAATCCTTCACATGATCGGTGCTCATTCAATCTCTCCCGACACACCCTGGGCGCGCTCCTTCCCGGTGGCTGCCATTGAACTGCGCGCGTAGTTCTGCCCGCCCAGTTGGAAACCCCGCACATTGGCGAACATCGGCTCCTTGACCTCATGGATACGGTGCTTCGGGAACGCTGCCTTGACCGCTTTGCGGAACAGGAACGCCCCGCCGCCGACCAGGATGATGTTCTGCAGGCTGTGCGGTGCCTCGATCCACTCCTTCATCGTCGACACGGCTTGCTCGG
>Ga0268298_10007040_pt1 | contig 10065 bp, 11 predicted proteins | sample WWTPWeurt_MetaG_FD_194462 | JGI IMG/M metagenome (GOLD analysis project Ga0268298, IMG submission 194462) | Activated sludge microbial communities from WWTP in Nijmegen, Gelderland, Netherland - WWTP Weurt | ecosystem: Engineered > WWTP > Aerobic digester > Activated sludge | place... | reverse complement strand
CCTGCAGGGCTCGCCCCTGCCGTTCAACATCCAGATGCCGCCGACCCGGCCCAGGGAAACCATAGTGCCGAATACCGTGACCGAATCGATCAGCCCGGAGGCGCGCGCCAACTTCGTCGCGTCGATGATGGCGATGAACCCGTTCTCGCTGCGCGACATGATCGCCATGATGGTGGTGAAGTACCCGGCGAAGGAAGGGTTGAGCTACGACGACGTGGTCACGGCCATGAAGGCGAAGGCCAACGAGATCAACTTCAAGTTCGTCGGCCACAATCCGCTGTGGAAGGACATCGTCGCGATCACCGGCAAGCAGGACACGCCCCGCGTCGAGTTCTTTACCTTCTGCGATGCACTGGTGGCGCGCGAGATCCTCGATCTGAGCCTGGAGTTCGCCGCCTTCCTGCCGTGCCGCGTCGCCGTCCTGGAGGACGCCAACAAGAAGATTTGGCTCATGACCCTGGATTGGGACGTGCGCTGGCTCGACAGCAGCAAGAACCCGAACCAGATGTCGGCCGGCCTGCGCGAGAAGTCGATCCTGGTGCGCGACGCGATCGACAAGATCATGCGCGCCGGCGCCAGCGGGGACTTCTGAGCGGACGGTTGCGGCGTCAATAGCGGGTGATCAGCTCCAGCCAGGCGTCGGGCAGGACGGCGACCAGGCGTTCGGCGATCAGCCTGTCCAGCCCGGTCGCGATGAAGACCCCGGACGCGACCGCGAGCAGGCCGAAGCCGTGACGCAGGCCTGCGCTGTGTCCCAGCGCCCATCCCTTCAGGCGCGAGAAGCCGGCGCGGGAGGCATACGCTGCGATGACCAGCGGCGTCGCCGCGCCGAGGCCGAACAGCCCGAGCAGCAGGGCGCCGAGACCGGCATCGCGGCCAGTGGCGACCAGTGCCAGCGAGGACACCAGCATCGGCCCGGCGCAGGGGCTCCAGGCCAGGCCCAGCAGCCCCCCGAAGAACAGGGCGGCGGCGGCGGACTGATGTCCCACCGTGCCGGCCAGCCGGTCGGCGGACAGCGCAATCGGCTGGGCCAGCCGCGAGACAAGGTTGGCGAGTGGATCGATCCAGAGGGCGAGGCCGAACACGATCAGGCTGACCGCCGCGGCCTGGTGCACCCATTCCGCATCGAGGCCCATGGCCGGCCCCAAGGCCCCAAGAATCCAGCCCGCCACGGCGAAGGCCGTGGTCATGCCGATGCCCATCAGCAGCGGGGCCGCCCGGTGGCGCTGCATCGCGCCGCCGACCACCATCGGCAGCAGCGGCAGCACGCAGGGTGAAAGCGACGTCAGGATGCCCGCGGCGTAGGTGATGCCGATACTGGCCGGGACGAATGTCTGGACGACCGTCGTCACCGCGGGGCAGTCCTCAGAGCGCCTTGGCGAACAGCTGCCTGAGTTGTTCGGCGCGGAAATCGCCCGTGGTGCGGGCGCGTTCCTGGTCGCCGCGGAATACCACCAGGGTGGAAAAGCTGGCGACGTTGAAGCGCTTGCGCAACGCTTCCTCCTTGAAGTAGTCGGCCTGAAACACCGTCACCCGGGCCAGCGCCTTGTCGTCCTGGAGCGCCTTCACGCCCCGCTCCTGCATGACGCAGATGGGGCACCAGCCGCTGTGGAACTGGATGGCCGTCACCCGTCCCTCGCCGCGCGCGCGGGCGAAGCTGTCCGCGTCGTAAGGTACGACATCCAGCGCGAAGGCGGGAAAGGCGATCAGCAGCGCCAGCAGAAAGGACAGACGGGTCATCATGTGTCGCGGGGACGGAGGTCCGGCAGGGAAACGGCCATTCTGGGCTTCCGCCGGTGCCGTGGCAAAGCAATCGGACTTATCGTGCCAGAAGCGTTACTTGGGAATGTCGCCATAACCGGGCTGGTTGCCCGCCGGCCGGGTGTCGGCCGTCCGACCGTCCCCTGACGCTTGCGCGTGAATTGCCATTTGACAGGTGGTTCCGCGTTTGGTTAGAATGCTCGGCTTTCCGAGAAGCGCGTGGGGCATCTTCCCGCAGCGTTCGCCGGGCCATCGAAGCACGCAAGGAACACGAGATGAAGACATTTTCCGCCAAGCCGCATGAGGTCCAGCACGACTGGTTCGTCGTCGATGCGACCGACAAGGTGCTCGGCCGCCTGGCTACCGAGATCGCGCGCCGCCTGCGCGGCAAGCACAAGGCCATCTACACGCCGCACGTGGACACCGGCGATTACATCGTCGTGGTCAACGTCGAAAAGCTGCGCGTCACGGGCAACAAGGCCGAGGCCAAGATGTACTACCGCCACACCGGCTACCCCGGCGGCATCAATGAAACCAATTTCACCAAGCTGCAGCAGCGGTTTCCCGGGCGCATTCTGGAAAAGGCCGTCAAGGGCATGCTGCCCAAGGGCCCGCTGGGCTATGCGATGCTGAAGAAAATGAAGTGCTACGCCGGTGCTGCCCATCCGCACACCGCCCAGCAGCCGAAGTCGCTCGACATTTGAGCGCCGGAAATCCAAGGAGTTACACATGGCAGTCACCCAATATTACGGTACCGGTCGTCGCAAGACCGCCATCGCCCGCGTGTTCCTGCGCACCGGCAGCGGCAAGTTCGTGGTCAATGACAAGCCGGTCGACGAGTTCTTCTCGCGCGAGACCGGCCGCATGGTCGTGCGCCAGCCGCTCGAACTGACCCAGCACACCACCACCTTCGACATCCTCGTGAATGTCGAAGGCGGTGGCGAATCCGGCCAGGCCGGCGCCGTGCGCCACGGCATCACCCGCGCCCTGATCGAATACGACGCGACCCTGAAGCCGGCCCTGTCGAACGCCGGTTTCGTGACCCGCGATGCACGCGAAGTCGAACGCAAGAAGGTGGGTTTCCGCAAGGCGCGCCGGCGCAAGCAGTTCTCGAAGCGCTAAGCTTCGGCGGCAGTATCGCCGTAGTGAAGAAGCCGCCTTCGGGCGGCTTTTTCGTCACTGGGTTACCATCGAACATTCGCAGCAAGGAGTCGGGCATGATCAAGGCAGGCATCGTCGGCGGCACGGGGTATACCGGGGTGGAACTGTTGCGCCTGCTGGTCAGGCATCCCGACGTGACGCTGACCGCCATTACATCGCGCGGGGACGCCGGGACCGCGGTCGCCGACATGTTTCCCAGCCTGCGTGGCTTCACGGATCTGAAATTCAGCGATCCGAAGGTTGCGGCGCTGAGCGAGTGCGACGTCGTGTTCTTTGCCACGCCGAACGGGATAGCGATGCAACAGGCGGCGGAGTTGCTCGCAGCCGGAGTCAGGGTCATCGACCTCGCGGCCGACTTCCGCATCAAGGACGTGGCACTTTGGGAGAAGTGGTACGGCATGACCCACGCCGGTCCGGCCCTGGTCGCCGAAGCCGTCTACGGGTTGCCCGAGGTGAATCGCGAACAGATTTGCGGTGCGCGCCTGGTAGCGAACCCGGGCTGCTACCCGACCGCCACGCAGCTGGGTTTCCTGCCCCTGGTCGAGGCCGGCTGCGTCGATCTCGGGCATCTGATCGCCGATGCCAAGTCTGGCGTGTCCGGCGCCGGCCGCAAGGCGGAAATCGGCACGCTGTTTTCCGAAGCGTCGGACAATTTCAAGGCGTACGGGGTGCCCGGCCATCGGCACCTGCCCGAAATCAGGCAGGGCCTGGCCCGCGCCGCCGGCAGGGCCGAGGACCAGATCGGCCTGACCTTCGTCCCGCACCTGACCCCCATGATTCGGGGCATCCACGCGACGCTCTACGCCCGCATCACGCGCGAGGAGGACTTCCAGGCCCTGTTCGAACAGCGCTATGCGCAGGAGCCTTTCGTAGACGTGCTGCCGCCGAAATCGCATCCCGAGACGCGCTCGGTGCGGGCCGCCAACACCTGCCGGATCGCCTTGCATCGGCCGCAGGGCGGTGACACGCTGGTCGTCCTGTCGGTCATCGACAACCTGGTGAAAGGCGCGGCGGGGCAGGCGGTGCAGAACATGAACCTGATGTTTGGTCTCGACGAATGTTCGGGTCTTTTGCAAGTTCCCGTCTTGCCCTGACGCTGAGGCGTCTGCGCGGCCGTTTCGGCATATCGGCGCCGCGGGTGGCGGTACGCACGCACGTTCCCTGGTACTGGAGGGCATTGTCGGTCGTGCTTCTGTCCGGGGCGTCCCTGGCGCTGGCGGGATGGATTTACGATGCCGGGCAGCGTTTTGCGGGCTTCCACCAAGGCGCGAGCGACAGCGAAATCGCCGCCATGCGCGAGCGGATGGCCCTGATGGAGTCGGAACTGGAAAGGACGCGCAAGGTCGCCAACGTCAGCGAGAGCCGGTTGCGGATTGAAAGCACCTCGCTGGAACAGTTGGCGGCTCAGATAAAGACCCTGGAAGAGGAGAATACCCGGCTCAAGTCGGATCTCGCGACGTTCGAGAGTCTCGCTGGGGAGCAGGTCGGAGAATCCGGCCTCGCCATCAGCCGACTGCAGATTCTTCCCGGCGGCGGCGGCCAGTATCGGTATCGCCTGCTGCTGGCCCAGACCGGAAGCAAAAAAGACAAGGAATTCAAGGGCATGATTCAGCTGGTCGCGACCGTGCAGCGAGGCAGGGAGACTGCTATGATGCAGTTTCCCGCCGCCGGCGATTCGGCAGCCGGGGAGTATCAGGTGAATTTTCGCTACTTCCGTCGTCTGGAAGGCACGTTCAAAGTGGCTGCCGATGCGCGAGTCCAACGTGTGGAGGCGCGGTTGATCCAGGACGGCGTCGTAAAGGCGAGCCAAAGCGTGGCGCTTTGAACGACAGGGTATCGCTGCAGATTTCGTTGAGGAGGTTTCAGGAATGTTCGGCAAGAAAACCAGCAAGCCGCAAGGCCGCATCGACAGTCTGATTGGCGCCGGCACTTCGCTCGAAGGCGACGTGACCTTTTCCGGAGGATTGCGTGTCGATGGCGAGATCAAGGGCAACGTGCGCAGCGCCGACGGCCAATCCGCGACTTTGGTGATCAGCGAACATGCCAGGATCGAAGGCGAAATTTCGGTGTCCCATTTGGTGATCAACGGAACGGTCATCGGTCCGGTCCATTCAAGCGATTTTCTTGAACTTCAGACGCGTGCGCGGGTCACCGGTGATGTCGAGTACAGCACGATCGAGATGCACCTCGGCGCGGTGGTGCAGGGGCGTCTGGTGCATCAGGGCCTGCCTGCAAAGGCCGTGGAATTGAAACTGGCGGCGAGCAATTGAGTCGCGTCATTGAAAACATGATTTTCGGACACATCTAGAGTCCATTGCGTCACCCCAACACAGGAGAACACCATGAACGCACCCACCGAAATGCCGGCACCGCTGAATTTCACCGATAGCGCAGCGAGCAAGGTCAAGGAACTCATCGCCGAGGAAGGCAATCCCGAGCTCAAGCTGCGGGTCTTCGTCACCGGCGGCGGTTGCTCCGGGTTCCAGTACGGCTTTACCTTCGACGAGGTGACCAACGAGGACGACACGGTGATGGAGAAGAACGGGGTGTCGCTGCTGATCGACCCGATGAGCTACCAGTACCTGGTCGGCGCGGAAATCGACTATTCGGAAGGGCTCGAAGGCTCGCAGTTCGTGATCAAGAATCCGAACGCAACCAGCACCTGCGGGTGCGGCTCGTCCTTCTCGGCCTGATTCGGCTCTACCGAAGAACAGGCACGGAGCGTTCGCTCCGTGCCTGTTTTTTTGGTTGATCACCGCGGGTAGATTGCGCCCAGAATCCTCGGTCCGCGGGCGCCAGTGACGTCCGGGAGGTTGCCCGGTTCGCCGCTCAAGGTACGCCATGCCAGCCAGGCAAACGCAACCGCCTCGACCCAGTCGGCAGGTTGGCCGAGAGAGTCCGTGCCTGCAATCCGGCAATCCGGAAGGTGGGTTTGCAGACGGGACATCAGCGACAGATTTCGGGCGCCGCCACCGCAGACGAACAGTTCCCCGGGATTGCCGCACCATGCGCCCACCGCTCCCGCGGAGGCGATAGCGGAAAGTTCGAGCAAGGTCGCCTGGACATCCTGCGGGCGCTCGCCGCCGGCGAGATGCGCCATGAGCCACTCGAGGTTGAATTCGTCGCGTCCGCAACTCTTGGGCGGCGCGGCGGCGAAAAAGGGCGCGGCGAGCAAGCGATGCAGCAGGCCGTCGAGAACCCGCCCCTGCGTCGCCCAGGCGCCGGATTCGTCGTAGCGCACGCCGTTGTGGCGCTCGATCCATGCGTCCATCAGAAGATTTCCGGGACCGCAATCGAAGCCCCGTACCGGCAGTTCCGGATTCAGGTCGGTCAGATTTGCGATGCCGCCTATGTTCAGGATGACCCTGTGGCGTCTGGCATCGCCGAACACCGCGGCATGGAAAGCCGGTACCAGCGGCGCTCCCTGGCCGCCCGCGGCGATGTCGCGGCTGCGAAAATCCGCCACTACGGTGATGCCGGAGAGTTCTGCGAGCAAGGCAGGATTGTTCAACTGGATGCTGTACCCGGCTCCCGGCTGGTGCCGGATCGTCTGGCCGTGGCAGCCGATGGCCGCCACCCGCTCCGCCGGCACCTTCGCACCGGCCAGCAGGTCCCGCACCGCATTTGCGTAACAGCGCGCCAATTCGTTTGCTAGCAGCGCGGCCGAGCGCAATTCATCGTGTTGCGCAGCCTGAAGAGCAATGGCCTGCCGACGGATTTCGTCGGAATACGGTGTCCAGAATGTGGCGCGTGTCTGAGGAAGGCCCGTGGAAAAGTCGACCAGGACCGCGTCGATGCCGTCGAGGCTGGTCCCGGACATCAGTCCCGCGACCAGCGTCATGTCAGTCGGCCTGGGCGAGATTGAGTCCGCGAATCAGGTCGAGGCGCGCAAGGTGAGCCGCAGTGCGTTCCCGGAACGCACCAAGTTGACTCGGCATCAGGGGCGGCGCACTCGGCAGGGCCATTGCCAGCGGGTTCTGGTGCACGTCGTTGACGCGGAATTCGTAGTGGAGATGCGGCCCGCTGGCTAGCCCCGTGGCGCCGACGAAACCAATGATGTCGCCCTGGCTGACGCGGACACCTTTGCGCAGGCCGCTGGCGAATCCCGACAGGTGGCCGTAGACCGTCGTATAGCGTCCCTGGTGGCGCAGGATCACCACCTTGCCGTAGCCACCCTGTACGCCGACGAACTCGACCGTGCCATTGCCGGTCGCCTTGACGCGGGTGCCGACCGGCGCGCCATAGTCGATACCCTTGTGCGCGCGCCATTTTTGCAGGACCGGATGAAAGCGCGCGGAACTGAAGCCGGACGTGATGCGCGAGAATTCCAAAGGGGAGCGCAGGAAGGCCTTGCGGATGTTCTTGCCGTCGGCCGTGTAGTACCCGCTGCCGTTCTCGCCGCCGGCCTGATCGGCGAACCATGCGGCGCGGTAGGTCTTGCCGTTATTCACGAACTCGGCGGCAAGGATGCGTCCGCTGCGCACCGGGCGACCCAGATAATTGACCGACTCGTAAATGACCGCGAAACGATCGCCTTTGCGCAGGTCGCGGTGGAAATCAATGTCGCCGCCGAAGATGTCCGCCATTTGGGTCGCGATGGAATCGGGAATTCCCGCCGCGTCCGTCGCGCCAAACAGCGAGTAGCGGATTTCGGCGGTCTTCATGAGGACTTGCGTGTCCAGCGGTAGCGCCTGTTCGGACGCCGTGAAGTGCCCGCCGTTACGTTCCACGACCAGCGCCTGATCCCTGCCCCCGTTCAGCGGAAATATCAGCGTTTGCAACTCGCCCCGCGGACCCGTGCGCGCAGTCAGGTTCTTGCCGGGGCTCAACTGGCGGAACAGGCTCTGGGTCGTGGCGCTGCCCTTGAGAAAGCTTGCAGCCGCGTCGTCTTCCACGCCGAGGCGCTGCAGCAGCGCAGTCACCGTATCGCCGCGTTGTACGCGCTCTTCGCGCAGGAAACTGAAATTGCCGTCGTCAGCCGCGGCGGCCCGGGGCAACGCAAGCTGTTCGATCACCTGCTGTTGCGGAACGTCGATCTGCACGGAGTCGTTGACGGTGCCGAATGCGGCCACCATGCCGAAGAGCGAAACGCCGAACACGCCGACACCGGCCCAGAAGGGTCCGGGTCGTTCGGATCGGTAGTGATGGAGTTGCGCTAAAATCCCGCTCTTGTTTTTGTGCAATTGGATGGGCGGACCGGCTTGATAACCGGGCGAGTGTAGCAAAAATCCCCCCTCCGTCAAACCGGGTTATCCACATGTCCGATATCGACTCCCAACTGGCACTGATCAAGCGCGGCGCCGATGAACTGCTGATCGAATCCGAACTCGTCGAAAAGCTTAAGACGGGACGCCCCTTGCGCATCAAGGCCGGCTTCGATCCTACTGCGCCGGACCTGCACCTCGGGCACACGGTTCTGATCAACAAGCTGAGGCACTTTCAGGATCTCGGCCATCACGTGATGTTCCTGATTGGCGACTTCACCGGGATGATCGGAGATCCCAGCGGCAAGAATGCAACCCGTCCGCCGCTGTCCCGCGAGCAGATCCTGGAAAACGCCGATACCTACCGCGACCAGGTGTTCAAGATTCTCGATCCGCAAAGGACGGAGGTCTGCTTCAATTCGACCTGGTTCGAACCGCTTGGCGCCGCGGGAATGATCAAGCTCGCGGCGCGGCACACGGTGGCGCGCATGCTGGAGCGGGACGACTTCTCGAAACGCTATGCCGGCGGCCAGCCGATCGCCATCCATGAATTCCTGTATCCCCTGTGCCAGGGATACGATTCGGTGGCCATGAAGGCCGATGTCGAGTTGGGTGGCACCGACCAGAAGTTCAACCTGCTGGTCGGACGGGAACTGCAGAAGCACTATGGCCAGTCGCCGCAGTGCATCCTGATGCTGCCCCTGCTGGAGGGGCTGGATGGCGTCAACAAGATGTCGAAATCGCTTGGTAATTACATTGGCATTGCCGAGTCGCCAACCGAGATTTTCGGCAAGCTGATGTCGGTGTCGGATGATCTGATGTGGCGCTATTACGAACTGCTGTCCTTCCGCAGCAGCGAAGAGATTGCCCGCTTCAAGCGCGAAGTGGCGGACGGCCGCAATCCGCGCGACGTGAAGGTGCTGCTGGGGCAGGAAATCGTGGCCCGGTTTCACTCGGCAAAAGATGCGGAGCTGGCCCTCGCCGAGTTCGAGGCGCGCTTCCAGCGCGGGTTGCTGCCCGAGGACATGCCGGAAATTTCGGTGCCGGCAGGGACGCTGGCACAGGTGCTCAAGGCCGCGGGGCTGACGTCGAGCACGTCGGACGCGCTGCGCATGATCGACGGCGGAGGCGTACGAATCGATGGCGAGAAGGTCGGCGATCGCAATGCGGCGCTGGCTGCCGGCGCGTGCGTCGTGCTTCAGGTTGGCAAGAGAAAGTTTGCACGGGTGACGCTGGTATGACTTTCGTCGAAAAAATTTCGTCGAAATTGTTGACCAAAGAAAATCGGTCCGTATAATGCGCCCCTCTTCGCCGCTGACCGTAACAATGCGGCAACGTTCTTTAAAAACCGAACAACCGATAGGTGTAGGTGCTTGCGGTGCTGGAGGTGGTGGTGGGCAGCCGTACTGAGATCGAAGGTACGGGTGCTGGGCTGGGCTGGAAGGCTTGGTCTGAGTTCTGAGGGTGGTGCGGAAGTGCTGCGTGAGGGATCTGCTGCTGCTGAAGCTGAAGAGTTATTGAGAAGCAAGCGCTTACACGAGTAATAAGAGGAAGGTTGAATGCAAATTTGACCTCCGAGATTCGTTTGAGCGAGAAGTAAAAAGACAGATTGAACTGAAGAGTTTGATCCTGGCTCAGATTGAACGCTGGCGGAATGCTTTACACATGCAAGTCGAGCGGCAGCGCGGGGCAACCTGGCGGCGAGCGGCGAACGGGTGAGTAACATATCGGAACGTACCCAGTCGTGGGGGATAACTATCCGAAAGGATAGCTAATACCGCATACGACCTGAGGGTGAAAGCGGGGGACCGAAAGGCCTCGCGCGATTGGAGCGGCCGATATCGGATTAGCTAGTTGGTGAGGTAAAGGCTCACCAAGGCGACGATCCGTAGCTGGTCTGAGAGGACGACCAGCCACACTGGAACTGAGACACGGTCCA